>Ga0182234_10025_pt1 | contig 97008 bp, 83 predicted proteins | sample hydfratesGB_TM_A_FD_145595 | JGI IMG/M metagenome (GOLD analysis project Ga0182234, IMG submission 145595) | Subsurface microbial communities from deep shales in Ohio, USA - hydraulic fracturing test GB_TM_A | ecosystem: Environmental > Aquatic > Deep subsurface > Shale gas/oil reservoir >...
TTGTGGTTCTCTCAATTACTATTTACGAGCTCAGGGGAGGGGATTCCTGCATTTTATACAGATTCCTAACCTGACAACTATGATAACTATTAATATTTTTAAAAAAACTATTAGATTTGACGTAACGTACAAGTATCTGGGGGTGTAAATATGGGTGTTACAATTAAGGATGTTGCCAAAAAAGCTGGAGTTTCTATTGCTTCTGTCTCTAGAGTAATTAATGACAGCAAGCCTGTAGCTCCAGAGACGAAGGAAAAAATACTTAAAGTAATTAAAGAAACGGGTTATAAACCAAATGCGATGGCCAGAGGTTTAAAGAAAAATGAATCTGGACTAATTGGTTTGATAACCCCTGATATGGAAAATGGTACATTCGCTGAGCTGGTTAAGGGAATAGAAAGTGTTATTGAAAAGAATTCTATGAATTTAATAGTTTCTAACTCAAAAGGTGAAATTGAACGAGAATTAAGAGAGCTACATATTTTTAAAGAACAGCAATTGGATGGAATTATATTTTCAGGTGTTAAATTCACAAAAAAGCATAAAGAATATTTTGATAGGTATAAGGTTCCAACGGTTGTTGTTTCTCAGAAATTTCCTGGTTCTGGTTTACCTTATGTTGATATTGATAACTTTAAAGCTGCCTATCAGGCCGTTGATTTTCTGATAAAAAATAATCACCAGCAAATTGCAATGGTTAGAGGGCCTTTTTATGATAAATCAGCCGGTAAACAAAGGTATAATGGATATTTTGAAGCTTTAAAAGATGCCGGCCTTAAGGTTAATTCCAGTTTTGTTAAAGAAGGTAATTTTACAATTAAAAGTGGCTATCAGGCTATGGAAAAGATTTTAAGTGAAAATGAGATGTTACCAACTGCAGTTTTTGCAGCATCTGATAGAATGGCAATTGGGGTTTTAGACTGTTGTTTAGATAATAATCTTAAAGTACCTGAAGATATTTCAATAATTGGTTTTGATGATATAGAACTTGCTACAGTTGTAAGACCAAAGTTGACTACTGTTAGGGTGGATCACAGTAAATTAGGAGAAAAATCAGTTGAATTGCTGCTTAACAAAATTAAAAAGAATAAAGATAGTGAATCTTTTTATGAAGCAGATTTTGAAATTATTGAAAGAGAAACAGTTAAAAAATTAACTTAGTTTGAGAATAATAAGTTAAAAGTTTATGAGAAAATAGCAGTTAAAAAGATTTAATATTGCTAATATTGGCAATATTAATATATTTATCAAAGATAATCAATTAATATCTTGAGGAGGTGGATAAAAAAATAATTTATCAATTGTCTGACACTGGTAATTCTAAGATCAAATTAAAAAAGGGGGGGATGGGCTTGATAGCCCACAATAATGAGTAAAAAATTAGTTTTAGCTTTGACAATGGTTTTAGTTTTAGTGCTTTCTGCAGGTGTAATGGCACAGACAGAAATAACAGTCTGGTATCATTCAGGTAGAGGTGCAGAAAGAGCAGTTACTCAGGACCAGGTAAAGAGATTTAATGAAATGCAGGACGAAGTTTATGTAAACTTAGTTGAGCTTCCAGAAGGTAGCTATAATGAGCAGGTTCAGGCTGCAGCAGTAGCTAATGACTTACCTGATGTACTTGACCTTGATGGTCCATATGTTGCTAATTATGCCTGGTCAGGATATTTACATCCACTGGAAGAATACATGAGCGAAGAAATGAAAAATGATTTCTTACCTTCAATTATGTCTCAGGGAACTTACAATGATCATGTATATGCATTAGGAGCTTTTGATTCCGGCCTTTCATTCTGGGGAAATAGAAAGTATTTAGAGGCTGTTGATGCAAGAATTCCTACTTCTGTTGAAGATGCCTGGACCTATGATGAGTTTATGCAAATTGTAAAAGATTTGCAGGCGCTTGATGAGGTAGAATATGCTCTTGATTTTAAGATGTTTGATGTAGGTGAATGGTATACTTATGGATTTTCACCATTTTTCCAGGCCTTTGGTGCTGATCTGATTGATAGAGAAGCTAATCAGGCTGAGGGAACTTTAAATGGGGAAAAAGCGATTGAAGCTGGTAAATGGTTCAAGTCATTATTTGAAAATGGTTATGCAAACCCAAATCCTCCAGGAGATACAGAATTTATCAATGAAGTTGCTGCTTTATCCTGGACAGGACACTGGAACTATAACCCTTATACAGAAGCTTTAGGTGAAGACCTAGTATTATTACCTGCACCTAAGTTTGAAAAACAGGCTACTGGTATGGGTTCCTGGGCCTGGAGTATAACCAATAACTCAGAAAATCCAGAAGCAGCCTGGAAATTCTTAGAGTTTGTACTTCAGCCAGAAAATATTGTTCAGATGACAGATGCCAATGGTGCTGTTCCTGCAAGATCATCTGCTGTTGCATTATCTGAACCATATAAAGAAGGTGGAGCTCTAAATCTGTTTGTTGAACAGCTGGAAACTATTGCTGTCCCAAGACCAGTTACTCCTGCCTATCCAGTAATTACTGATGCCTTTACTACTGCTGTTGATAACTTTGTTAGTGGTGGAGATGTAAAAGAAGAACTGGATAATGCAGCTCAAGAAATTGATCAAGAATTTGAGTATCTAGGAATTAATTAAGATAAAAATTCTGATTGGTGTTTATCAGCCGGGAGAAATTTTCTCCCGGTTTCAATTTGAAAATGTAATCTATTATTTAATGTTTTTAATGAAAGGAGGATTTTATGCTAAGAAATGATAAAAAGTCTATTACTACCTTTATGCTGCCGGCATCAATTTTATTATTAGTTTTTATGGTTTTACCTTTTTTAATGGCATTTGGACTGTCTTTTACCAACTAGCGTTTAATTGAAAGTCCCCGGGGAACTCAATTTGTTGGTTTAACTAATTATGTTCGGGCTCTTGGTGACAATCTTTTTAGAACCGGTCTTACAAATAATGCTATCTTTGTTCTGGTGGTTGTACCACTACAGACAGCTTTAGCACTGGCACTGGCGATTTTAGTAAATATAAAAGTTAAGGGTAATAAATTTTTTCGAGCAATATATTTTATACCAACTGTTACCACAATGGTTGTTGTGTCTGTAATCTGGAGTTTTTTATATCATCCGGACGGACTAATTAATGGCTTTTTAACTTCTATTACTTTTGGCGCCTGGGATGGAATTGACTTTTTAAATAATACTACTACAGCCTTTCCCTCAATTATGCTGATGTCGATGTGGCAGGGAGTTGGCTTCCAGATGCTGATCTTTTTAGCAGCCTTACAGGAAATACCGGATTCTTTTTACGAAGCCGCTGATATTGATGGTGCCAATACCTGGCAGCAGTTTTTATATATCACTTTACCACAGCTAAAAAATACTACAACTTTTGTTATTATTTCAACAACAATCCTGGCCTTTAGATTATTTACTCAGGTTTATGTAATGACAAATGGAGGACCACAGAATTCTACTTATACAGCAATGCTTCATATTTATAATATGGCCTTTAAGCGTTTAAATATTGGCTATTCTTCGGCTCTAACAGTTATATTCTTTTTAATTATTTTAGTAATTTCAATTATTCAGAGAATTGCACTTAATGATACAGAAGAGGAGGTGTAGTAATGAAGTACAAGCAGAATAGAAAAATCTTTGCTTATCTTGCAATGATTGTATTAAGTATCTTTTTCATATTTCCTTTATTTTATATGATTTCAGTATCTTTAAATCCGGATGAAACTGCAATTTTAAGAAATATGGCTTCAGTGAGAGCCTTTTTCCCGGGAGATCTCAGCCTTAAAAACTTTTTTGATGTATTTGACAGAATGCCATTTGCCAGGTTTTTATTTAACTAAACTTTTATTGTAAGTACTACAATTATAATTGGTCTGCTGGTCAACAGTATGATGGCATTTGCACTGGCACGTCTGCGCTGGAAGGGGAGAGCTTTGATAGTTTCTGGTGTAGTAGCTTTAATGATTATTCCTTTTGAAGCAATAGCAGTTCCATTATTGCTGATTACAAATAGATTGGGCTGGCTGGATAGCTATCATGTACAGATTATACCTTTTATAGCCAATCCACTATATATATTTCTGTTATTTCAGTTCTTTAAAAATTTCCCATCTGAACTGGAAGAGGCTGCAATTATTGATGGTGCAAATTGGTTTGGAATCTACTGGCGGATTGCTCTGCCCCTATCAAAGCCTATTTTATCAAGTGTAGCAATTCTACACTTTCTGATGCAGTGGGGATCCTTTCTCTGGCCTTTGATGGTAACTAGAGGTCCGGAATATCGACCTTTAACAGTAGCCATGGAAGTATTCTTTGGTCAGTATCCGCGCAACTGGGGAGATATTATGGCTTTTGCAGCTATGATTACAATTCCTGTGTTATTATTATTCCTCTATTTGCAGGATACCTATGTTAATACTGTAGCCAGAAGTGGAATTAAATAAGACAGATAAATCTTTATTTTCCAGAAAAATAATACTATAATGATTAGTGCTGAACAATAAGAAGCAGCTGGAATAAGATTTGATTTAAGATAAGTAAATTTAAGATTTGAATTTTGTAGGAGGCACAAATTATGTTAGTAGATAATTTATATAAGGAAAAATATAGACCCCAGTATCATTTTTCCCCGGCAAAAAATTGGTCCAATGATCCCAATGGTCTTGTCTTTTATCAGGGAGAATATCATCTTTTTTATCAGTATAATCCCAATGATGTAATCTGGGGACCGATGCACTGGGGTCATGCTGTCAGCAAGGATTTAATCCACTGGGAGCATCTGCCGATAGCTCTGGAGCCAGATGATGAACTGGGGATGATTTTTTCCGGTTCAGCTGTTGTAGATAAAAATGATTCAACTGGCTTTTTTGATGGGGGAGAAGGTCTGGTAGCAATTTATACCACTCATCTTGAACGGGAAAAGGGACCACTTCAGCAGCAGGCAATTGCCTATAGTAAAGACAAGGGCCGCAGCTGGACAAAATATGCGGGTAATCCTGTAATAAAAAATTATGGAGTAGCAGATTTTAGAGATCCCAAGGTTTTCTGGCACAAAGAAAGTCAAAAGTGGGTAATGATTGTTACCTGTGCTGACCGGGTTAGATTTTATAATTCTCCAGATTTAAAGGACTGGAATTATTTAAGTGAATTTGGTCAGGAGATAGGTATTCATGTTGATACCTGGGAGTGTCCGGATTTAATAAAAATGCCGGTAGAAAAATCAGGGACTGCAGATGCTTCAGAAAATAAAGAAAAATGGATTTTAGAAGTCGGTGATATCCAGGGTGGTCAGTCTGGTGTAGCTGTTCAGTATTTTATTGGCGATTTTGACGGCAGAGAGTTTAAAAGTGATTATGACAGGAGTTTTTTTGTAGACCAGGGGCAGGATATTTATGCCCTGCAGAGCTGGTCTAACCTGCCTGATCAAAGAGAAATTTGGCTGGGCTGGATGAACAATATCGGCTACATGTCTAAAATACCGACAACAGGTTGGCGGGGAATGATGTCAATTCCCAGAGAACTATCTCTAAAAGATGATGGAGAGAGGATTAAGTTAATTCAAAAGCCGATAACCGAATTAAAGAATTTGAGAGAAAAATTTTATTCTGAAGTAAATACTGAACTTGAGGGTTCAAAAAAGATTGACTTTAAAGAACAGAGTTATGAAATTAAAGCAGAGCTTGACTTTAGTGATGCTGAAGAAGTTGTTTTTGCTCTGCATAAAAATGACAAGCAGGAATCATTACTTAAGCTGAATAAAAAGCAGAATAAAATTATAATTGATCTTAATAATTCTGGTAACACAGATTTTGATGAGACTTTCCTACTTGAAAAAGAAATAGATTATGATTTTAAAAAAGCAGTTGATTTAGATATTTTTATTGATCGTTCTTCTATGGAAGTTTTTTTGGATGATGGCGAGATTTCTATAACAGATCTTGTTTTTCCAGAGTTAGATTCAGAGGAGATAGAGATCAGAGTTTCTGGTGGAAAAGCTTATATAAAGAATTTAGAAGTTTATAAACTTAATTCTATCTGGGATTAATCTAAATCATAATTAATAAAGATTTAATTATTATCTGTACTCTTGAGGGGTACAGATATTTTTTTTGGGATGTTGATTTGGCTCTATTTATGTTATAATAAAGTAAATATTTTTCAATTTAATAAGGAGGATTTTCAATGCAGGGAGTAATAACTTTAGGAGAAGCTTTAATTGATTTTACACCACTAGATGATCAGAATATGGACTTTCGCAAAAATCCAGGTGGAGCACCGGCCAATGTTGCTGTTGCTTTAAGCAGACTGGGAGTAGATATTAGTTTTGTTGGTAAGGTTGGGGATGATGTTTTAGGTAATTTTCTGGCAAAAAAGTTAGAGTCTGAAAAAGTTAATATTGACAACCTTGTTTTAACTAATGAGGCTAAAACAGCAATTACCTTTGTAACTTTAGATGAAGATGGTGACAGAAGCTTTGACTTTTATATTGATCCCAGTGCTGACAGATTTTTAAGAGCGGATGAAATTGATGAAAAACTATTTAGGGAAAATAAGATTTATCATTTTGGGTCTATTTCTTTAATTGATGAACCGGCCAGAACTGCAACTAAAAAAGGTATCGAACTGGCTCACCAAAATGGAATGCTGGTTTCTTATGATCCTAATCTTAGAGAAATGCTCTGGGATTCTCTGGCTGATGCTAAAGAGATGATCTTATCTGTAATGGATCAGGTTGATATCCTAAAAGTTTCAGAAGAAGAGCTTGAATTTTTAACCGGCAAAAAAGATATTAAAAATGGTGCAACAGAATTAAAAGCTGAATATAATATTCCGGTAATTTTTATTACCTGTGGCAGTAAGGGCTCATACTATTATAAAGATCAGCTTGGTTTTGTAGAAGCATTTAAAGTAGATGCAGTTGATACAACTGGAGCTGGAGATGCCTTTATGTCTGGAGTTTTATATAACTTTAATCAGAATGAGCTAAAGCTGGAAGATATTGATGATGATTTCTTAGAAAAAACTTTAAAGTTTGCCAATTATTCTGGTTCACTGGCCGCATCAGCAAGTGGAGCAATGGCTGCTCTGCCGACTTTAGAGGAAGTAAATAAATTAAAATTATAAATTTGACTCTAAAATTCTCTTCTTTAAAGGAATTATGCCGAATTTTTTTGAAGAAGAGTTTCTTTTTTATATGAAAGAGAAAGTTACCTTGGATTTGATGACCTCTGTCAGTAAATTTTTTCATATACTTAGAAACGGTTTTGCTTATGCTTTAATTTACAGAGAGTTTGAAAAGGTGTTTTGCCGAAATAAGAATTTAAAATATGATAAAAAAACAAAAACCAGAATTATTACAGCTAAAAATTCTACCATTCTAGCAGGATAATTTATGAAATTTAGATTAAAATTATTTTTTAAATAATTATTACTCATTTTTAGTCCAATTCCTGTGATAACAAAAGGAAATGTAAAAGCAGAAAAGCTTGGGTAAAATCCGCCTGCTATCATCTTAGGTAAGTACAAAATTACTGCTGTGACTGAAATGATAGTCAAAGCCAGCAGACAGCTTAAAATAAATATATTTTTAACCGGAAATGAACTTAAATATCCAGCCAGACATAATCCTGCAGGAGCTGTAAAGATAGTAATCGTAGGTAGAGCTGCTTCTGGAATTTCTTTAACTTTAAATACCCTGTAAGATATAACTGGTAATAGTATTATGTAAGATGCAAAACCCAGATAAAATAATATCTGACCTAAAAACAAATTATTATAAGCTGGAGCAGTAACACTGGCAACAACAATTCCCACATAAACAATAAAGTAGCTGGGGAAAACTTTTTTTATATTAAATTTTTTAATAAATTTAAGGCTAAATAAGACAATTAAAAGCAGATGAGTTATAACAGCAGAATAATAAATAGTCTCAGCAGCTAATTTAGATACAGGTATTAAATATGTAGATAGAATCATTAAGCCCATTGTAAAGGTTGGAAAACCGGAAGCTAGCTTTACAATTAAAGGATCAAAAGGCTGATTCAGAGCATTATTAATTAAGCTGTAAGCAGAAAAAGATTAAAATTGAACAGATAAATTTCAAAATCTCTTGCAATCAGCAATTAAATACTATATAATACTTAAAAATAAAGAAAAATAAACCTGTGAACAGAAGAGTAGGAATTTTAGTGGAATCAGCGAATCGAGGATGGTGTGAGCTCGAGCAAAACTTGATTCTGAAGCGCATCTGTGAGGATTTTTTCTGAACTCAGTAGGAAAAAACGTAGAATTGCGTTAAATTAGCTGAAAGTGGATAATTATGTTATCAAGCAGAGTGGTACCACGGATATTAACCTGTCTCTATTATATGGAGGCGGGTTTTTGTAGTTTTTTAGCAGTTTTTTGCTGAAAATATTTATAGAAAAATTGTTGGTCTGATTTGTTGAGAATTGAAAAGAGAGCAGAAAATCTAAGGAGGAATTTTAAAAATGGCTAAAAAAGAAATTAAGAAAATTTTGTTGGCGTATTCAGGTGGTCTTGATACTTCAGTGGCGATTAAGTGGCTGCAGGATAAATATGATGCGGAAATTATTACTTATACTGCCCATTTAGGTCAGCCTCAGGACTGGGATGCAGTTGAAGAAAAGGCGCTGGCAACAGGTGCTTCTAAGGCCTATATTGATGACATTAGAGAAGAGTTTATTACCGATTATGTTTATCCGGCACTTAAGGTAAATGCGATGTACCAGGAAAAATATCCCCTGGCAACAGCCCTGGCTCGTCCTTTAATATCCAAAAGAATGGTTGAGATTGCAAAGAAAGAGGGGGTAGATGCACTAGCTCATGGCTGTACTGGTAAGGGTAATGATCAGGTTCGTTTTGAAGTTTCTTTTAAGGCTCTGGCGCCAGAAATGGAAATTATTGCACCTTTAAGAGACTGGGAATTTGTTTCCAGAGACGCAGAGATTGAGTATGCAGAAGAGAATGGAATACCTGTTAAGGCGACTAAAGACAGTCCCTACAGTATTGACCAGAACTTATGGGGGATCAGTATTGAATGTGGTATTTTGGAAGATCCCTGGGAAGAACCGCCTGCAGATGCCTATCAATGGACTAAAGATGTAGATGATACACCTGATAAGCCTAAATATCTTACAATAGATTTTGAAAAAGGAATTCCAGTAGCAGTAGATGGAGAGAAGATGTCTCCGATTGAAATTGTAGAAAAGTTAAATGCAGTTGGTTCAGAATACGGAGTCGGCAGAATCGATATGTTAGAAGACAGACTGGTTGGAATTAAATCGAGAGAGATTTATGAAGCACCAGCAGGAGAGATTTTAATTACCGCCCATAAAGCTCTGGAAGATCTGACTTTAGATCGTGACACTAAAAATTACAAGGCAGAAATGTCAGCTAAATATGCTGAGCTGACCTATAATGGCCTCTGGTTCTCACCTTTAAGGGATGCTTTAGATGCCTTTGTGGAAAAGGCCCAGGAAACTGTAACCGGTACAGTTAAAGTTAAGTTATATAAAGCAAGCTGTACTCTGGCAGGTAGAAAATCTGAGTACTCTCTCTATGACCACGGTCTGGCTACTTATGATGAAAGTGATAATTTTGATCATAAATCTGCCCCTGGATTTATTAATCTCTGGGCTCTACCTCTGCAGGTGGCAAATCAGAAAAAGAGAGAAGAGAAATAGATGGCAAAAAACAAATTATGGGGAGGAAGATTTGAGGCAAAGACTTCGGAACTAATGGACAAATTTAATGCTTCTCTTCCTTTTGATATTAATTTAATGGAATATGATATAAGAGGCAGCCTGGCCCATGTTAAAATGCTGGGTAGACAGGATATTCTAAAAGCAGAAGAAGTTGAAAAAATTACTGAAGGTCTTAAAGCTGTCAGAAAAGATCTCAGGGCTGAATTAGAAACTGGAGTTTTTGATTTTAATGAAGCTGAAGATATTCACAGTCTGGTTGAATCAAGACTGACCCAAAAAATTGGTGAGCTGGGAGGCAAACTTCACACAGGACGCAGCCGAAATGATCAGGTCGCTGTTGATATGCGTTTATATCTCAGAGATCAGACTGAGCAAATTATGGAAATGATCTTAAAATTTATGCAGGTTTTGCTCGAACTGGCAGAGGAACATATAGAAACTGTAATGCCGGGTTATACCCATTTGCAGCGGGCACAGGCGTTAACTTTTGGTCATCATCTTCTCGCCTATTACTTTAAATTGAAGCGTGATTATGAGCGTTTTCAGGATGCCTTAAAAAGAATTAATGTTTCTCCTTTAGGTTCAGGTGCTCTTGCAGGCAGTTCTTTTAACTTAGATCGCGATTTTACGGCTCAGGAGCTGGGCTTTGATAGAGCCTGCGAAAATTCGCTGGATGGAGTTAGTGATCGAGATTTTGTTTTAGAATTTTTGTCTGTTGCTTCAAATTTAATGCTGCATTTAAGCCGCTTAAGTGAAGAAGTTATTTTATGGAATTCTAAGGAGTTTTCTTTTATTGAGCTGGCGGATCAGTATACAACTGGAAGTTCAATTATGCCTCAAAAAAAGAACCCTGATCTGGCGGAACTGGTAAGAGGTAAAACCGGCCGAGTAATCGGCAGTTTAAATCAGCTGATGCTGACCATTAAAGGCCTGCCTCTTGCTTATAATAAGGATCTTCAGGAGGATAAAGAAGGCCTCTTTGATAGTGTAGATACAGTCAAAATAATTCTCAAGTTATATCCAGAGATGTTAAAGACTATGAAAGTAAAAAAAGAAGTAATGAAAAAGGCCGCGAGCAAAGGATTTTTAAATGCAACGGAACTGGCTGACTTCCTGGCAGATAAAGGGATTCCTTTCCGTCAGGCGCATCAGATTGTAGGAGAGGCAGTATTATTTGCTGCTAAAAAAGAAAAAGAACTGGACCAGCTGGGGCAGGCTGAGTGGGAAGAACTGCTGGCTCAGCATATAGAAGTCGAGGCAGAGGTATTGCAGAAAAAACTTTCCGTTGAGGCTGCAGTTAACTCCCATGCTACTAAAGGTGGACCAGCGTTTACAGAGAGTAAACGAACAATTAAAAAAGAAAAAAAGTTTTTAGCTGAGAAATAGAGAAGTTTAAGATTAATTAGCTTTATAGTAGAGCCCCTAATTTAGTGATGTCAATAATTCTAAATTAGGGGTTTTATTTTTTAAGAAAAAGTATTACAATAGATATATAAGTAAACTACTTAAGATTGGAGGCTTTAATATGAGAAATTTAAAGTATCATTTTAATAAGGTTTTTTCAGTAATTTTAATATTATTTTTAATTATGATTTTTAATATTTCAGCTGTGTCTGCTTTTTCTGATTATGAGAAAGATGTTGCAGATAGATTATATAAGGATCTGAACCAAAAATATAGGATTACCGAATTTAGGGAAGGCAGCCTGGAATATGAAACTCTTAAAACACTTGAGAAAAATATAATTAAAGAGAAATTTAAGAATGAAGAATTTAAAGCCCACCATGTTGATGATAAAAAAATTAATGCCTACTATATTGGTGCTGGAAATATAATGCTTTTTGAAGGCTTGTTACAGAAACTGAACACTGAAGACCAGCTGGCAGGTTTAATTGCTCATGAGATGGGACATGCTGTGGAGGAACACCTGACTGAGGATTTAGAAAGAAATTTAGGATTATCATTGTTAAACATTTTATTCAATCATTTTACCGATAATGAATATCAGACCATGACTAATGTGGCTCAGAATTTAATAGCCAATGGTTATTCTAGAGATCAGGAACAGGAATCAGATATTTATGCGGTAGACTTAATGTTAAGAAGTGGCTATGATCCTCAGGGCTTGATAGAGCTAATGCAAATTTTTAAGAAAAATAGTAATAATTTCAAACTGCTGGAGTTCACTCAGACTCATCCTATTCCTCAAAGTCGGATTGACTATCTCAAAGAATATATTGCGCAAAAAAAATCTAAAACTACTGGCGAAAAAAATACAGAAAGTAATGATACCAGTCTTAATCTGCCGGTGAAAGTTGATTCTGCAAACTTTGAAAATAGTCTGATTTCATTTTCCTATCCCTCCGACTGGGAGATAAAAGAGGAGCGAGTATTAAAGAGAGAGGTCCGTTTTAGATATCAGCTTCAGGCAGAAAAATTAAAAGCAGAAATATTCTTAGAAGATTTAAGTTCTAAAACTTTTATGGAAACAGGACGTAAACAGTTTAATTATGCAGCTATTGAGGCAGAGGAAAATGGTTATCAGGTAAGTAAGCGAGTTATTAAGGATGATAAACTGGATATTTATCAGTTACAATTAAATCGAAATCAGCAGGTTGAACTTAAATATTTTATTAATCAGAAAGGTAGACAGCAGCTTTTAAGGTTAAGTTTTGAGTTGGCAAGTACAAATAATATTCAGCAGCAAAAACAAATAGAAAATTTAATTGACAGTATTAAATTTAAATAAAATATTTAATCTGGAGTGGTTATTTTGAAAAATAAGACAAGAAAATTAGTCTGGGCAAGTTTTTTGTTGATTCTTGGAATAATATTACCGAGACTTGTTAACCTAACTGGCAGTATTACACTGGGGAATTTAATCTCCCCAATGCACATTCCAGTCTTTTTAACAGCCTTAATTTTAGGTCCTTTTTATGGGACGCTGGTAGGATTTATTACACCTTTATTTAGCACTTTGCTTTTTGCTATGCCGCCTATGATGCCGCCAATTGCAGTTTTGATGGCTTTTGAACTGGCAGCTTTTGGACTAATAGCTGGTTATCTTTATTCAGATAGGTCAAAGAATATATATTTGAGTCTGATTGCTGCTATGATTCTGGGGCGTTTGGTTTATGGGCTGGCTTTAATTGCGATCGGGCCAATCTTTAATTTTAATCCACCATTTATTCCTTTTCTACAGGGAGCTTTTATTACCGGGATTCCGGGGATGGTTATTCAACTTGTTTTAGTTCCAATGATCATTGACAAGATAAAGCCAATAAAGGAATTTGCAGAGTTTAATAGAAAAATAAAATAGAGGTATTTTTAAGACTTTAAAATCATTATTGAGGAGGGAAATTATGCAGTATGATATATTTTCTGTAGGAGATAATATAGCTGATTATTATCCCGAAGAAAAGAAGGTTTATGCCGGTGGAGGTGCTTTTAACACAGCTGTGATTGCAAAAAGACTGGGGGCTAAAGCGGCCTATTATGGAGTTTTTGGAACAGATGATAATGCGAAATTTTTATTTGAAACTTTAAAGAAGGAAAAAGTAGCTTATCCAGTTAACGATATCAGAAAGGGAAGAAATGCACTTTCGATTATTCGAAAAGAAGGAAACAAAGCAATTGTAGAAGCTGTGGATAAAGGTGTCTATAAGAATTTAAAGATCAACAAAAATGTGCTGGAAATCATCAAAAATTCTAAAATTGTTCACAGCAATATTTATTCATATTTTGAAGATTATCTGCCTCAGCTTCATTATAAAACTAAACTTTCATTTGATTTCTCCTATCTTCGAAATAAAGAATATATAGAAGATATTATTTCTAAAGTAGATATTGCCTTTTTCTCTGAAAGTAAAGATAATGAGGATCCAGCAGCTTTTTTAGACTGGGTTTCTCAATTTGAAGTTGAAGCTGCTATTTTGACCCTTGGTGATCAGGGTGTTTTAATGAAAACTGGAGATAATTTAATTAAGGAAACTTCTTTACCAGTAGAAGTTATTGATACCTTGGGAGCTGGAGATGCATTTATTGCTGCTTTTTTAACTTATCTGGCAAAAAATGAAAAAAATTATCAAAAAGCTTTGACTAAAGGATTGCAAACTGCGGCAAGATACTGTAAAGTAAGAGGTGGCCTGGGAGTTTTTCAGCCGCGAGAAGAGGAACAAAAAATTTATAAAAATGTTCATGAATAAAAAAGCAGAAAAAAGTTATAAATTGCATTAGATCTTTATTTTGAAATTTTAAAGGATTTAAATAGTTTTTATAGAAAATATTTTTTAGAGAAAAATTATTTTAGCTATTGTGGGGAAAGGATCATAGAATATGCGTCTAGTCTTAACAGAAAATTTAAAAGAAGATATGGAACTTGCCAAACCAATTTATGAAAATGGAAATGTATTACTTAATAAGGGTGTTAGTAATCTCTATAAATATAAAAGAAAACTGCTGGAACTTGGAATAAAGCATCTATATGTAGAAGATAAGTATTCATATGATATCGAAATAAATGAAGCAATTAAGGACAGCACAAGACGTAATGGTAAAAAGATTGTGACTAATACTTTTGATAGAATTAAAAATGGGTTTATAGATTTGAATACTGGTGATTTAAAAAATGTTATTGAAGATATTACTGATGAGCTGGTTTTAAATGAAGATGTTTTATTAAATCTGGTAAGTTTAAAGAGTACCAGCAATTATACTTATGAGCATTCAGTCAATGTAAGTGTTATCTGTATTGCTCTTGGTAAAATGCTTGGTTACAGTAAAAGTGAGCTTTTTAAGCTTGGTATGGGTGGTATGCTGCATGATGTAGGTAAAACTTTAATTCCCGAAGAAATCCTGAATAAGCCAGACAAACTAACAGATCATGAATATGAAGTAATTCAAAATCATCCTGAACTTGGCTTCAACTATCTTCAACAGATAGAATCTATAAGTCCACTATCGCGGATTGTAGTTTATTCACATCATGAGCGAGTTGATGGTTCTGGATATCCACGCGGACTAAAAGGTGATGAAATCCACGAATTTGCCAGAGTGGCTGCTATTGCTGATGTTTTTGATGCGCTGACAAGTGACCGAGTTTATAGGGACAGATGGCCAACCTATAAAGCTGCTGAATATATTATGAATCATACTGAACAGTTATTTGATTATCAGCTGGTTAAAAAGTTTCTGCCCCAGGTTTCTTTTTATCCTAATGGTTCAGAAGTAATTTTAAGTACGGGTCATCGCGCGGTAGTTAGAACACAGAATGTAGGTTTTCCTACCCGGCCAATACTCAGATTAATTGAAGATGATGAAGGCAATGAGTTGGATCGAGAATTGGATCTTTTAAAACATATGAACATCGTAATTACTAAAGTTATTGTTTAAATATCTGATTCAAAAATAATTTTTCTTTAATAAAATTTGAATTTTTTTAAAACTATCTTCCTAAATTACTCAGGGAGGTAGTTTTCTTGATTTAAGAAGCTTTGTAACATTTTTCTTCGATTAATTTAAAGGGATATCACCCTCAATATAGAATATAATTAGCAGGTAGGAAAATTTATTTAATTTTATTTTTTACTAAATGTTTACAGGGAGGAATATCTTTATGACCAATGAGATCACATTTGCTCTGGATATCGGCACCAGAACAATTGTCGGGATATTAATAAAAGAAAATGAAAATGGCTATCAGATTGTCAATTCTGCTGTGCGTGAACATCAGACCAGAGCGATGCTTGATGGTCAGATACATAATGTGGCCCGGGTGGCAGATGCCGTTGCCGAAGTGAAAAAGGAACTGGAAGAAAAATCAGGCCTAAGCTTAAAGAATGTTGCCATAGCAGCAGCAGGAAGAGCCTTAAAAACTGTAACTCAAAGCCACAATATTGAACTGGAAAGAAGCAGATATATAGAAGAAGAAGATCTTAAAACTTTAGAGTTAAAAACTATTCAAAAAGCTCAGGCTGAACTTAAAAAAAATCAGCAGCAGAACCAGTCTTATCAGAATCAGGGACTGGAAACTAAGAAAAATAAAAATAATGCTGTAGATTATCATTTTGTTGGCTATACAGTCCGCAGATATAGTTTGGATGGAATGGAACTGGGTCATTTATTGGGGCAGCGGGGCAAGAATATGGAAGTTGAACTGGTTGCAACTTTTTTACCAAGGATTGTTATCGACTCACTACTTTCTGTAATTAATAGAGTTGGACTGGAAGTTGAACATTTAACACTTGAGCCAATTGCTGCTTCGCAGGTGGTTATTCCAGAAGCAATGAATAATTTTAATCTGGCCCTGGTAGATATAGGGGCTGGAACTTCTGATATTGCAATTAGTAAAAGCGGCTCTATTTCAGGTTACGCAATGGTACCAGTGGCAGGTGACGAAATTACTGAAATTATTTCCGAGAAGTTTTTAATTGATTACAATAATGCTGAAAATGTAAAATGCAGTCTCTTAAAAAATGAAAATCTAGAAGTTAAAACAATTCTGGGGGAAAGCCTGGTGTTAAATAAGGATGAGGTTCTGGCTGCAATCGAGGAACAGCTCGAAAATTTAAGCAGTTCAATTGCAGAAAGTATTTTAGAAATAAATTCCGCTCCACCTCAGGCTGTTATCTTTATTGGAGGAGGGAGTCTGACTCCTGGCCTGAAAGAAAAATTTGCTAAAAAAATTGATATAATTGAGAGTAGAATTGGAATTAGAAAAAGAGAAGACTTAAATAATATTGAAGGTGAAATCGAAGGAGTTAATACGACTCAAACGCTGACTCCACTTGGGATAGCAGTTAGTACTCGAGAAACACAAAGTAAGGCTGTTTTTATTGAAGTTGAGGTCAATGGTGATCGAATAAATCTGCTTACACTATCTCAACCCACAGTTGCTGATGCACTGCTTGCTGCAGATATAGAAATGGAACAGCTTAGTCCTCGTCCGGGGATGGGGATTACTGCTACAGTAAATGGTGAACTAAAAACCGTAAAAGGAGAAATGGGTAGTGCAGCCAAAATATTTTTAAATCAGGAGGAAGCTAAACTTAAACAGAGAGTTTCTAATGGTGATCGGATTAGTTTTCAGGCTGGCAGACCAGGAAAGAATGCTGAGGCAAAAATTAAAGAAATTATTCCAGCTGAGGATCTATGTAATTATGATATATATTTAAATGGCAGTAAAAACAAAGTTGGTACTAGTGTTTTTCAAAATGGAAAACTGGTAAATTTAGAGGAAAAATTAGTTGATGGAGCTGAGATCGAATATACTGTACCAGAAACTATTAGGGAGGCTCTGGCTCAACTGATGGAGGTTCCTGCAGAAACTTTTACTAATGAAAGTGTTAAATATAATTTTAATGGTAGAGAAGAAGAAACTGTCATTTCCAGATTTTCTATTACTACAGTTGAAGGAGAAAAAGTTGATCTGGATCGTTCTTTAGAATCCGATTTAAAACTTCAGATTAAAGAAAAACAGGAAAAAACCCTTACAATCAGGAAGTTACTGCAGGAAAAGGGTAACCAGGAAATTGATTTTTACTTTAATGGCAGTGAGCTAAGTGTTCCCAATCAGAGATGGGAAATAGAGGTCGATGGAGAAAAAGTCGAACTGGATTATAAAATCCAGAATGGGGATCAGATCAGAGCTTTTTCGCGCACCTTAACTGTTGAAGGAGTATTTGATTATATTAATTATGGGATCTCTGGTAAGATGAAGCAGAAGATGCAGTTGGTTTTAAATGGAGAACCAGTTAATCTTTCAGCAAAAATAAATGATGGTGACCGATTAAAAGTTAAATTGAATGCTCAATAAGATATACTAAATATAGATTGGGAGGAATAAAATATGTTTTACCCGCTAAAATTTGATCATAAATATATAGAGAAGATTTGGGGAGGAAATAAACTCCAGAATTATCGCAATGATCTACCAGAGGTGGAAGGACAGATTGGTGAAAGCTGGGATGTTTCTGCTCAGGAAGCAGGGATGAGTATTGTTCAAAATGGCAAATTAAGTGGTAAAAGTCTTAAAGAACTGACTTCAATGTATCCTCAGCAAATTCTGGGAGAGGAAATAGAGGCAGAAGAATTTCCACTTTTATTAAAAATACTTGATGCACAGGCTCAGCTTTCAATTCAGGTTCATCCAGATGATGATTATGCGGCTAAATATTCGGGTGAAGCTGGTAAAACAGAAGCCTGGTATGTTATTGATGCTGATGAAGATTCTTATTTAGTTATTGGTACTGAAGACTGTACAGAAAGCGAATTTAAAAAGGCAGTGCAGAATGATGAAATTAATCAATATGTTAAAAAGATTAAAGTAAAAAAAGGAGATGTCTTTTTTATTAAGGCCGGGCTGCTTCATGCTATAGGAGCTGGAATTATGCTGGCTGAAATACAGCAGAGCAGTGATACAACCTACAGAGTCTATGATTATGGCCGCGGCAGAGAACTGCACTTATCAAAGGCAATGGATGTTATTGATTTTAAATTAAGCTCTGAAAAAAGAAAAGGTCTCAAAGTATGTGGTGATGATTTTGACTACAGCTATTTTTGTTTGAATGATAAATTTGCTCTTGATATTATTAATGTAAAGACAGTCTATCAGGATCAGGGTGACCAGGAGCGATTTTATATTTTAACAGTTGTAGAGGGATCAGGCAAACTATTTTATGATGATCAGGAGCTTGAATTAGCTGAAATTGATAGTGTGTTGATTCCTGCTTATTCGGAAGAGTTTAGGGTGGAAGGGAATTTAAAGCTCATGAAAAGTTATATCCCTGATTTAGATAAAAATCGTCAGCAGATATTATCTGTTGTTGAGTAAATATATAATTTAGTTAAAGTTAAAGATTTCCTTTTCGTTTGCAGGAAGTATTTTGTTTAAAAAATTAGTTTAATATTTTTTATTGAGAAAGGAATTAATAATGGCTTCTAAAAAACCAAACCAGTTAATAAAGTCTCTTGATAGAGCACTTGATATTCTGGAATTAATAGTAGGAAAAGAAAATGGAATGGGTGTAACAGAAATCAGTCGGGAGCTAGATATTCACAAAAGTACAGTTTATCGGCTGCTGGATACTCTTAAATTTAGAGGATATCTGGAAAAGAATGAAGATAACCACAAATATATTGCCGGGATTAATTTATTTGAACTGAGTTCTAAGGTTTTAAATGATATTGACAGCCGAATTAGGGTCCGTCCGTATTTAGAGGAATTGATGCAGAAGACTAAAGAGACAATTCACCTTGGGATTCTCGATTCCGGTGAGGTTATTTATCTGGATAAAGTAGAGAGTACGGCCACAATCCGCATGTATTCGCAGGTCGGTAAAAGAGTTCCGGCTCATTCGACCAGTCTTGGCAAAGCAATAATGGCTCATTTACCAGAAGAAAAAGTTAGAGAAATATTAAAAGAAAAAGGAATGGAGAAAAATACTGAAAATACAATTACCAGTATTGAAGAGTTTCTGATTCATCTAAAAAAAGTAAAAAAACAGGGTTATGCAGTCGACGATGAGGAGCAGGAAGAGGATATCCGCTGTATAGCAGGACCAATTTTTAATCACCGGGGTGAGGTAGTGGCAGCTTTTAGTATTTCAGCTCCCATTACCAGAATGACGGAAAGTAGAATGAGCGAACTGGCTGATCTTGTTGTTGAATATTCTAAAAAAATGTCCAGATCATTGGGGCACAGCAGCTGATTTTCAGTTTAAAGGTGATTAAAGCTTTTTTGATTTTTTTATCTTTTTAAGATAAAATATTTATAAATTGATAATAATTTCTGCTAAATTGTGGAGGAATCGATATATGAAAAATAGAAAAATAGGTATTCCAAGAGCTCTGCTCTATTATTATTATTTCCCTTTCTGGCTTAAACTTTTGACGGAGCTTAATCTGGAACCAGTCATTTCGGACAGTACATCCAGAGAATTACTGGATAAGGGAGTTAAGAAGTCACTGTCTGAAATTTGTGTTCCAATTAAAGTTATGATTGGTCATTTAATAAATTTAGATCAAAAAGAAGTTGATTATATATTTTTACCCAGATTTCGATCAATCCGAAAAGGTGTGGTTTTATGTCCTAAATTTCTGGGTCTGCCGGATATGGTTAAACATTCTCTGCCCGGGTTGAATACAGAGTTGATTTCAGATCAGATTGATTCAAAAAATGATAATATAGCAGATTACTCAAATCATCAAAAGCTGGCTGCAGTTCTAGATATTCCCAAAAAAGAGATGAAAAGAGCTTTAAAAAAAGCATCAGAATTCTGGCAGCGCTACAGGAAACTTCTTTATAAAGGTTATCTGGTTGATGATTTTGCAAAGATCGAGGATATTGAAGCGCTGGAAAGTTTAATTTCTAAATTTGAAACTGATAATAATTTACCTCAGAGCAAAAGAAAAAAAATAAAAACTGCTGGTAAGGAAGAGATTGTTGATATTGCTCTGATTGGATATGTTTACAATGTATTTGATCAGTACATAAATATGGATATTATAAATAAACTTAAAGAAATGGGAGTTCGCGTTCATACTTTTTCTATGGTAGCAGAAGAAATAATAGAAAAGGAATTATCAAGATTGCGAAAACCGATGTTCTGGGAGTTTACAAACAAACTTTATGGAGCGGCAGAACACTATTTTAAAAATGATAAAATAGATGGAGTTATTCACCTAACGGCCTTTGGTTGTGGTCCTGACTCAATGCTTGGTCAGATTTTAGAAGTGGATGCTAAAGAAAATAATAAAGCTTTTATGACTTTAAGAATTGATGAGCAGACCGGCGAAAGTCATATTATAACCAGAATTGAAGCTTTTATTGATTTACTCAGACTAAAAAAGGAGAAAAACTAATATGCGATTATCTTTTCCTTACATGGGTCCTACAATTGTATATAAAAAGCTTTTTGAACTGCTGGGTCATGATGTTGTAATGCCTCCCAAACCGAATAAAGAAATCATTGATCTGGGGGTAAAATACAGTCCTGAATTTGCCTGTTTTCCCTTTAAGGTGATAACAGGTATTTATTTAAAACTTATGGAGAAAAATGTTAATACTTTAGTTACAAGTGGGGGGCATGGTCCCTGCCGTGCAGGTTATTATGGCGAGGTTCATAAAAAAATATTAAAAGATTTGGGTTATGATGTGGAAATTATAGTTATTGATTCTCCTCATGATGATTATAAATATTTTTATGATATTGTTAAAAGATTAAAAGGAGATAGTTCCTGGTTTAAGGTAGCAAAAGTAATTAAAACAATTTATGATCTGACTCGTGCTCTTGATGAAATTGAAAAAAAGATAGAGGTATTAAGAGCCTATAGTGACAGCGGTAAAATAAATAGAATCTGGATGGATGCTCAACAGGATTTTTATCAAATAAAGTCTGCAGCTGAAGTCAAAGAAATTAAAAATAAGTATTTAAATAAATTAGAGAAATTTAAAACTTCAATACCACCTGAAAATGAACGTTATCGAATTGGAATTATTGGTGAGATCTACGTGGTACTAGAACAGTCTATTAATAATCAAATTGAAGAAAAAGTTAACCGTTTTGGCTTTGAGGTTGAGCGTTCTCAATATCTAACTGATTGGGTTAGAGATAATGCTCTTCCTTTTACAGGTAAGGATTTAGAAGAAATTGAAGCTAAAGGAGAAGAATTTATAGAGATTGAAATTGGTGGACATGCAAGAGGAAATATTGGTCATGCTATTGATTTTAAAGAAAAAGGTTTCGATGGGATTATTCATCTTAAACCTTTTGGGTGTTTACCTGAGCTTGTATCTCAGAGTGTAATGGATGATCTATCCGAAAAATACGAAATACCGGTCTTAACTATTTCTATAGATGAACAGACGGCTGATGCAAATGTACTAACAAGAGTAGAAGCTTTTCTGGACATGATTAAAGAAAAAGATTACAGGGAGGTTATGTAGATGAAAAATCTTTATCTGGGTGTAGATATAGGTTCAGTTAGCATCAATATTGTTGCAATTGATGAAGCAAATAAATTACAGTTTAAACTTTATACGCGTAACTCAGGTAATCCAATTGAACTTGTAAAAAAAGGTTTAAGTAAATTTGAAGATGAAATAGAAATTAAAAATTATCAAATAAGTGGAGTTGGAGTGACTGGTAGTGGACGACAGCTGATTGCTTATGTACTCGGTGCTGATACTGTTAAAAATGAAATTACAGCTCATGCTAGAGCTTCAACCTATTATCATCCTGATGCTGGTACTATCTTTGAAATCGGCGGTCAGGATTCGAAATTAATTATTGTTGAGGATGGGATTGCAGTTGATTTTGCCATGAACACAGTCTGTGCTGCTGGAACAGGTTCTTTTCTTGATCATCAGGCGGAAAGGCTGGGGGTCCCAATTGAAGAGTTTGGCGGGTTAGCCCTGGAAGCTGATCGTGATGTAAGGATTGCCGGCCGTTGTACAGTTTTTGCAGAATCAGATATGATTTCAAAACAGCAGTATGGTTTTACCAAGCCAGAAATTATCAAAGGCCTTTCAAAGGCACTGGTTAGAAATTATATGAATAACCTTGTGAGGAATAGAGTTTTAGAAGGGAGATATATATTTCAGGGTGGTGTGGCAGCTAATGTTGGAATTAAAGCCGCCTTTGAAGACGAAATTGACGCAGAAGTAACTGTGCCTGAACATCATGATGTAATGGGAGCAATTGGAATTGCCATGCTTGCCAAAAGGGATGTTAAAAGAAGTGGTAAGCCCAGTAGTTTTAGAGGTTTTGATCTAACAGAGCAGCAGTTTGAAACTAAAAGTTTTGAGTGTGGAGACTGTGCCAATAACTGTGAGGTAATTAAAGTTATTGCAGATGGAAAAGTAATAGCAGTTACTGGAGATCGTTGTGGTAAGTGGGAAGCTTCTTTGATTGGTGATAGTGTGGTTAGTTCTGAGACTGACTCCAGAAAAGAAGAAAGTTCAGCTGATAAAATTTCAAAAAAGAAAGATAAGGACCCTGAAGAGATTGAGGTTGATCTCTATAAGGTCGATCCAGAAGAGGAAAAGCAGGTAATGAAAGAACTGGAAGAACTAGAAGATCAGGAAGAGCTGGAAGAATCGGATAAAGATGAAAAAGAAGATAATGTTCTGGTTTAAAGTATAATATAGTTAAAGAAATTAATTATTTAATAAGCGAGGTGCCAGATGGATTACCGTTTAGAAGAAGATAGTTTGGGACAGGTAAAAGTTCCCAGTGATAAACTATATGGTGCACAGACTGCAAGAGCAGTGGAAAACTTTCCAATTGGTGAAGAAAAAATGCCGACAGAAATTATCAGAGCTTATGGGGTTGTCAAAAAAGCTGCTGTACTGGCCAATTATGAGCAGAAATTGATTAGTAGAGAAAAAAGAGATTATATTTTAAAGGCAGCCGATGAATTAATTGCAGGGAAGCTGGATCAGCATTTTCCTATTTCACTCTGGCAGACAGGCTCGGGAACTCAGACAAATATGAATGTTAATGAGGTGCTGGCAAATAGGATTTCAGAGATGGCAGGGGAAGAACCAGGCAGTAAAAAACCTGTACATCCCAATGATGATGTTAATATGTCTCAGTCATCTAATGACACTTTTCCTACCGCAATGGCTCTGGCAGCTGTCAGCAGAACTGAAGATTTTTTGCTGCCGATTTTTGAAAAATTACAGACAGAATTGGAACAAAAAGCTGAAGAGTATTCAGATTTAGTTAAAGTTGGTCGGACTCATTTAATGGATGCAACCCCTATAACTTTAGGCCAGGAGTTTGCAGCCTTTTTGGCTCAGATTAAAGATATTATTGAAATGCTTAAAGATAGTCTTAAATATATAAAAAAGTTGCCACTGGGAGGAACAGCTGTTGGGACTGGTTTAAATACTAAGGTAGGTTTTGCTGAGAAAGCAGTTAAATTTATTAATCTGGAAACTAAAAATTCTTTTAGAGTGGCTCAGAACAAATCAGCCGGTATTGCAGCTCATGATAGTTTTGTTAATTTAAGTGGGGTTTTAAAAACAGCAGCTTCTTTTTTAATGAAGCTTGCAAATGATACTCGCTGGCTTGCATCTGGTCCGCGTTGTGGTATTGGTGAAATTAAAATACCTAAAAATGAGCCTGGTAGTTCAATTATGCCGGGAAAGGTTAATCCAACTCAGGCGGAAGCTTTATTTCAGGTAGCTGCACAGGTAATGGCAAATGATACAGCTGTTAATATTGGTGGGGGTAGTGGTAATTTTCAGCTTAATGTTGCTAAACCTTTAATTATCTACAATATTTTACAATCTATCAACTTACTTGGAGATGCGGTTAAATCTTATAATCAGCGCTGTCTAAAGGGGATTGAAGCCAATCAGGAACAAATTGAATCTTATCTTGATAGCTGTTTGATGTTAGTTACAGTTTTAAATCCGATTATTGGTTATGATAAAGCAGCCCAAATCGCCCAGAAAGCTTTTAAAGAAAATTTAAGTTTAAAAGAAGCTGCAGTTAATCTTAATTATTTAACTGAAGCAGAATTTGAACAATATGTAGATCCTAAAAAGATGACCGAGCCCAATTTGGAGTAGCATACTAGTACCGTGAACTACCTGATATATGTCGGAATGTATCGTTTAGGAAATATCTATAAATAAATATGTATAATTGCAAGTTCTGAGAATTAGACTCAGAACTTTTTCTTTTGGAAGATAATATAATTTTACTAAAATTATTGGTAATACTTATTATTAAAGCTATTAAAGCACTTTTTTTGCTCTAAAAAAGAGGACTTCTGCTAAAAATATTGAATTATATTAAATAGTAATCTGACAGCAGAATGAGACTAGCTTAAATAAAATGAGCCGAGCTTACCTTCGTAAATTGAGCTTAGAAATACAAATAACGAAGGGAGCTGAATCTTAATGAAAAAGCTTTATATTGCAATTACAACTGCTTTAATTACATTTGGTACAGCTATTTCCGTATTAGCTGAATCAAGTAAGTGGTAAAATTTTAAAATATCTGCTGTCAGATTTATTAATAAAGAGGTGACTACAATTGAGTAAAAAGTTAAAAGCTTATTTAACAATAATATATTTAGCTTGTTTTTCTATATTTGTTATATTATCTATTAATTATAGTTATAAGATTGATTTCTTTGATATAACTTTTTTATTAATTGTGACATTTGTGATGAATAATTATAGTATTTTCTTTAATTATATTACGGAAATTAAAACATCTATGACTTTACCAGTTTTATTAAGTGCATTTTATTTTGTTAATCCTTTATGGGCAGGTATTATTGCTGCTGTGGGCACAATAACTTTCAAAGAGGAAATAAAATATTTTGTCTGGTATAAGTTTTGGTTTAATCGAGCTGTTTTTTTTCTTGCATCTTCTGCAGGAGCTTTAATTTTTAACTTAACTACCCCGGTGCTTGACAGTAATTCCTTTCCAATTATGTCTACTTTATTTGCCAGTATTATTTATTTTATTGTTAACAATTTTCTAGTGTATGTTGTAATTAATTTAGCGGATAATGATGTAAATCAAATGTCATTATTAAGTTATTTCAGGGAACTTTCCAAAAACCTGATTACTTCTTACTTTTTAGGATTGGTTTTACTTGCTTCCTATATGTATTTCAGTAAAGTGCTATTTGTTCTTGTTATTATCTTATTATTTATTATTAAAGATTTTTTCTATTCACGGCTGCAGCAGATGAACTCCTATACCCAGATAATCGAAAGTTTTCTTAAAGTAATTGATTCAAAAGATCATTATACTGAGGGTCACTGTGAGCGGGTGGCCAATTATACATACCATCTTTGTAATGAAATGAATTTATCCAGAGCAAAGTCAGAAAAGATTATCAGTATTGCTAAGATCCATGATATTGGTAAAATTTATGTTGATGATGATATTTTAAGAAGCTCAGATAAGTTGAGTGAGCAGGAGTATAAGGAGATTAAACGACATACAGAGTATGGATATCAACTTTTAAAGGACATTGATTTAATCAATGATGAGCTTGATATAATTCTTTATCATCATGAACGTTGGGATGGCAGAGGATATCCCGAAGGACTTAAAGGAGAAAAAATTCCGGTAGGAGCTAGAATTTTAACGGCCTGTGACTCACTGGATGTTATGATTACCGGGAGAACATATAAACCTCCGATGACAAAAGAAGAAATTATTGCTGAGTTTAAAAAGTGTTCTGGAGGGCAGTTTGATCCAGAAATTGCCCGGAAAATGATCCAGTTGATTAAAGATGGATATTTTGATGACAAATTTAAAAGTGAAGAAAAAATCAGGGAATTAGAGTTGTCACTTGAATACTAATCTATCAGGAAAAGGGGAGAGCTGAATATGAATACAGAAATAAAGAAATTGATTCAGGAACTTGAGGGAGTAGTATCCTGTAATTTAACAGGGGTAGATGAGATAGATGAAATCCATATTATAGCCGATAAGAAAAGAGATCCCAAGCGAATAGTCAGAGATGTAGAAACAGTTTGTCTGGTACATAAAGATTTTAAGATTGACCATAAAAAAATCAGTATTGCCAGAATAGACAGTGATTTTTCAGAGGCAATGGAAGGTTATGCGAATGATCGAATAGAGTTAGTTTCAATTTATACTGAAAATAATCGTTCTCGCTGTAATGTAGAAATGAAAATAAATGGCCAGGAGATTAAAGAAAGTTTTGAAGCACAAATTGGTGAAAATATAGAAAAATTGATCGGGAGGTCTGTTTTGACAATTTTGAACAAGTTTGTGGAATTTAATCTTCAGCTTATTGTAGATGATATTTTTACTATTAAAGGTAAAGAGGACCTTGTAATTGCTCAAATTTCGATGTATAATCCAGAGAATAATATGATGCAGGAGAAATTAGTTGGGGCAGTTCATGTAAATAATAATATATCTTTAGCAATAGCAAAGGCCTGTTTAAAAGCAGTTAACCGTAAAATTTGTAATTATCTTTAAAAAATGAATACGGGGTGATTATCTTGCTGAAAAAAATATTTATATTAGTACTTCTATTAATAATTTCATTTTCGTTGTACATTGTACTTGCCAATATTTATCTTGATAGACAGTATAAGCAGGATGTCAGCTCGCTGCAGAGAAGATATACACTCAGTGATAATATTACTATTCCCAATCCAAACAGTATTTCTATTCCTTCTTCATTAAGGAGATATATTCAGCTGAGTATTCCTGATCGTAATAACTTATCAACTTATGTTAATTTAAATTATTCTGGTAAATTTCGCAAAGACAAATATGGTGAGATGTATGATTTTAAAGTAAAATCATTTTATAATTTAAAAAACGAAGAATTTGTTAGTGAGTGGTTTATTGATGAAAATCGTATTATTTTTGATAAGTTAAGGGAAGCATCAATTGGGGAAAATCAAATTTATGAATTCAAATATTTGGGGGTTAAAAATGAACGAGAGGTTTATGGACAGGCTGCCAGAAATTTTTTGAGAAGCCGCATGATTATTGATGCAGCTTATTTTCCCTATTATTATTTATCGAGTGAAAATATAGATTATAAATATATGAGTAATAACCGGACTCTATTAGAGTTGGATACTGATGCTGGTAAAATAAATTTTATTTTTGATTTCAATGATGATGGTGTTTTAAGCACAATTACTTCGGGGAAATTTAGTTTTGATGGAAATAGCGTGAGTCTTAAGGCATCTTATAATGATTATATTGATTATAAAAATTATTATCTCCCTGGCTCAATTATTGTGGAGATAGAAAATAATTTTGATAAATATATTTTATATGAAGCTAATCTTGACAGTGTTGTTTACAGATGAATATGAAAGCTTTAGAATACCTTTTAGTGTAAATAAAAAAGGTATTTTTTCTGTGACATAGCTCACGGAAATCAAAGAATAAAAACTGTACAATAAACTTGACAAAAGAAGTCGGAATTAATATAATATGTATTGACAGGTCAAATCTGTCTTTACATATTCTAATATAATAACTTTCAAAAAGCATAAGAATATAAGGAGGAGTTTTAAATGTTTAGAAAAGTAAAAGATGATATCTACAGTGTAGGAGTTATTGACTGGCATCGTAAATTATTTGATGAGTTGATTCCACTACCTGATGGTACAAGTTATAACTCGTATTTTATTAAAGGTGAAGAAAAGAATGCTATTATTGATACAGTAGAACCTGATTTTGTTCAGGATTTTTTAGATAATCTTGACGATCTTGGCGTAGAAAAAATTGATTATATTATCTCCAATCATGCTGAGCAGGATCATTCGGGTTCCATTCCTTATTTATTAGAAAAATATCCGGAGGCTGAGGTTTTAACTTCCAAAAAAGCTAAACCAATGCTTTTAGATTTAATGGAACTTGATGCAGATAAGATTAGAGTGGTTGAAGATGGCGAAACTGTTGATCTGGGTGGTCGTACTTTAGAGTTTATTGATACTCCCTGGGTTCACTGGCCTGAAACAATGTCCACTTATCTGCAGGAGGAAAACATTTTATTCCCCTGTGATTTCTTTGGCTCTCATCTGGCAACAAGTGATTTGTTTGTAGAAAATCACAGTGAAGTTTATAAGGCTGCTAAAAGGTATTATGCAGAAATTATGATGCCTTTTAGAATGATAATCAAAAAGAATCTGGCTAAATTAGAAGATTATGAGATTGAGATGATTGCACCAAGTCATGGTCCAATTTATGATAATCCGGAAATGATCTTAGAAGCTTATCAGGAGTGGGTAAGTGATGAAGTCAAACCAGAAGTTGTAGTTCCTTATGTTTCTATGCATGGAAGCACTGATGACTTAATTAAATATTTCATTAGTCAGTTAATAGATGAAGGGATTAAGGTTAAACCATTTAATCTGGCAGATGTTGATTTAGGAGATCTAGCAATTTCTCTGGTTGATGCTTCAACTGTAATCTTTGGTTCTCCAACTGTTTTAACCGGTCCACATCCTTCGGCAGTATATGCAGCTTATCTGGCCAATGTTTTAAAGCCTAAAACTCGCTATGCTTCAATTATTGGGTCTTATGGCTGGGCAGGTAGAATGACTGATAAACTTTTAGAGCTGATGCCTAATCTGAAAGTTGATCTCTATGATCCAGTAGTTGCCAAGGGTCATGGATCGGAAGAAGACTATCAGGAAATCGACCGCCTGGTAGAAGAAGTGAAAGCTGACCTGGATAATTTAGAATAAAATATAATAGATAAACTAAATAAATAGTTTAGTTAAGACTCCCTTTGACCTGAGCAGGTAGAAGGGAGTCTTTTACTTTGATAATTAATTTCAACAGGATAAAGGATTTCATTTATCAATCAAGAATATATTAAAAAGAGTAAGCTAAGAAAGGCTGGAAATAAAATGATATATTTAAATAATGCTGCAACCAGCTGTCCAAAACCTGATATTGTATATGATAAGGTAAATGATTTTTTTAGGAGTTCTGCTTTTAATACTTCTCGTTCTGGCAGTGGAAGCAGTAACTCTACCAGTAGAGAGATTTTTATGGTTAGAGAGAAAATTGCAGATTTTTTTACTCTCCAGGATTCCAGTAAAATTGTATTTAATTCTGGTGCCACAGAAGCTTTAAATACGGTAATTAAAGGGGTTTTAAAAAAAGGAGATCAGGTAATTACATCCTGTCTTGAACATAATTCAGTTTTGCGACCCTTAAGAAGACTTAAAGCAGAAAAAGAGATAGATATAAATTTTATTGGTTTTGATTCAAATGGAGAGATTGATTATCAGGAACTTGAAAATTGTATTCAGGACAAAACAAAGCTAATTGTACTTTCGCATGCATCCAATGTTCTTGGTACAGTTAATAATCTTGTCAAGATTTCTGAGATTGCAAGTAGGGCAGGTGTTTTGCTTTTAATTGACGCAGCTCAAACAGCTGGAGTAATAGATATTAATTTGAATAATTTGGCAGTAGATTTTATGGCCTTCGCCGGTCATAAATCGCTTTTTGGTCCTCCTGGAATTGGTGCACTCTATGTTAAAAATCACAGTTACCTTTTACCACTTAAGGAAGGGGGAACCGGTAGTAATTCTTTAAGTACAGATCAGCCTGAAATAATGCCAGATTATCTTGAAGCTGGAACCCCTAACTCTATTGGAATAGCAGGTTTGGGAGCAGGGATTGATTTTATTAAAGAGGAAGGTATAAGCAAAATTCATCAGCAGGAACTAAAATTACTGCACCGTTTAATTGAGGGTCTAAATACTATTCCCCTAATAAAAAGCTATGGTAGAGATGATATTACTAATCGAACTGCAGTTATTTCTTTTAATATAGGTGATAGAAGTTCTAATCAAATTGCTTTTGAACTGGAGAATAAATATAAGATAGAAGTGCGAGCCGGACTGCATTGCGCCCCCATACTACATAAGAACTTGGGAACTTTAGGGCAGGGTATGATTAGGGTTAGTCCCGGTTATTTTAATACTGAAGCTGAGATAGACAGATTTTTAAATATTATTGAATCATTGATTTGAATTCATAAAACTAAAAGAATTATTTAATTAAATCTAAAAAAATAAGTTGAAGCTTAGATTTTAGACGAGACGATAAATTTTTAAGGAGGCATAAATTTATGCTGGAGATAGATGCCAGAGGACTTGCCTGTCCTAAGCCTGTAGTTAAGGCCAAAAAGGCACTTGATAACAATGAAAAATTTATAGTAATAGTGGATAATAGAACTGCAGTTGAAAATCTAAGTAAATTGGGACAGAAAATGAAAGCCGAAATTTCTGTAGTAGAAGAATCGGAAACTGAGTTTAAAGTTATGTTTAAACAATCAGAATTCTCATCTGCAGATACATTAGTAGCAGGTGATCAGACTTCAGTTTCTGAAGCTGGTTCTGAGGCTAAAATTTATTTTATAAGTTCTGATACAATGGGTGAAGGTAACGAAGAGCTGGGGCGAATTTTGATAAAAGGTTTTATATCAACAATTAAAGACTTAAATCCTCTGCCCGAAAAAATAATTTTTATTAATTCTGGAGTTAAACTTGCTATTTTGGAAAAAGATATAGTAGCAGCTTTAAAAGAACTTGAAGCCAGAGGTGTAACAATTCTTCTCTGTGGTACCTGTGTTGATTTTTATGATTTAAAAACTCAAATGCAGGTTGGAGAGATTAGCAATATGTACGAGATTGCAGATAGTTTAAATAGTAGTGCAGTTTTAAAAATATAAAAGCATATACTATTTAATTTTTTGAGGAGGTGGTGATAGTTATGTCAAATATAAAGTTGACTGATTACAGTAAAACATCTGGTTGAGCGGCTAAGATGGGCCCTCGGGCTCTGGCGCAGGTTCTGCGTCGCGTTAAATTTCCCGCTGATCCAGAAAAGTTACTTATTGGTCTGGATAAAGCTGATGATGCAGCAGTTTATCAGCTTACAGAAGAACTTGCTCTGATTCAGACACTTGATTTCTTTACTCCTGTGGTAAATGATCCTTATCTTTTTGGCCAGGTAGCAGCAGCAAACGCCTTAAGTGATGTATATGCTATGGGGGGAAAGCCTATTCTTGCTATGAATATTGTTGGTTTTCCCAGCTGTCTGGAAGGAGAAATACTTTCTCAAATTCTTCAGGGTGGAGCTGATAAAGTTAAAGAAGCAGGGGCAAGTCTTTGTGGAGGACATACAGTTGAGGATGATGAACCTAAATATGGTCTTTCTGTAACTGGGATCATAGAACCCAATAAATTAGTCAGTAATTCCAGTATTCAGCCAGGAGATTCTCTGATTTTAACCAAACCTCTGGGGACAGGAGTAATGGTCTCTGCGATTAAAGCAGGTCTTGCCAGCAGTAATATAGATAATCCTGCTGTTGCTTCTATGCTGGAGCTGAACAATAAAGCAGTTAAATATTTTGATCAGTACCAGATAAATGCCTGTACTGACATAACTGGTTTTGGGCTTATAGGTCATTTATTAGAAATGTCAGAAAATAGCTCTCTGGAGCTTTCAATTGAGGCAGCAGAGATACCAATATTTTCAGAATGTCGCGAATATGTAGAATCGGGTTTGTTACCTGCCGGTGCCTATAAAAACAGGGATAATTATGAGGATTTTGTAACCCATCTTGGGGAAAGAGATCAGATATTATATGAGTTGATGTATGACCCTCAGACTTCAGGTGGTTTATTAATTTCTGTTGCTGAAAAAGATGCGGCGGATTTTCTGATTGATCTTTATGCAGAAGATATTGAAGCAGCTTTAATTGGTAAAGCTACTGAGAAAGATAATGGCTCTAATAAAGGAGTTAAAATCATATGGGAGTAAAAAATGAAAAACTAATACTTTTTCAATCTACTCATCACTCAATTAAAGCCGAAAAAGTACTGATGGATAATGATATAATTTATAGAATGGCTGCTGTTCCACCAGAAATATCTGCTGATTGTGGTTCAGCTATTGCTTTTAGCCTTGATCTGGAATCAATTTTAGAAATGTTTCAGAGAAATAATGTTTTGGTTAAAGCAATTTATGAGATAAATAAAACTAAAGCTCATAAAGAGTATAAAAAAATATATGAGGATCAATAAACAAAAATGCTTCCCGAATCTAAATAGCGGGAAGCATTTAACTAAACAGCTCAATATAATTATTTAAAAATTTGTAATATTTATTTTAATCAAACATTTAAAAATGGGAGGGTGTTTAAATGTATGATGTCAGTATTATAGGGGCAGGTGTAATCGGTTCAGCTATTGCCAGAGAATTATCAAAATACAAGCTTTCAGTCGCATTAATAGAAAAAGAATCTGATGTTTCAACTGGAGCTTCAAAGGCAAATACAGGGATTGTTCATGGTGGTTATGTAGCTAAGGCAGGAACTTTAAAGGGAGAGCTATGTATTCAGGGGAATTCTATGTATGAAAAATTGAATGAAGAACTTAATTTTGGTTATCAAAAAACAGGTGGACTTGTACTTGCTTTTAATGATGAAGATGAGAAAACTTTAGAAAAATTATATAAAAATGCCTTAAAAGTGGGTCAGCCTGAAGCGGATATAGAAATAATTTACGGTGATCAAATTAAAGAGATTGAGCCCTATGTTAGTGATCAGGTACAGGCTGCTTTTTACTGTAGGAGTATAGGTATTACTTCACCTTATCAATTTACAATTGCCCTGGCAGAAAATGCTGTTGATAATGGGGTGGATTTGAAACTGGAATCAGAAGTAATTAATATTGAAAAGAAAAATGAATATTTTGAAATAGAAACTGTTAAAGAAAAAGTAAAAAGTCGCTATATTATTAATGCTGCCGGAATTTATGCAGATCAGATTGCTGCTATGCTGGATACTGATGACTTTAAAATCTACCCGATGCGAGGAGAATATGTTGTTTTTAGTAAAAGTCAGGGTCACCTTGTTAATACAGTAATTTTTCAGGCTCCCAATCCAAAAACTAAGGGGGTTGTAACAACTACAACTACTCATGGTAATTTTATGATTGGTCCTAACGCCGAAGAGATAGATAAAAAGAATGATGTAAGTACAAGTTTTAAAGAAATTAAATATATTATTGATCAGGCAAGAAAATCAATTCCAAATTTTGATACAAATCGAATGTTGAGGACTTTTGCCGGGCTAAGACCCAAAAGTACTCGAGAAGATTTTATAATAGAAGAAAGTAAGATTAAGGGTTTTATTCAGGCAGCTGGAATTGACTCACCCGGACTTACTTCTTCACCTGCTATTGCCAAACGAGTTGTAAAGCTGCTTGCAGAATCTGGTCTTGAGTTGAGTCCTAAAAAAGATTTTAATTCTCAGAGACCGGCTATTGAAATAAAAAAAGATGAAGATTTTGCTGGTGAAATAGATCATGAAAATCCAGCTAAAAACATTATCTGTCGCTGCGAAAAGGTTACTGAGGCAGAAATTTTAGATGCATTGAATAGATCAATTCCGATCAAAACCACTGATGCAATTAAGAGACGAACCTGGGCTAAAACCGGAGAGTGCCAGGCTAATTTCTGTGAAAGCAGAATTAAAAAAATAATAAGCAGAGAATTATCCATTCCAGTCTCAGAGGTTGAAAATAGGGATGAAGACTATGTACCCGAGCGGCTTGATGTTTATGAGCTGAAAAAGAAACTGAATAAGAATTAAAATAATTTATCTGGGATGGATTTAAAAATAATTTTGACAGATAATATTTATAATGCTATAATATGAATGAACACTCATTCAAGGAGTTGGTCAGGGTGGCACAGGAAACGAAAGCTAGAATTAGAAAAGCAGCTATAGAAGTAATAGCAGAGGAAGGCTTTTTTAATACAAGGATGCAGGATATTGCTGATAGAGCCCAATTAGCGGTTGGCACTATCTATAATTATTTTTCAAGTAAGGATGAAGTTTTATCATATATATTTAAATATGAGATTCAGAGAAGGATGAAAAGTATATCTGAGTTAAAGGAGCAAAAATTATCAACCAGGAGATTTTTAAAGAAATTTTTGGACAGGCATTTTTTAACTTTAAGAGAAAACCCAAATTTAGGTAGGGTTCTTGTTCGAGAAAAAGAATTTTCTAGAGCTAAAGATAATAATGAAATTAAGGAAAATATGAATTCTTTAATTAAGATGCTGGAAGACATATTTGTAGAAGGAATTAACAAAGCTGAGATAAAGGACATTAATGCCCATCTGATGGCTGTTTATTTTTTTGGTTCAATGCAGGGAATAATAGAATTTGCTCTTACTGAACCAGAGATAGAAATGCTTGTGGATGGACCTGATTTTATTATTAAAAGAATTGAACACATATTTAAATAATTTTAGAAGTTATCTTATTTTAAAGGGAGGAGTCAGATGCCTGTTGAAGTTTATATTGCAGTACTCTTTATCCTGGCAGTAGCTCTTTATTTTAGAAAAAATAAATAAGAAGTTTTTAGTTATGTGAGCTTAATCACTGTAAACTTGAGCTATATTTTTTATAATTGACTTAATGAATGAACAATCATTCATTAAGGTTGTTTTTTAAATAAGTAAAATTTAAATTATCAAATGGAGGAGTTGATCTTGATGGAAATAATTAAGTTAAGTGAACTAGAGGGAAAGAAGAACAAAAGAGGAGTAATTGCTAAGGAAGTATTAAAACATGAGAATGCTCAGGTAATGAATCTTGTTTTATCTAAAGGAGATATTGTACCTGCTCATCAGGTGCCGGTAGATGTGTTTTTCTATGTTAAAGAGGGCAAGGGTACTTTGAGAATTGGTGATCAGTCCAATGTTGTAGAAGCTGGAACAGTAATTACCTGTTCTCCAAATACAGAAATGGAATTAAGAGCAGATCAGGGAGAAAAGTTTGAAGTTTTAAATGTAAAAACTCCGTCACTTTAAAACTAATATCGGCTGTGAAAGCAGCTGATACTTTTATAACACTATATGAATGAGCATTCATTCATATAGTGTTATAAATAATAATACGACAGAAATTGAAAAGAAAAGAGGGATTAAAATGATTAATCGAATAACAGATTTAGTGCTGAAGTTCCCAAAAACAGTCTTGATTATAATATTGATAATTACAGCTTTTTTTACTTTTCAAATTTATGAGAATGCACGTCTGGAAACAAATCTCGATAAATATAAGCCAGCAGACCATCCCAAATTTGTTGCGAGTGAAGAATATGAAGATTTATTTGGGATTAGTGACTCAATAATAGTAGCAGTTGCAAATAATAGTTCAGAATATGGAATTTATAATCCTGAAACTTTAAAAAAGATTGATAAAATATCTCGAGCTTTAGAAAAATTACCTGAAGTAGCTAGAGGTGATGTAAAAAGTCTGGCTACAGTTGATAATATTAAGAGTAGTGATTTTGGTCTGGAAGTGGATCCATTATATCAAAAACTGCCAGAAAATGAAGCTGAAATTTTACAGTTAAAAAAAGAAGTAGAAACAAACAAAATGATAAATGGCAGAATTGTTTCCAAAACAGGCAATTCAGCTTTAATAATGGCAGAATTAAAAGATGAAGAAATAGACAGGCTTAAGCTTTATCAAAAAGTTAAAGAAATTGTTGAGCCTTATCGCGGTGGCAGCGAAAATATTTATATTGCTGGTCAGCCTGTTGTGGAGGGAACTTTAGCTCATTTGATGCCCCAGGACATGAAAAAAATGATTCCTATTGTTATCTTTGTAATCATTTTAGTTCTCTTTTTGACTCTGCATAGTTTTAAAAGCACCTTGCTGACAGTATTGGTGGTTCTTTTCAGTACAATCTGGGCTTTTGGCTTGATGTCTTACTTTGAAATCCCAGTTTATGCTGTTTCAACAATGATTCCAGTGATGCTGATTGCGCTTGGAGTTGCTGATGGAATTCATCTGCTCAGTCATTTAAATCAGGAAATTAAAGCTCAACCTGATCGTGATAAACTTGATTTAATTAAAGAGATGCAGCAGAAACTCTGGAAACCTGTGGTTATGACATCAGTTACAACTGCAGCTGGCTTTTTATCATTATTAACTTCAGATGTACTGCCAATTAGATATTTCGGCTTATTTACAGCAGCAGGAGTTATGAGTGCTATGTTTTTTTCTTTAATTATGATTCCAGCTGGTTTAAAAGTGATTGGCCTGCCAGTATTAAAGTTAAAAAATGATAAAAATAAAAAAGCTGATCAAAAATTTTTCCATGGATTATCGAAATTTGTAAGAGAAAAGAGAAAAGTAATTGTAGTATTAACAATAATAATTACAGTAATGGCAGTCTATGGTGCTTCTAAAATCTGGATTGACTCCAGTATGTTAAATAAGTTTAGCGAAGATGAAGAAATAGTTAAAGCTGATCACTTTATTAACAATAATTTTGGTGGTACAACACAGCTAAATTTAATTTTTAAAGCTGAAGAAAATGGAGTTTTTAAAGATCCAAAATATCTAAAAGATATTTGGAAGTTACAAAATCAACTGGAAAAAAGAGAGCTTATTGGTACAACTTACAGCTTAAATGATTACCTGCGGCGAATAAATAAAGTAATGAATGAAAATCAAGAAGAATTCAATCAAATACCTGATTCGCGCGAGTTAGTTGCCCAGTATTTACTATTATATTCAATGTCGGGCGATCCGGAAGATCTGGACAGATTAATTGACTATGATTACCGACAACTGCATGTTCAGATTAGTTTGAAAACAGATAGAAGTCAGGAAATAAAAAGTATTATAGCTGAAATTGAAGATTTTGCTGCTCACACATCTTTAGATAAATTTGAAGTTGATTTTGCAGGTTCAGCCTATACAAATATGATATTTACTGGCTTGATCCTGGACGGTCAAATTTTAAGTCTGGCAATTTCTCTGATTGGAGTTTTCTTTCTGCTCAGTCTTTTATTTAAGAGTTTTACAGCTGGTCTGATAGGAGTTCTGCCGATTGCAGTTACAGCAGCTGTAAACTTTGGTTTAATGGGAGGTCTTGGAGTATCTTTAAACACTACTACGGCTCTGATTTCAAGTATTGCAGTTGGAATGGGAATTGACTATGCCATTCATCTTTTATCACGCTATCAGTACTATGGTATCCGAGGTTTTAGTAAAGTAGAAGCTGCTGATAAAGCAATTAATCTTTCCGGTAGGGCTATTACCTTTAATGCTTTAGTAGTAATTGCAGGATTTATGGTACTAACATTTTCAAAATTCCCTCCAAATAGAGAGCTCGGCTGGTTGGTTTCTAATGCATTATTTGTTAGTTTAGTTGGGACCCTGACTCTGGTAGTGGCATTAATTGACATTATAGAACCAAAATTCATTTTTAATAGAAGAAAGGATGATCAAAAATGAGGAATAAAATAATATTTACAGGTGTAATTTTACTGGTTTTAATAACAGCCTTTGGCACAGCTTTAGCCGCAGATTTAAGTGGAGAGGAAATTATGAAAAAAGTATATAACCGTGAGACTGGTGACAGCAGAACTGCAAATTTGAAAATGATTTTAGTTAATAAACAGGGATCTAAACGAATTAGAGAGATTAAACAGTTTGAAAAAGATTTTGGGGAAGTAGATAAGAAAATCATGTTTTTCATTTCGCCTGCTGATGTACGCAATACTTCTTTTATGAACTGGAGTTATGATTCTGAGCAGAGTGATGATCAGTGGATTTTTTTACCAGCATTAAATAAAGTTAAAAGAATTTCTTCAGAAAATAAAAGTGACTATTTTATGGGTTCTGATTTTACCTATGACGATCTGGGAGATAGAACTCTGGCTGAAGATGAACACAAATTAATTGGAGAAGATACTATTCATGATAAAGAAGTGTATGTAGTTGAAAATATTCCGGTGGCTGAAGATGATTTATACAGCAGGACTGTGACTTATGTTTGGAAGGATAAATGGATTGGTCTAAAAAAAGAATTTTATGATCGAGAAGGAGAACTGCTTAAAGTTTTAACAGTAAATGAGGTAAAAGAAATAAGCGGAATTTTGACAATTGTTGATTCAGAAATGCATAATTTACAAAATGAACACCGAACAATCTTAAAAAATAGTGAAGTAGAATATAATACCTCAATAGACGCCAATCTGTTTAGCGAAAGAATGATGAAACGAGGAATCCAATAAGTTTGAGGGAGGTTTGCAAAATGAAGACTTTAAGAACTGTAAAGTCCAACAATCTAATCCTAATCACAGCACTGACAGCAGTTATTCTTTTATATACAAGTTCAATTGTGGGTGCAGCGTATATTAGTCAGAAAATTACAGGTTATTCGGCCTTTGATTTAGAAAAAAGTGCAGATCTATACTCTGATTTGGAGTATGAGCTGACCTTTGAACACCGATTTAACAAGGGACAGCTATATTTTAAGCCGAAATTAAAGTTTGATTCAGCAAAGGAAGAACTGGAACTGGATTTATATGAAGGCTATCTTGATTTATTTTTTCAAGATGCTGACCTGCGGCTGGGAAGACAAATAATAACCTGGGGTAAGGCAGATGGCCTGACAGTTATTAATTTAATTAATGATCAGCATAGGGGGATTCATCCCATTGTTGATCCAGATGATAGTTTTATAGCCAGTGATGCTTTAAAATTAGATTACTATACAGCAGGAGGAACTTGGGAGGCAATTTTTTCTCTGCCTCCTGAAGCATCCAATTTGAATTCTGATCGGTCAGGTTATGGCTTTCGCTATTCAGCTCTGGGAATGGGTTTTGACTATGAAATCACAGCGGGCTCATTTCCTCAGTATAATTTAATGCTTGATTCTTATAACAGAATAACAGGAAACAGTGAGTTTGTTTATAGAGATCAAAATTTTATTGGCGGTAGTTTTTCTAATGATCTGGGCAGCTTTGTTTTAAAAGGAGAGGGTGCCTATTTTTTTGATCGAGATTATCTGCAGCAGACTGATCAGGGACCCCAGATTGTAGAAAATGATGAGCTGGAGGTTTTGCTGGGAATTGACTTTTATCCAGGAGATTATTTAATATCTCTCCAAGCTAAAGAAGGATTTTTAATCGATGAGCCTGATAATCTGAGGAGAGATAAAAGTATAGGAGAATATTCCTTAATGATCCAGAGATCATTTTGGCGTGATAACCTATCTGTTGAAAACTGGCTAATTTATAGAGAAATGCCTACATTACCAGGTATGGAAAACACTTTACTCTGGCGTCCCCGTTTAACTTATGATTTTTCTGACCGGCTGACTTTTGCTGCAGGAGTTGATCATGTTATTGAAGGAAGCAAAAGAAGTGAAATATTTTATCAGCTAGAATATATTTTTTAAAATATGATAATATAGTGTTCTGTTATAATTATTGATTTTAAAAAAGAATGGCTGCTTAATCTTGAAATCTAAAATTGTCTACAGACTTAAAAACAGATTATGAATAAAAAACCCCACTGAGTAAGTAAAGATAAAAATCTCTACTTTCTAGTGGGGTTAATGAATTATTTAAATAAAGTTAATTAAATTTAGGATAACCGGGATCAATCAACCTATTATTCTGGTCTAAGAGTTCCATTTCTCTGGCGGCATCAACCGGAAAATTCCAGTCAAAGACATCCAGATTATTTTTAAGGTGGTTTTCAGAACTTGCCTTAGGAATTGCAACAATATTTTTTTCAATTAACCATCTTAATGCGAGCTGAGCAGGGCTTTTATCATATTTTTTTCCGAGGGATTCTAAAACACTATTTTTAAATACCTCTCCCTGGGCCAGCGGACTGTAAGCAGTAAGTATAATGTCATTTTTGAAGGCAAAATCTAAAAGGTCTTTTTGATATAGTGTTGGATGAAATTCTACCTGATTAACAGTAATTAAGTTAGAGTCATATTCTAAAGCTTCTTCTAAAAGTGGAATAGTAAAGTTACTAACGCCAACATTTTCAGTCTTTCCAGATTCTTTTAATTCTTTCATTGCTTTTAAAGACTCTTCAACAGGTATTTCTGGACTGGGCCAGTGAATTAAAAGTAAGTCAAAATATTCTATATCAAGTTCATTGAGAAGACGCTCTGCAGCTTTTTTTAGATCATCATATTTTAAATCTTCACTTTTGATTTTAGAGGTTATAAATAAATCTTTGCGTTTAATATCAGATTGATTTAAAGCAGCAGCAATTGCCTGATGGTTTCCGTACATATCAGCAGTATCAATATGTCTATAACCTAAATCAAGTGCTTTCTTTACAACTTTAGTGCACTCTTTTCCTCTTAAACCAGAAGTTCCAAGCCCCAGAGCAGGAATTTCATTACCATTTTTGAGTTCAAATTTCTTCATAATTTCACCTTCCTGTTTAGATTATTTATTACTATTTAATTCCTTTTCGATTTTTTCCAGTAAGTTTTTTGCTTCTGGAAATCTATCATTGATTATAATCATCTAAAGCAGATTTGTCCTACTTTTACCAAATTTAATATAACTTAACTTTTTACATACTATCTAATAATAATCTTAGACCATTCAATAATCGATTAATATTAAATGTTTAACACTTTTTTTGCTTTATCTAAGTAAATTAACTAAATAGCTTGATTCAAATACTTTAATGCGATAAAATAAGCCAAAGATATACTTTAAATTAAAAGTTAAGTAAAAGCAGAGGTCTTAAGAATTATTTGAGGAGTTGAGTAGATGAAAAAGGTAAGTATAATTGGAGCTACCGGTTATGTAGGGATTGAGTTGATTCGCCTGCTGCATGAGCACCCAGAAGTTGAAATAAAAGATTTAGTTTCTAAAAGCAGTGCCGGCCAGCGTTTAGTTGATATTTATCCTCAGTTTAGGGGTTCAATATTAAATGATTATCAGCTAAGAGCAATGGAAGATTTTAAGCCAGAGGAAAGTGATTTGATTTTTACAGCTCTGCCTCATGGAGTTTCTCAGAAGATTGTAGGCGAGCTTTATGGAAAAGGAACAAAAATTATTGATCTCAGTGGTGATTTTCGCTATCACGATGTAGAAGTTTATGAAAAATGGTATGGAGTTAAACATAAATCACCTGAACTGGCGAGAGAGGCTGTTTATGGATTAGTTGAGCTTAACAGGGAAAAAATAAAAAGAGCAGAGCTTATTGCCAATCCAGGCTGTTATGTGACAGCATCACTTTTAGGGCTTTTACCACTTGTCAGTTTTGAGAAGGCTGATCTTAATTCGATTATTATTGATGCCAAATCTGGAGTGAGTGGAGCCGGCCGCAGTTTAAAAGAAAATCTGCTTTTTACAGAGACTCATAATACAATGAAAGCCTACAGTCCTGGAGTTCACAGACATAGTTCAGAAATAGAATATGTACTAAATCAATTTTTAACAGGAAAATACAAAAAAACTTTTGGTAGTTTAAAAGATCAGATTGATTTAGAAACTGAGAAAAGGGCAAAAATTTTGTTTACACCTCATTTAATTCCAATTAAGAGAGGGATTTTGGCTACGATTTATCTTGACTTAGAGCAGCAGAGTTCTGAATCTGAAATTATGGAACTATACCAAAAAGCCTATAATAAAGAAAGATTTGTACAAGTATTAAAAGACTCTTTACCTGAAATTAAGAATGTAGCGGGATCAAATTATGCCCAGCTAGCTTTTAGATATAATAAACGTACCAATAGAGTTATTATTATTTCAGCAATTGATAACATGCTTAAGGGGGCAGCTGGTCAAGCAGTGCAAAATATGAACTTGATTTTTAATTTACCCGAAGAGACAGGTCTTGAGGCAACAGCTTTATTCCCCTAAAATAGACAGCAGAATATATGTTTATCTATCTGTTTTTGCTAAAATTTAAGTTAGAAATAATTTTTAATTAAAACAGCAAGGAGGAGAGTACAATAGAAGAATTAATTGAAAAGGCTAATGTTTTAATTGAAGCTTTACCCTATTTTAAAGATTTTTTTGGTAAGACTTTCGTGATCAAATATGGTGGCAGTATTATGGCAGATCCGAAATTAAAAGAAAAATTGATTGAAGATATTACTCTGCTTAAATATGTGGGTATTAATCCGGTAATTGTTCACGGAGGAGGACCTGCTATTAATAAGACTCTGGATCGTTTAAACATTGAAGCTAATTTTATCGATGGTCTTCGAGTAACTGATAAGGAGACAATGGAGATTGTGGAGATGGTCCTCTCGGCTCAAATTAATAAGGAGATTGTGGCCCTGATTAATAAAATGCAGGCCAAGGCAGTCGGAGTTTCGGGTAAGGATGGTAATCTGATCAAAGCCAAGAAGAAAGAATTTAGTAACCCAAAAAAGGATTTAGGTTTTGTCGGTGAAGTTGAAAAAATTAATCCGGAGTTAATTGAAAAGTTGATTGAAGATGGTTATATCCCTGTGATCGCTCCGGTTGGTGTCAATGATGATGGTGAAGGTTTAAATATCAATGCTGATGCAGTAGCAGGAGAACTGGCAGCTGCTTTAAAGGCTGAAAAATTAATTTATTTAACTGATGTAAATGGTATTCGCTTTGAGGCGAAGGATCCGGAGAGTAGGGTCTCACAGCTTACATTTTCGGAGATTAAACAGTGGATTTCTGAGGGAAAAATTCAGGGAGGTATGCTGCCTAAGGTTGAGGGGTGTATGCGGGCTGTGGAAAGTGGAGTTATCAGGACTCACATTTTGAATGGTCTGGTAGCGCATCCACTGCTTTTAGAAATCTTTACTGACCGGGGCGTTGGGACCATGATTTTGAAGGACTAGACGGTCTGGCAGAATTTAATTTATTAATTATTTTTAAGTGATTGACTAAAATTGATTATTTCTATTAAAGAGAAGGGAGAATTGATAAGATGGAAATAGAAGAAATTATTGAGATGGATGAGAAACATTTTATGAATGTCTACAGTGGTAGATACCCGCTTTATGTTGAAAAAGCAGAGGGAATAAAATTATACAGCAAGGATGGCAAGGTTTATCGTGACTTTCTGGCAGGAATTGGGGTTAATGCTTTAGGCTACAGTAATCAGCGTTTTAAGCAGGTTTTAAAAGATCAGATTGATAAAATAATTCACTGTTCTAATCTTTATTATATTGAACCACAGGCTGAGCTGGAGAAAAGACTCTGTCAGAATTCCTGTTATGATAGGGTTTTCTTTGCTAACAGTGGTTCAGAAGCCAATGAAGGTGCTTTAAAGCTGGCCCGTAAATATTTTAAGAAAAAAGGAAGCAATAAGTTTGAGACAATTACCGCAGATAAATCTTTCCATGGAAGAACAATGTCAACTGTAACTGCTACCGGACAGGATAAATATAAAAAACCATTTACCCCACTACCGGAAGGCTTTTCTACAGTTCCCTTTAATGATCTGGCTGCTTTAAAAGCAGAAGTTACAGATCAGACAGCAGCAATTATGCTGGAACCAGTTCAGGGTGAAGGTGGAATCTATCCTGCTGTTCAGGAATATTTAGAAGGAGTACGTAAGCTCTGCGATGAAAAAGATATTCTTCTAATTTTTGATGAAGTTCAGTGTGGAATGGGACGAACTGGTGAACTTTTCGCCTATCAAAATTATGGAGTTGAGGCTGATATTATATCACTGGCTAAGGCGCTTGGAGGAGGAGTTCCAATTGGAGCTTTTATGGCTAAAGAAAAAGTCGCTTCAGCTTTTGAACCGGGTGACCATGGAACAACCTTTGGTGGAAATCCTCTTGCTACAAGAGCCGCGGCTGAGGTTATGGATATTATGCTAGAACCTGGGTTCTTAGCTTCTGTTAAAGAAAAAGGTGCCTATTTTAGAGGAGAACTGGATAAATTAGTTTCTTCAAATAATAATTTAATTGAAACTAGAGGTTTGGGTTTGATGCTGGCTTTAGAAGTTGCTGAAAGCTTATCAGCAAAAGAGATCACCAGCCAGCTATTTGAACGTGGTTTTTTAGTTAACGCAGTAAAAGAAACTACTCTGCGCTTTTTACCACCGCTGATTGTGGAGAAAGAAGATATAGATTTACTTATTAAAAATATTGAAGAAATAATTAAAGCTGAGTAGTTATTTCTTTACTTTAAATTATTTTCAACATCTGCTATAATAAGATTAAAATAAAGTTAAATAAAAATGATTGAGCTCCAGAAGCTATTCGGCTTGATGGAGCTCTATTAATGTTAAATATTATCTCTGATTAAGAAAGGTAGGGAATTAAATGGAGAAACGACTTAAAGGTTTAAAAGAAAGTATTGCTAAAAGAAGAAAAAATGATTCGGTTCGCTCTTATAGTATAGGTCGAAATGAACTATGTCCTTGCGGCAGTGGTAAGAAATTCAAAAAATGCTGTGCCCGCAATAATCCGGGAAAGAACGTAGAGGAATATTTTGAGGCAATTAAAGATGCAGAAAATGAAGAAGAGGTATTAAATCTGCTTAAAGATGCTGTAAAAAATTATCCTCTTGAATACAGGTTTTTGCTGCCTCTGATAGTTTATAGTTTACAAAGTAATAATTATCAGGAAGCTGGAAAATATTTAAGACATGCCTGGCAGTTAATGGGAACTGATTTAGATGAGGCTTTTATTTCCCCACTGGTGAACATTATGCTGGATCAGGAAGAGATTGATGAAGCAGAAACTCTGGTGCGCCAGGCCTTAGAGGATAAAGGAGAAAGCATTCCACTATTAATTGCTCTGGCTGAAGTTTATAAAAAAGGTCAAAATTTTCAGCGGGTCAATGATATTATCGAGAGAGCAATGCAGATTGATTCCGAGAATTTGCAGTTAATTGTTTTCCGACTGGAAACCCTGATGGATTTGGACGATGTAGTAAGTGCCTTAAGCCTTTTTGAAAAATATTATGATCAGCTTAAAGAATATAAACATATGCGGGTAATCTCATTTTTAGATGATTTTATTAAAGAAAGATTTAATCTTAAAGAAAATAATACTTTAAAAAAGAAAGTGGCTCTATCTCAGGCAGCTGAGATTTTTAATGTTTTTCAGCAGCTGGATAACCTCAAAATGAGTAAAGCAGAAAGTGAAGGTAGGCAATTACTATCTGAAATTAGAGATCTGCCGCCTAAAAATTCCCAGATTGCTTTGGATATTCTGGCCCGCTATCTGGCTACAGAATTATATTCGGAATTTGCTAATTTTGCTGAAGAACTGGAAACTGAACATATGAAAAATCCTGATTATTTGAGACTCTTATTCCTGGCTGATTATCAGCAGGGAAATTTACAGGCAGCCGAAGAAAAAATCAAGACAGCCTTTACTATTGAAAAGAGCAGAAAGGATGGACATTTTCATAATTGGCAGGTAGCTTCTGATTATCTGAGATTTTTAGTGGATCACGGTGATGAGGAGCTGGCTAATTTTGTTAATGACTTTGCTAGTCTATTAGATAATGATGATAATCTACTGGCAAGTTTAATGATGCTGATTGAAAATGAAGAGGCGAGAAATTATCAAAAAAGTTTGCTCGACAGTCTGCTTAACCTGGTTGATGCTGGCGGAGTTGAACAGATTAAGAAAAAAGATATTTATAATAACCGTTTGTTTATCAGTCTGGCTGCTCTGGATGGGGATGAGACAATCTACGATCAGGGTCGAGAAATAACAACGGAAGAATTAAAGGCTGTAATTGAAGAAGTTGAGACTGCCAATATTGATACTCCAGCTTTGAGTTATGCCAGATTAAGACTTTTAAAATATCAGTCGGATCTGCAGGAGGATCAAAAATCAGAACTGGTGGCCCGGGTTAAAGAGTCTGATGTAGAAAGCTATTTTGACACTGTTGCTTATTATGAAACTATTTTAAGATTTGCCGATCCTGCTCCAATTCTGACAGAAATTCCTCATGGTAAATTTTTAGATGATGAATATCTCGATTTTTACCGCTTGATTGCGGCTTTAAAACTAAATTATTATGAAATGGGAACAGAACTCTTTCACCGTCAGCTTTTAAGAGAGAGTAAAAGAAATAAAGTAATGAGCTATCTGGTTAGATTGCTTCGTTACTTTAAGGAGGATAAGTTGATTGAGCACTTTAAAGCAATGGAAGTTGATGAGGTTATTATTAATTATTTGAAAAAATTAACTGAAAAGAGAAGTTAAAAAGACTAAAATAGAGACTTTAAGAAAAAATTCTTAAAAACACTTGTTATTCAGGCTGATAATTATTATAATATAGCTATAACAGCCGGGGCGGAATCTTAAGATTAAGAGCTGCACCCATTTAGAAGCTGTTAAATACAATAAGTTTAGTCCACCTGGATCAATGGACTGGGATGGGAGGAAAAGAAAATAAAACTCAAAACAAGACAGATCGTGATTGCTGGTATGCTGGGAGCTATTTCTATTATATTAGGTGCTACTGGATTGGGCTTAATTCCCTGGCCGAGCGCAGCCGGACATGCAACGATAATGCACCTGCCGGCTATTTTGGGAGGGATTATTGAAGGCCCGATTGTAGGGCTTCTAATTGGTTTGATTTTTGGTATTTTTAGTTTTATTAGGGCGACAAATCCGATTTTTGCTGACCCGATTATTGCTATATTACCGCGTTTGTTTATTGGAGTGGCTGCTTATTATGCCTATCAATCAACAAAAAAATTAAACCAGAGTACTTCTTTAATACTGGCTGGAGCAGTTGGTACTATTGTCAATACAGCCGGTGTTTTAACTCTGGCTGTAATCAGAGGTTATTTACCTTTAAGTGCTGCTCTGGCTGTTGCTGCTACAAATGGAATACCTGAAATAATTGTTGCTGCAGTATTTTCGTTGATTATCGGCAAAGCTTTGATTAACTTTCAAAAGAATAATTAGAATAAAAGACTGAAGCAGCTGCTTCAGTCTTTTTTGACTTAATTGTTCCAGATAAGGTATAATATAATATATAGATTAGGAGTGTTTAACTCCATTTGAGGCTTGAGAGGAGGAGTTAAAATGAAAGATAAGCAGAGAATTAAAGAAGTGCTGGAAAATACTGAGATATTGCTTGAGCCAGACGATTTAATTTCTACCGAACATGATACAACTCTCCACTATTATGTAATCAGCAGGCCATATTATCTTGATGAATTTCCGGAGGAAGGACCAGAAACAAAGGTTCGTGAAGGGAAAATAACCTGGGAAAAGCCAAAACTTTTAACTCCGGATTATATGATAAATATGAGTGGGTTTAGTGGTGAAGCAAAAAAAGCAATGCAAATGATTGCCCGCGAAAATCCAGATCTTGCCGGTTTGCTTTATAAGATGAACTATAAAAAGCAGTCAATTAGTACCTTTACTATTGGCAGAGAAATTGAGGCCGCTGAAGCTGAAATACGGGAAGAAATAGATGAGAATGATAATAATTTAACAGTAATTATTAAAGGTGTAGATGAACTCTGGGATGTTTCGCTGATGAAATTTATTCAGACTCTAATGTTAAAAAGTGCCTATAAATCTCAACTTCCAGATTATGAAGAAAAGGGATTTTTAAGCACAGATGATAATGGTTACTCTGTAGTTACCAGAAATCTCGAAGGACTGCCAATCGCAGCCAGTGAAGAGATCGAAAAAATGTTTGAGATGGTTAAAAATGGGGATGAAGATCCTGGCCGATTGAAGCAGGAGCTTGATCGCTGGGGAGTTTTTAATGCATATCAGGATAGATTTTTTGATCTTTTTAGGGAGGACTGATAATAATGAAAAGTGCTTATGAGATTGCAATGGAAAGAGCCGATGAAGTTTATGGAACAGGTGATAGGGAGGTAAACTCTCTTGAAATTAGGGAAGAGCTAAAAGATATTATGGCTCCGTTTTTTAAAGAAGAGATGGATGCTGAAGGTTTATGGCATAAGTTAGAAAATAAAGAGGAAGCTTATTTAAAAGAAGCTCAGTTAATGTTAATTGAGTCTATTGGACTTCGTAATTCTTCTGAACAGATAAAAAGACGGAAAGAGGCTGTGGTTGCTGTTGAATCACTTAAGGAAAGTGCTAATACAACTTTTTTCGAAAAGCAGTTTACTCAGGCTCAAAGTTTACAGCAGCAGTATCAGACTCAGAAAAAACAGCTTGATGAGCAGGTTAAACAGCATTTAGAACAGGCACAGGGACAGGGTCAGAATCCTCTGGCTGCTGCTCAGGGTGGTAATAATCAGGGCCAGAATGGAATGAATGCTCAGATGAGACAGCAGTTAGCACAGAAAGTTTCCGAGTTTCAGGAAGGCTATAATAAAAGATTTACTAAACTAATAAAGAAAATGAAAACTGAGATAGAATAATTTGGAAGATTTCATTAAATAAAATTTAAGAAAAGCTTTAAAATTTAAATTAAATTTTAAAAATCCGGCCTTTTAGTCGGATTTTTTTACTTTTAAAGCTAAAAATAAACAGGAAAACTTTAATCAAGCTAGAATAATATATTAAGAAGATATTTAGATAACAGGAATTTGTCAATTTTTGCTATAAAATTAAAGTTTTTAAGGAAAAATTTACATGCAACTGATATCATCAGGATGGAGGCTATGTAATGATTAAAAATATAGTATTTGATTTGGGAAATGTTCTGCTTGATTTTAAACCAGATCTTTATTTAGGAGAGCTGGGTTACAGTGAAGAAATAAAGTCACAACTCATGTCAGAGATTTTCGCAAGTGAAGAATGGCTGCAGCTTGACCGGGGAACTATTACTCAAAAACAGGCAGTAGAAAAATGGCAGCAGCGAAATCCTGAAATTAAAAATTTGATCGCAGATGTTATGGAGGGCTGGGAAAGAATTCTGACTTTGAAAGAAGACACCCTTAAAATCATAAAGTCTCTGGCACAACAAAAGTACAAATTATATATATTATCTAACTTTCAGAAAAAGGCCTTTGATTATATCAGCAGCGAATATGATTTTTTTAAGTATTTTGATGGACAGGTGATTTCGGCAGATATTGGAATGATTAAACCTGAGGCTGAAATCTATGAACATCTTTTAGATAAATTTGATTTAAAAGCATCACAGACATTGTTTATTGATGATTCTAAACCAAATATCAAAGCAGCACTTAAAAAGGGAATTAGGGTCATTCATTTTACTGATGCTGAAAACTTAAAAGAAGAATTAAAATTATACCTCAGGGAGTGACAATTATGCCTCATATTTTATTTGGCCGTTCCAGAGAACTGGAAATTGAAATCACAGAATATTTAGATCTTGTTAATCGAGGGGCTTTAACTTTTAAAAGAGATTTAAAAAGGTATATCCAGAAAGATTTTAATCTTTTTGAGGAATCTCTAACTGATATTAAAAAGATTGAAAATAATGCGGATGAGCATCAAAAAGATATTAAATATAAGTTATATAAATATATGTTGATTCCGGAATCCAGGGCTGATGTTTTGAATATTATTGAAGAGATTGATACAATAACTGACCTGGCAAAGGAAGTGATTTATGAGATCTCTATTGAAAAACCAGTGATTCCAGAAGAATTAGAAAGTGATTTTTTAGAACTTGTAGAAAATAGTTCTGAGGCAGTAGATATGCTGGTTAAATCGGTTCGAGCTTTTTTTGAAGAGATTTCTCAGGTAAATGATTATGTAAATAAGGTACACTTTTATGAGCATCAGGCAGACAAAAATGAGGAACGACTAAAAAGAAAAATATTCTCTGATCAATGCAAGGAGATTGATATTGCCTATAAGCTGCAGCTAAGATATTTTATTGAAGAAATTGCTGCTTTATCTGACCAGGCAGAAATGGTAAGTGAAGATGTTTCTGTGGCAGCTGTTAAGAGAAGAATTTAAATTAGTAAATGGTGGTGTGAAAAATGATTGAAGTTATTATCTACCTCTCCAGTGGTCTATTTTTAGGCTGGTCATTAGGTGCCAATGATGCAGCAAATATTTTTGGAACCGCGGTGGGCAGCAGGATGCTTAAATTTTCAACCGCTGCTTTAATCATGACAGTCTTTGTAATTTTGGGTTCAGTGGTCAGTGGTGCGGGAGCTTCAAATACTCTTGGTGCTCTGGGACAGGTTGGGACCCTGCCAGCAGCATTTGTAGTTGCTTTTGCAGCAGCGGTTGCAGTTTCCTGGATGACAAAATTGAGTTTGCCAGTGTCTACATCTCATTCTATCGTTGGAGGAATAATAGGCTGGAATCTTTATTCCGGTTTTGCAACTGATCTCAGTGTGTTAAGGGAAATAGTCGGTGCCTGGATATTTTCTCCAGTACTTTCGGCTTTTTTTGCTGTGATTTTATATTTTATCTTCAAAAAATGGCTTAATAATGCTAAAATTCATCTTTTACAGCTTGATTTTTATACCCGCTGGGGATTATTAATTGTAGGTGCTTTTGGAGCTTATTCTCTCGGGGCTAATAATATTGCTAATGTAATGGGAGTTTTTACTGGAATTATGAATATTCCGGATTATAATTTAGGTGTCTTTACTTTTAGTGGGGCTCAGCAATTATTTTTGCTTGGTGGTATTGCTATCTCGGTGGGAGTAGTTACTTATTCAAAAAAAGTTATGCTAACTGTTGGCTCGAATATTATGGATATTTCACCTGTAGGGGCTTTTATTGTAGTACTGGCAAGTTCAACTACTCTTTTTATTTTCGCTTCAGCCAGTCTTAAAAATTTTCTGATTATGCTTGGCCTTCCTTCTTTACCACTGGTACCAGTATCAAGTTCTCAGGCAGTTGTGGGAGCCGTACTGGGACTGGGCCTCGCTAAAGGTGGTCGAAATATTAATTTTAAATTACTCGGTAAAATTGGTGCTGGTTGGGTATTGACTCCAATTACAGCTGCAGTGATTTCATTTTTCCTATTGTTTTTTATGCAGAATGTTTTTATCAGGTCAGTAGTTTAAAATTGCGGTTTAGCTGCTGAGATTTTCAGTAACTTAGATTATAATATCGATAAGATTATAAGATTTAAAGAGGTGATTAAATGTTTGAAGATATTCAGCTGGGAAACTATCTGCAGCTGATAATTAATAAAATACAGAATAATCTTTTGGTCTGGGCAAACTTAATTGAACTAATCATTTTTGCTGCAATTACTATAAGTGCATTTTTCATATCTAAATTTTTATACAGTCATGTTGATGATTTGCTGGGGAAAATTAATGCTTTAAAAGAACGCAAAAAAATAAGGATTCTTGATAAATTATTATTTCCTTTAGTTTTAATGATTTTAATTGGCCTTTATTATGTTATTGCGGCAGCCTTTAATTTACCATTTGTGATTATCAGTATTTTTGGTAATTTAGTTTCTGCCTGGTTAATAGTAAAAGCAATTAGTTTGTTTTTCCCCCGGAATAAAATGTTTCGTTTTTTATCATTTTTAATCTGGATAATTGCAGCTTTAAGGATTCTAAATATTTATCAGGAAACTCTAAACTTACTTGACAGTCTTGCTTTTAACAGTGGTAATTTAAGAATCTCTCTGCTACTTATTATTAAAGCCATTATTATTTTTAGTATCTTATTCTGGCTGGCCGGTAAAGTCAGCAGGATTGTTACTGCCAGAATTGACAGCAGTGATGGCTTGACACCTTCGATTAAAGTGCTTTTGAATAAGATTTCCAAGTTTTTAATTTTCACATCTGCTGTTTTATTTACTCTGAGTGCTGTAGGAATAGACTTAAGTGCTTTTGCCTTCCTTGGTGGTGCTATTGGTGTTGGTCTTGGTTTTGGACTACAGAAAATAGTTTCCAATTTTATTAGTGGAATAATTATTCTAGTTGACAAATCAATTAAGCCTGGAGATGTTGTAGAAATAGGAAATGTATATGGATGGGTTAGAAAACTTGATACCCGTTTTGTTTCTGTAGTAACAAGATCTGGGAAGGAATATTTAATTCCAAATGAAGATTTTATTACTAAAGAAGTTATAAACTGGTCTTACAGTGATGAGCTGGTCCGGGTTGAGGCAGAGGTTGGAGTTTCTTATAACAGTGATTTAAGACAGGTTGAAAAACTAATGATGCAAGCTATAGAAGAGAAGGGTAGAATTTTAAGTGATCCGGCCCCCAATGTTCTTTTAATGGGCTTTGGAGATAGTTCGGTAAATTTTGAACTTCGTTTTTGGATCAGTGATCCCCGCAATGGAATTCAGAATATTAGAAGTGAAATTTTAATGTCAATCTGGGATAACTTTAAAGAATATGATATTGAAATTCCATTTCCTCAACAAGATTATCATCTGCGGTCACTTCCGGAAGATGTAAATGAATATTTAAAATCACAATTTAAAGAAAAAAATGCAAATAAGGAGGCTAACTATGAGTAAAATTTTAATTCCTTTAGCAGCTGGTTTCGAAGAGATTGAAGCAGTGACAAATATTGATGTTTTAAGAAGAGCAGGACTGGATGTAATTACTGCTGGAATTGGTAGTAAGCAGATTGAAGGTGATCATGGTATTAAGATAGAGACAGACACAGAAATATCAGAGTTAAGTGCTGATGATATCTCTGCTGTCGTTTTACCAGGAGGAATGCCCGGAGCAGCAAATTTAAGAAATAGCGCTGAGCTTTTAAAATTAATTAGAGCAGTTAATGAAAAAGGAAATCTATGTGCTGCAGTCTGTGCTGCTCCAATTGTGTTGGAGGCAGCGGGGATTCTGGAAGGAAAAAATGCAACTAGTTATCCCGGCTTTGGTGATCAAATGCAGTCAGCAAATTACCGAGAAGAAAGAGTAGTAATTGATGGCAATATAATTACCGGCAGAGGCCCGGGAGTGGCAATGGAATTTGCGTTAACTGTAGTGGAATATCTGCTGAATGGAAAAGAGAGAGTAGAGCTTGAAAAAGCAATGCTGGTTAAATAAATAAGAAGATTTCATTAATAGTGCTCCCCCCTTCAAAGGGGGGAGCTATAAATAGTGACTGTTTTAAAACAGTTTTTGTTGTGAGCGAAAATTTCATCTAACAAAAAAAGTTAGAAGATTAAAAAAATGATTTAAGGGGGAGTAAAATGACAGTAATTAAATTGAGTGCACTGGATCATATTTTTGAAAAATACGAAAAGAAAAAAGGTAATTTGATCCCTGTTCTCCATGATATTCAGGAAGAAATAGGTTATCTTCCAGTTGAAGTTCAGCGCTATGCCAGTAAAAAGCTGGGAGTTGCTATGAGTAAAATTTATGGAGTTATAAGTTTTTATTCTTTTTTTACTACAGAACCCAAAGGTGAGCATACAATTGGTGTCTGTATGGGAACCGCCTGCTATGTTAAAGGGGCAGAAGATATTTTAAATAGACTAAAAGAAGAATTAGAAATTGAGACAGGCCAGACAACTGCTGATAATAAATTTACAATGACTGTAACTCGCTGTCTGGGGACCTGCAGTATGGCGCCAGTAATTATGATTGATGAACAGGTACATGGTAATCTTACAGCAGCAAAAATTCCAGAAATAATTAATAAATATTAATAATTGAGGTGTAAAAATGGCAAAAAAAGAAATTTTAATCTGTGCCGGGACTGCCTGTTTATCTGCCGGAGCAGAAGAGATCAAAGATAGGTTTGAAGAAGAAATAAAAGAACTTAATTTAACTGAAGATTATGAAATAAAAACAGTGATCAGTAATACAGGCTGTATAGGTCCCTGTAGTTTGGGACCAATTGCGATAATAAAAGATGACAGTACATTTTACGGCCATTTAAAGACAGAAAATGTGGAAAGAATTGTTCGAGAACACCTGCTGGAAGGTAAAATTGTTGAAGATTTATTAACCGAAGAAGACGGAGAAAAGATAGAAGATTTTAAGGAAATCCGTTTTATGAAAAAACAGAAGCGAATTGCTTTGAGAAATACAGGAATTATCGATCCCAATAAAATTGAAGAATATATAGAAAGAGACGGCTATCAGGCCTTGAAATCTGTCTTGAATAATTTAACTCCTCTGGAAGTAATTGAAGAAATTAAAAATTCAGGGCTTAGAGGAAGAGGGGGGGCAGGTTTTCCCACCGGTATAAAGTGGAGTTTTGCTCATCAGGCAGAAGGGGAACAAAAATATATAATCTGTAATGCAGATGAGGGTGATCCGGGTGCTTTTATGGATCGCAGTATTTTGGAAGGTGATCCCCATAGTATAATTGAAGCAATGATCATTGCAGGTTATGCAATTGGAGCAGAACAGGGATATGTTTATGTTAGAGCAGAATATCCGCTGGCAGTTAAGAATTTAAAAATAGCAATCAGAGCAGCAGAAAATAATGGATATCTGGGCAGCAATATTTATGGAAGTGATTTTTCATTTAATCTGGAAGTAAGAGTAGGAGCAGGCGCCTTTGTTTGTGGAGAAGAAACAGCACTTATTGCTTCTATAGAAGGTAAAAGAGGTCAGCCTTCAACTAAACCGCCCTATCCTGCTAATTCTGGCTTATGGGGAAAGCCAACTGTGATCAATAATGTAGAGACACTGGCCAATATTGTACCAATTATTAATCAGGGTAGTGATTGGTTTAGCAGTATTGGTACTGAAAAAAGTAAAGGAACTAAAGTGTTTGCCGTTGCTGGTGATGTTAAAAATACAGGCTTAGTGGAAGTACCAATGGGCACAACTCTCCGGGAAATAATTTTTGATATTGCTGGTGGAATTGCTGAGGATAAAGGTTTTAAAGCAGCTCAAATCGGTGGACCTTCTGGAGGTACAATTCCTAAAGAATATCTAGATTTACAAATAGATTATGAGTCAGTCAAAAAAGTAGGAGCCATAGTTGGCTCTGGTGGTTTAGTAATTATGGATGAGGATAATTCAATGGTTGATGTGGCAAGATTTTTTCTGGAATTTACTGAAGATGAATCCTGTGGTAAGTGTACTCCCTGTCGGGTGGGTACAAAGAGGATGCTTGATATTCTGGAGAAAATACTGGAGGGTAAAGGAAGACGTCAGGATCTCGATAAATTAGAAAAGCTGGGAAATACAATTAAGGAAACCTCCCTCTGTGGACTGGGACAGACTGCTCCCAATCCGGTTTTAAGTACTCTTAAATATTTTAGAGAAGAATACGAAACACTAATTAAGCAAGCAGAGGAGGTAAATTAAATAGTGGAAATTATTATAGATAACAAAAAAATTGAAGTTGATAAAGGTAAAACAGTTCTGGAAGCTGCTAAAGAAAATGGAATTGTAATTCCAACTCTCTGCCACAGCTCTTTTTTAGAAGATGTTGGTGCCTGCAGAATGTGTTTAATTGAAGACCTTGCTGACGGAAAACTAAAAACTTCCTGTACAACTGAGGTAAAAGAAGGGATGGAAGTTTTAACCAAAAGCGAACGAGTAGAAGATTCACGCCGGACAATCCTTGACTTATTAATTTCAGATCATCCCTTAGACTGCATGACCTGTGAGGCAGGTGGAAACTGTATCCTTCAGGACTTAGCCTATCATTATGGTATTGAGCGATCTTCGTATGGTGCAAAAGTTGAAAGACGTTTTGAAATTGAAAGAAACAATGAATTTATTGAGCTGGATCCTGATAAATGTATTTTATGCGGTAAATGTATCAGAGTTGATCAGGATATTCAGTGTTCAGATGCTATAGATTTTGTTGACAGAGGTTTTAAGACTAAAGTTGGGGCAGCTAATGATGAGGGATTGGGTGGGGAAGATTCGACCTGCGTTTTCTGCGGTCAGTGTGTAGAGCTTTGTCCAACCGGAGCTTTAAGCTATATCCCTTCTCAAAATAAAGGTAGAGAATATGATTTTGAAAAGACTGTTACAACCTGTCCTTACTGTGGAGTTGGCTGTCAGTTGGAGCTTAAAACCAGAGATAGAAAAGTTATAGAAGTAGGTTCAGTCTATAGAGAAGGAACTCCCAATCCTTATGGTGAAGCCTGTGTTAAGGGAAGATTTGGTTATGATTTTATTAATCATCCTGATCGGCTTAAGAAGCCGCTGATAAAAAGAAATGGTAGTTTTGAAGAGGCCGAATGGGAGGAAGCTCTGTTACTGGTGGCAGAAAAGCTGACGGAAATTAAAGATGAATATGGTGGAAGAGCTCTGGCAGGCTTGAGTTCTGCTAAATGCACAAATGAAGAAAATTATTTAATGCAGAAATTTATGCGAGCAGTAATCGGTACAAATTCTGTTGACCACTGTGCCAGGTTATGTCATGCTTCAACTGTTGCCGGTCTAGTTAAGGCTTTTGGTTCAGGAGCGATGACCAATTCGATTGCTGAAATTGAAGGTTCAGACGTGATATTTGTAATTGGCTCCAATCCAACAGAAAATCATCCGGTAATCGGCAGTAAGATCAAAAAAGCTCAAAAACAGGGGACAAAATTAATAGTCGCTGATCCTCGTCAGATTGAACTTTCATCGCTGGCAGAAGTAGCTATCCAACACCGGCCCGGTACAGATGTAGCATTACTCAATGGTCTGATTCATGTAATTATTGATGAAGGGCTGGCCGACCAGAAATTTATTGAAGAACGAACTGAAAACTATGAATATCTAGCTTCAGTGGTTGAAGATTATACACCTGAAAAAGTTGAAGAGATCACAGGGGTTGAGGCAGTTAAAATTAAAAAAGTAGCCAGACTCTACGCTGAGGCAGATAAAGCAGCAATTTATTTTGCCATGGGAATCACCCAGCACAGAACGGGTACAGATAATGTATTATCAGTTGCCAATTTAGCACTTTTGACAGGAAATGTTGGTAGAGAAAGTACTGGAGTTAATCCACTCAGAGGTCAGAATAATGTTCAGGGAGCCTGTGATTTGGGTGCTCTTTCAAATGTTTATCCAGGTTATCAATCAGTAGAGGATCCTGAGATTAAAGAAAAGTTTGCCCGTGCCTGGGAGACAGAAGAACTCTCAGAAGAAGTTGGTTTAACTGTTGTTGAAATTTTTAAGCAGGCCGGAAAAGAGATTAAAGGACTCTATATTATAGGCGAAAACCCGGTGATTTCTGATCCAGATCAGCGGCATATAGAAGAGTCTCTTGATAAACTTGATTTTCTGGTTGTAGAAGATATATTTTTGACGGAGACTGCTAAATTTGCTGATGTTGTGCTGCCAGCTGCCTGTTTTGCTGAAAAAGAAGGCACTTTTACCAATACTGAAAGAAGAATTCAAAAGGTTAATCAGGCAATTGAACCTCCTGGAGAGGCCAGAGCTGACTGGAAGATTATTTCCGAAATTTCAACCAGGATGGGTTATCAGATGGATTACAATTCTCCAGCAGATATTATGGCTGAAATTGCAGAAATAACTCCGATTTATGGCGGTATCTATACTGATCGACTGGGAGATAAGGGTCTGCAGTGGCCATGTAAAGATAGAGAAGATCCCGGAACTAAGTTTTTACATCAGGGAGAATTTGCCCGGGGTAAGGGTAAGTTTCATCCTGTAACATACATTCCACCAGCAGAAGAGGTAGATGACGAATTTGATTTCATCATGATGACCGGGAGAATGCTTTATCACTTTCATACCGGAACAATGACTAGAAATTCAGAACCGATTGATAAACATGAACCTGATGCCTATCTCGAAATAAATAAAAAAGATGCTAAAAAGTTAAGAATTAAGGAGGGGGACCGAGTCAGAGTGACTTCCCGGCGGGGTGAAGTAGAAACTAATGTAAGAATAGGAGAAAGAGTTCAGCCGGGCCAAATTTTTATGCCCTTCCATTATGCAGAAAGTCCGGCCAACAGACTGACAAATCCTGTTTTAGATCAGGATGCCAAAATACCGGAACTTAAAGTAACTGCGGTTAAGATTGAGAAAGTAAAAAGATAATTAGCAATTTAGTCGGAACAGACTAAAAGCAGATAAAATTAAGAAAAGCCTGCCCCTTGTCTAACTGTGCCTTCGTTTTATGACGCATGGTCGGCTCAGCATTAGGCCATCGAGGCCGTCAGACGAGTTAGGGCAGGCCTTAATTTTAATATCTCCAAATAAATATAAATAAAAAAAGAATTGGCACTTTAACCGGAGCGCCTGGGGCACTCCCCATTTATACAGACCGTTACAAACACAGTTTAAGGTTGCAGCTTGAATATAAATAATAAGCGATCGCAGTTTCCATGTCTGACTGAAAGGAGTTAGAAACTGCAGCTTATTATTTATCAATGAAAGTCGTCGTGCAGGTTATGGCCAATTCTTTTTATTATTTATTTATTATACATTTCCCCATAATATCTCTCCAGCATTTTCTTAGCGGAGAATCTTTCATAGGTAGTATCAATACTTTCTGCCATCATATCTTTCCAGCGATCCTTGTTACCATAAAAAGTTGGAACAACTTCGTTGAATAGAACTCTGTAGAGTGCATAAAGATCACTTTCATCCTGACCTTCACCTACATAGCCATCTCCAAACTGCCAGCCATTGATTCCGTGTTCACAACCTTCAACCCACCAGCCGTCAAGAATACTCAAGTTTAAACCACCATTCATGGCAGCTTTCATACCGGAAGTACCACTGGCTTCAAGTGGTTTGCGGGGATTGTTTAACCAGATATCAACACCACGAGTCATATAACGGGCAATTTCCATATTGTAGTCTTCTAAGAAAACTACACTGTTAGGAAATTCTTTCGCTTTTTTAACCAGATTGGCTACAATTTCTTTGCCATTGTCATCAGTTGGATGTGCTTTGCCGGAGAAGACCAGCTGAATCTCTCCAGATTCTAAATAAGGATCAATAATATCTGATTTTTTGAAAATCAAATTAGGTCTCTTATAAGCTGTTGCTCTGCGAGCAAAGCCAATAATTAACTTATCAGGATCAAGTTCTGCCCCATTTCTTTCTTTGACAAAGTCAACAAGTTCCTGCTTCATTGTCTGATGAGTACTGTAAATTCCTTCTTGATCTCCCATGTTTTCAATGATTCGATCGTCAACCCAGGTACCTCTGTGGACTCCATTAGTGATAGAAATAATAGGTGATTTGCCGGCAACATCTTTCCACATTTCGCGAGATGTCTGTCCGTGTAGTTTAGCAACTCCATTAGAAATTCTAGCCAGACGTAAACCAGCCACTGTCATACTAAAGGGGCTGTCACCAATTTCTTTCATTTGTTCTCTACTTAGTCCATTAAAAGCACTCATTTTCTTGAGGCTGTCAAGACTGTGAGATTCATTTCCTTCCTTAACTGGGGTGTGAGTAGTAAAGACAATATCATCTTTAACATCATCCCAGGCTGTATGGAAGTCCATACCTGTTTCCATTTTTTCTTTAATCAATTCTGTTCCTGCTAAGGCTGCATGTCCTTCATTAAAATGATAAATATCAATATTTAAGCCGAGTTTTCGAATTGCTTTAACTCCACCAATGCCGAGTGCTATTTCCTGAGCAATTCTTCTCTCGTTAAAACCATCGTAAAGACCATCAGTAATTGTTTGATACTTTCTGTTTTCAGGTAGATTTGCATCAAGTAGATAAAGAGTAGCATTATCAAATCTATCCAGTTTCCAGATTTTTAAAGTTACCTCCTGATCTCTAATTGTGACGGTAATAGTTTCTCCAGTATCTTCAGCGTAATCATAAATTTCTTTATTGACAGGATGCTGATCCTCAGGTCTGCCTTCATCATTTATTACCTGTTTTGAATAACCTTTGCGCCATAAAAGTCCAATTCCTGTTACAGGATAAGAAAATTCCTTTGCTGCTTTTAGAATGTCTCCTGCTAAAATTCCAAGTCCACCTGCATAGATCCGCATGTTTTCATCTAAACCATATTCCATACAGAAATAAGCTGTGTGCGGCTTATTATTGTTCATTAATAAATCACTCCCTATTAATAATTGCTCAAACGATTGCACAAATTTTATAATAATATCTATTCCTATTTGTTCATTATATCAAATTTTCAGCAAATGTCTATTTTTTAAATACTTTTTCTTTAAACTCTTCCAGCAGTTTATGTTCATTATCACTATCAGGTAAAAAATAATAGGCTGGAATTTCGCTGTGGATTACAGGTATTTCATAGCTTAATCCTTTTTCCATGGCTTTCAGATATCTTTTAGCAGTCTGTTCCCAGGTATAAGTTGTCTCAACTCTTTCGCGTGCTTTAAGCTGATAATCACGCCAGACTCCATGTCGGCCAACAATTTTATTGAGGCCCCGGGCAATATCCTGGGGATCTTCAGGATCAATTAGAATTCCAAATTCGTCATCTGCCATTATTTCACTCTGACCTCCATTTTTAGTAACAACGGCTGGTAATCCAGCTGCCATTGCCTCAACTGGAGCCAGACCGAATGGTTCATAAAATGAGGTTAGAGAGAAGACGGACTCTTTTTCTGACAAATAACCATAGCATTCTGCCAGTTCTTTTTGACTGCTTAGAGGAAACATTGAAACCTTACCCTGAAGCTTATTATTTTTAATAACATTCATTATTTTATCTAAAATTTCTTTTTCTTCTCCAGCAGCAGAGCTGTAATCCTCAAATGGATTTTCAATTCCGCGGAGAGTAATAACCAGATTAGATTTTTTTTGTAATTCCTGATCTCCGGCAAAGGCTTTGACTAAAGCGAGATGATTTTTCTTCTGATCAAGACGGCTGGCACAGATAATAGCCGGTTTATCAACTCTATTTGCTTCCAAATCTCGCTCAAGGTACTGATCTATCATCCTGGCAGTAGCTTCAGAATAACTGCCATCAAAAACATCAGTATTTACTCCAGGGGGAATAACCGAAAACTTTTTATCGTTTTCTACGTTCACAGCCTCTTGATAATAGGAGTGGGAATATTGTTCCATTCTTTCCTGTGAGGTACTTACAATAATCTGATTGGAAAATTTCATGGCCAGTCTCTCAGCAATAATTCGGCTGTGAAATTTAAAGCGCTCAATTAATTCTTCGCAGTTTTCTTTTGCAAAATTAAGTTTATCCATTTTTTGAGCTCCCAGTGAGTGACCGGTGAAGGAAAATGGAGTTTCCATTTTTTCTTTAAGCAGCACACCAGCCAGCCCTCCATCACCATAATGGGTTGTAAAAAAATCGGGAAAGGTACCTTCTTCATCATAAAATTCGGCGATAGCATCGACATATTTTTTTAAATGTGGCCACAATTTTTCCTTGGCCAGAAATTTATCTCCGCCAAAAGGAAGTCTAATTATTCTTAAATTTTTACAACCCGGATAGCTGTCATAGAGTTTGCTAAATTCAGGCCATTCTGGATCATTAATCTGACGAGTAATTATATCTACTTTAACCCCCATATTAGCAAGGGCCATACTTACTTCTTTAACATAAACAAGCTGACCTCCAAAATCAGGATGTTCTGTCCAGTAACTGTCATTTTGATCGAAATTACCTTGAGGGTTTAAAAATGCTACATGTTTAATTTCACTCATTAAAATTACCTCCTTCAATTGGCTGAATATCGTAAAAAGATATTATTTCTCTTAATGGTGGAACTGAAGAAAGAGCACCTACTCCCTGAATTTTAAATGCGGCCACTGCATTTCCAAGTCTGGCTGATTCTTTAACTGGCAAGCCTTTAAGAATACCGGTCAAAAATCCTGCCCAAAATGAGTCTCCAGCACCTGTAACATCTATAACTTTTTCGGAAAAAACAGGTATATGGAGAGCTTTATTACTTCCATCTGAAAGAATTACTCCATCTTTACCCAGACTTAAAATGACAATCTTTGCTCCATCATTGTGATATTTTTTTATATAGTTTTCTGGATGGTCTTGACCATAAAGGTGATAGGCGTCGTCTAGAGATGGTTTGATTACATCAGCTTGAGCAATTAATTCTCTGATAATTTTACTTCCTTTGCTTCCTTCCGGCCAGAGGTTAGCCCTGAAACTGGGATCAAAAGCAAAAAATTTATCTTTTTTTATAGCATATTCAATAGCTTTAATAGCAGTTGAACGAGCCGGATTTTTAGAGAGAATAAAACTGCCTGTAAAAAAGATTGAAGAGTTGTTAATTTTGTTATATATGCTGTCACTTATCTGTAGATTAATATCTGCTCCTCGATAAGCAAGCCAGGAAGGAGTTTCCTTACTTTTATTAACAAATATGATCGGTGTACCCTCTTCCTGATCATACTGCATACAGTCCAGATTGATGCCTTCATTTTCTAAAATTTCTGTCAAATATTCGCCAAACTCATCTTTACCAATACGACTAATAAAAGCAGTTCTATTTTCGAGGCGCTGCATATTTACTAATACATTGGCAGGGGAGCCACCAAAGTAACGAGTAAAATTAACACATTCTTTAAGCGGTGCTTCTTCCCTGGAAATCATATCCAGCAAAACCTCTCCATAAGCAGTTATATCAAAGTCATTTTCTGCAAAACTTAAACTGTCATGAATTGTTAACAATCGCCTCACCTCACATTTTTAATTTTAAAGCTACTCTTAAATATTATTTCTACATAAATTTTAAATAACCTGTTTTTTATAATAATTAATCTCAGCTGAGAGCAGGAATAGTAATAAAGATAAAGAATTATAATTAATACAAAGAACTATTTTGTCTGACATTAATTGATTAATAATCTTAATGCTATCTGATAAAAATATCTTATTAGTAGTGGAGTTGATTTTTATGTTTAATCAAAATTTAAATATTAAACCAGCTAAATTATATTATGCTGGAGATGATCTGGGCTTAACGTTTTCTCAGGACAGTATAAATTATAAGATCTGGTCTCCTCCTGCTCAGTCAGCTGTAATAGAAATTTATGCTGATGACAGGGGCTTTAATAAACTGGCTGAATATAAAATGCAGCCTGCCCTCAGTGATACCTGGGAAACTAAATTCCCCCATAAATTTTATGGGAAATATTATCAGCTGCGGCTAAAAGTTCACCGCAGAGAATATAATTTTGTTGATCCCTGGGCGAAAGCAGTTGGAACCAACAGTGAGTATGGACTGATAGTTGATCCTTCCCGAGTTTATCCTCCAACCTGGACTCATGACAAAAAAGTGGAGTTGGAAGACCCTGTTGACGCGGTTATTTATGAACTTCATGTTAAAGATTTTTCAGCTTCGAAAGAAAGTGGTATCAGACACCAGGGTAAATATACTGCTTTTACTGAAAGACACAGTATTAATCGAGAAGGAATGCTGACCGGAATCGCTCATCTCAAGGAACTTGGAGTTACTCATGTACATTTACTGCCTGTGTATGATTTTGCATCTGTAGATGATACAGACCCTGATGATTATAACTGGGGTTATGATCCTTTATATTATATGGTGCCAGAAGGTTCCTATGCTTCTGATCCTGCCAATGAAAGTCGAATTTATGAATTTAAAAAGATGGTCAAAACCCTTCATTCTTATGGAATTGGAGTGGTAATGGATGTAGTCTATAATCATACCTATCATACCCAAAATTCTCCTTTTCAAAAGATTTTTCCTAACTATTTTTACAGATTTACAGAGGATGGTAAATTTGCTAATGCATCAGGATGTGGAAATGAGATTGCTACTGAACGGGAAATGATGCGTAAATATATAGTTGATTCTTTGTTATACTGGAGCCGGGAATATCATATTGACGGCTTTCGCTTTGATCTGATGTCATCGATCGATCGAGAAACAATGCTGCTGGCAGAACATAAGCTGCGCAAAGAAAATCCGTCAGTTTTAATCTATGGAGAACCCTGGACAGCTCTGGAACCACAGCTGCAGCGCTATCAACAAATTCGCAAGGGGGATCAGCGGGGAACAGGGATTTCAGTTTTTAATGACAATTTCCGCAATGCTCTTAAAGGTGATAGTGATGGCACTGGCAGGGGTTTTATTCAGGGTGAGATTGGTCTGGAAAGAGAAATTGACGAAGGCGTTATTGGATCAATTGGTTTAGAAGAAAGACGTTTATATGGTTTTACACTGCAGCCGGGAGAAAGCATTAATTATCTTGATTCTCATGATAATTTAACTCTCTGGGATAAATTGGCCCGTTCCTGTCCAGGGGCTAACGAAGAACAGCGACAAAAGATGCATAAACTGGCTCAGGTAATCTTGTTAACCTCACAGGGAGTGCCTTTTATGCAGGCGGGAACCGAATTTTTACGGACTAAATTTGGAGACAAAAATAGCTTTAATTCTGGAATTGAGATTAATGAATTAAAATGGGAAAGGAAAACAACTTATCGAGATCATTTTAATTATGTTAAGGGGCTGATTAATCTGCGCAGCCACCATCCGGCTTTTAGAATTCGTAATAGAACAGAAATTAAAGAAAAACTGCATTTTATTGATTCTCCATTTGCTACAGTTGGTTATGGTATCTTTAATAATGCTAATGAAGATGCCTGGAGTACAATTCTGGTTTTGTTAAATCCTTCTCATGAATGGAAGCAGTTTTATTTGCCAGAAGACAGGACCTGGGCAATTGTAGTTGATGATAAGGAAGCTGGAACAGAGCCAATAAGATTTTTTCATTCTCATGAAGTAATGGTACCTCCAATTACAGGAATGGTAATCTATGCAGCAGATTTAGTTACAGGTTATTAAATGCTTGTAGCTTTTCTCTTCTTGTGATAAAATTAATACTAAGTATTTGAGTAGGGAAGTGTTTGCACTAAATTGTGGCAAATTTTACTTATTTACAAAATTTAAAAAATTTATTACAAAGAAGGGAGTATTAGAGTAAAGAATGATTAAAGATGAGAATTTAAAGAACGTTGAGTTACCGAAAGAAGTTGAAGAACTACTGGAGGCCTGTCCTAAATACACAGTTGCTCATAATGAACAGCAGCTTGTTGAGTTGTCAGTTAGAGATGCTAAAAATGGCTGTCAGGAAGTAAAGTATGATATACCCGATCAGGGTGAGGTGGTGGAGGCTGTAGTTTGTAAGGTCCGCAATGGTATTTCCGCCAATTATCCTGAACCTTATATGCGCCGTCGTGATCCTAACTGTATGCTGATTGCGGATGATAAACCAACAGATAAAGAAAGATATGAAAATCGATATGGAGAAAGTTTTGAAAAGAATATGCGCGGAGAGACTTTTGAGTGGTTGAAGACACAGGAGTTAGCTTTATTCTTTTTTGAAACAGGACCTAATGGACTGGGTGTGAAGGCACTGGCACTGGTGCCAGCAAATGCCGGTTTTTTTGCGTTTGGTCTTTCATTGCTGCAGGGAATTGTTGATACCCGGGAGTTAGAGGAAGTATTTGAGCCTACCTCTCATATCTATGTTGCACCACCGTTTAGACATACTCATTTTGACGGTGAACAGGTTGTTGTACATCGTAGATTGGACAGTAAATACGAAATGTTTGCCTATAATCTTTATCCCGGACCCAGTGCTAAAAAGGGAGTTTATGGTATGCTGATCAATCAGGGAGAAAAAGAAGAATGGGTAACTTTACACTGCTCTGCAGTTCAGGTTGTGACTCCATATGGTAATACTGTCAATATTTCTCACGAAGGTGCCAGTGGTGGTGGTAAAAGTGAGATGCTGGAAGATATGCACCGTGAAAGAAGCGGACGTCTGCTCTTTGGTCAAAACTTAATGACAGATGAGAAATTCCACATTACTCTACCACAGGGTTGTGGTTTAAGACCAATGACTGATGATATGGCAATCTGTCACAATTCACTGCAAAAAGATAATGGTAAATTAACTTTAATGGATGCAGAAAATTCCTGGTTTGTAAGAGTTGACCATATTGATAAATATGGTACTGAACCTAACCTAGAAGCAATTAGTGCTAATCCAGATAAACCATTATTATTTTTAAATATTGATGCTGCGCCAAATAGTACTGCTTTAATCTGGGAGCATATAGAAGATGAGCCGGGTAAATCATGTCCTAACCCAAGGGTAACAATACCGCGTGATATTATCCCGGATGTTTTAAAAGAACCACTTTCTATTGATGTCCGCAGTTTTGGGGTGAGAGTTCCTCCCTGTACTAAGGAAAATCCTACTTATGGAATTATGGGCTTATTTCATGTCCTTCCACCAGCACTTGCCTGGTTATGGAGATTAGTTGCTCCAAGGGGACACGGAAACCCAAGTATTATTACAGGTGATGGAATGAGTTCCGAAGGTGTAGGTTCTTACTGGCCATTTGCTACCGGTAAAAAAGTAGATCAGGCTAATTTGTTACTGGAGCAGATTATGGACACTCCAAAAGTAAAATATATATTAATACCTAATCAGCATATTGGAGCCTGGAAAGTAGGATTTATGCCAGAATGGATAACTAGAGAGTATTTAGCCCGTCGTGGAGGAGCCTGGTTTACTGAAGATCAATTGAAACCGGCCAGAATGCCGCTTTTGGGTTATTCTCTGCAGGAATTACTGGTCGAAGGGCAGCATATAGAAAAAGAATTTTTACAGGTTCATCGTCAGCCTGAAGTTGGCGAAAAAGCTTATGATATTGGAGGAAAAATTCTTTCTGATTTCTTTAAAAAGTGTATTAAACAGTATCTAGAACCCGGACTGGATCCAGTTGGTAGAAAAATCATTGAGACAGCTCTTAATGATGGTGGGGTAGAAGACTACTGTGATTTAATTGAAGGTGAACCAATAATCAGGCAAATTTAGAAATATTATTTATAGTTTTCTATTTAATCAAGATTAAAAAAGCTTAAAAATATAGAGGGAGGGACTACCTCCTTCTTTTTTTATAAAATATGTTAAGCGCTTGACATATAAATTGAGAGATAATAAAATATAAATATAATTTATAAACAAAAAATTTCTGGAGGGATTAAATTGGCAACCAAAAATGAAATAATGTTAATTACATATGCAGATAGTATGGGCAAAAATTTAAAAGATTTAAAAGAAGTTCTTGATAAACATTTTCAGGAGGCAGTTGGAGGAGTTCATATTTTACCTTTTTTTCCGTCCTCTGCAGATAGAGGTTTTGCACCTCTTACTTACAGGGAAGTTGATCCTGACTTTGGTGATTGGAATGATATTAAAGCTCTGTCAGAAGATTATTATCTAATGTTTGATTTTATGGTTAATCATATTTCAAAACAGTCTGAGTACTTTAAAGATTTTCAGCAGTATAAGGATGACTCTAAATATGCTGATTTTTTTATTCGTTATCAGGATTTCTGGGAAGATGGTGAGCCAACAGAGGAAGAAGTTGATTTAATTTATAAACGTAAACCCCGTGCTCCCTATATTGATGTTGAGTTTGCAGATGGTACAGAAGAAAAAATCTGGTGTACATTTGCGGAAGAACAGCTGGATTTAAATATGGAATCTGATGTAGTTAAGGAATTTATCAAAAATAGTCTGGAGTTTTTAGCTGCTCAAGGTGCTTCAATTATTAGACTGGATGCTTTTGCTTATGCAGTTAAAAAGGCTGGTACAAGCTGTTTTTTTATTGAACCTGATATCTGGGAAATCTTGGACTACTGTAAAGATATCCTGGCTGAAAAAGATGTTGAGATTTTGCCTGAAATTCACGAACATCATTCGATTCAGCTTAAAATTGCAGAAAAAGGCCATCCAGTTTATGATTTTTCTCTACCAATGCTATTACTACATTCAATTTATAGTTCGACTTCCAAAAGACTAAAAGAGTGGCTTAAAAAATCACCGGACAATCAATATACCACTCTGGATACACATGATGGTATAGGTGTAGTTGATGTTAAGGATTTAATGACAGATCAGGAAATAGAAGCAACCAGAGAGATGCTTTATAAACAGGGATCTAATGTTAAAAAGGTTTATAGCAGTGAGGCCTATGATAATCTGGATATTTATCAGATTAATTGTAGTTATTACTCAGCTCTGGGCAATAATGATGATGCATATCTTTTAGCAAGAGCAGTACAGTTTTTCGCTCCCGGTATTCCCCAGGTATATTATGTAGGAATGCTGGCTGGCAAAAATGATATTGAACTTCTGGAAGAAACAAAGGTAGGTCGGAATATCAATCGTCATTATTATTCAAAAGCAGAAATTGAAAATGAAGTTAAAAGACCTGTAGTGGAAAAGCTGATTAGTTTGATGGAATTTAGGAACTCCTATCCAGCTTTTAATGGAAATTATACTATCCATAATTCTGAATCGGAAGAAGAATTAAAAATTAGCTGGCAGAAGGAAGAAGCGAAAGCAATTTTAAATGTAGATTTTAGCAGCAATAGTTTTGAAATAGACTATTTTAATCCTCAAAAAGATAAAATGGAAAGCTTAAAGCTATAAATATATACCTTTGATCTTTAATTTAAAGAGTTTAAAATTAAATGATTGGAATTTGACTGTTTAAAAATTTAAATTAATAAAGAATATTTATTTTTGATTTTTTAAATCCAGGAGGTATTAAACTATGACTACACAAAAAGATGTGGCGGAAAAAGCTGGTGTAACAGTGACCACAGTCTCCCGGGTTATTAATAATCGTGGCTATATAGCAGATGAGACTCGAGAAAAAGTTTATCAGGTAATGGAGGAATTAAATTACAGACCTAACGCAGTAGCCAGGTCACTTTCAAAAAGGAAATCTGATATTTTGGGAGTGATTCTGCCGGCAGTTTATCATCCTTTTTTTAGTAGCCTATTGTCATATTTAGAAAATTATGCCCACCAAAATGGTTATAAAATAATGCTTTGTAACTCTCAAATGGAGGCCGAAAAAGAAAAAAATTATATAAATATGCTGCGAGCTCAGCAGGTTGATGGTATTTTTCTGGCAAGTCATACTTTAGATATTGCTAAAGAAATTAAGGTAGACTTACCTGTGCTAACTTTTGACCGGCAGATCGAAGGAATTCCCTATATCTGTTCGGATAATTTTAAAGGAGGCAGACTGGCAGCAGAACATTTGCTGGCAGAGGGGGCTGAAGAATTAGTTTATATTGGAGGTAGTTTGGAACTGGACTTACTTTCCAACCAGCGTTTTAAGGGCTTTAAAGAAACAGTAAACAGAAAAGGCCTAAAAGTAAAAAAGTATCAGTGTCAGTTAAATAGTTTTGATCGTCAGGAGTATAAAAAGTTAGCAAGAGAAATTTTTAGAAATAAAAGAAAAATTGATGGTATTTTTGCCAGCAGTGATTTGATTGCTGCAGCAGTAATCAAAGAGGCTGAAAATAATGGGATCAGGGTGCCTGATGATTTAAAAGTTATTGGTTATGATGATCTTGAGCTGGCCCGGCTGTTCAGGCCAGAAATCACAACCATCCGGCAGCCTACAGCGGCTATTGCTCGCAGAGGTATAGAACTGCTGTTAAAGGCAGTAGAAGGTGAGGAAGTAGAAACAGAAAATATTCTGGATGTCGAGTTAATTAAAAGGGAGTCAGCCTAAATGATATTAAACAGGCAGGGAATTGGCCAATTCCCTGCCTTAATATAATTTATAGATATAATAAGCTTAGACTATGGTGTTTTTCGCAATTATCATGGGCAAGTTAGTATCGCCTTTAAGAGATTTGTCAGCAGTTATCTGAACACCTTTATCTAAAATCACATTTTCCAGATAAGCATTTTCGCCAATCTCTGATTTCTGCATAATAATAGAGTTTTTAATAACTGCACCTGGATGAACTTTAACTCCTCTAAATAAAACGCTATTTTTAACTTCACCTTTAATTGAGCAGCCATTTGCAGCCAGAATATTCCGGGCGTTGACACCATTTTTATAGCCAGTGGGAGCCTCATCTTTAGGTTTGGTATAGATTGGCCCATTTTTAAGGAAAAGATCCTGCCAGACATTTGGTTTTAAAAGTTCCAGATTACTTTTATAGTAACCATTGATTGAGTTAATTACAGCTGCGTAGGAACGGAAAGGATAGCCATAGACTTTTAAGTTGTTTAAGTTGCCTATTATTGCATTTTTGACAAAATCCCATTCTCCCTTAGAAATACATTCGTCAATTATATCAAGCAGTAGTTCTTTTTTCATAATATAGCGTTGTAAGGATATTTTTTTATAGAAATTTTTTTTGGGATTAACCTTCATGTCAATTATACGATCATTATCATCAGTATTGATTACTGTATAAGTTGTATCCCGACGGAAAACTTCAAGCTGACGATAGATTATTGTAATATCATTATCATTTTCTATATGATATTTAAAGGCGTCTCTGTAGTCAATATTGGCAACTACATTGGGACTTCCTATAATAACATATTCCTGATTGCTGCGCTTAATATAATCAATGTTACTGGCAAAATTCTGCAGGTCACCTTTATAGGCCCGGTTAGCCTGATAAATATGCGCAGGAGGTAGGATAAAGAGACCATTTCTTTTGCGGTCTAAATCCCAGGCTTTGCCAAAACCAATATGGTCCATTAGAGAACGATATTTAGTCTGCAAAAGCAGCCCAACATTGGTAATCCCCGAATTAACCATATTTGACAAAGGGAAATCAATTAATCGGTAGCGGGCTCCAAAAGGAACAGAAGCCAGAGAACGATGTCCAGTTAACTTATCCAGAAAAGATTCATCAAGTGCGTTATTAATAATTGCCATTACATTATTCATATTTGCTCCGCCTTTTTTATAGATCGGTGTCATCATCATTTATCCCACCACCATTCCTGCTTTTATATTTGAAGCTTCCGGGATGACCTCATCATCACCAATAACTGTTATTTTTAGTTCATTACTTTTTTTATCATCTGTTTCCAGGCCAATTTTTGAATTTTTTTCGACAATTACATTTCGACCTACGATTGAATTTTTAATTTTAGCACCACTTCGGATTCTGGTATTGGGTAGAATAACTGAATCTTCAACTACAGCATCCTGAGCCACTTTAACTCCGAAAAAGAGAACCGAGTTTTTAACTGTACCCATAATCTGAGTTCCTTTGTTAATCATTGAATTATCTACTTCAGCATCTTCGGATAGATATTGTGGAGGACGATTGGGATTAACACTGTAAATAATCCAGTTGCGATCCTGAAGATCCAGAATTGGCTTTTCTCCTAAAAGATCCATATGAGCCTGCCAGTAACTTTCAATGGTTCCTACATCTTTCCAGTAACCTTTAAAAGTATAGGCGTAGAAATTGAGATTATCAGCCATCATTTTTGGGATAATATTATGACCAAAATCGCCGGCTGAATCATCATTTTCTTCGGCTTCCTCAATTAAATACTTTCGCAAATATTCCCAGTTAAAAATATAGATTCCCATAGAGGCCAGATTGTTTTTAGCGTTTTCTGGTTTTTCCTGAAATTCTATTATTTTTTGATCTTCATTGGTATTCATTATTCCAAAGCGATGGGTTTCTTCCCAGGGAACCTCCAGAACTCCTATTGAAACATCAGCATTTTTTGTTTTATGATAGTTTAACATTTCTGCATAATCCATTTTGTAGATATGGTCTCCGGAGAGGATTAGTACATATTCTGGATCATAAATATCTATAAATTCTATATTCTGATAAATTGCATCTGCAGTCCCCTTATACCAGGAACCACCGCCTTCCTTAACATAAGGAGGAAGTACAGTAACTCCACCATTGTGACGATCAAGATCCCAGGAACTCCCACTGCCGATATAACTGTTTAAAACCAGTGGTTTATACTGGGTCAAAACACCGACAGTAGTTATTCCAGAATTGGTACAATTACTAAGAGGAAAGTCGATTAATCTATATTCAGCACCAAAGGGTACAGCAGGTTTGGCAATGTTTTTTGTTAACACTCCGAGTCTGGTCCCTTTGCCACCGGCAAGCAGCATGGCCAGCATTTCTTCTTTTGGCATATTGATTACCTCCTTTAAAAATTGAAAATAAACTATTCCTGTGTGGCTTTTTCTATTCTGGAACCCTTACTATTTTCTGTTGATTTTTTAAGACTTTTAGTTTTCTTATTTTTGTTCTTTTTGTTTTCTTCTTTGTATTTTAAGTAAATTCCAGCCAGAGGTGGCAGATTAATGCTGATTGAATAATCAAAACCATGAAAAGGAATTTCTTCAGTTTTAACTCTAGCTGCAGTTTCATAATCCGAACCACCAAAAACTTTTTGATCACTATTTAAAAGTAATTCATATTCACCGGGACCCGGAACTCCTATTCGATAATTATCTCTGGGCACAGGAGTAAAGTTCAGGACAATCACCAGCTGTTGAGTTTCGTTTTCAGAGCTTCTGATAAAACTGATTACACTCTGTTCATAATCATCTGCCTCAATCCAGCGAAAACCTTCATGTTCATGGTCAAGTTCCCAGAGCGCCTTTTCTTTACGATAAACCTGATTTAACTCCTGCATAAACTCCTGAGTTAACTGATGTTTTTCATAGTCCAGCAGCAGCCAGTCCAGGCTTTGTTTATAATTCCATTCAATAAACTGACCAAATTCCCCACCCATAAAGAGAAGTTTTTTACCGGGGTGAGCATACATATAAGTAAAAAGAAGTCTCAGATTAGCAAATTTTTGCCAGTAGTCTCCTGGCATTTTATCCAGCAGTGACTTTTTGCCGTGGACAACTTCGTCATGGGATAGAGGCAGTACATAATTTTCACTTTGACTGTACATGCTCGAAAAAGTTAATTTATTATGTTCCCATTTTCTGTAGACTGGATCATGTTCCATATAATCCAAAGTATCGTTCATCCAGCCCATATTCCATTTAAAGTTAAATCCAAGTCCGCCATCATGGACTGGAGCTGTAACCAGGGGCCAGGCACTTGATTCTTCCGCAATCATTAAAATACCAGGATAACGTTCAAACATTTCACTATTTAATTCCTTGATAAATTCTATGGCTTCCAGGTTTTCAAAACCACCATACTCGTTAGCAGCCCACTGACCATCTTCTTTTTCATAATTTAAATAAAGCATATTACTTACTGCATCAACTCTTAATCCATCTATATGGAATTTACTCAGCCAGTAATTGGCACTGGAGATCAAAAAACTCCAGACTTCATTTTGAGCAAAGTCAAAGTTTAAAGTATCCCACTGAATATTTTCGGCTCGTCTGGGATCAGAACTTTCATAGAGATGAGAACCGTCAAATAAACGCAGTCCATGATCATCTTTACAGAAATGACTCGGAACCCAGTCCATAATCACACCAATATCATTTTGATGCAGTTGGTCAACAAAATACATAAAATCTTCAGGACTTCCGTATCGGGAAGTTAAGGCAAAATAACCCGTGGTTTGATATCCCCAGGAACCAGGGAAAGGATATTCTGTTAATGGCATTAATTCTACATGGGTAAAACCCATCTCATTAATATATGGTACCAGTTCATCAGCTATATCTCTGTAGTTCATTAATTCACCATCATCCTGTTTCCAGGAACCGGGATGCATTTCATAGATGCTTAGTGGCTCTTTAAGATGATTAGAATTTTTTCGTTTTTTAAGCCATTTATTGTCCTGCCAGTTGAAAGTTTCAGTTTCATAAATTTGAGAAGCTGTTTTTGGAGGTGTTTCCTGTCTTCTGGCATAAGGATCGGTTTTAACTCTAATTACCCCCCTATAGCCTCTAATCCAGTATTTATAGTACATTTTATTTTCTGCTTCTTCAATAAAAGTGGTCCAGATACCGGAGTCTTTAATTTTTTTCATTGGGTTTTTATGTTTGTCCCAGTCATTGAAATCTCCTACTACACTTACTTCTTCAGCATTTGGTGCCCAGACTGTAAAACGAACACCTTTTTTTCCATTTTCATTAGTAATATGTGACCCTAAAAAATTATAGCTCTCATAGTGTCTGCCCTGATGAAATAAATATCTATCATAATCACCAGGATAATTATTTTTAGGCATTAAACTCCCCCCCTAAAATCTTGATAAAAAATTTATTTAAAAATTTTATAAATCTACTGTTGTATTGTATTTATTCTCTATTTCCGTTAAATTTCCTTTAATTAATCAGTTGATAGATCTCAAATTATGACTCTTTTCTGAAAAAACGATTTAGTTGACATTATTCTTGACATTTATTAAACTAAGGTTAACAAATATAATTTAGTTGATTTTGTAAATGAGTAGAAAGTAGATAGAATTGTTTTTATAATCACAGGAGGTGGCTCCATGAAAAAAGGTAAAAAGAAGATTTTGTTTGTTGCTTCAGAAGCGGATCCATTTATTAAAACTGGGGGCTTAGCTGATGTTGCTGGTTCTTTACCACAGGCATTAAGAGAAGAGGGGCATGATGTTAGACTGGTGATTCCACAGTACAGACAGATTCCAGAAGAATACAAAGAAAGAATGGAATCAGTCTGCCATTTTCGGACAAAACTAGCCTGGAGAGATACATATTTAGGTGTTAACAGACTTGAGGAAGATGGAGTTCCAGTTTATTTTATTGATAATAAATATTATTTTGATCGAGATTCAATTTATGAAAATGATGACAAACATGAGCAGTTTGCTTTTTTCTCCCAGGCGGTTTTAGATATGCTGCCTGTAATTGATTTTAAACCGGATATTATTCATGCTAATGACTGGCAGACAGGACCATTACCACTGCTTTTTGCAGATCGATACCGTCAGCAGAGCTATTATCAGGATATTAAAACTGTATTTACTATTCATAATTTAAAATATCAGGGACAGTTTGCAGGTCATTCAGCTGGAGATGTTTTGGGAGTGGCACCACATCACTGGGAAAGTGGTAATATCAGGCATAATGGTCTGCTTAATTATATGAAAACCGGGATTATGTATGCCGACCATATCACAACGGTAAGTGAAAGTTATGCTCGAGAAATTCAGACTTCGTATTTTGGTGAAGGGCTGGATTATGCCTTAAGAATGCGAGCTGATGATCTGAGTGGAATTTTAAATGGGATTAGTTATGAAAAATTTGATCCTAAAACAAATAAAAATCTGGCTGTTCGCTTTTCTAAAGGAGAAATTGACAAAAAGCTGGCCAATAAAATTCATATTCAGCAGAAACTTGGTCTGGAAGTCAATGCTGATAAACCCTTGATTGGTTTTATTTCGAGAATGGTTGAACAGAAAGGTCTGGATTTGGTTAGAGCTGTTTTTGATGAAATCATGGAAACTGGGGCTCAGTTTTTAATTCTGGGTACCGGTCAGAGAGAATACGAAGAATTTTTTAAGGCTAAACAGCATAAATATCCTGATAACCTTTCAGTAAATATTAAGTATGATGCTCAGCTTGCTGATCAAATTTATGCAGGTAGTGACCTGTTTTTAATGCCTTCCAGGTTTGAGCCCTGTGGCTTAAGTCAGCTAATCAGTTTTCGTTACGGCACTATTCCAATTGTAAGAGAAACAGGTGGTTTAAATGATACTGTAGTTTCTTATAATGAAGAAACCGGTGAGGGAACAGGATTTAGCTTCAGCAATTACAATGCTCATGACATGCTCCATACAATTGAAAGAGCAGTTTCTTTTTATGAACAGAAAGGAGTCTGGAATAAACTGGTCAATAGAGTAATGGACCTAAATTACAGCTGGCATAATTCAGCTAAAAAATATTCCAAACTCTATAATAATCTGACTGAAGAAAAAGCTAAGCGACCTAAACAGAAAGATAAGTCTGAAATGAAAATAAAAGTTTATCAGCCTGAAAACGCTGAAAAACTTAAAGTTAAATCGAAAGCTAAGAAAACGGAGGCTCCCAGCAAGAAAACTGCTTCCAAAAAGAAAAGAAAAAAAGTTAATATTAATCAGGCTGCAGCGGCAGAACTGGCTGAACTTCCGGGGATTGGAAATGCCTATGCAGAGAGAATAGTTGCCTATCGGGAGGAAAATGGAGATTTCAAAAAGAAATCTGAGTTAACAATGGTTAAGGGAATTGGTAAGAAAAAATATCAAAAAATATCTTCATTACTGACTCTTTAGCCAAGATAACAGTTAAAAAAGCAACCTGGCCGTCTTAAATGGCGGTCTTTTTTTGCTGAAATTTGATAAAAAAATCACAATTTGATAGAAATTTTCATTTTTGTTTGCTTATAGCTTTTAGATTAAATATAATAGATATAGAGTAAAGTTAGAAATTAATTTAAAATATATTTTGAAATTAGTTGGAGGTAATAAAATGAAAATTGCACTGGTTTCTATTGTGTCTGAGATTCATGATGAAGATAGAATTAATGAGACTCTAAAAGAAAGTTATCAAATTTTAAACAAAAATTTTGAGCTGGAGGAGATAAAGGCTGACGAAATTCCTTTCACTGATTTTAGTGAATATGATTTAACTATTAATTTTATTAAATCAGGGGGTTCGGAAAGTATCTTTGCAGAAAATGTTGAATATTTACCTCAGCCTGCTTATTTACTGGCAACTGAACTTCATAATTCGCTCCCTGCTTCACTGGAGATACTTAGTTTTTTGAATGCAGAGGGTCTGGATGGAAAAATACTGCATGGAGAAATGGAAGATCTGATTGTAGAAATTGAAGAGCTGGCAGCCTATAAGAAGGTTCGAGATAGAATTGCTGAGGCAAGGCTGGGTGTTATCGGTCAGCCTTCAGACTGGTTGATTGGCAGTAAGGTTGATTATCAGCATGCGGCTCATCACTGGGGGACTGAATTTATAGACATTGAACTGGAAGAAATCTATCAGGAGCTTGAGCGGGTGGACTCTGCTAAGGCAAAAAGAATTGCAGCTGATTTTTTAGAAAATGCTGCTGAAATTGTAGAAAGTAATGAATCAGATCTGGTGGAGGCTGCAAAAATTTATCTGGCTTTAAAAGAAGTAATTACAGAAAATGATTTAGATGCTCTGACTATTCGCTGTTTTGATATAGTAATGGAGTTAAATACTACCGGCTGTCTGGCACTGGCACTTTTAAATAATGAAGGACTTGTTGCTGGATGTGAAGGTGATGTACCGGCTGCATTTACTATGTTTTTAGCCTATCAGTTAACCGGACAAATGCCTTTTATGGCCAATCCGGCAGCAATAGATAAAAAGAAGGATGAGATACAATTTGCTCACTGTACTGTAGCTACTGATATTAGTAAGGATTATATAATTAGATCTCATTTTGAAACTGGTATTGGGGTTGGAATTCAGGGGATTTTAGCCGAGGGTCCGGTTACAGTATTTAAAATTGGGGGCGCCGGCCTGGAACAATATTTTGTAGCCGAAGGAGAAATTATAGAAAATATGGATTCTCCTAATGCCTGCAGAACACAGCTTAAGATTTCTTTACCCCAGAGTTCAGATTATTTCTTAAATGATGCTATTGGTAATCATCATTTAATTATTCCGGGTAAGCATGCAGATAAAATCAATGAGTTTTTAGGTATGGAATAACATTTAAATTCACAGGAGGAATATAATGTCGAAATTATTAGAAGTTAAAGATCTGCATCTGAAAATTGAAGATGCAGAAATTTTAAAAGGAATGGAATTTTCTCTGGAAAAGGGAGAGGTATTTGCTTTAATTGGGCCAAATGGCTGTGGGAAATCTACTCTGGCCTATACATTAATGGGGATTAATAATTACCATCCTCAAAAAGGGGAAATGATTTATAAGGGCGAAAAAATAAATGAGCTGGCGATTAATGAGAGAGCTAAAAAGGGGATTACCTTGGCCTGGCAGGAACCAGCTCGTTATCAGGGAGTAACTGTCCGAGAATTTCTATCACTTGGTTTAAAAAGCCAGGGAGAAGAAGTAACTGAAGAAAAATTAAAAGAAGCCTTAAATAAGGTAGCAATTAATCCAGCTCAGTATTTAAACCGTTTTGTTGATAAGAGTTTGAGTGGTGGGGAAAGAAAAAGAATTGAGCTTGCTTCCTTAATTTTTATGCATCCTGAACTGATTATTTTAGATGAGCCGGACTCGGGTGTGGATATTGTTGCTTTAAATAACATTGCTGAGATGATTAATTATTTTAAGGATTCTGGCAGTGGTATTCTTTTAATAACTCACTCGGAAGAGATGCTGGAATATGCAGATCGAGCTGCTTTAGTTTGTGAGGGAGAGATTATCCGTCAGGGTAATCCAGCAGATATCAGTGACTATTTTAAGTCATTTTGTTTCCCCTGTGCTAAAGAAGAAGATTGTGAGACGGAGGTGGCCAGTTAATGAATGATTACCAAATGATGGTTGACGCCTACAAAGAAGCGGGTGGGGATGATGTTTTTGCGGACAGTGAAGTAGCCCATCTGGTTTTGGAAAGAGACAAAATTTTAGGAATGCATGCCGTTGAAGGCCTGGAAGTGGAAGCAGATAAAATTAGTAATGATACAGTTAAAGTAAAAGTTACTATTAAAGAAGGTTATAAAATTAAAAATCCTGTTCACATGTGTTTTGGGGTTTTACCTAAAGAAGGACGCCAAAAAATCGAGATGAAGGTAGAAGTACAAAAAGATGCTCAGGTAGAAGTTAGAGCTGATTGTGTTTTTCCGAATGCTGTTCAGGTCGAGCATATTATGGATGCAGTGATTAATATAGCAGCCGGAGGTAGTTATATTTATAAGGAGCATCATTTTCATGGGGATAATGGTGGGGTAGAGGTAATAGCAAAATCTGATATTAATGTTGAGTCTTACGGAAAACTTGTAACTAAATTTGATTTACTTAAAGGCAGAGTTGGTAAAATAGATTTTGATTATGAGGCGAATATCGCAGAACATGGAACAGTAGAAATGCTGGCTCGAATTAGTGGGCAGCAGGATGATCTGGTTAAAATTCGAGAAGCAGCCCACTTAAAAGGAGAGTCCGCCCGGGGAATTTTAGATTCCAAAATAGCTCTTAAGGATCAGGCTGAAGCTGAAATCTATAATGAATTAACTGCAGATGCTGCTGAAGCAATGGGTCATGTTGATTGTACAGAAATTATTAAAGATCAGGCTATTGCCCGCGCAATTCCAATAGTAGATGTGCGGCATCCGGAGGCAAAAGTTACCCATGAGGCAGCAATTGGTAGTGTGGACAGTACTCAGCTGCAGACACTGATGGCTCGAGGTTTAGATGAAGAAGAAGCTTCGGAAGTCATTATTCAGGGCTTGCTTAACGATTAACGTACAGGTGCCGTGTACCACCCGGTTTGTGTCGCAATTAGTCGAAAAAAGTGTGTTTTAGACAAAAAACAACAAAAACCGGGTGGTACACGGTACGTGCACATAAATGAACACAAATAAAAAGAAACAGGCATAAGGGAGGAATAATTATGTTAAAGAGAAAGAAATTATTAACATTAATTTTACTTTTAAGTATAATGGTCCTGGCGGTTCTACCTGCTGCAGCAAAGGAGATAAATATTCAGGCTCCTACTGTTCCGGCAGCACTTCCGTTTTTATGGATGCAGGAAAAGGCCGAATTACCGGAAGCTGTTGATTTAAAGATTAATCTTTCTTCTGATCATCAGCGAGGAATTTCCTTGTTAGCTCAGAATGATATTGATTTTTTAATAACTGGCTCTAATCTGGGAGCTAATGCCTATAATCGTGGCATTGATTTAAAAATGTTAAATATTAATACCTGGGGAATCGATTATCTTCTAACAGATGGTTTTAAGGCAGATAACTGGCAGGATTTAAAAGGAAAAGATCTTGTATTACCGCTTCAGGGAGGTCCTTTAGATTTTCTGGCCCGCTATCTGGCAGCTGAAAATGGAGTCGACCCTGAGACAGAACTTAATCTGGTTTATCGGCCCCTGCCTGGTGCTGCTCAATTATTTATGGCAGGAGAATTTGATGCTATTATTTTACCCGAACCACTGGTAACAGTAAGCCTGGCTAAACGTAAGAGTGCAGAAATCTCAATGGATATTCAAAAAGAATGGGCTAAAATTCATGGAGATGATCGAATTCCTTTTGTAGCTCTGTTCGTAAATGGAAAATTTGCCAGTGAATATCCTCAGTTTACAGATATTATCGACGGTTATTATAAACAGGGCATAAATTGGGTTAATAATAATCCAGAAGCTGCAGCTCAGCTTGCCTCCCGACATTTTGGGATGCCAGCACCTATATTAAAAAAATCTTACAGCAGAATTAATCTGAATATATATCCTGACTCAGAAAGCAGTGAGCTAACGGAACTTTATTTTGGAGAAATGCTGAAAATGTATCCGGACTTAATAGGTGGAAGTATGCCCGATGAAGAATTTTATTATTAAACCATTCTGGTTTTTATTAATAATTATTTTTCTAATCTGGGACAGGGGAGCAGCTGGACTTAACAGCCTCATCCTGCCCTCGATTGGAGATAGCTATCAGGCTTTAAAAGAAATAGCGATTTCTGGTATTTTAGTTAAGAGCTTTTTAATAACTTTAAGAAGAACAATAATTGCTTATGGTAGTGCCGTGGTGATCGGAATTATTCTGGCACTTTTACTGCATCGATTTTCTTTAATGCGGCAAACATTTCGACCTTTAATTACAATTATTCAGGCTACACCACCGGTTGTCTGGGTTTCTCTTGCGGTTGTCTGGTTTGGAGTTGCTGATGATCTAACTCCTATATTTTTAATTTTTATTGTTTCACTGCCTGTTATTTTTGTTAATATTTTTCAGGGGCTTGAAGAGATGAATACTGATCTAATCGAAATGGCAGAGGCTTATTCTACTCCTCGGTTTAGAATTTTAAAAGAAATCTATTTACCATCATTACTGCCGGCATTGGTTTCCGCTTTGAGTATAGCTTTTGCATTTGCCTGGAAGTCTTCAGTTTTTGCAGAATTTATTGCTTCCTCAAGTGGGATTGGGTATCAGCTCAGTCGTGCAAATTCGTTGATGGCGACTGATCGTTTATTTGCCTGGACAATTATTTTGATATTATTTATGCTATTTGTAGAATATTATCTTTTAGAGAAATTAAAAGATTATGTCAGCAGGTGGAAAAATGACTGAAAAAAATAAGATTTTAGAGCTTAAAAGTATCAATAAGTCCTATCAGAAATTAAGAGTTTTAAAAGATTTAAATTTAGAAGTCAATCAGGGCGAAATTTGCTGTCTTCTTGGTCCTTCTGGCAGTGGTAAAACAACTATTTTTCGTATTGCCTCAGGCCTCGAATCAGCAGACTCAGGCAGAGTAGAAAAAAATAATGATCCCCGTTTTGCCTATGTTTTTCAAAACCCGAGACTCCTGCCCTGGAAAACAGCTGTTGAAAATTTAATTTTTGTTCAAAAAAATTATGGTCTGGAAAACGAAACAAAATTAAGAGATTTACTTTTTAATTTATCAGGACTGGAAGATTTTAAAGATGCTTATCCTCATGAATTATCAGGAGGAATGCAGCAGCGTCTGGAGTTAATTAGAGCTTTTGCAGTAAAACCTGATTTAGTATTTCTGGATGAACCTTTTAAGTCTCTGGACATGAAAACAAAAGTTAATTTAAGAAAATTGATCAGTTTAATTCAGTCTGAGAGCGGTATTACAATTTTCCTGATCACACATGATCCCGAAGAAGCTCTTTTGCTTGCTGATCGAATTTATATTCTTGCCGCTGAGGCTGAAGGAATAAAAAAAGAGATAAAAATTGAAAAACCCAGAGAAAAAAGAAAAATTGCTGATCCACAACTTTATCAGCAGCTGGAAAATATAATGGATATTTTTACTGATCTAGTTTCCGATTTGAATTATGCAGTTGAAGATATTAGAAGTTTATTTTAATAATTGTATTTGTTATCTCCTTCTAAAATAGAAATAAAAAGAAAGGATGATTTTATGCCACCAACTGTCGGAATTGCCCTGTCCGGGGGAGGAGTTAAGGGGTTTGCTCATCTGGGAGTACTTAAAGCACTGGAAGAAAAAGGAATTAAACCAGACTTGCTGGCCGGGGTCAGTGCTGGAGCAATAGTCGGTTCCTTTATTGCAGCAGGTAAAAGACCCGAAGAGGCGATGGAACTAATTAATGAAAGTGATTTTTTTGATTTTGCTAAATTGAGTATTCCTAATCGTGGAATTTTTACACTGGATAATATGACAGAAAACTTAGAAAAATCACTTGGTGTTAGAATCTTTGCAGATTTAAAAATCCCCTTTTATGTTGGGGCTGCAAATCTAGAAAAAGCCAGAATGGAATATTTTAATCAGGGAGATTTGATTAAAATAATTCAGGCCTCTTCTTCAATTCCAGTACTTTTTTCTCCGGTTGAAATTAATGGAGATCTTTATGTTGATGGAGGTTTGTTTGAAAATTTACCGGTTAATCCACTGCTCAATAAATGTGACAAAATAATAGCAGTTAATGTGATGCCAGTAAAGTTGGAAGAAAAAATTGAAAGTATAACAGATATCGCGGTTAGAACTTTTCAACTAAAAACAGTTGCAAATGCAATGGAGCTCAGAAAAAAGGCAGATGTTTATATTGAACCGACCGGGATTGAGGAGTATAATATTTTAAATACAAAGTACAGTCAGGAATTATATGAACTTGGTTATGATTATTGCAAAAATATGGAGATTGATATCTAACTCAAAAACTGCACAGGAGGTATAAAAATGCTGACAAAGAAAATTCTGAATGCTGTTTTTAAACGAGTTGAAGGTCAAAAGTTTGAAATTGAATACTGGGATGGAGAGACAAAGGTTTTTAATCCGGAATTTAAGGAACAGTCTGCTTTTAAAATTATTTTTGCAGAGAAACTAAGTTTAAATGAAATTAGAAAAAGTCCTCAGCTTAAACTTGCTGAAGCTTATATGGAAGAAAAAATTAATTTTGAGGGCGATATCAAAAAGTTGATTAAAACAGCAGGTGATAATGTTTTTGAACTAATGGAGGAGATTGAAAAGCATAAAATAGATCGAGTGCTTGATTTCCAAACTTCTGAGTCTCCCGAAGAAGAAGAAGAGGGAGTTAGAGAACATTATGATATAGGCAATGATTTCTTTAAGCTCTGGCAGGATGATACTATGACCTATTCCTGTGCTTATTTTAAAAATGAAAATGATGAACTTAAAGAGGCACAGCTGCAAAAAATTGATCATGTCTTAAAAAAATTAAATTTAAAATCTGGGGAAAGATTACTTGATATTGGCTGTGGCTGGGGATCGCTTGCCCTGCGAGCCGCGGATAAATATGGGGTAGAGGTTATGGGAATTACTCTGAGTAAAGAACAGGAAATTGAAGCCAAAAAAAGAGCTGCTGAATCCGGTCTGGCTGACAGAGTGGAAATCAGAAGACAGGATTATCGGAAACTGGCAGAAGAGGATCAAAAATTTGATAAAATAGTAAGTGTGGGTATGTTTGAGCATGTCGGTAAAGAAAATATTCCGCTTTATTTTGAGGCGGTTGATAAGATGTTAAAAAACAGAGGGCTTTCACTGGTGCATTCTATTACCCATTTAAAAGAACAGCCAGCACATCCGTGGCTGCAGAAGTATATTTTCCCCTGGGGCTATATCCCTTCTTTGAGGGAAATTGTCTGGCAGTTACCTGAAAACAATTTTCATCTTTTGGATGTTGAAGATATCGGATATCATTATTCTCTGACTGCAGAAAGATGGCTGGATAATTATGAAGAAGTTGAAAATGAGGTTAAAGAAAAATTTGATGAAAATTTTTATAGAATGTGGCGAACATTTTTAATGGGAGTCGTATTTACTTTTAGATATGCTTCAACTTCTGTTCATCAGCTGCTCTTTTCTAAAGGGAAAAATATTGATTTACCGCTGACCAGAGATTATATTTATCAGGAAGATTAATTAAGATAACTATCTATCAGACTACGGACTATTTTCAATAATTAATATAAGGAGCTGAAAAAATGGCAGAAAAAAAATATAAAATTGCAATTATTGGAGGCGGACCTGGTGGTTATACTGCTGCTTTAAGGGCCGGCCAGCTGGGAGCGGACACTGTTTTGATTGAGAAAGAAGCTCTGGGAGGGACCTGTTTAAACTGGGGATGTATCCCGACTAAGTCTTTTGTCCGTTCGGCTGAAGTATTTGCTGATATTAAGAATGCAGCTGATTATGGTATTAAAGTCGAAAATGCAGAACTTGATTTTCCAGCAGTAGTAAAAAGAAAAGATAAAATAGTAAAACGCCTGGTGCGAGGAATTGATCATCTACTGAAGAAAAGTGGAATAGATAGGATAGATGGTCTGGCATCTTTTATTGATCAAAATACAATTAGAATCGAAAAAGATACTGAGATATTTGAAATTAAAGCTGAAAATATTATAATTGCTACCGGGTCAAAAGCAGCTTCGCTTCCAATTTCGGGAGCTGGGCTGGAAGGCATTTTGGACAGCCGGGCTGCTCTTGATCTAGAAAAGTTACCGGAGTCAATGGTTATTGTCGGTGGTGGAATTATTGGTATGGAATTTGCATTTATCTTTCGTAATTTTGGGGTTGATGTAACTGTTATTGAATATTTAGATCAGCTGATAAATGGAGTTGATACTGAGATTGCTGCAGAGCTTAACCGTTCTGCCAGGCGACGACGGATTAGTGTTAAAACTTCTGCGGAAGTAAAAGAAATTAAAAAATTAGATGCTGGTTATGAGGTCGTTTATCAGCAAAAAGAAAAGAAAAAATCTGCTAAAGCAGAAAAAGTACTGATGGCTGTTGGCCGCAGACCATATACGGATGGACTTCAACTCGAAAATGTTGGTATTGAAACTATTTCTGAAAGAAATGCTGTTCAGGTCAATAATAAAATGGAAACTAATATTGAAGGAATTTATGCTATTGGAGATGTTACAGATAAAATACTCCTTGCACATGTTGCTTCTCACCAGGGTGTTGTAGCAGTAGAAAATATTATGGGAATGAATAAAAAAATGAACTATAAAGCTGTACCAGGGGCTATTTTTACTTCTCCTGAAGTGGGAACCGTTGGTTTGAGTGAAAAAGAGGCAAAAGCTAAAGGTATTGATTATGAAATTGGAAGTTTTCCGTTTGCAGCCAGTGGTAAAGTAATGGCTATGGGGGAGAGAGAGGGTAAAATTAAGTTAATTACAGAAAAAGATAAAGGCAGGATTATTGGAGCAGCAATTATTGGGATTGAAGCCAGTGATTTAATTGCCGAACTGACTCTGGCGGTAAATTTAGGTTTAACCGCAGAAAACTTAAGAGAAACAATCCATGCTCATCCGACAACAGCAGAGGTTGTTCACGAAGCTGCTCTGGATCTTGGAGAAGGTTCACTTAATGCCTGATTAAAATTGGATTAGAAGTTAAAGTCTGCTCTTATGATTACTATTCTGCAGTCTTAATTGACATTTTTCGACAGAGTAAAAATTTGACTTATACAGTGGAAAAATATATAATTAATTTGAGAATGAATATCAATTTATAATTTAGATTAATGTGTTAAAAATTAAAGGGAGGTCAGATTTATGAGCGAATATCATGAACCAGCGGAAAAATTATCTGAAGAAGCGATTGATTATCATCGTATTATTAAGAGTGTAATCGAAGAGTTAGAAGCAGTTGATTGGTATAACCAGCGGGCTGAGGCAACTAGTGATCCCGATGTACAGGCAATTGTGGAACATAATCGTGATGAAGAAATCGAACATGCCTGCATGGGCCTGGAATGGCTGCGTCGAAATAATCCTGTCTGGGACGAAATGTTAAGAACTTTCCTTTTTCAAACAGCAAAGATAACTGAAATAGAAGAAGAGGGTGAAACTGAAGATGGAGGAGAAGCTGAAGAAGCTCCTGCTTCCAGTAAATCACTTGGTTTAGGCAATATGAGAGGAGGAGAATAAATGGATATTTTAAAACGCTCACTGGCACCATTTGCGGAAGAAGCATGGAATTTTTTAGATGAAGAAGCAACTGATGTACTGAGTCAGAAATTGAAAGCTCGAAAAGAGGTTGATTTCCTGGGACCCAAAGGTTTAGAACTTTCTTCAATTAATACCGGTCGTTTTAGTCCCGTAGGTATTGAAGATGTTGAAGGAGTAACTTATTCTACTAGAGAGGTCCTCCCTTTAGTGGAATTGAAAGTTCCATTTACAATGAAACTCAGCGAAATCGAAGCCTTAGCCCGGGGAGCAGAAGATGTTGATACAGATAATCTGATTGATGCTGCCTCTAAACTGGCAAAGGCCGAAAATAAGGCTGTATTTTATGGTCTAGATGAAGTTAATATTGAAGGTATTGTCGAAGCATCAGAATATGAAGAAGTTAGTGTTTCCGGAGGTGAAAAAGAGTTAATTTCTGGACTCTTAAGAGCGCTGACTTTATTTGAAGAAAAGAGTGTTGGAGGCACTAAACGTTTACTTCTTGGTCCTGAACTTTATTCTCTACTATATGAATTGGATGATAAGGGTTATCCACTTAAACGTAAGGTTGAAGAAATGGTTGATAATGGTGCTGTTTTAGTACCTGATCTGGGCAACAGAGGATTATTGATTTCTGAGCGTGGTGGAGATTTTGAACTGACAGTTGGCCAGGATATTTCTTTAGGTTTTGAAGATAGAAATGATGATGAGGTAGAATTATTCTTTTTAGAAACCTTTACCTTTAGAGTAAATGGGCCTGAAGCTGCTGTGGTATTAAAATAGACTTAAACTTGAATAGTTTAAATTAAAAACCGTTCACTGGATAAATTCAGTGGGCGGTATTTTTTTGTCTTTTTGCAAACGTTTGTTTGAATTATTTGCTATTTTGTATTATAATATAATTAAATAAATTTTTTGAATCAAAGGAATGTGAAAATAATGGAGCTTCAAAAAAAGCTTGAAATTTTAAGTGATGCAGCTAAATATGATGTTTCCTGTTCTTCAAGCGGCAGCAGTGGTCGGGGAGATAGTTCAGGTCTTGGTAATACTAAAGCCAGTGGTATCTGCCACAGTTGGACAGATGATGGTCGCTGTGTTTCACTGCTTAAAATTTTATTTACAAATTATTGTCTTTATGACTGTCAATACTGTGTTAATAGGGTCAGCAATGACCGTTCACGGGCTTCATTTACGCCGGAAGAGGTGGCCCAGTTAACCGTTGATTTTTATAAGCGTAATTATATTGAAGGTCTTTTTTTAAGTTCGGCTGTTAATAGAAGTCCAGACTGGACAATGGAACAACTGCTCACAACTGTTCAGCTGCTGAGAAATAAACATAATTATCAGGGCTATATTCATTTAAAGGCAATTCCTGGAGCAGATTTTAAATTGATTTATCAGGCAGGACTGCTGGTGGATCGAATGAGTGTAAATATTGAGCTTCCCAGTGAAGGCAGTCTGGAAAAGCTGGCTCCTCAAAAAAAGAAGGCTGGAATTCTTGCTCCAATGAAAGGGATTGGTGCTGGTATAGAAAATAATATTATTGAACGTAAAAAATATAAGCAAAAAGAGAAGTTTGTGCCGGCAGGTCAGTCAACTCAATTAATTGTTGGTGCCAGTCCAGAATCAGATAGACAGATTATTTCTCTGTCAGAAGGATTATATGATCACTTTAATTTAAAAAGAGTTTATTATTCTGCCTACTTACCAGTTAATAATTCTTCTCTGCTGCCAGCTTTACCCGGGCCACCACTAAAGCGCGAGCATCGACTTTATCAGGCGGACTGGCTTTTAAGATTTTATGGTTTTAAAGCCGGCGAATTATTAACACCCGGCAGAGAAAATTTTGATCTGAAAATTGATCCTAAAGCAGATTGGGCTCTAAATAATTTAGATAAATTTCCAGTAGAAGTTAACACAGCCGATTATGAGATGCTGCTTAGAGTACCGGGAATTGGACCCCGCTCGGCTGCCAAGATTGTTAAAGCCAGAAGAGAAAAAAAATTGACCCATTATAATTTAAAAAAGATGAGAATTGTTTTAAAAAGAGCAAATTTCTTTATCACCTGTAATGGAAAATATGCAGCAGCTGTTCCTTTTGAGAGTGAAGTTATTTACAGTCGATTGGCTGAAAAAGAAGCTGAGCAGATGTCGTTATTTAATTCAACCAAAAGCGAGGCAAAAGAATGGGATTTTAATTTAGTAAAATAAATTTTTTGAATGAGGTATGGTAAATATGAGTTCCAATAATTATGAGAAAAAGGTCTATATTTATGATGGCAGTTATCAGGGCTTAATGACAGCACTTTATCTGGCTTTTAAGCAGAGAGAGGCTCCGATAAAAATTTTATCTCAAACAGATTTCAGAGATGATTTATTTTATCAAACAAAAACAATTATAACAGATATTGATAAAGCTGCTTTTTTCTCAGAACAAATAAAAAATCACATTTCAGTACAGGCTCTTAATAATATTTTTCATGCCTATCTTTCGGAAACAGAAAAATTAGAATTATATATTTTTCGTTATCTGTTTATGGGTTTTAAAGTGGGTGAGAAAGTGGATCAATATCTGACTAAAAATTATGTGCGACAGGTACAGGATTTGGCTCATAAAGTCAGACACGAAAGTCATCGCTTAAAGGGATTGATTCGTCTCCAGGAAGCTGCCGGGGGCAAATATTATGCAGCAGTTGAGCCTGATTATAAAACTTTAGTTCTGCTGGCCCCTCATTTTAAAAATAGGTTTTCAACCATGAACTGGATAATTCATGATTTAAAAAGAGAAGAGGCAGTTATCTATTCAGCAGAGGATAAAGAATGGCTTTTAATTGATTTAGAAAAAGATTTTAAACCTGAACTTTCTCAAAAAGAAACAGAGGTTCAGGATCTCTGGCGGGCCTTCTTTTCTGCAGTCAGTATTAAAAATCGTAGAAATCGCAAAGTACAGCAGCAGTTTATGCCGCAAAAATACTGGAAACATTTGATTGAGAGACCGGGCAGCAGTCAAAATCATAGATTGGAATAAAATTATTTAACTGAAGTGATTAACTACTTCAGTTTTTTTATTTTTTAAAAGTATTGACAAAAAGAAAAAAAAGATCTATACTTAACTAGTAAATTAGTAAATTACTAAATTAGTAAAAACAATAGGAGGTAAATAGAATGAAAATACCAACCAGTTTAAAACACAAGCCGGTAATAGTCTGCGAAAATTATGAAAATATTGATGGCAGAAAAGCTTATGATTCTGATGCTAAAGGACTTTCTTTAGGCCTGGCTCAGTGGAATGATCGAGGAAAAGTAGATATTTCCGCCAAAGTCTGGCGGCATACAGGAAATAAATGGTCCAGACAGTCTGAAGAATTACCCCTACATCGAGTGCTTGATCTTGCAATTTTAGTTGCCAGAACTTCCAAACATTTTAGGGAGGCCTATCGTTATGATAATTTATATGACAAAGAAAATCCACAATTGGATAGAGTGGGGCTTCAGGGTGATGCAATGACAGTTGCAGTAGCAGAAGATAATCCGAATCTTGATGAAGACATTAAATTATTTGATGATGCTCTAAAAAATGATGGTGAACTTATTGGAGAAAGACTGGCAGTGCTCGCCAGACTTTTAAAGGAAATGGGTTATTAGGGGGCTAACAATGAAGAAAAAAATAATGGCAGTTTTCGGAACCAGGCCAGAGGCTATTAAGATGGCTCCTCTGCTCAAAGCCCTCCAGGCAAAAGAAAATTATGAACTGATAATTACAGTAACAGCTCAGCACCGAGAAATGCTGGATCAGGTAATGAGGCTTTTTAAACTAAAAGCAGATTATGACTTAGATATTATGCGGGATAGACAGACATTAAGTGGTCTTTCTGCCCGAATAATTAAAAAACTTGATGGAATTTTGAGTCAGGAAAACCCTGATCTTCTGCTGGTTCATGGAGATACTTCTTCAACTTTCATTGGCGCTCTCACCGCTTTTTATAATCAAGTTGATATTGCTCATATAGAAGCAGGCTTAAGAACTCATAATAAATACTCTCCCTTCCCGGAAGAGATGAACCGCCAGTTAACGGGGGTACTTGCTGATCTTAATTTTGCACCTACTTTAAGGGCTAGAAAAAATTTACTGCTTGAAAACACTTCAGAAAGTAAAATTTTTGTAACAGGGAACACGGTTATTGATGCCTTACTTTCTGTAGTAGATAAAAATTATATTTTTGAAAATGAGTTACTAAAAAACTTTGATTATAAAAACAAGAAACTTATTTTACTGACAGCTCACCGAAGAGAAAATTTAGGACAGCCAATGAAAAATATTTTTAAGGCTGTTAGGGATCTAACAGAACAGATTAGTAATTTAGAGGTTATATTTCCTGTGCATTTAAACCCTGTAATTAGAGAATTATCGAAAAAAATGCTGGCAGATAATAAGCAGATACATTTAATTGAACCTTTAGATTATTTACCTTTCGCCAACCTGATGGCAAGGGTCGATCTGGTACTTACTGATTCAGGTGGGATTCAGGAAGAAGCTCCTTCTTTAGCCAAACCTGTTTTAGTTTTAAGAGATACCACCGAAAGACCAGAGGCTGTAGAAGCGGGAACAGTTATTAAAATTGGTACAGAATATAATGATATTTATCAGCAGAGTTTAAAACTTTTAACTGATAGTAAAGAATATAATAAATATGCAGCAGCTGTAAATCCTTATGGAGATGGCAAGGCCGTAAAAAGAATAATTCAGGCACTGGATTATCACTTTAATTACAGCAGTAAAAGACCGGCTGATTTTAGAAGTAATTAAATCAATAATTCAAATCAAATATTAGATTTTTTGGAGGGCTTCCTATTAAAATAATTTTAACAGGGAGCTTTCTGCTGTCAGTAATAATAATCATTTTTAGTATTTGATAAATCTAAATTTTGATAAAATGGAGGCAAAATATTTCCAGTCATAAGCAGGACTTACCAGCTTTCTCTTGAATAATATATATTAGACAGAGAGTATCAATTAATTTTTGTCTAAAAAGATAAGATTTTGGAATTTGCAAAGGAGGTAATAAGATTGGATTTTAACATTGTAATTGCTGGCGAAGCAGGTCAGGGTTTAAAAACAGTAGAAGCAATGCTGACCAAAACTTTTTCTCGTCATGGTTATTACTTATTCAGTACTAAAGACTATATGTCACGTGTTAGAGGTGGCCATAACTTTATGCAGATTAGAATAAGTGATGAAAAAGTTGAAGGACCTGATGAGGGAATAGATTTACTTTTAGCTCTAAATGAAGAAAGTGTTGAGATTCACAATTCAGAAATGAACGAAGATGGAACAATTCTATCTGAAGTTGAATCTGATAAAGATGAAATGGTATATATTGATGCCAAAGGACTGGCAAAAGAGGTTAATCCTCGTGCAGTCAATACAGTTTTTGTTGGTGCAGCCTTTAAAATTATGGGGCTTCCAACAGATCAGGCTGAAGAGGCAGTAAAAGAACACTTTGCTAAAAAAGAATCAGTGGTGGATGATAATCTGGAATTGTTAAAACAGGGTTATCAGGCAGTAGATCAATTATATAATCTTAAGGACCTCGGTGAAAAAGAAGATAGAATGGTGATTGATGGTAACAGTGCAGTCGGTTTGGGGGCATTACTTGGAGGCTTAAGTTACTATACTGCTTATCCAATGTCACCTTCAACAGGAATTTTGCACTATGTAGCCAGTAAACAGGAAGAATTAGGAATAGTTGTCGAGCAGTCTGAAGATGAGATTGCCTCGATTAATATGGCTCTTGGTGGAACCTATGCCGGGATGCGCTCAATGACAGGAACCTCAGGTGGTGGATTGGCTTTAATGGCTGAAGGAGTTGGTCTGGCTGGAATTACAGAGACACCAATTGTAATTGCAGATGTTCAGCGTCCGGGTCCAGCAACAGGATTACCAACCAGAACCGGTCAGGGAGACCTTCTCTTTGCAGTTAATATTGCTCAGGACGAGTTTCCTCTGATGGTTTTAGCTCCTAAGGATCAGGAAGATGCAGTTTATCAGACTTTTAGAGCAATGAATCTGGCTGATAAATATCAAATTCCTGTTATTATTCTTTCAGATCAGTTTATTGGTGATGGTTCAAAAACTATTCCAGTAATTGACACCTCAGATATGAAAATTGAAAGACATTTAGTTGATCCGGCAGAGGTTGAAGGGGAATACAAGCGCTATAAATTTACTGAAGAAGGAATTTCACCTCGCGCTTATCCGGGCCAGCTTAAAGATAATATAGTTTTATTAGATAGTGATGAGCATGATGAATATGCTCATATTGTTGAAGATGCTGAAACTAGAGATAAGATGGTTGCAAAGCGAAATAAGAAGATGGAAAAATTAGCTGCAGAAGATCTGCTGGAACCAGAATATACTGGTCCAGAATCTCCTGAATATATTTTGGTCGGCTGGGGTTCAACTGCTGGTCCACTAAGAGAAGGTAGAAAAATACTGGCTGATGAATTTGAAATTGGACATCTTGCTTTTAATGATGTCTGGCCACTGCCCACAGAGACTTTAGAAGAACTGGCAGCCACAGAGGCTAAACTTGTATTTGTAGAAAATAATGCCGGGGCTCAATTTGACAGACTGGTACGCAGTGAGACAGGAATCAAGGCCGATTATAATATCTTAAAAGATGATGGAAGACCTTTCTCAGGTCAGGAAATTTATAGACGTTTTAAAGAAGAGGTGAGTAAATAATGGTAGATAAAAATATTTATCAAGCTGACCGCGAAACTGCCTGGTGTCCAGGTTGTGGTAACTTTCCTTTAAGAACAGCTCTGGCAGATGCTTTAGCTGAGCTGGATTTAAAACCGGAAGAAATTACAATGTACACCGGTATTGGACAGGCAGCAAAGATGCCTCATTATATTAAAGTTAATGGTTTTAATGGACTTCACGGACGTTCTTTACCGCCTTCGATTGGAATGCGGGTGGCCAATCCTGAAATGACAGTGATTGTAGAATCAGGTGATGGCTGTAGTTATGGAGAAGGTGGAAATCATATTCTGCATAATATAAGACGTAATCCAGATATTATTCATCTTGTTCATGATAACCAGATTTATGGACTAACAAAAGGTCAGGCTTCACCAACAAGTCTGGAAGAATTAAGAACTCCGGTTCAGACTCATGGAGTTAATGCTGAGCCTCTTAATCCAGTAGAATTTGCAGTTGGAATGAAGGCCAGTTTTGTTGCTCGCAGTAGTGTTGGAGATCGTGAGCACCTTAAAGAAATGATTAAGGAAGCCAAAAAACATAAAGGCTATGCCTTAATTGATATTTTTCAGCCCTGTGTTTCCTTTAATAAAATTAATACTTATCAGTGGTATAATAAAAGGATCTATAAATTAGAAGATCATGACCCAACAGACCATGCAGCGGCAATGAAGGTAGCTCAAGAATTTGGGGATAAAATTCCAATTGGGATTATCTATCGAGAAGAAAAGCCAACTTTTAGAGATCGAATTCCCTATCTTAAAGATAAAGCATTAGTTGACCGTGATGTTGAAGTTGAGGATCTAAAATTCTTAATTGATGAGTTTAAATAAGATTCTAATTCAATTTGGTTTAAAACAAACAATAAATTAATAGTTTATAGAATTAAAATTGGATAGCAATTATATTAAGGAGGCATTTAATTATGAATATTTATGATTTTGCAATTGATTTTGAGATTGAAAACCGTGAGTTTTACGAAGACTGTGCTGCTAATACAAACCACGAAGAATTAAAAAGAGTATTTTTAGAACTGGCAGAAGAAGAAAAGAAACACGAAAATATTGTGCGTCAGTTAAAGGAAAATAAAGAGGTTGATGAAGTAGAGTCTGGCATTTTACCAAAGGCAAAAGAAGCTTTTGACAAAATTGCTGAAGATATGCCTACAGGTGAAGATGTAATGCCAGAAGAACAGGTTGATGTTTACAAAAAGGCTATTGAGTTAGAAAAAAAGAGTTATGATTTCTATACCGAAAAAGCAGAAGAATCAGATTCTGAGATAGTCAAAAAGACCTTTAAACGACTGGCAGAAGAAGAAAAGAAACACGAAAGAATTATGGATAACATAACTGAAATGGTAGATCGTCCAAATACATGGTTGGAAGATGCTGAGTGGTATCACTTAGAAGACTATTAAACCTAACTATTCAAAATAAAAATAACTAAATAATTATTTCAATAATACCTGCAGCTGGAATTTAAATAGATTTTGCATTATAGAATTATCATTTATTGAGATTACCTATATTGGATTGAGTAAATTTGATTTCAATTGGATAGTCAGATAGATAATTGTAAGTGTGAGTTTAAGTAATTCCTGCTGCAGGTGTTTATTTTCTAGGGGAAAAATTATTTTTCTGTGACTTATATCATAGAAGAATATATTTAAAGTTATATAATAATACTTGAGTAAAGCACTTGAAATTCAAATTTATTACTAGCTGCAGAAAAATATATTATATACTGCAGAATATATTTATTTCAAAAGGAGGAATAATTTATGTCTATGTTTTGTTATCAGTGTCAGGAAACAGCTAAAAATGAAGGCTGTACTGTAAGAGGTGTCTGTGGTAAAGATGCAGATGTTGCAAATTTACAGGATTTATTAGTATTTGTTTTAAAAGGAATTTCTGTTTATGCAGAAAAAGCTAAAGCAGAGGGTGTTGACCTCTCAGATAAAACTGCTCCATTTATTATGGAAGGTTTATTTGCTACAATTACTAATGCTAACTTTGATGCTGAGCGATTTGAAGATTTAATTGACGATGCTTTTGCTTTAAGAGATGAGGTTAAGGCTGAATTTGAAAAAGCATATAAAGAAAATCATGGTGAAGAATTTGATGGAGATCTTCCTGAGCATGCTACCTGGTATAGCGATGATGTAAGCGATTATTATGAGAAGGGTACTGATGTTGGAGTTCTGGAAACAGAAGATGTTGATGTTAGATCTTTACGTGAGCTGGCTACATATGGTCTTAAGGGTATTGCTGCTTATGGTGATCATGCCAGAGTATTAGGAAAGCATAAAGAAGAAATTGATAGATTTACTCAAAAATGTCTTGCTGCTACAACAGATGACAGTATGAGTGTTGATGATTTAGTAGGATTAGTTATGGAAACTGGTGAGATGGCTGTAGAAACTATGGCTCTCTTAGATGAAGCTAATACTTCTACTTATGGTCATCCAGAACCAACTGATGTAAATATAGGTGTCCGCAATAACCCTGGTATTCTAATCAGTGGTCATGATCTAAAAGATATGGAAGAGTTATTAGAGCAGACAGAAGGAACTGGAGTAGATGTTTATACTCATAGTGAAATGTTACCTGCTAATTCCTATCCAGCCTTTAAAAAGTACGATCACTTTGTTGGTAACTATGGTAACTCATGGTGGCACCAGGATAAAGAATTTGAATCATTTAATGGTCCAATCTTAATGACAACAAATTGTATTACACCTGTTAAAGATTCATATAAGGACCGCATCTTTACTACCGGTATGGCAGGATATCCTGAGGTTACTCATATTCCTGACCGTAAAGAGGGAGAAAGCAAAGATTTTTCTGAGCTAATCGAATTAGCTAAGACCTGTGATTCTCCAGTTCAGCTAGAAGAAGGTACAATCCCTGGTGGTTATGCTCGTAATACTGTGATGAGCGTTGCTGACAAGGTAATTGAGGCTGTAGAAAACGGAGATATTGGCCGTTTTGTAGTAATGGGTGGTTGTGATGGCCGCTTTAAGGATAGAGAATACTTTACTGATGTAGCTAAAGAATTACCTGAAGATGCAGTAATACTAACTTCTGGTTGTGCTAAGTATCGTTACAATAAACTTGATCTGGGAGATATAGGTGGAATTCCAAGAGTATTAGATGCAGGTCAGTGTAATGACTCTTATTCCTTAGCTTATATTGCTCTCCAGCTTAAAGAAGCTATGGGTGTAGATGATATCAATGATCTACCAATTTCTTATGATATAGCCTGGTATGAACAGAAAGCTGTAGCGGTATTACTTGCACTGCTCTCCTTAGGAATTAAAGGAATTCGTCTTGGACCAACACTACCAGCATTTGTATCAGAAAATGTACTTAATGTATTAGTTGATAAGTTTGATATTAAGCCAACTGGTAATGCAAAAGAAGATGTTGCTGCAATTATGGCTGGTGAGTAAAAAAAGGGTACAGGGTACCTGGTTAAAAACGTAAAATAACAGTTTAGAAGCTGTTGAAAATATATTCTAAGAAGATCTGTCTGCTGATAATTGCCGACAGGTCTTTTTTTTTGCAGCAACATATTTAAAGTCCAGAATTAATCTCAGCCTCTAGTAGAAATAAATTCTTAAATAAAACTACTTATGTGATATATGTCATAGTACTCCTGACAAATTAATGGCATAATTAAAACATAGTAAATTACTCAAGTTTAAATATAATTAATATAAGGAGGCAGTAAAAATGGCTGCAGAAACAAGAAAAGAAGAATTAAAAAAGATTTTAGAAAGATTAAATAGTGGTGAAGCGACAGTTGAGGTAAAAAAAGAGGCCCAGGAATTAATCGAAAGCATCAGTGCAAAAGAATTATCTGAAGCTGAACAGGAGTTAATAGATGAAGGTTTAGAGGAAACAGAACTCAGACATTTATGTACTGCTCATATTGAAGCAATGGCAGAAGAACTGAAAGCTCTTAAAACCAATGTGCCTGTTGGCCATCCTTTAAGTACTTTAATCTCTGAACATGAAGAAATCTTAAAAATATTAGATCGTCTGGATCAAGTTAATAAAGAAATACAAAAAATAGAAAAATTCGAGGCGGATAATCCATTATTTAGCGAATTAAAAGAAATAGGAGCTAAACTATTGGATACAGAAAAACATCATACCCGGGAGGAAGAGACTCTTTTCCCTGAAGTTGATAAAAGCGGAGTTACTGGTCCAACCCGAATCATGAGGATGGAGCATGATGATCTATGGCCTCATAAGGAAGAAATAATGAATCTGGCTGAAAATGCTGCTGAGATGAAATTTGATCGTTTTAAAGCAGAGTTAAAAATGCATTCAGAATATGTAGTTGTAACTTTAAGAGACCATATTTTTAAAGAAAATAATATTCTTTATCCAACAGCTAAAGATGTAATTGCAGATAGTATGTGGGAAGAAATAAAAGCTAAGAGTGATCAGATAGGCTACTGTAGTTTTACTCCGGAAAAAGAAATCAATGCTAAATAAAAAAATGAGTTTCCCCATTTTTTAAAATAGCAAAAACTATCCTTACCGTCATAATGGTAAAGAGAGTCTTAATATCTTTTGTGATCGTCGTTTTTTGTAATAACTCTTACAAAAAGAAGCTATTCCAGTG
>Ga0182234_10026_pt1 | contig 95235 bp, 74 predicted proteins | sample hydfratesGB_TM_A_FD_145595 | JGI IMG/M metagenome (GOLD analysis project Ga0182234, IMG submission 145595) | Subsurface microbial communities from deep shales in Ohio, USA - hydraulic fracturing test GB_TM_A | ecosystem: Environmental > Aquatic > Deep subsurface > Shale gas/oil reservoir >...
CCGGTAGAGTGTGTTGAATTTGATTCTGAGAGTAAGTGCAACTTATATGAAAAATGTGTAACTAAAATATTATGGAAGAAAATACTAGATGACCTAAATACATTTACTAAATCAGTCAGTTTATTCAATTTGAAAAAATGTATAGAATCTTATGAAAACCAAAATCATTTCAACTTTAATATTTAGGAGGAAAAATGAAACTATCAACTAAGGCAAGATATGGGATAAGATCATTAATTGATTTAGCTGTTCACAGCAAAGGCGAATCTGTTACAATAAATTCAATTGCAAAAAGACAGCATATATCCGATACATATTTAGAACAGATCTTTTTAATTCTTAGAAAATCAGGTTATATCAAAAGCATTCAAGGTTCTCAAGGAGGATTTATGCTCAATAAAGAACCATCAAAAATATCTATAGGAGAAATATTTAAAGTTTTAGAAGGAGATATTAGGATAATTGAAGAAGACAATCTTCCTAAAAAAAATAATCTGCAAAAATGTATAAAAGAAGAGGTTTTTGATCATATTGACAGCATCTTAGTAGATATACTCTCCAACCTAACACTTGAAGAAATGGTAGATGAATTTAGAAAGAAAAATCAAGAAGAAGGATATATGTATTATATTTAATAATTTAATCTAAATCATAGTAAAATGATAATATTAGAATGAAAGGAGAAATATGGAAAAAGTACTAATGTGTATGAGCGGCGGCGTAGATAGTTCTACAGCAGCATCTATGCTTGTAGATAAAGGATATGATGTAGTAGGTATAAACCTTAAATTAATGGATAGCCAAGGGGATCAAGAAAGTAAGAGCTGCTGCTCTTTAGATGATGTAGAAGATGCTAGAAATTCAGCTTTTAAGCTCAATATACCTTTTTACGTCTTAAATATGAAAAAACATTTTAATGATAAAGTAATAAAACATTTTATTAATTCTTATAAAGCTGGACTGACTCCAAATCCTTGTATTGAATGCAATAGACATATCAAATTTGATGAAGTTTTTAAAAAAGCTGACCAACTAGGAATCAAATACATTGCAACAGGTCATTATGCTAAAGTAGAATATGACGACAGTCTGGGGAAACATGTACTAAGGAAAGCTGAAGATAGGCTAAAAGATCAGACATACTTTCTATATATGTTAAAACAAGAGCAATTGAAAAGATTGCTTCTGCCATTAGGAAATTACAAAAAAAGTGAAGTAAGAAAGATAGCTAAAGATAATAATTTTAGAAACCATCAAAAACCTGATAGCCAGGATCTATGTTTTGTTAAAAACAAAAATTACGGGGAGTTCATCGAAGAAAAAACTGGAAGAGAAAAAGAAGGTGATATTTTAGATAGAGAAAGTAAAATATTAGGAAAACACAAAGGATTATCTAGATACACAATAGGTCAAAGAAAAGGACTTAATATATCTAACGGATATCCGATGTATGTTTTAGAAAAAAATAAAGACAAAAACCAAATAATAGTAGGAAGTAAAAATGAAAGATTCAGAAGAAAATTCATAGTAAAAGATATTAATTACATGTATATCAATGATATCCCTGAAGAATATCTTGCCAAAGTGAAAATTAGATACTCAAAAAGAGAAGAAAATGCTATTATAAAAAAAATTAATGATAGTATTGCTTCGGTAGAATTTATAAAACCACAGCCTGATATTACTCCAGGTCAGGGAGCCGTATTCTACATAGATGAGAATGTAGTTGGTGGAGGAATAATTAACAAGGTTATTAAATAGGAGGCTAAATCATGAGTATAATGAGTAATATAAAAAAATCATATGAAAAATTCTTACAAAATTTAACGGATGCCAATAAAAAAAGTTTCGGTAATAAACCATTAGAATGCTGTGATTTAAATCAAGAATCGAAGACAAGTACAAAAATTAAAAAAAGGAGTTAAGATAATGAATATTTCAAAAAGATTAACAGATTTAATTGGAAATACTCCTCTATTGGAGTTGGAAAGATATAACAAAGAGAAACACTTGCAGGGAAAATTAATAGGAAAACTTGAATATTTCAACCCTGGTGGAAGTATTAAAGATAGGATAGCCTTTGCCATGCTTGAAGATGCTGAAAAAGAAGGTAAAGTTAATAAAGACACCCTAATTATAGAGCCCACAAGCGGAAATACCGGTGTAGGACTGGCATGGGTTTCAAGAGTAAAGGGATTAAAATTAATACTAACCATGCCTGACAGCATGAGCGTTGAAAGAAGAAATTTATTAAAGGCACTAGGAGCAGAATTGATACTTACTCCTGGTAAAAAAGGTATGAAGGGAGCTATAGAAAAAGCTGAAGAACTAGCTCAAGATAATCCGAATTCCTTTATACCGGGGCAGTTCTCAAATCCATCAAATCCTAAAATCCATAGACTTACTACTGCAGAAGAAATTTGGGAAGATACCGAGGGGAAAGTTGATATCTTCGTTGCTGGAATAGGTACTGGAGGTACTGTGACCGGTGTAGGAGAGAAGTTAAAGGAAAAAAATCCTAACATAAAAATAGTTGGAGTAGAACCTAAAGACTCTAATGTTTTATCGGGAGGAAAACCCGGTCCCCACAAAATACAGGGAATAGGAGCAGGATTTATTCCAGAGGTGTTAAAAGAAGAAATAATAGATGAAGTTTTCCAAGTTGAAAACGAGGATTCTTTTAACACGACTAAGGAACTAGCAAAATACGAAGGTCTCCTAGTAGGAATATCATCAGGAGCAGCAGTATTTGCTGGAAAAGAAATTGCAAAACGACCTGAAAACAAGGATAAGAATATAGTTGTATTACTTCCCGATACCGGGGAAAGATATCTTTCTACGGATCTTTTTAAGTAAATAGTGTAGATATAAACTAGGTAACAAATATGTATTTAAAAATAAGGGGGTGCTGAGTATATGAATAATAGTATTATAAATAAATTTGAAAACGAAAAAAGACTTTTGGAACTTAATCCAATAGATACTTTACTGAAAGCAGGGTTTAATGATGATTCGGTTTTATGTGACATAGGTGCGGGTACAGGTATTTTTTCATTTCCTGCAGCAGAAATTAGCAATGATAAGATTTATGCATTAGAAATATCAGATGAGATGATTGATATATTAAATAAAAGAAAAACAAATAAAAAAACAAAAAATTTGTTAATTAAAAAAGTAGAATCAAAAACTTTGCCTCTACCCGATAAAATCTGTGATATGGTTTGCTTAATAACTGTATTGCATGAAATTAAAGAAAAAGAATTAATGATAAACGAAATAAAAAGAATTCTTAAAAGAGATGGAAGATTACTAGTTGTAGATTTTCACAAAAAAGAGACTCCAATGGGACCGCCAGTGAATTGTAGAATTTCTATAGAAGGCTTATGCTCACTTTTAAAAAGAAAAGGATTAAAAATTGCGGATAAAATTATTGAAGGAGATAATTTTTATGGTTTAGTATTTGAAATGTAGAATATATAATCTTCTAAAATTAATAATAAGTTTAAAGAAATCAAAAAATCTAATAATGTCAATAGGCACACTATCGGCTATTTGTGGTAAGGTTCACCCTAACATAGTGTACTTCAAAATATTAATTAATAGTAAAACATAAAAACAATATTTCAAATACACTTAAATTATATAAAATATAAGTATATTTGGAACTGTATAAATTTAAATAATTCTATCTTCATATGAAAACACGAACAACCTCCTTATGGCTTTTTAAGTCGAGGTTTTTGTCCACACATTCCTATCTAGATATGAATTTGATTTGCATGGGGATAGTTTAGAATATATAATAATAAATGTATTTGACAATAAAGAAATATTAGTGAAATAAGATTTGAAAGTTAAAGACGAGTAAGAGGATGTTTATCACTACCAACAACATACAAGATTTTTCCAAATAGCTGAAGAAGAATTTGAAATTAATGACCTAGAAGAGTATTTTGATGTTTTTACCGTAAGGTCTTTTAATGAAGTTGTATTTGCCAAATATAACAATAAAAAGAATGGTTAGTGTTGCACTTTGGACACTTTATTAACACAATTTTTTGCATGAGGATCTCTTCCTTTCTGGGAGGTATTTATTTTCTTGCAAAGACATTGTATCACAGAAGGTTTGGGGTCCTCAAATTTCATTTAAGTTTACAAAACGTGAGACAGTATATGGAGATATTACTATGAAGAATTCTCAACAGCAAAAGATTTAATAAAAAACATGACAAAAGAAACTGTTATAAATCCACAAATTTTGATAACAAAGTATATGATTGAAAGATTATTAGAAAGGACATTAGTTTTAAAGTAAAAGGATAGATTTATTTTAAACTTTAGATTCCAATCAATTTAATCGAATATATTATTAAACCCTTGACATTCAAAGAACAATTGATTATCATTTACTTAACGATTGAATAATTGCTCATATGAACAAATGTAAATAACAAATAACCTTATATTATAACTAAAACTTTATAATATAAGGTGATTATTAATCAAAAATAAATTTAATATTTAAAGAAAATAAATAATAAAAGAGAATTTAATGTTTTTATAACTGAAAAATAATAGAAACTCTTGTTTTAACAATATAGGCGACTGTAGTTGATATTAGAAAAATTTCAACTGATGTATCAATTAAAATAGCAGAAGTGACTATAATGAAATATAAACTATATAATATTCTTTTATTTACTTAAATAGATAAAAGAAATTTTAAAAATAGTATAGCAAGATATTATCCTTGTTTTAGAGTTAAAGGGATCTTTCTTGAAATTTGAATTTTAGATATAAAAATTATTTGGTCAGCAGTTTTTGCTGATGTAGTTGTTGCTATATTGTCATAAATGCCATTAGGGTTTTGAAAGTAAAAAAATAAATAAATTATCTTTAAGTAAATGGGAGTAATATGAAAAAAATAAAAATAACAGTATTATTAATAGTTATAGTATCGATGTTTACAGTATCAGCAGGGGCTTCTAAAATAGATGAATTAAAAAACAGTTTAGAAGACACCAAGCAACAGCGAGAAAACATATTAAATCGATTAGGTCAAGAGAATCAGGAAAAGAACTCGGTATCTCAGGAAATAGATAGACTTGATAGCGAAATAAGAAGTATTAATTCAAAGATTAATGATATTAATTCAAAAATTGAAAATATGAACAACAGTATATCAGAATGCGAGAACAACATTAATAAGCTTGAAAATGAAATTAATTTAAAGACTGAACTTTTAGAGAAAAGAGTGAGAGTCATGTATAAAAAAGGTGGTTCTCTAGGATATATTGAGGTTTTATTTGATGCTAAAGATTTGGGAGATTTTCTAACTAGATTAGATATGATTCAAAAAATTGTTGATAATGATGTTGAATTATTAAGAGGACTAAAAACTGAAAAGAATGAACTTAATATGCTAAAAGCAAAGCTTGAAAGAGAAAAGGTAGAACTTGCTAATGCTTTAAAAGATGTTGAAGTAAAAAAAGAAAAAATCGTTACTGTTAGTAGAAGTAAAGAAATTTATATGAGAAACTTAGAACAAAATATTGAAGAATTAAAAGCCATGGATGATAAATTATTGGCAGACTCGAAAAGATTAGAAAGTGAAATTCTCAAGGTGCAAATGAAAGAAGAATATGCTGGTGGAGTAATGACATGGCCATCTCCAGGATATTATAGAATAACATCCTATTACGGATATAGAAAACATCCGATATATGGATATTACAAAAACCATAACGGTTTAGATATAGCAGTACCGATGAATCAGACTGTAGTTGCTGCTAATGATGGTGTTGTTCTATATGCTGGATGGTACGGAGCATATGGGAATATGGTATTAATAGACCATGGTGGAGGTATATCAACACTCTATGGACATAATACAACAGTTCTGGTATCAAAAGGAGAAAAAGTCGCAAAAGGACAAGCTGTTGCTAATTCTGGGACAACTGGTTTATCAACCGGGCCTCATGTACACTTTGAGGTAAGAGTTAATGGTGCACGAACAGACCCAATGAATTATCTTAAATAACTATTTTAAATATATCATATCTAATTTTAGATAAAGATATTGTGTAAGATCAGTCTATTATTTAAATTACACAGTAGTTAAACCTATCTTATAAAACAAATAAAAACCGAGTGGAGACATTATATGAAAAACATATCAAGCAAATTCTTTGAAAGAAAAAAAACCCATAATAATAATCTTTATAAAAGGATATCAGTAATTTTATTTATAACGATATTGGTACTGACCATTTCTCATGTCTACAACATCAAAAATCTTGAAGCCAAGGCACAAGATGCTTACGAAAAAGAGACAAGATCAATAGAAATATACCTAGATGGAGAATTCATTGGAGAACTTAGAAGTGATGAAGTTTTTGACGAGATTCTTTTTGAAATTAAAGAAACCTTAAAAAACAAAGAAGGCATGGACATAAAAATCATAAACAAAATAGATGTAGTAGACTCTCATGCTGAAGATGTAGATTTGACAGCTAAAAACACTATAATTAATAAACTTAGAGGTCAGCTAAAATACGATATTGTTGTTCATGGTATAGAAGTTGACGGTGAAATCATAGGGAAATTGCCGTCAAAAAAAATGGCAGAAGAGTTAATAGAAGATATTAAAGAACCTTATTATGAGATGACAAAAAATTCAGATTATGTAGAAGTAGAATTAGCACAAGAAGTTAACATAAAAGAAATTCAAGCTTCTAAAGATGAACTGAATGACTACGATGATCTGTTATATTATATTCAAAAAGGAACAAATAAAGAGGAAACTCATGTAGTTGAAAAAGGTGAAAATTACTGGACAATATCAAAGAAGTATAATATTTCAATTTCAGACTTAAAATCTGCTAATCCAGATATAAATCCAGATTTAATTCATCCTGGAGATGAACTAAGTTTAGTAATTCCAAAACCTTTTATAGGAGTCAAAACTAAGGAAGTAGTAATGTACGAGCAAAATGTAGCTTATGAAACAGAATATGAAAAGGTATCATGGCTGTACAATGATGAATATCAAACAAAAAGAAAGGGAGAATATGGAGTAGCTGAAGTTAAGGCTGAAATAATAAAAGAAAACGGCATTGAAATAAGTAGAAATATTATAGAAGAAAAAATTATAGACGAACCCGTTAAAGAAATACTTTACAATGGGGTAAAAGAACCACCACCAAAGAAAGGTACTGGATATTTTATAGACCCTTTACCTACTGGATACGTATCATCAAGATACGGACCGAGATGGTCTTCATATCATTATGCTTTGGATATTGCATCAACAACAGGTACTCCAGTTAAGGCGGCCGATGGAGGAGTAGTTATATTTTCAGGATGGTCCGGAGATTATGGATATTTAGTAGAGATAGATCACGGTGGAGGTTTTACTACTAGGTACGCTCACAATTCTAAAATATTTGTAAGTGTTGGAGAAAAAGTATATCAAGGCCAAAAAATATCGGCTGTTGGAGAGACGGGGTATACTACAGGACCCCATGTTCATTTTGAAGTTAGAAAATATGGTAGTCCTGTAAACCCTTCAGAATATATAAATAAACAATATAGATAATTAGAGCAAATTAAGATTATTTAATCAAATCTAAAGGTAGAAATCATACTATAAAATTTACTAAAACTTGTCTTAAATATCATATAATCAAATTTGAGATGAGAGGTGAACTATGAGTAAACTTAAATTTAAAAATTTATTTTTAATATTGCTAGTTGCAGTATTATTAAATTTTCAATATATAGAAGTATATTCTAATGAACTAATATTTGATGGAACTCAAAGCAACTGGGCAGAATCAGAGATTAAGGATGCATTTGATAACAATTTGACATACCCAGAAATCATGAATAACTATAAAAAAGATATAACAAGAGAAGAATTTAGTATACTTGCAGTTAAACTATACGAAAGTTTAACTAATAAAAAAGCTTTAGTTTCGAGCAATCCATTTTCAGATACTGAAAACCCGGAAATTTTAAAGGCATATGATTTAGGTATTATTAATGGTATCAGTAGTAATCAATTTGCACCAAATAAAAAAATGACAAGACAAGAAATATGCGTAATGATATTTAGAACTTTAGAAGCATCAATAGATAATCTAAGAAAAAACACTTCTACAAAACTACCTTTTTTAGATGAAAGTGATATTTCGTCTTGGGCTTTATATTCAGTTAAATTTGCTTATCAAAATGGCATTATGAAAGGAAGTAATAATAGAATACTTCCCTTAGATAGAACAACAAGACAGGAAGCAATAGTGCTTTTAAAAAGAACATACCACTACTTTAAAAATAGAACTGAAAATCAGGACTCAGAAAAGTTAAGTGAAAAGGGAGTTTTAATTGATATATCTCAAAAAAACAGAGGGTTGGTAAAAATAGGCTATAAAGGAGAATCTACTGAAAAAGTTAAAGTAATGATAGAAAAAGGAATAGATAGATACGTTTATCCATTGATACCAAATGGTAAAATAGTAGGATTTCCTTTACAGATGGGAAATGGAGAATATAAGATTAGTATTCTTACAAATATTACAGATAATCGATATGCATACATTGAAACTCAAAACTTAGATGTTAAGTTGACTAATCAAAATTTAGTTTACTTAAACTCGATCCAGTTAATATCTTGGAACCCTGACAGCAAAGCAGTAGTAAAAAATAATCAGCTCGTTGGGGATGAAACTGATATTGAAAAAAAAGTAGAAATTGTATATGACTTTATAATTAACAATGTGAGATATGATTATGATAAAGTAGATTTGCTTCATCCAAGCTATATACCCTATCCAGATAAAACAATAGTTGAGCTAAAAGGCATATGTTATGATTATACAGCATTACTAGCAGCAATGAAAAGAAGCGAAGATATACCAGTGAAACTTGTTAAAGGATATTCAACTAATGTAGATGGATATCACTCGTGGAATGAAATATTTATAAATGGTGAATGGATAATTGTAGATACTACTGTAGATGCAGCTTACAATAAAGCAAAAATGAATTTTAAATTTAGAAAAGATAGATCAAATTATACTAAAGTGTACGAGTACTAAAGACTTAAAATAATTTGATAAAGAATCCAAGATATTATTGACATACACTTTTTATAATATTAAAGAATTGATGCAATAAAAGCTTTCCAAATTAAAACCTTAAGGATAATCTTAAATTGGAGGTTAGTTATGTATAATAAAAAAGTACTAGAACATTTTGTTAATCCAAGAAATAGTGGAACATTAAAAAATGCTGATGGCATAGGAGAGACAGGAAACACAACAGATGGAGATAAAATTCGAATTCAGATAAAAATTAAAAAGGATATAATAAATGACATAAAATTTCAAACTTTCGGATGTGCAGCGGCAATAGCGGCCAGCAGTATGCTTACAGTGATAGCAAAAGGTAAAAAAATAGAAGAAGCTCTTAAAATTACTAATGAAGGAGTGGCAGAGGCTTTAGGAGGATTACCAAAGAACAAACTTGATTGTTCTAATATAGCCGCTACTGCTCTACATAAAGCAATAAAAAACTATAAAGAAAAAAATAAATTGATAGAAAATAAAGAAATAGAAATAAAGGAATGTACTATTAGAGAAAAAGATATTGACTCAAAATCAAGGGCCAATCTATCTCCTGAGGAAGTGAGGAGATATCTTAGACAAATAATAATTCCAGAAATTAGAGGTGAGGGTCAAGAAAAACTTTTAAATTCCAAGATATTTATAAAGGCTAAAAAAGTTGAGATGATTTCTCTGTTGTTATTTTACTGTGCTGCAATGGGTATAGGCGAAATTTATTACAATACTGATGATGAAAATAACTCTTTAGAAAAATCTATTATTAACCATGCTAAAGATATTAATCCTGAATTAAAAATAGAAAAAAGTTCTGGAGTTGAAAATTTAGATATCGAGATATTTTTTGGAAGCCCAAATTACATTGAAAAACTAATCGACAATAAAAAAACGGAAACAAACAATAAAATTTATGCAGTAATTGGAAATTGGAAAGGGTTCATAACTTCAAAAATGCCAAGCAAGAACATTACAAGTGAAATTAACAGTAAAGAAATTATTAAAGAAGGTTTAGTTTTATCATCGTCATTTTCTAGTTCTTTTGCGGCAACCCAAGTAATTAAAAAAATCATAGGATTTGGAGAAATAAGTGAAAAACCTTATTATTTCAATCTATGGAATATGTCTTTTGGAGAACAAATCAATTTACAAGTGAATGATAAAAACAAAAAACAAAACTTGAATAATAAATCCTGTTTGATTGTCGGATGCGGTGGATTAGGAACTCCTGCTGCTTTTATATTAAGCCAACTTGGAATTGGAAAACTGGGGTTAGTTGATGATGATACTGTAGAACTTAGCAATTTAAATAGACAAATTTTGCATTCTACATCTAAAATAGGTAAAGAAAAAGTTTTTTCTGCAAAAAAAAACTTGGAGAAGTTGTTTCCAGCTGTAAAAGTAAATTCTTATAATACGAGATTTAATGAAAAGAATGCTTCTGATTTATTAGAATCCTATGATATAGTCATTGACGGCTTAGATAATTTAAATACTAGATATATACTGAATGATAAAATACAGAAAACTAATATTCCTTACATTCATGCTGGGGCACTAGCTCTTTACGGTCAAGTAACTACTATCATACCTAATAGAACTCCTTGTTTTGAATGCATATTTCCAGAAAATATTAGAAATACTCGAGCATTAAGCTGTTCGGAAACGGGCATACTTGGTCCGGTAACAGGGTTGATGGCCTCAATACAAGTAGCGGAAGCATTAAAGATTTTAAACTCTAATAAAGGATCTTTAGAAGGCAAGCTTTTATTTGTAGATTTAACAATAAATTATATTCAAAAAATGGAAATTGAATTAGATAAGAATTGCAAATATAAGGATGAGTAGATTATATTATTATATATAAAATTTATTATTGAGTTACCTACGACATTATCACATCTCAATCAGAAAATAGAGTAAAAACACCTTAAGCCTCTTGACTTTTTAGTATTAAGAGGTTATTATTTAAATAACGATTGAACACTTGCTCATATGTTCATATGAAAATGAAAAATTGTATTTGAAAAATAGTACTTTTAATATAATGGAGGTAATAAAATGAGTAAACAAATTAGAAAAGAATTAATTTTAGAAGGATTAACCTGAGCAAATTGTGCTTCTAGGATAGAAGAAAAGATAAACAAACTCAATAGTGTTAAATCAGCATCCTTCAACTTTGCTACAGAGACATTCGTTATACAAATCAATGATGAAAATGATATAGACTCTATAGTAAAAATGACAAAAGACATAGTAAATAAACACGAACCACATGTGAAAGTCATAGAAAAAGGAATGGACAAAAAAGAAGCAAGTAAAAAAAATGATACTAACAAACAAAATCAAGAAAAAACTCGTGACCATAATCATGATGTAGATAATAACAAAAAAGAATTAACAAGATTAATAGTTGCTGCAGTAATATTTGGTTTTGCAGTTATTACTGACTTTTCATTCTGGATAGAATTCAGTTTATTTTTTATAAGCTACTTGATTTCTGGAGGGAAAGTATTACTTAGAGCAGCAAAGAACATACTTAGAGGACAAGTTTTCGATGAAAACTTTTTGATGTCAATAGCTACTATAGGAGCATTTGCAATAGGAGAATTTCCAGAAGGGGTAGCAGTTATGCTTTTTTATGAAACAGGTGAATTTATGCAAGGCTTAGCTGTTAACCGTTCGAGAAAATCAATTGCCGAACTCATGGACATAAGACCTGATTATGCAAATCTCAAAATAGGAGATAAAATTAAAAAAGTTTCACCTGAAGAAGTAGAAATTGGTGACTATATAATAGTAAAACCAGGTGAAAAATTTCCCCTAGATGGAGAAGTATCAGAGGGAGAGTCTATGGTAAACACATCTGCCTTGACAGGAGAATCAGTTCCTAGAGAAGTAGAAGTAGGCAGTGAAGTCCTAGGAGGCTTTATAAACAAAAATGGTCTTTTAACCATAAAAGTATCTAAAAAATATGGAGAATCAACTGTATCTAAAATACTAGATTTAGTCCAAAATGCAAGTAGTAAAAAAGCACCTACTGAAAATTTTATAACAAAATTTGCTAGATATTATACACCAGTAGTTGTATTTGCGGCTATAGCCTTAGCCTTTGTCCCACCTTTAGTAATTGAAGGAGCAGCTTTTTCAGAATGGATATATAGAGCTTTAATTTTCTTAGTAATATCTTGCCCATGTGCCTTAGTAATTTCTATACCTCTTGGATTTTTTGGAGGAATTGGTGGAGCATCAAGAAATGGTATTTTGGTTAAGGGTGGAAACTATCTTGAAGCTCTGAATAATGTAGAAACAGTTGTTATGGATAAAACAGGAACTTTAACAAAAGGTGTCTTTAAAGTAACCAAAGTTATTTCAAGTAATGGTTTTTCAAAAGAGGAGTTGATAGAGTATGCAGCATATACTGAAAGCTACTCGAATCATCCAATAGCGATCTCAATACTTAAAGCATATGAAAATGAAGTAGATAAAAGTCAAATTGAAGACTATAACGAAATTTCAGGACATGGTACAAAAGCGATAGTTAAAGGGAAAGAAGTATTAGCTGGAAATGTAAAACTTATGGAAAAAGAAAATATTCAATATAATCAATTTGATGAGGAAGGTACAATTGTTCATTTAGCTATAGATGGAAAATATGTTGGTTATATAGTAATTTCAGACGAGATAAAAGAAGATGCGAGAAAGGCAATAAAAGGTCTTAAAGAGGTAGGTGTTAAGCAAATAGTTATGCTTACTGGAGATAATAGAAGAGTAGCTAAAAAGGTAGCGGAAACTCTAGGCATAGATAAGGTATTTTCAGAACTTTTACCTCAACATAAAGTTGAAAAGGTTGAAATGCTGGAAAAAGAAAAATCAAAAAAAGGCAAACTTATTTTTGTAGGAGATGGTATAAATGACGCTCCTGTACTTGCTAGATCGGATATAGGAGTTGCAATGGGGGGACTTGGATCTGATGCAGCAATAGAAGCAGCAGATGTAGTTATAATGACCGATGAACCATCAAAACTTGTGAGTGCAATTAAGATAGCTAATAGAACTAAAAGAATTGTTATGCAAAATATAATATTTGCACTAGCGGTTAAAGGAGGATTTCTTACATTAGGAGCACTAGGGTATGCAACAATGTGGGAAGCCGTATTTGCAGATGTTGGGGTAGCATTAATTGCCGTTCTAAATGCAATGAGAGTTATGAAAGTTAAGAATATATAAAAATTATTATTTAATGCGATAGATAATAGAAAGAGATTAAAAACATGACTTTCCAAAAATAAATTTAAGAAACCAGAAATAAAATGGGTTCTTCAAAACTAATAGTTATATGGAATTGGAAGTGAAAACTAGAAAAAAACAAAATTCATATATAAATCCTTGCATAAGTAAAAAACATATGTTAACATTATTCATATAAATATTATAAAAATACTATGAATTAGGTGATTGATATAAAAATATCTACAAAAGGAATTTATGGAATTATAGCCATAATGGATGTATACATATATTCAGAAAACAAACCAGTAAATATTAAAAGCATAGCAGAAAGACAAGACATTTCTAATAAATATTTAGAACAAATATTTAGAGAATTAAAGAAAGCAAAACTTGTAAAGAGTAAAAGAGGAGCATACGGAGGATATATATTAGCAAAGCCAGCAAAAAAAATAAATGTAAAAGAAGTCTTAGATATATTGGAAGGTTCCTTATCGCCGGTAGAGTGTGTTGAATTTGATTCTGAGAGTAAGTGCAACTTATATGAAAAATGTGTAACTAAAATATTATGGAAGAAAATACTAGATGACCTAAATACATTTACTAAATCAGTCAGTTTATTCAATTTGAAAAAATGTATAGAATCTTATGAAAACCAAAATCATTTCAACTTTAATATTTAGGAGGAAAAATGAAACTATCAACTAAGGCAAGATATGGGATAAGATCATTAATTGATTTAGCTGTTCACAGCAAAGGCGAATCTGTTACAATAAATTCAATTGCAAAAAGACAGCATATATCCGATACATATTTAGAACAGATCTTTTTAATTCTTAGAAAATCAGGTTATATCAAAAGCATTCAAGGTTCTCAAGGAGGATTTATGCTCAATAAAGAACCATCAAAAATATCTATAGGAGAAATATTTAAAGTTTTAGAAGGAGATATTAGGATAATTGAAGAAGACAATCTTCCTAAAAAAAATAATCTGCAAAAATGTATAAAAGAAGAGGTTTTTGATCATATTGACAGCATCTTAGTAGATATACTCTCCAACCTAACACTTGAAGAAATGGTAGATGAATTTAGAAAGAAAAATCAAGAAGAAGGATATATGTATTATATTTAATAATTTAATCTAAATCATAGTAAAATGATAATATTAGAATGAAAGGAGAAATATGGAAAAAGTACTAATGTGTATGAGCGGCGGCGTAGATAGTTCTACAGCAGCATCTATGCTTGTAGATAAAGGATATGATGTAGTAGGTATAAACCTTAAATTAATGGATAGCCAAGGGGATCAAGAAAGTAAGAGCTGCTGCTCTTTAGATGATGTAGAAGATGCTAGAAATTCAGCTTTTAAGCTCAATATACCTTTTTACGTCTTAAATATGAAAAAACATTTTAATGATAAAGTAATAAAACATTTTATTAATTCTTATAAAGCTGGACTGACTCCAAATCCTTGTATTGAATGCAATAGACATATCAAATTTGATGAAGTTTTTAAAAAAGCTGACCAACTAGGAATCAAATACATTGCAACAGGTCATTATGCTAAAGTAGAATATGACGACAGTCTGGGGAAACATGTACTAAGGAAAGCTGAAGATAGGCTAAAAGATCAGACATACTTTCTATATATGTTAAAACAAGAGCAATTGAAAAGATTGCTTCTGCCATTAGGAAATTACAAAAAAAGTGAAGTAAGAAAGATAGCTAAAGATAATAATTTTAGAAACCATCAAAAACCTGATAGCCAGGATCTATGTTTTGTTAAAAACAAAAATTACGGGGAGTTCATCGAAGAAAAAACTGGAAGAGAAAAAGAAGGTGATATTTTAGATAGAGAAAGTAAAATATTAGGAAAACACAAAGGATTATCTAGATACACAATAGGTCAAAGAAAAGGACTTAATATATCTAACGGATATCCGATGTATGTTTTAGAAAAAAATAAAGACAAAAACCAAATAATAGTAGGAAGTAAAAATGAAAGATTCAGAAGAAAATTCATAGTAAAAGATATTAATTACATGTATATCAATGATATCCCTGAAGAATATCTTGCCAAAGTGAAAATTAGATACTCAAAAAGAGAAGAAAATGCTATTATAAAAAAAATTAATGATAGTATTGCTTCGGTAGAATTTATAAAACCACAGCCTGATATTACTCCAGGTCAGGGAGCCGTATTCTACATAGATGAGAATGTAGTTGGTGGAGGAATAATTAACAAGGTTATTAAATAGGAGGCTAAATCATGAGTATAATGAGTAATATAAAAAAATCATATGAAAAATTCTTACAAAATTTAACGGATGCCAATAAAAAAAGTTTCGGTAATAAACCATTAGAATGCTGTGATTTAAATCAAGAATCGAAGACAAGTACAAAAATTAAAAAAAGGAGTTAAGATAATGAATATTTCAAAAAGATTAACAGATTTAATTGGAAATACTCCTCTATTGGAGTTGGAAAGATATAACAAAGAGAAACACTTGCAGGGAAAATTAATAGGAAAACTTGAATATTTCAACCCTGGTGGAAGTATTAAAGATAGGATAGCCTTTGCCATGCTTGAAGATGCTGAAAAAGAAGGTAAAGTTAATAAAGACACCCTAATTATAGAGCCCACAAGCGGAAATACCGGTGTAGGACTGGCATGGGTTTCAAGAGTAAAGGGATTAAAATTAATACTAACCATGCCTGACAGCATGAGCGTTGAAAGAAGAAATTTATTAAAGGCACTAGGAGCAGAATTGATACTTACTCCTGGTAAAAAAGGTATGAAGGGAGCTATAGAAAAAGCTGAAGAACTAGCTCAAGATAATCCGAATTCCTTTATACCGGGGCAGTTCTCAAATCCATCAAATCCTAAAATCCATAGACTTACTACTGCAGAAGAAATTTGGGAAGATACCGAGGGGAAAGTTGATATCTTCGTTGCTGGAATAGGTACTGGAGGTACTGTGACCGGTGTAGGAGAGAAGTTAAAGGAAAAAAATCCTAACATAAAAATAGTTGGAGTAGAACCTAAAGACTCTAATGTTTTATCGGGAGGAAAACCCGGTCCCCACAAAATACAGGGAATAGGAGCAGGATTTATTCCAGAGGTGTTAAAAGAAGAAATAATAGATGAAGTTTTCCAAGTTGAAAACGAGGATTCTTTTAACACGACTAAGGAACTAGCAAAATACGAAGGTCTCCTAGTAGGAATATCATCAGGAGCAGCAGTATTTGCAGCAGCAGAAATAGCAAAAAGACCTGAAAATAAAAATAAAAACATAGTAGTTATACTTCCAGATACAGGAGAAAGATACCTTTCTACAGAACTTTTCAATTAGAAAATTTCCTATACCCAAGTAATTTGCTTGGGTATAGGAAATCTAAATATAAAAAAGACTCTAATCGTTCAAATTTCAAGTTTTAATAAGATTAAAAAAACATTGACACAACTGTATATATATGATAACCTATAACAGAAAATGATAATTGATATCAATACGCTTAAAATAAGGGAGGTACAGCTGTATGAAACCATTAATGTTTTGCGACAACGGAGAAACCTGCACAGTTAAGGACATTATGGGAGGAAAAGCTCTCAATAAAAGATTAATAGATTTAGGAATGAATAAAGGAACAAAGGTAAAAATTGTAAGAAACGAAGGTGGAAGGCTTATTTTATCAATAGAAGGTACTAGGATTGCCTTAGGCCAGGGTATGGCTCACAAAATTATGGTAATATCTGAAGAAAATTTGGCTAAAGCCTTATAAGGAGGAAGTATGTCTAAAACACTTAAAGATGTAAAGGTAGGGGAAAAAGCAACTATCAGAAGAATAACCGGAACAGGTCCGGTAAAACGAAGACTTATGGATATGGGAGTAACCAAAGGTCAGGAAATATTAGTAAGGAAAGTAGCTCCATTAGGAGATCCTATCGAGGTTAACTTAAGAGGATACGAACTTACTTTTAGAAAAGAAGAAGCAGAAAACATTTTAGTAGAATAAATTTTTTTAAAATATACTGATAATAACTATCAATAAATATTACAAAAATACAATTTTTTTTAAAAACATAAATGGAGGTTTATGAAATATGTCAGTGGGGATTAAGGAGAAAACACTTAACATAGCACTAGTAGGAAACCCCAACAGTGGGAAAACTACATTATTCAATGAACTTACCGGAAGTACTCAGTATGTGGGTAACTGGCCGGGAGTTACTGTAGAAAAAAAAGAAGGAAAAATAAAGAAAACAAAAAATAAAGTAAATTTAGTAGATTTACCTGGGATATATTCTCTATCGTCCTATACTATGGAGGAAATAGTAGCTAGAGATTATATACTTGATGAAAAGCCGGATCTTATTATAAATATAGTTGATGCAACAAATATAGAGAGAAATCTTTACCTAACTACCCAGATATTAGAACTTGGAGTTCCGGTATTAGTTGCATTAAATATGATGGATGTAGTAGAAAAAAACAAAGATAAAATTAATATAGAGGAAATTGAAAATAGTCTTAATGCAAGGGTATTACCTATATCAGCCAATAAAGGCAGAGGTATAGATAAGCTGATTAATACTATTGAAGAAATGGCCTTAGAAGAAGATAAAGTTGAAAACTTGGATTTCTACACAAAAGATCTAAAAAAAGAAATAGAAAAGGTTGAGAGCTTTATAGAAAATATAGCCCAAGAAAAAAAAGTTAGTAAAAGATGGTTAGCTGTAAAGCTTTTAGAACAGGATAGTCATACTTTATCAAAATTTAACTTAGGCCAGGAATTAAACACCTACATTGTAAAAATAAAAGAAAACTTAGAAGAAAAACATGATGATGATATGGAAAGTATTATCGCAAATGACAGGTATGATTATATAAACGAAGTAGTAAAAAAATCAGTAAAGAAGACTAGAAAACAGGAACTTACAACTTCGGATAAAATAGACAAGGTACTTACAAATAGATTTCTTGCAGTACCACTTTTCTTAGGTGTTATGTTTCTTGTGTACTATATATCTATTCAGACCCTGGGAGACTATACTATAGGATGGGTTGAAGGAGGAGTAGAATTCATTGCAGCCGGAGCATCATCCCTACTTATATCCTTAGGAGCTTCAGAGTGGATCCAATCTTTAGTAGTAGAAGGAGTTATAGGTGGTGTTGGTTCTGTAATAGTATTTGTACCTCAGCTTATGATTTTGTTTTTCTTTATTTCTATTTTAGAAGATACAGGATATATGGCTAGGGTTGCCTTTGTTATGGATAAGTTTTTTAGAAGATTTGGACTATCAGGAAAATCCTTCATACCCTTACTATTAGGTTCAGGTTGTTCTGTGCCCGGAATTATGGCAACTAGAACTCTTGAAAACGAAAATGATAGAAAGCTGACAATTCTGCTGACACCTTTTATATCCTGCGGTGCAAAACTACCGATATATGTAATGTTTGCGGCAGCATTTTTTCCGGCAAGTAGTGGATTTGTAGTGTTTTCCCTATATTTATTAGGAATAGTAGTAGCAATATTATCAGGAATTTTACTTAAAAATACTCTTTTTAAAGGTGCAGTTGCACCCTTTGTTATGGAGCTACCTCCATATAGGGTACCAACTGTAAAAGGACTACTTATCCACATGTGGGATAGGGCAAAAGGATTTCTAAAAAAAGCAGGAACGATAATATTTGCAGCTTCAGTAATCATATGGTTCACACAATCCTTCAGTCCATCACTAACTTTAGCAGATAATCCTGCAAACAGTATATTAGCAGCCATAGGTAGATTTATCGCTCCTATATTTACACCATTAGGTTTTGGTGAATGGATACCTGCAGTTGCAATAATAGCCGGAACAGTAGCTAAAGAAGTAGTAGTAGCTACTCTAGGAGTTCTTACGGGAGTAGGAGAAGTAGCTGAAGATTCTCCTCAACTGGTAGCAAGTATACAGACAATGTTTACACCGGCAATGGCATGGTCATTCATGGCCTTCAATCTTTTGGCAGCACCTTGTATGGCGGCAATTGGTACAATGAAAAGAGAATTTAACTCATGGAAATGGACATTATTTGCTATCTCCTATCAGACGGGAGTAGCATATATAATAGCAATGATCATATATCAGATACTCAAATAGTTTCCCTCCAATATTATATGAAACCCCGGAGATTTTTCTTCGGGGTTTTTGTTTTTTGTTAAACAAAAAATTATTAGCATAAATTTTAAAAAAGTGTTAGTATATTTATGATTATCCTTCAATTTTTAATTCAATAATTAAAATAAAAGAATCACAATAAACAGGAGGAATAAATATGGGCAAAAATGAAGTTTTTTTTGTAAATCAAAACAAAATAGTCTTTGCAGAAGATGGAGAAATACTATCTGATGTATGCGATAGAGCAGGCTATCCCTTAGACCTGGTATGTGGTGGAAAAGGTACCTGTGGAAAGTGTAAGGTAACAATAGAGATAGATGAAAAACAGTCGGAAGTTCTGGCATGTTTAACAAAAGTAAATAGAAATATCTCTGTATATCTTACCAAAAATGACATAAAAAAAGATGCTAAGATACTCTCAAACGGTATCAAACTTAAAGAATACAAAGGTTGTATGGGTAAAAAAGATTTTGAAATAGATAAATATAAAGTAAAACACTGCGGCAATTATTTTGATCAAATAAAAATAGACGATAGTACAGTGATCTCACTGGATAATCTTATGAAGTTTAGTAATCTAATAAAGAAAACTAATGATATTACAGTAATTTACGAAAACAATGAAGTTTTAGATGTAAGGGAAAAAACTTCTGATTTGGATTTATATGGAGCAGCAGTGGATATTGGGACTACTACGGTAGTTATGTTTCTATACAATATTACAAATTTTGAGCTAATGGGAGTATATTCTGCAACAAACGGCCAGACATCCTTAGGAGCTGATGTTATATCAAGAATCTTACACGCCAGCAGTGACAATGGCCTTAAACAGCTCAATGACAAAATTATTAAAACAATAAACCAACTTATTGATAAGGCTGAAGAGACTCATAAAGGGGTAGTAGGTAATCTATATAAAATGATTTTATGCGGAAATAGCACCATGCAGCAATTATTCTTAAACTTAAATCCAGAAAATTTAGGTACCTCACCTTTCTTATCAGTAACTCAAGATTTAGTAAAGGGAAATGCTAGGGAACTTAATATAAAAGGAAATAATAATATGAAGTTTGAATTCCTTCCTCTAATAGGGGGATTTGTAGGAGGGGATACTGTATCTGTACTGGCTTCTCTAGGAGATACAAAGGAAAATAAACTTGTAATAGACCTTGGCACAAATGGTGAGCTGGCTATAGGTAAGCCTGATAAATATTTAGTAGCTTCCACAGCCTGCGGCCCTGCTTTAGAAGGTGCGGGTATATCCTGCGGTATGAGAGGTACTGAAGGAGCAATAGAAAGATTTAAAATTTTAGATGATGAAATCAAAATTGATGTAATAGGAAACTCTGAACCTATAGGCATCTGTGGTTCAGGGATTGTAGATATAATTTCTGAGCTTTTAGATCACAACTTTATAGATAGGACTGGGAAATTATTGGATAAGGAAGAGTACATAGCAAAACACGGTAAGATTAAGTTAGCTGATAATTTAATGGAAATAGATGGAATTAAGAGTTTTTTAATAAGTATAGATGGAAACAAGACAGTTTATATTAATCAAAAAGACATTAGACAGATACAGCTGGCTAAGAGTGCTATTGTATCAGGATGCAAGATTTTGATAAAAGAATCCGGGTTAAGAGAAGAAGAAATTTCTGAGATAGTGCTTTCAGGAGCTTTCGGTAATTATATAAATATAAAAAATGCTGTTAAAATAGGTCTTCTACCAAATATAAAGGATATTCCTATAGAATCCATCGGAAACGGAGCAGGACTGGGAGTCCAGAAATATCTTTTAAGTAAAGAAACAAGAAGTTTGGTTAATAAAATAAAAGAAAACTCTCAGCACATAGAATTATCTATGAACAGGGAGTTTCAAAATGAATACATAAGCAATATGCACTTTGAATAGGTCTATGACCTGCTCTTTATTTTGCCCGCCTGGTATATATAATACAAATTTGGTATAATAATAAAAAGACCACTTGGAGGGGTGATTTAATTGAGTACCACTGATTTTTACACTGAAAGTGAAGTCCTAAAACTAGCACAAAATTTAGTTAGAATACCGAGTCATAAAAATGTACCGGGAAGAGAAAAAGAAATTGGAAAATACATCTACAATTACTGCAGAGACAACGGTCTGGAAGTTGAAATGCAGGATGTAGAAGGAGAAAGAAAAAATGTACTTATATATTTAAGAGGTCAAGGAAATGGCAAGAACTTGCTTTTAAACGGACATATAGATACGATACCACCTTATGATATGAATGTAGACCCTTTTAAAGGAGAAGTAAAAGACGGCTATCTATGGGGTAGAGGTAGTGTAGAGATGAAAGGATCTATAGCCAGTATGATTACAGCCATACTAGCCCTTAAGAGAAAAGGTGAGAAATTACCGGGAGATGTAATAGTATCTGCAGTAGTAGGAGAAGAAGAAAAAAGCGATGGTACTGAAGTATTGGTACAGTCCGGCATTAAGGCTGATGGAGCTGTAGTAGGCAAGCCTTCCGACTACAACTACGCAGTAGGACATAGAGGATTGGAATGGCTTAAAATTACATTTTACGGCAAAGCAGTCCACGGCGGTGTAACCGACGAAGGAAGAAATGCTATACTTATGGCAGCGGAATTTATTACAGAAGTAGAGAAAAAACTTTATCCTAAAATCAAAAAAAGATTCAACAAATACATGGGTCAGTCGGATATGAATATAGGAAGGATAGAAGGAGGACACAGGCCTTCTACAGTGGCTGACAAGTGTACTCTTATGATAGATAGAAGATACATAGAAGGAGAAAGTATATCTACATTAGTATCGGAAATAAGGGAAGTAATCAACTCAATACAAAAAAGGAATCCTAATTTCGAAGCTCATATAGAAAGAATGGAAGAAAATATAATGAAAAAATATTATCACTTTTACCATTTTACAGATCCAAATGAAGAAATAGTAAAAACTACAATAAAAACACTGAAGAAAAACATAGGTAAGGAGCCGGAAATGACTATAAAAGGCGGATGGACTGATGCAGCTACCCTTTCATACTACGGTAAGATACCTACTGTGATTACCGGTCCGGGAAATTTCAGTTTATCTCACACAGCAGAAGAGAGAGTCCCGGTAAAAGACTTATACAATTACGTAAAAATATATGCAGATATTGCAGAAGAATTCTGTAAATAAAAAATTCAGGTCTAGGAACCTGAATTTTTATTTTATAAATTTTGAAAGATTGAAATACTGCTCAATTTCTATAAGATAATTGGTTTCATTACTAGAGGTAAACATAATATCTAAATTCAAGCCGTCTCTTTTAAAAAGCAAAAACTTTATGAAATCAAAAGAATACTTATCTATAAATTGCAAATCCTTTACAACTATAATGGTCTTATCATCTTTGCTAATAAATCTTATTAACTCCAAAAGAGAGTAGTATAATCTATTTCTTTCCGTTTCTGTAGATGTAAAGGAGAAACTTTTAATTATAAAGTCAGCAGCTCTTGTATTAATTCGGTATATATCATTCCAAATACCAGGACGAGCCTCTTTTAATAAATCCCTCGGATAAAAATCTATAATTTTATCTATCAAAGAAGCCATAAAACAGTAATTTAGGTTTTCAATAGGGATGCAGTTAACTATTAGCAAATTACCGTACTGGTTTTTGTGCTCAACTATATAGTCTAGGTCAGGGCTTTCTAACCTAGTTATATCACCGGAAGCATTAGTGCTTTTATAGGTGTTTTGGTAATTTTTATTTTTAATAATTTTTAAAAGTTTTTGAGTAGATTTTTTTGGAGATATATTAAGCTCCTGTCTTAAAACGTGAACACATTTATTGTATATTTTCAAGGCATTTGCCCTATCTCCCTTTTCCAGGTATATCTTAACTAATTCAACATATAAACCTTCGTCTAAAGAATTTAGATTAAGCATTTCTTGAAGTATACTAATGGATTTATCGTAATTTTTTTCCTTTTTATATATTTCAAGTAGATTTTCTAATACTTGAACGTGTTTTTTTTGATATTTTTCTCTTTCAAAAAACAACCAATCATTAAAAGAAAAACTATCTTTCAAATAAAAACCTTCCAAAAACTCTCCCTTATATAGGGATTTTAGCTTTATCAAACTTTTAAGGTCTAGATCATCGGACTCTAATTCCTGGCCGTATTTTTTTATATCTATATCTACATTGTAGCTATTATTTAGGAAGAGATTGTTTTTATTCCATTCTAAAATAGCCTCCTCATCTTTATTAGAACTTTTGAATATCTTGTTCATAGACCAGAGGTTGTATCTTAGGTTATATTTAGCAGCATCTTCGCTGCTGCCTTCCCAAAAAGTATAGGCTATTTTTTCTCTGCTGGAATAATCATTAGCACTTACATAATATAAAATGCCAGCAGATTTGTAGCTTAGCTTATCGGTGATGTCCTTTTCATTGTATATTATTCTTGGAGAGCCAAGCATATTTATCTGAATATTATTATTCTTCAACACCTTCACCTCTAAGTTTGAAATTTTTATCCATATATATGATGTTTCCCTGTTTTACAGTAGCGCATACTTTTATGTTTTCTATTTTATCCTTTTCTATCTTTATAGGATTATCACACAAAACAACAAAATCTGCATACTTGTTTTTTTCCAAGCTGCCTTTTAAATTCTCTTCAAAATTTGCATAAGCAGAGTTAATAGTATACATTTTTAAAGCCTCCATAGGAGTAAGTGAGTAGGTTGGTTTTGGATGGTTCACCGCAGAATGTATACCCTCTAAGGGGTTTATTTCTGTGATATCGCTATCGGAGCTTCCGCTCAATACTATTCCTAAATCTACTAGCTTTCTAAAGTTGTTTGTTTTAAGAGCGATATCCTTACCAAGTCTTGTTTCGTACATTCCACCGGGATTTCCCCATTTTTTTTCGAATACGGGCTGTACTACTATCACTAAACCTAAATCGGCAGCCCTCTGTATCTGATCATCTGTGGCCAGTTCAAAATGTTCTATCCTATGTCTAGTATCTTCTATATAAAAGGAACTTTGAGCATGTTCGTAAGACTTTAGGGCTTGTTCTATAGCTATGTCGCCAATGGCATGGAGAGAAATCTGCAGGCGGTTTTTATGAGCTTCTTTTACAAAGTAATTAAGTTCCGACTGTTTAAAGTACAGAGAGCCCTGGTTGGTTTCCTTCGTGTCCTTGTACCCGGTAGATACAGCGGCAGTTCTTGAACTAAAAGCACCATCTAAAAATATATCTCCTCCGATGCAGTTCAAGTCATACTCTTTGATTTTATTTAAATCAAAAGTTTGGTAAAAAAGCTTTATATCTATAGGAAAAAGATCTCTATTTTTCATTATAAAATTTGCGTCTTTTTCGTGAAAGGTATAACCGCCTTCCATAGTGTTAATAGAAGTTACACCTTTTTTCAAGGCTTGGTTTATTGCTTTTTTTACACCTTTCATTCTCATATCATCTGTGAGATAATTCAGCATTTTATTTCTAATAAAGGCACTGGCTTTACCGGTAAAATAGCCTAAGGGAAGATTCCTTTCATCTCTCGCTATTCCGTCCAGGCTGTATGGTAGATTTGTCATAGATAGGGCTAGGGTGTTTACAGAACTTGTATGAAATTCAAAGCTGTTTATCCATACAGGGTGAGCTGGAGCTACCTCGTCCAGTTCTTTTCTTGTAGGAAACCTTTTTTCCTTTATATTTGTTACATCTAGATGATATCCTCTTATAAGGTCTCCTTTGGGGATTTCCTTAGAAGCCTTAGATATCAAATCCAGGATACTGGAAATAGAATCCGCATATCGTAAATCTACTCCTTCATAATTTAACCCCGTCTGTACTAAATGTACGTGGGTATCGTAAAATCCTGGGACAAGAGTTTTACCACCTAAGTCCAGAACTTCTGTTATGTTTTCGTATTTTCCCTTGTAGGAATCATTTACACCTAAGTCCAGTACCTTCCCATCCTTAACACTCATCCAGTTGTAAGTGCTTTCATCTTTATTCATTGATAATATTTCAGCATTTATAATTAGCATTTCTACAGTTTCCAAACTAACACCTCCTTTTTATATTTTATATTTTTTTGAAAATTTATACAAATAAATTTAGCGAGGAAAATCCCCGCTAAATTCCTTCTATTTTACCAGCAATCTTTCAAGATAGTTGTATATAACCTCACTTGTTTTTACTACATCTTTTATGTTTACATATTCATTAGATGAATGATACTTTTCTCCGCCGGGACCAAATACAAATGTAGGTATTTTTAATCTTGAACCAATATAGTTAAAATCTCCTATGCTGGAAAAATATGATATATTTGTCTTTTCACCTGTGACTTCTTCTACAGACTTTATAAAATCTTGAGTGTAATTATTTTTCTCATCAACTAGATAAGGTAGAAATCCGTCGCTGTTAGGGGTAGGAGCATCTCTAAAAATTACTTCGTATTCCGAGTTAATTTTTGCATTTTTTACTGCCAGGTCTACTTCATCTTCCAGAGTTTTTTTGTTTTCTCCCACCACAATGTGTCTGAAGACTGTGAATTCTGCCTGGTCGGCAACAGAACAGGCAGCTCCACCGCCTTTTATTTCAATAATACAGATGTCACCTTTTCCCAGGTGGGCATCTTCCTCAAGGGTTAGCTTTTTTAACTCAGTTACTACCTTGCATGCATCAACTATTGCACTTACTCCTTTCTCAGGATTAGCAGCATGAGCAGATACACCTTTAAATACAACTTTGTATGAGTAACCTCCTCGTGCACCTAGACACAAACAGGGAAAATCTTCCCCGGTAAATCCTGAACTAGGCTCTGGTACTATAGCTACATCAGCATCATTTATTAGATTTTCGTGGATTAGAAAATTCGTACCTAATCCATAGGGACCTTCCTCATCGGAAACAAAAGAGTATACTATACTTCCTTTAAATTTCTTGTGCTTATCCTTGAAAGCCTTTAAAGCAACCATAATAGCGGCTACTCCAGACTTCATGTCTAAAGACCCTATGCCGTATAGTTTCCCATCCTTTTCTACAGGAACCGTTGGTTCTGTATCCCAACCTTCACAGATTTGTACAGTGTCAAGGTGACCGTTGAGAAGAACTTTCGGCCCCTTGGATCCACCTTCTATAGTTCCAATTAAATTGATACCTTCAAAGTCAGTAACTTTTTTGTCGTGGTACTTGTGATATCTAACGGGAATATCATTTTCTTCCAGCCAGTTGTTTACGTAGGTCATAACTGATTTTTCTTTAAAATATGGGCTGTAGATACTCACCAAATCTTTCACAAGGGACTTAATATTTTTTTCATTTATTATAGGTTTTTTATTATCAGTCATTTTGATTTCCTATACTATTTCAGGTCTATCTTCATCGTGGTAAGTTTTTACAGAGTCTCTTTCTCCTTCTCGCCAGATAAACTTGTTGGTTAAACCGTAAATTACAGTAATCAATGGAGCTAGATAGGATAAGAATACAAATGGAAGATAATCTAAGGTAGCCACTCCTAATACTCCTGTAAAATAAACTCCACACAATCCCCATGGTACAAGTGGTGATGTAACGGTAGCTGTATCTTCACAAATTCTTGAACATACCTGAGGTAGTATCTTCTTCTCCTTATATGCCGGCAAAAGCATTCTTCCCGGTATAATTATAGCCATATATTGACTTGCAGAGAATATATTTACTAGTATAGCTGATACTGCATGGGTAACAACCAATCCACCGGTTTTCTTAACAGCGCCTTTCATTTTGTCAAGAAGCACTTCTAGCATTCTGGTTTTCTCTAATACCCCACCAAAACTCAGTGCTATAAAACCAAGAGATATAGTCCACATCATTGACTGTAATCCACCTCTACTAAGTAGGGAATCTATTTCTGCAACACCTGTTGATGAAGCAAAACCGTTTTGCATAAAATTAAGCATTTCTCCAAGTCCATATCCCTGGAAAATCATGGCAAATACCATACCTATAATAGAAGCTATAACCATAACTGCCAAACCGCTTACTCTCTTAACAGCTAAAATCACAACTATTATTGGCGGTATAAATGCTACAGGACTGATGTAGTAATTAGCTTGAAGCCCATCGAAAATTACATTTATTTGTGACTGATCTATAGTAGTGGCATCAAATCTTAGTCCTATAATAAGATAAAGAATTAATGAAATTACTAAGGCAGGACCGGTACTGTAAAACATACTAGTGATATGGTCAAACAAGTCTGCTTCTGCAACGGCTGCAGCTAAGTTTGTAGAGTCGGAAAGGGGAGACATTTTATCACCAAATATAGACCCTGATACAACAGCTCCAGCAGTCATAGCCGGTGGTATACCTAAGCCAATTCCTATTCCCATGAAAGCAACTCCAAAGGTAGCCCCTGTAGTCCATGAACTCCCTGTAGCTATAGATGCTACAGAACATATTAAGGCAACTGTAAACAAGAAAAATTTTGGCGATAGTATTTTAAGTCCGTAGTAAATAAGGGAAGGAATAGTTCCCGCAGGTATCCAAGATGCTATAAGAACACCAACCATCATTAGTATAAGCATAGGAATCATAGCTAAGTTACACCCATACATTATACCTTCCTGAATATCATCCCAGGTAAAACCGTAGTACATAGCTACAAGAGCAGCTACAACGGTAGTAACTATAAGGGTAATATGAGTTACCCAATCCTGGTGAAGAATGAAAATCTGCCCGGATAAAGCAACTGCTAAAAATATAAGTACGATTAAAACTCCAATAATACCAGGCTTTTTGTCTTTCTTTTGAACTTTATTTTCCATAAAAACCTCCTAAAATTTTATTTCAACCTTATTTTACATAAAATTAACATATTTAGTATTTTAATTAATGTTTAATAAATTTGAAAACGTTTATCTTTTAAACAAAAATTAAACAATATCTTCCCTAACCCTTGATTTTGTCTGATTTTAAAGGACAAATTTTAAAGAAAAAAATAATAAATAAATATTAACAAAAAGAAATAAAACTGTTGACAGGAAAAGGTTTTCAATGGTATAATCCCATCTTTGACAGTTGTAGAACATAAAAAGTCCTAAACCTAAGTATTAATAAAGGTTTCAGGACTTTTACTATGTATTGAAAAGTGCGTACTTTTTTAATTTTTAGTTTGTTTAAAAATATTTTTCAGATGTTTTTTATTAAGGATTTGATAATCCGTTCTAAAGCCAAAAGCATCGTGTAAATCATCAGTAAAATCATTTCTGGTGTAAGTAGGAATAAAACCTTCACCATCAACCTTGTAAAAATTCATATCCTTTAGATTATCGATAATATCACTGCAGGTATATTTTTTTTCAAGCTTTCTTTCAAGGAGCTTGTAGATAATTAAGGACATAAAGCAAGTAGTGAAATGAGCTTTAATACTATCATCGCGAGAAAGAAAAACAGGTCTAGATTTAAATTCGCTTTTCATAATCCTAAAGCATTCCTCTATTTGCCACCTGTTTTTGTTAACCTCAATAATTTCATTAACACTAGAATCTAAATTAGTGCAAACAGCGTAAAAACCATCATATACCTCATCATTTGAAATATTTTCAGTATGTATGGTGTAAATTTCCTTATCAGCTTTTTCTCCATCTTTAGTAACAGATGTTTTTTTAATAAATCTCTTGTAATCATTTTTATTTGACTTACCTATCTTTTTAGGATTTTCATCTATTAACTTTTGAGCTCTTTGTATTTGAGAATTTCTAATTTCTCTTTGGTAGTTTCTGTACTTTAAGGAAAAAGTAACAATTAGTTTCTGTTCTAGATCATCTTCCTTAATCCATCTCTCCTTGTAAAAAATCCTATCAAAATATTTATCTTCATCAAGATTTGAAATATCATAAGTAGTATTATCATTTACTAGACGCCAACCCTTAGTATCAAGAGCCCAGGTTTTTAAATGTTTTTTTAACTTCTTAATAGACTGGGTAGTAATAAAGGCTCTATCATCTCTATCATTAAACTTTCTATTCTTTTGAGAAGCTAAGCCAGCATCAGTACAAACAACAAACTTTGAAAGATTAAAATCCTTGAGTATCTTTTTCTCTAAAGGTCTTAAGGTTAACTGCTCATTAGTATTACCATTATTAATACTAAAGGCAAGGGGAATACCATCACCATCCATAAAAAGACCCATTTGAACAATAGGGTTAGGCCTGTGTTCCTTACTTATACCGTACTGCTTAAGACCACTTTCTTGTTCTATCTCAAAGAAAAAATTAGTGCAGTCATAGTACAAGATTTTGGTATTTCTCTTAGAAAGCTTTAAACTGTTAGTATACAGCCAAGACTGTATATTATCCATCTCCTTAGCTAATACCACCAAAGCTCTATAAATGTGATGACAATCAAAATTAGGTTGCTCAATTAATTTTTTAGAAAACTTAAAAGTGCTTAACTTAGAAGAAGGATAAAGAATTCTGCCGTAAATCAACCTAGATAAAATACTATTTAAATCATATCTAAATTTATATTTATCACTGATGTTTTTACAAAGTTTATCAATACCTAAATCATGGTAAATATTTTCTAAAAAAAGATAACCACCATTAAACAAAAGTTGTTTATCCTTTTCAATAAATTTTACAGGAGAATACTTAATTAAAACCTCTCTTTTGTTTTCCTCTTCCTTTCTATTTAACTGTTCAATATATTCCCTAGCCCACTTGTAAGGATCTTTACCATTAAGTTTTTTTCTAAGGGAAGCCTCAGTTCCCAATTTCTCAACAATCTTTGATGTATTAGACTGAGTTTTAGGATTGTAAACAGATTTAATTACATAAAGTGATGCAGCATTTTTAGACTTAGATACCTTTAATCTCATACAAGTACCTCCAATTTATTATATTACTTATATTATAACACATTGCGAGATAGTACGCTATAATTATTTTCGAAATTTGACAAAAAAATTAGCCCTTCCAAGGCTTCTAGAGATTTTTTCTATGTTAAACTGTCAAAGAACCGAAATAATAAATAAATATTAACAAAAAGAAATAAAACTGTTGACAGGAAAAGGTTTTCAATGGTATAATTTAATCAAGTTCATAATACGAACAGAAGTTCACGATGTGAACACGAACAATATCAAAACAGTAGTAAAACAGTAGTAAAACAATGGTAAAACAATGGTAAAACAATGGTAAAACAATAGCGAAACAATCGCTTAACTATGGTTCAACTACGGTTCAACTACCGCTCAACTATCGCTCACAGGAGGGTAACATGGCAGCAAAACTCACAGCTGTTGGGAAAGCAATCAAAATACTCCAAGCTTTCGCGGAAGAACCCTACAACTACTCAGCAGCAGAACTAAGTAAAGAACTCAAAATAAACAGAACCACAGTCCATAGAATTCTTTCAGAACTAGAGGAAGAAGGTTTTATAATACAAAGAAACATAGATAAAAAATACACTATTGGACCTAATTTATTCCACATAGGAGCCAAATACCTATATAGAAGCAGTAACTTTGAGGAAATAAAGACTATTATTGAAAAGTTGGCCTTAGAAACAAAGCAAAATGTAGGATTTACTATTTTAGAAAAAAATAAAATAATTAACTTATACGAGTCGGAAGTATCAATGCCTGCAAAGATAACCTATGCCCAGGGCACATATTTCCCAATAAATGCAGGAGCATACGGAAAGACTATAATGGCCTTTTACAAACCCTTAGACGAATTAGAAAAAATTGTTAGAAACACAAAGCTTGAAAAAAGGGCAAAAAACACTATTACAGATCCAGATGAACTATTAAAAGAATATGAAAAAATAAGACAACAGGGATATGCAGTAAGTGATGAAGAAAACATGCCGGGAGCCTTAGGGGTAGGAGTGCCGGTATTTGATAAAGAAGGAAATATCTACGGCTGTGTTGCTGTAGCAGCTGTAAAAGCAACTCTTGAAGATGACGCAGTTAATAAATTCGTAAAAGCGATGAAAAAAGGTGCTAAAGAAATAAGTAATTATATTTTATAAAGGAGGGTAGTTTCTTATAAAGCATCTTTTCATATAAAAAAATAAAAATTAGGAGGATTTATATGTCAGAACAAACGAAACCTGAAAAAAAGAAATTTTTTAAGGTTCCCCACACTTACGTAATCTTATTTATAGTAATCTTAATAATGGCAGTATTAACATACATAATTCCAGCAGGGGAATTTGTAAGAGTTGAAGACCCTAACACCGGGCGTACAGTAGTTGATCCGGCATCTTTCCATAATGTAGACCAAAATCCTACAAGCTTCTTTGACTTATGGAAGTCAGTACCAAACGGTATGAAGGATGCAGCCGGAATTATATTCTTCATTTTCATAGTTGGTGGTTCTTTCCAAATAATCACATCTACCGGAGCTATAGAAGCTATTATCAGTAGAATAGCCCTCAAACTTGAAGGAAAAGACAAGCTTATGATACCTATATTCTTAATTCTTTTCTCAATATTTGGTGGAACTATCGGTATGGCAGAGGAGGCGATTGTTTTCGTTCCAATTGGTATCGCCTTATCAAGAGCCCTAGGATACGATGCTATAGTTGGTACAGCTATGGTTACTCTAGGAGCAGCCTGTGGATTTACATCAGGATTTATGAATCCATTTACAGTTGGTGTAGCCCAAGGGATAGCTGAACTACCTCTATTTTCAGGCATCTGGTACAGATTTATTATCCTAGGTGTAATGCTTGTTATAACTACAGCCTACCTATTAAGATACGGTGCTAAAGTTAAAGCAAATCCTGAAAAATCAATAGTTTGGGAATTAGAAAAAGAAGAAGCTCACAAAGTTATAGACCTAAGTGAACTTCCAGAATTCAAATCTTCTCACTATGCTGTTTTAGCAGTATTAGCAGGTGGATTTGGTATAATAATCTACGGAGTATTTACCTACGGTTGGTATATTACAGAAATAGCTTCAGCATTCCTAGCAATGGGAGTTATCGGCGGATTTGCAGGAAGAATGGGACCTAGTGCTATTTCGAAAAATTTCGTTGATGGAGCTAAAGGAATAGTATTTGGAGCATTGGTAGTTGGTATTGCAAGAGGTATCTTGATAGTAATGCAGGACGGATTCATTATGGACTCTATTATATACGGACTTGCACAAGCTATCCAAAACCTACCTAAGGCGATTTCAGTACTTGGAATGTATGTAACCCAAGTAGTTATCAACTTCTTCATACCATCTGGTAGCGGTCAGGCAGCAGCTACAATGCCTATCATGACACCTTTAGCAGACGTTATTGAAGTAAACAGACAGGTAGCAGTTACTGCATATCAATTTGGTGATGGATTTACAAACTCAATCATACCTACATCTGCAGCATTGATGGGAGTTTTATCAGTAGCTAAAATCGACTACGAAAAATGGGTAAAATTCTTATGGCCTCTAATGCTTATATGGTTGGCAACAGGTGCAGTATTCTTAGTAGTAGCAAATATGATTAATTACGGACCTTTCTAAGGAAGTGATATAGTTGACTTTTGAAAAATACTACTCTCAAGAGGAAGTAGTAAATCTTACTCAAGATCTGGTTAGGATACCCAGTCATAAAGATGTACCTAACAGAGAAAAAGAAGTAGCGGAATACATTTACAGATACTGTAGAAAAAATGGACTGGAAGCAGAAATGCAAAATGTAGATGGAGTAAGAAAAAATGTAAATATATATTTAAAAGGCCAGGGAAGAGGAAAAACCATCCTCTTCAACGGCCATACAGATACGGTACCACCTTATCAAATGGTAATCGATCCCTACAAGGCAGAAGTTAAAGACGGGTATTTATGGGGACGAGGTTCCAACGACATGAAAGGTGCAGTAGCTTGTATGATTACAGCAGCTCTTGCTCTTAAAAGAAGAGGAGAAAAACTACCGGGAGATGTTATAGTATCGGCGGTAGTTGGTGAAGAAGAAAAAAGTGAAGGCACAGAAATGTTGGTAATGTCAGGGATTAAAGCTGACGGTGCCATAGTAGGAGAACCTTCAAATTACGAATATGCTATAGGACATCGGGGGCTCGAGTGGCTCGAGATAAAATTCTACGGAAAGGCTGCCCATGGTGGAGTTCCCGACGAAGGATTAAATGCCATCTCTATGGCATCTAAGTTCATAGAAGAAGTAGAGAAAAGCCTTTACCCTAAACTTAAAGAGCGATATAATGAATACATGGGACCGTCGGTAATGAATTTGGGTACAATACAAGGCGGTACTCAACCATCTACAGTGGCAGACTTCTGTTCTCTAAAAATAGACAGAAGATATATAGTGGGAGAAACTGTAGAATCGGTACTTAAAGAATATCAGGAAATAATCGACAGGGTAAATAAAAAATATCCGAAACTAAAGGTGGAAGTAGTAAGGATGGAATCAAACCTTATGAATAAATACGACCACATGTACCACTACACAAAACCGGAAGAAGAAATAGTAAAGACTGTAGATTCAACCTTAGAAAATCACCTTAACAAAAAACCTACAATTACTAGGAAAAGAGGTTGGACAGATGCAGCTACACTATCCTACTACGGGAAGATTCCTACTGTAATTACAGGACCGGGAAATATAAGCTACTCTCATACAAAAGACGAGAGGATTCCAGTAGTAGATTTGTACAATTATACAAAGATATATGCAGAGATAGCAGACAGCTTCTGCAGATAATTATATTAATCAGGCAGAGATATCTGCCTGATTAATCTTAGGAGGAATAAATATGACCACACTAAAAATAATCAACGGAAAAATTCCAAACTTCGATGAAATGAAGCTGGAAGAAAAAGATTTATTAATTAAAGATGGAAAAATTGAAAAAATCGGAAAAATTGAAGAGGAAGCAGACCAGGTAATAGATGCAAAAGGGAAAGTAGTATCGCCGGGATTTATTGATATCCACATGCATGAGGAAGTAATAGAAAATGTTGAAGATCCATATTTCACGTCTTACTACGAACTAAAAATGGGTACTACAACCTGTGTTGCTGGAAACTGCGGCAACAACAGACAAAGTGTAAAAGAATTTAAAGATTATATAGACAAAAACGGTGCTCCTGTAAACTATCTGTCCTTCATAGGACACAACTACTTGAGAAATCAGGTCGGTATAGATGATAGGTACAGAGCTGCCACCGATGAAGAAATAGATAAGATGAAAGAACTAATAAAAGAAACCCTACCTCTAGGTATCCTGGGAATATCCTACGGGATAGAATATTCACCAGGCATAGATTTTAAAGAGTTAGTAGAAATCACAAAAGCTTTGGACTCTAAAGATTACTTACTGTCTGCCCACTACAGAAGCGACGGAGAAAAAAGCGTAGAATCTATTGAAGAAATGGTTAAAATCTCTACAGAATCAGGAGTCCCTATGCAGATAGCCCACATAGGTAGCTGCAGTGCCTTTGGATTTATGAAAGAAACCCTAGACATGATAAAAGAATACAAGGATAAAGGTGCTGATGTAATGGCCGACTGCTATCCTTACGATGCCTTTGCTACATTCATAGGTTCGGCAGTATTTGATGATGGATGTTTTGAAAGATGGGACAAGACCTACAGCGATATACTTCTTACAGAAGAACCTATGAAAAATGTAAGATGTGATAAAGAAACCTTCGAAAAAGCAAGAAAAGAATACCCAAACATGATAGCAGCAGCCTTTGTAATGAGAGAAGAAGAAGTAATAGAAGCTCTAAAAGCACCCTTTGTATTTGTAGGAAGCGACTCTCTCTTTAGAAAAGATATGGGTCATCCTAGAGGTGCAGGAAGCTTTCCAAGAGTACTAGGCAGATACGTTAGAGAAATGGGAGAACTATCCCTAATAGATGCCCTTTGGAAGATGACCTTAGGACCAGCAGAAAGACTAAGCTTAAGCCATAAAGGTCAGATAAAAGAAGGCATGGATGCAGATATTACTATATTTGATCCTGATACTGTTGAAGATGGAGCAACTTTTGCTGAACCAACCCTGCCTCCAGTAGGGATAAGCCACGTGATTTTAGGTGGAAAAGTAGCTGTAGAAAACAACGAAGTAAAAGAAGGTAGACTGGGAAGGTTCATAAAATACAAAAAGGGAGAAATGTAAGATGAAAGAAAAAGTAGCGCAACTTATTGACAATCTAGAAGAAGAGTTAAGACAGTTAAGTGAAGAAATTTATGAAAACCCTGAACTGGGATATAAAGAATTCAAATCAGCTAAACTCCATGAAAAAATACTTGAAAAATACGGATTTGAAGTAGAATCCGGTTACATGGGGATAGAAACAGGATTTAGAGCAGAGTATGATTCTGGAAAAGAAGGACCGACGGTAGCTTTTTTAATCGAATATGATGCCCTTCCAGGAATTGGACACGGATGCGGTCACAACATATTAGGTACTACAAGTACGGGAGCATCTATAGTTTTAAAAAGCATAATTGATGAAATAGGTGGAAAAGTAGTAGCCTTTGGTACCCCAGCAGAAGAAACCAGTGGAGCAAAAGTAATATTTGCAGATAAAGGTGCCTTTGATGATGTTGATGTAGCTATGATGGCTCATCCAAATTTTGCCTACAACAGAAGCGGCAAATCTTTAGCCTTAGAACCAATTGAATTCGAATTTACCGGAAGAACTTCCCATGCAGCTGCAGCTCCTGAAAAAGGTATAAACGCCCTAGATGCTGCGATCAACACCTTTAACAACATAAATGCCCTGAGACAGCAGGTTAGATCTGATGCTAGAATCCACGGTATTATAACAAACGGTGGAGATGCAGCGAATATCATACCGGAAAAAGCTGTAGCACAATTCTATGTAAGAGCTCAAACCAAGACCTATCTAGATGAATTGGTAGATAGAGTTAAAAATTGTGCAAAAGGAGCAGCATTAGGAGCAGGAGCAGAAATTAAGATTTCAAACTACGAACTAAACTACGACAACCTAGTTACAAACCACACTATGGACGATTTATTTGTAGAAAAATTAATAGATATGGGAATTCCTGAAGAAGATATCAAAGATCCTAGAGAAGGATACGGCTCAGTGGATGCAGGGAATGTAAGTCATATTTGTCCGACTATACACCCGTATTTTGATATAACAAATGATACTAATGTAGCACCCCATACAAGAGAATTTGCCAGCTGTACTCTGACAGAATTTGCTTACGACAACATGAAAAAAACCATAGGGGCACTGGTACTGACTGCAGTAGATATACTAAAGGATAAAGAACTTTTAGAAAAAATAAAAGAAGAATTTGAAAAAGCTGAGAAGTAGGAGTAAAATATAAGCACGAGGTGACTTGATAATGAATAAAAAAATAGCCCTAGTGCTTATATTTTTTGCTGTACTTGGATTCATCCAACTACACATAATAAATAATAATAATAAATTAGATGGTGAAAGGTCCTCCATAATAGATGAAAATAATACATTCCAAGGAAATTTTGATAATTACATAGTGTTAAACTGTGGAGTTCAAGAATAGATGATTAAAAGAAGGGATAGGATATGTTTTTAGAAAAAGAAAGACTAATGGAATACTACAAAGAACTGGATAGAAGCTACTTTATGGATGAGTATAAGGAATATGCTAAAGAAGATACGCCCTTTCCTATAGGATATGGTCAGACCATATCACAGCCTAGTTTAGTTCTAAAAATGACCCTTCTTTTGGAAATTCACAAAAAATGCAGGGTTCTGGAAATAGGTACAGGATCGGGATACCAAACTGCCTTGCTTGCAAAATTTGCTAAAGAAGTTTACACTGTGGAAAGAATCGAGCCTCTTTACATTAAAGCAAAAGATAGACTGGAAAATGCAGGGTTTAAGAATATACGCTATAAATTAGACGACGGTAGCTTGGGATGGGAAGACCATTCTCCCTACAACAGGATAATGGTAACAGCAGCAGCATCGGAAATACCCAAGGAACTTTTAGACCAGCTTGCTCCAAATGGAAGAATGATAATTCCAGTTGGTCCCCCAGATGTTCAAGACCTTATCTTAGTAAGAAAAGATTCCGATGGAAAAATAAGCGAAGAATTCATTGAAAAGGTTAGGTTTGTAAGACTAAAAGGTAAATATGAGTAAGTTAAAATCAGTAAATTATTTATAAATGAAAAAGTTAAAATAATCTAAAAAACTACATTATGTAAGTCAAAATTTATATAGAAATTTATATAAAAAATTTTATTATAAATGACTTACATAATGTTTTTTTATTTAACCATAAATTAATACAAAACTTACAAAACGAAAGTTAAGTTTACTAGACAAAAACATAAAAATGTAGTAAAATTACAAAATCTTAATAAATAAACAGCTTGTCGAGAACAGTATAAATAAATACTATATTAAATTAATAAATATTACAAAATTCTTGAGCAGGGGATTATTAAGATAAAATTTTAACTTACTTATTGAATGTTACTTAGGAACAATAATAAAGTTATTGAGAAATATAAATAAGTTTTTTAAAAAGGTGGATATATCATAATGCAAAATCTTTACACTGGTTTGTAGTTTGGTATTCACATATATTAATTAGGAGGGAATCAGTTGAAAAAGGGCTACTAGCAGGATTATTTGGTCTTGCAATAGCTAACGTAGGTATAGACCCTATGACTGGAGTTCCAAGATATACATTCGGACTATACTACTTGCAAGCTGGAGTACCATTTTTAACAGTTCTAATAGGAATGTTTGCTATATCAAGATTATTTAGCGAAATAGAAAGCCACAACATACACTCAGATGATGAACTCAAAAGTAAAAGTCAAGCTGTAAATAAAAAGTTTGATATAGATTTAGTAAAAGGATTGAAAATAACATTAAGTCAACCTATAAACTTACTAAGATCTTCTTTAATAGGTACTTTTATAGGAGCAGTACCGGGAGCTGGAGCGAGTATTTCCAATATTTTAGCCTACGACCAGGCAAAAAAAGGCTCAAAACACCCGGAAAAATTTGGTACCGGTATAGCTGACGGTATCATAGCATCAGAATCCGGAAACAACTCGACAGCCGGGGGAGGAATGATTACAACTATTTCTCTTGGAATACCAGGAAGTGCAGTTGGAGCAGTAGTATTATCCGCTCTTATGATACATGGCGTAAACCCAGGACCATTGTTGATACAAAACAATCCTGAAATCGTTGGAAGTATCTTTGCTTCAATAATGGTTGCCAGTGTATTCATGCTGTTCATTCAATTTGCCGGAGCAAGAGTTTTCGTAAAAATAGTCAACATACCTAAATACATATTAGTTCCAGTAGTTTTAACTTTGTGTGTTATAGGAACTTACGTATTAAATAATAGAATTTCCGACCTTTACATACTGCTAGTAATGGGATTATTTGGCTACATCTTGGTTAAATACAAGTATCCACTTACACCGGCTATACTAGGAGTAATTCTTGGACCAATGGCAGAAACAAACTTAAGAAGAGCGCTGCTAACTGATCCTAATGCAATGTTATTCTTCACCAGACCTATTTCCCTATTCTTTATAGTGATGGCTGTAGTATCTATTGTATTTTCGATTAGACAAAATAAAAAAATCAGTAGAAGTGCTAAAGCAAATAATGGAGGTAACAAGGCATAATGAGTAATTTACTAAAGCTTTTTATAGCTTTTCTAAAAACAGGATTATTTGGATTCGGAGGAGGACAGGCATCTGTACCTCTAGTGCAAAGAGAAATAGTAGAAAATTTAGGTTGGATGACAATGCAGGAATTTACCGATGCATATGCCTTAGGTAATTCCCTACCTGGACCTATAACTACTAAACTTGCAGCACTAATAGGATATAAAACTGCCGGTATTACAGGTCTAGTTGTAGCAACCTTAGGACTTATACTACCGAGTACAATAGGGATAGTAATATTAAGTACAATTTACTATAAGTTCAAAGATAGCGACTGGCTTTCCGGTATGATGGTAGCAGTTAGACCGGTAGTAGTTATGCTGATAGCAGGAGTAGTGTTTTCCATGGCGAAAACTTCTTTCCCAAATTGGCACACATATATACTAGGAGCAGCATCCTTTGTACTTGTATTTTTCACGAATGTGCATCCGGTGTTTATAATACTTGGAGCTTTTGCATACGGATTTGTTCTATTGTAAATATATGTTCAAAATTAAATTAGCAAATAATTAAAAACAAGGTCACCGGATTTCCGGTGACCTAAACCTTTTATTTCTTAAAACCATTCTTTTTCCTAAATTCATATATATCTTTAACCTTCTTGCTTCTTTTTTTCATTTTATCCCAGTATTCGCTCTCAAGCTTTTTATTATTTTTTCTTTTATAGTAAGCAGATTCTTTTTTCATTTTAAGGTAGTTTTCCCAGCGACTTTCTTCTAAGTCTCCAGATTTAAGAGCCTTCTTTACCGCACAACCAGGTTCTGTATCGTGCTGGCAGTCTGTAAACCTACACATTTTAGTTAATTCTTCCACATCGGAAAAAGTCCTATCTAGAGATTCTTCAACATCCATTATCTGGATTTCTCTCATTCCTGGAGTATCTATTATTATACCTCCGCCTGGGATTTGTACTAATTCTCTATGAGTAGTAGTGTGTCTACCTTTATCATCGTCACGAATTTCTTTAACCTTCATAACTTCCTCCCCTTTTAAATAATTAATAAGGGAAGATTTACCAACTCCTGAAGATCCAATAAAAGCGCAGGTGATACCTTCTTTAAAATATTTCTTTAAAGCTTCTATTCCTTCTCCTGTAACCGAGCTTGATACGTATATATCTACTCCTATAGCAGCTTCCTCTACTTTTAAGACCTTCTCTTCCACATCATCACAAAGATCAGCCTTAGTAAGGAGAACTACAGGCACAGCACCGCTATCCCAAACTATAGTTAGATACCTTTCCAATCTTCTTATGTTAAAATCGCTGTTTAAAGCCATACAAATAAAGATATAGTCAATATTTGAAGCTATTATTTGCTCGTCGGACTTCCTGCCGGCAACTTTTCGTGATACCTTGGTTTTTCTCGGCAGAACTCTTTTGATTACTCCATTTCCTGTATTTAGATCATTTCTGTCTAAAATTACCCAGTCTCCTACAGCAGGAAAGTCTTCTCTCCCTGATGCACTGTACTCCATCTTGCCGGAAACCTCTCCGTTAAGCATTCCATTGACAGTAGCTACCTTATATATCTTATCTCCTTCTGTTACTATTCTTCCTAAAAATTCTATATTATCATTTTCTAAATTTTCTATTGTAGATTTGTTTAATCCCCATTTATTTAAAACAGTGTTTTCCATTTTTATCTAATTTCCTCCTAATATTATACAAACCAAATTTGGACACAAAAAACCCTTGAAGGGCTACTTCAAGGGATACAGGTCTGTAATATTATTAGTACAACAAATTAAAAATCTGCACCCAAAGAAGTAGTATTTTTTCTATTTACTGATATTATTCTCACATCCATCATCACCACTCCTTCCGGTTGATATTTTCAAAATTCCTTTAAATTATACCATTAAAATTTTGCCGTTGCAAATGTTTTCTTTTGTAGAAAATCTAAATTTCTATTTATTGATAATATTGAAATTATCATATAATATAGAATGTAGATTGAATTTTAAAGATAATACAGGAGACGCTATGACAGAAAAAACAAAAAAATCTATAAAAAATGAAACAGCAAGACGTAAAATACTATCAATGATAGGACCTATTACAGGAGAAAACCTTCTGCAAATGGCAGCAACAGCAGTTACCCTAATATATGTAGGACGGATAAGTCCATTAATAGTAGGAGCAGTAGGCATAAGTAATATAATTTTTAGGATAATATGGACCTTCTTAAAAGGTTTGGGTATTGGAGCTTCAGCCCATGTGGCCCAGAGCTATGGAGCAGGAGAAAACCACAAAATCCTATTTTTATCTAAACAGGGAGTATTAATAGCCCTAGGATTTTCTATAATATTTCAGCAGCTTATTTACCACTTTGCAGATACTATACTTCTAGTATTTGACCCAAGTTCGGAGCTTTTATCCAATGCAGTAGTTTTCCTTAAGACAATATCATGGAGTTTACCATTTTCAGCGGTTATACTTATGGCAAACGGGATATTTCAAGGGATGGGAAATGCTAAGACTCCCATGGTAGCTACTGGAATTTTAAATGTTTTAAATATTGTCCTGGGATATGTACTTATATTTGGAAACTTAGGATTCCCGGAACTTGGTCTAAAAGGAGCAGGATATGCCTTTACCATAGGACATATATTTGGTTTTGCATTTATTGTTTACAAACTTTTTAAAGAAATGGACCAAATAGTTGTAGAAAATGATAAGTACCATAATATAGTAAAAAAAGATGAAATTATACAGCTTTTAAAATACGGCATACCAACATCCTTCGAAATGGCCTTTTGGCAGATATCATCTATATTCTTAACCAGGGCTATACTCAACTACGGAGAAGTAGTATATGCAGCTTATCAGTTAGGCTTGCAGGCAGAAGCCATATCATACATGCCTGCATTGGGTATATCAATTGCATCAGCTACCTTTATCGGACAGTCCTTCGGTACTAAAGACCTAAAAAAGGCAAAAATTTACTATAAAGAACTTTTCAGGATTACTGTAATAATCACTGCCTTTACTGGTGGAGCATTGATACTCTTCCCAAGCACTATAATGAGAGTACTCACAACGGATGCAGAAACTATAAAAATTGGTAGCCTGTACCTTTTTATCATGGGGTTCACACAACTTCCTCAAAACTTAGGATTTATGTTCAACGGTATTTTCAGAGGAGCAGGATATCCAAATATTCCCGTGACAATATCAGGAATAGGAGTATGGCTAATAAGAGTGCCTCTAGCTTTAATAATATCATTTATATTAGATTGGGATATTATATATATATGGTACGTACTAGCATTAGACTTGACAGCCAGGTTTATAATAGCAGCGATACTTCTTAAAAAAATGAAAATTTTTGACAAATTTAAAATAGATAAAGAAAAAAACAAAAAAATACAAGGAGAGACGAAATGAAATACGATTTTAAAACAGTAGTAAACAGACACAACACAGGATCATTTAAATATGAGCAAATGGTGGATTGGAATCCAAAAGTAGATAAAGACGTAATACCATACTCAGTAGCTGACATGGAGCTTAAAAATCCCCCGGAAATAGTAGAAGGACTTAAAGATTATATGGAAGATACAATCTTAGGATATACAGGACCAACCCAAGATTACTACGATGCCGTAAAAGGTTGGATGAAAAGAAGACATAACTGGGACATAAAAGAAGAATGGATTAACCTGTCTGCAGGAGTAGTAAGTGCTTTTTATGCAGCAGTTAGAGCTTTCACAGAACCAGGGGACGGAGTACTTCTTATGACTCCAGCATACTATCCTTTCTATTCAGCAATAGAAAAAAATGAAAGAACCCTTGTAAGAAACCCTTTAATTGAAAAAGACGGCAGATACTATATAGATTATGAAGATTTAGAAGAAAAAGCAAAAGACCCAAGAAACAAAATCATACTATTTTGCAGCCCTCACAATCCAGTAGGAAGAGTTTGGGAAAAAGAAGAGCTTGAAAAAGTAGCTGATATATGTTTAAGAAATGATGTAATATTAGTATCTGATGAAATCCACAACGACCTCATTATGCCTGGTTACAACCACACTGTAATGTCTAATATTTCAGAAGAAATAAACAAAAACCTTATAGTATGTACGGCACCGAGCAAAACCTTCAACCTTGCTGGATTGCAAACTTCAAATATAATTATACCAAATGAAGAAATTAGAGAAAAGTACACACAAGAAGTTGAATCAACAGGTTTCCACATGCTTAATATTTTCGGATATAAAGCTTGTGAAATAGCATACAACCAGTGTGAAGATTGGTTGGAAGAACTAAAAGAGCTCATACATACAAACCATATGGTATGTAAAAAGTTTTTCGAAGAAAATCTACCGGAAATAAAGGTGTATGATTTAGAAGGCACCTACCTGCAGTGGCTTGACTTTAATGCACTAGGTCTTGATAAAGACGAACTTGAAGAATTAATGCACATGGAAGCTCAGGCATTTTTCGATGAAGGATACATCTTTGGAGAAGAAGGAGAAGGATTTGAAAGAATCAACCTAGCATGTCCTACACATAAGCTAGAAGGAATGCTGGAAAGAGTAAAAAAAGCAGTAGAAAAAGTAAAATAATAAAAACTAGGAGTTAGCTGAGGCTAACTCCTTACTTATAGTATGGATATTCAATATATTTTGCAGTCTCCTTAGATACAGCTTCACCGTGTATTTTTTCAATAAGGTACATAGAAGCATCAATTCCTGCTGAAACTCCGGCTGCAGTAATTATATTTCCATTATCAACAAACCTTTCCTTTTTAAGAATCAAAGTATCATCTAGTTTTTCCAGTAAATCATAGCAGGTGTGGTGGGTAGTAGCTTCTAAATACTTTAGTAATCCAGCCTGTGCTAGTATCAAAGAACCTGTACATACCGACAGAGTATATTCTGATTTCTTAGAAATATTTTTCACCCAACCTAAAAGTTGGTCATTCTTAATTGCAGCCCTAGCACCGTAGCCACCGGGTACTACTAAAATATCGATCTCAGGATGGTTATCTAACCTGTAATCCGACATTATCTTTAATCCATTTACAGCTTCTACTACATCATTTTCAGAGATTGTAAATACTTTAAAGTAACCGTCGCCGTCCCTTTGCCCAGTAACGGAAAACACTTCGAAAGGGCCGGCAAAATCTAAAACTTCTACATTATCAAATAATAAAATTCCTACATTTTTCATATAAATCACCTATATCTTAAGTATTTTTCCTATATTATAATAGCTTTCATAGAGTAAATCTTCAGCATTCACCAGAGCATCACCCAGGTGCATAGGTCTATTAGTAATACCAAAAGCAGCTGTAAGACCTTTATCCAGCATATCTTCCCATCCTTCATTTAGAGAACCGCATACAGCAATTACCGGGATGTCGTATTTCTTACCTAAAGATGAAATACCTAGAACTAATTTTCCCATAAGAGTCTGGTGGTCCATTTGACCCTCGCCGGTAAATATTACATCGTAATTTTTATCCTCTATTAACTTATCTATATTAATAACACCCTTAATTATTTCAAATCCAGATTTAAGCTCTGCATCTAAAAAACCGTACAAAGCAGCACCCATACCCCCAGCAGCACCTGCTCCCGGTACCTCAATAATTTTTTTGATAAAGAAATTTTCTATCAGATTACCAAAATGAACCATACCATCTTCTAGAGTTTTAAGGGAATCACTATCGGCACCCTTTTGAGGTCCGTAGACCATAGTAGCCCCTCTAGGTCCTGTAAGAGGATTGTCAACGTCGCAGGCTACTAAGTATTCTGATTCTAAAACTTCCTTAGGTACATTTTTATCTTCTATTTTCACTATATTACCTAAACTTCCACCGCTGCCGTGAACTGAATTGCCATCCTTATCCTGAAATTCAAACCCTAAAGCCTGAAGCATGCCTATACCACAGTCGTTGGTAGCACTTCCACCTATACCTATAATAAATTTTCTGCAGCCTTTATTTACAGCATCCCTAATCATTTCTCCGGTGCCGTAGCTTGTGGATTTAAGGGGGTCTAAATTATTTCTATCAGCTAGTGCTAATCCAGAAGCATTGGACATTTCTATTACTGCAGTTTCTTCATCTCCCAGGATACCGTATTTCCCGTTTACCTTTTCTCCGTAAGGGCCAGTAACTCCTAGATTGACATATCTACCACCAGTATTTATAACTAGGGCATCTACTGTACCTTCCCCGCCATCAGCTATAGGTAGGATATCGATACTGGGATTATCTAAAGCCTTTTCTAAGGCTTTTTTTCCAATTTTACAAATATCCTCTGAGGATAAGCTTCCTTTAAAAGAATCCGGTGCAATTAATATATTCATTAATATCTCCTCTCAAATTTATTCTAATAATATAAATATATAATAAAAATGTAGAGTTTTCAATTTATGTTTTAGAAGCTTTATGATTTAGAAGTGGACATCCACAACTTCTAGTCATATAATATAATGTAGAGCAAAACATAAGAAAATATACAGAAAGAGGAGAATTATGAAAAAAATACTATTGACAGCATTACTTATTTTGACATTAATTTTTAGCTTAACAACATGTAAGGGAGAAGATGGAGAAGAGGGGGGTATTGACCTTCCTGATATCATAGATAAGGATCCTAAAATTACAGGAGTGAATATATTACCGGAAAAAACTCTAGCAGCCTCTGGAGAAGAAGTTGAATTTACTGTAGAAGCAGTTATGGATGATGATACAAAGATAGATATTACTTCTGATATAGAATTTAGGGGAGATACTGAAAAAATAACCTTTGATGGAAACAAAGCCCTAGTTGGAGAAGATACCCTCACGGGAGAAGAACATGTAGTGATAGGAGAATACAAGGGCGAAGAAGAGGTTGATATAGACCTTTATGCTACTATAGAAATATTTAATTCTCTAGAAGATAACATAGATGAAAATGGAGTAGTTACAAATCCTGCAGCCTACGATATGGTGGTAAACAAGGAGAGAAGTCTAAGTTCAGAATATGTTCCGGAAGATTTAGTCAAGCTTGAGGTTGAAACCTGCCTTCCAAATCCGGAGATAAATCAACTTAGGAAAGTAGCCTCCGATTCGATTACAGAAATGTTTAAAGCTGCAAAGGAAGAAGAAGGTTTAGATTTAGTTGCTAGATCAGGATACAGGTCTTATGCTACTCAGGATAGCTTATACCACGGTATAGTTAATAAATACGGCCAAGACTATGCAGATAAATACAGTGCATATCCAGGACAGAGTGAGCACCAAACGGGACTGGCCCTAGACATAACTGCAGCCAGTGTCAACTACCAGCTGGAAGATATATTTGGAGAAACAGAAGAAGGCAAATGGACCAAGGAAAATGCCCACAGATTTGGATTCATCATAAGATATCCTGAAGGTAAAGAAGATATCACAGGATACCTTTACGAACCCTGGCACCTAAGATACGTTGGTGAAACTCTAGCAACAAAGATATACAACCAGGACACAACTTTAGAAGAGTATTTTATGGATAAGGAAATATAGAACACACCCTTAATAAGCAATCAAAAACAATAAGTTTTTATGAGTATAACCATAAAAACTTATTGTTTTTTGTTTTTTTTTAGAATATAATCATATAAGAGGTGGTAAAAATGATTAATCGAGACTTATACTTTAAAAAAATAGAAAAATTTATTGATAAACCCTTTATTAAGATAATAACAGGAATTAGACGCTCTGGTAAATCTACAATGATACAATTGATTCAAGAAAAATTGCTTTTAAAAGGTGTTGAAGAAAGCAATATTATATATATAAATTTTGAAAGTATGAAGTATTATGATATTAGAAACTCAAAAGAACTATATAAATATGTATCTAATTTAATAAAAGATAGTGAAAAAAAATATCTTTTTTTTGATGAAATACAAATAGTAGAAAAATGGGAAGAAGCAGTTAATTCTTTTACTGTAGATTTCAATGTAGAAATTTACATAACAGGGTCAAATTCAAAACTTTTATCTTCGGAGTTATCTACATTATTAACAGGAAGATATATTCAGTTTAAAATGTATCCCCTCTCAATGAATGAGATCAATGACTTTCATAAAAGTACAAATGGGGAAATTAATATTGATGAATTACTTTGGATTTACATAAGAAGAGGAGGATTCCCCTCAATTCACACAGGAAAATATGATGAAGAAACATCTAAAATGATTGTAAATGATATATATGATTCAATAGTATTAAGAGATGTAGTGAAAAGATACAAGATTAGAAACATAGAACTTCTCAATAGGATAATGAAGTATATCATGGATAATATTGGAAATATTTTTTCAGCAAAGAATATTTCTGATTATTTCAAAAGTGAGCATAGGAAAGTTGATATTACAACGATATACAATTATATTGAAGCTCTCGAAAGTTCATATATAATTGAAAAAGTTAACAGATATGATATACATGGAAAAGAAATTTTAAAGACTCAAGAAAAATATTACCTGGCAGATCCAGGAATTCAACATGCTGTATTTGGATACAGAGATAGAAATATATCAGGAGTACTTGAAAATATAGTTTATCTAGAACTAAAAAGACGGGGTTACAAGGTTTTTATAGGTAAAACTAAAGAAAAAGAGATAGATTTTGTTGCTGAAAAAGGTAATAATAAACTATATATTCAGGTAACATATAAAATGGAAAATAAAAAAACTATTAATAGGGAGTTTGAATCATTACTCAATATAAAAGATCATTATAGGAAATATGTAGTTTCTATGGATATGAATTTTAAAGATAATATAGAAGGTATAGAGCATGTTAACTTATATGAATTTATTACTTCAGGAAAATACATATAAAGACAATAAGATTATTGAACATACACACAATAAGTAATTGAAAAAAATAAGTTTTTATGAGTATAACCCTAAAAAATTTACAAAATCAAAAACTTTTTAGGGTTATAACCTCAAGTGCAACATTGCGGTTATAACCCTAATATATTATATGAAGGAATTTATCTAAAGAAGCTCTCCAGTCCACTTTTTAAGAGCAACTCTTACAGACCTTGCCATTTCCTTGCTAAACTCAGCGCCGGTCTTTCTTGAATAAAACATCTGAGCATAGTTTTCAGCATCGTACTTATTTTCCTTAACGTAAAACTTCTCTAAATCAGCATACATTTCATCTAGGTCATCATCAGATAGTCTTTTGTATTTTTCATCAAATACTATAAACTTCTTATCAAATCTTTTTCTGTGAACCCTGTGGAAATCCTCCGGGTAGTAGCCAAGAGTAAGCATAGTTATTGGGAAGGCCCAGTCGGGAAGATTTAGTAAATCCTTATGGTATTCGTAATTTTCAAGGATATCTCCAATGTAGCATGAGCCTATACCTAAAGATTCAGCAGCTATAACTGCATTTTGTGCAGCAATCATTGCATCCTCACATGCTAGGAAAAGATCCGATTCTTGAGGAGCTTCGAACTTTATCCCAACCTTTTCAGAGTACTCTTTCACATTATTTTTCACATAATAGTCAAACCATTTTTGATGGTCTGCTACAAAAACCATAAGCAGTGGTGCCGTAGCTATAAATGGCTGGTTGTCGCAGGACTTACTTAAGGCATCCTTAGTTTCCTGGTCTCTTATTAAAATAATAGAATAAAGCATTTGGTTTCCAGCAGTTGGAGCCTGCATGGCACTGTTTAAAATTACATCCAAATCCTTGTCTTTAATATCCTTATCAGCGTATTTTCTAAGTGAAACTCTATCATTAATAGTCTTAATTGTATTATTCATAAAAATATCTCCCTTCTTTTTTTATATTATACCAAAATCTGGGTATATTATACATAAGACTAAAAAGAATGTTTTTTTCTTAACAAATAAATTGTTTGAAAAATTTAATAGTGATATAATGAAACAAAGAAAATATTTGTTATAGAGATACAACGAGGGGTATAAAAATGAAACTAACAATCAAAACACTGGGAGTTTTCGATATGAAAATAAAGGACACCTCCCTAATAAAAAAAGGTAGTCGTACCTATAAGATAAACAAACTCCTTCAGTATTTCATAGCTTTTAGAAACCGGAAAATACTTCCTGATACAATTATAGAAAACCTATTTCCAGAAGACGAATATGCAGATCCTAAAAACACCCTAAGCACCCAGATATATAGACTTAGAAATCTTTTAAAATCTATTGTGCCGGAAGGGGAAGATAGGGACAACTACTTAAATATAAATTCAGTAAACGGAAACTACATTCTAGAAGTAGGAGACAGTGTAGAAATTGATGTAGAAGAATTTGAGTCTTTAATAAAAAAAGGAGACGAAAAACTTTCGGAAAGCAGGGAAGAAGCGCTGGAAATCTACAATAAAGCTCTCAAAATATATGAAGGAATGTTTCTCTCGGAAAATGCCTATGAAGTATGGCTTACTCCTGTGCGAAACTACTACAACAGACTATACATAAAAGTAATCTTTCAGACTATAGATATATTAAAAGACAAAGAAAACTACGATAAAATCATCAGGACCTGTGAAAAAGCACTAAACTACGAACCCTATGATGAAGACATACACATTTGTCTTATGGAAGGAATGCTCAAACAGGGACAGTTTACAAATGTACTAAATCACTACGAGTATATTGTAAACCTACTAAAAAAAGAGATGGGAATAAGCTCATCACCAAAACTTGATAAGTTCTACAAAAAAATAAAGAGCACAATATCAGAAAAAAGAAAAATGACCATAATAGATTTTTGGAACAAGATAGAATTAGAAGAACCAAAAGGACCAATGCAGTGCGACTTTAGCGACTTCAAAATAATAGTAGACAACCAGAGGAGAAAAGGCGAAAGAGCATCAGAAGACGACTACATAAGTATCATAACCTTAGATAGCGACGATGAAGAAGGGAAAATAACCTCTATTTGGGGAGAAGAAATGGTTACAATACTTAAAAGCTCCCTGAGAAAAGGAGATGTATTTACCTTTTGGAACGATAAACAGATACTCATACTCCTTCACGAAGTCAAGCACCAGGCCCTAATGATAATAGAAAAAAGATTTAGAGATAAAATCAGACTCAAGCCTAAAATATCAAGGCTTAAAATCAACATAGACTTCAAGCCTTTAATAGAAATAGAAGAAGATAAAAAAGAAGCAACCAAATGAAAATTAAGGACTTCCGAAAGGAGGTCTTTTTTTATGTAATCAAAATGTAACAGCCTAGTAGTAAAATTAAAATATACCAAACCCTAAACCAAGAAAGGAAGTGATTCAATGGAACACCTTTCTAAAAATGATTTTTTCCTAATATTTAAAGGTATATTTGATTCCAAAGGACATTTTGAAGACTACATACTTACTAAAACAAGCGAAAACTTTCAAAATATTTCCGGAATGAATCCAAATAATATAATAGGAGAAAAAATATCGAAAATAGCAGCAGAAGAAACCAACAGTATAAATTTAAGAGAAATACAAAAGCATATGGTCCCAAATACAAAGAGAAAATATGAAAGATACATAAAAAGTTTGGACAAAACTTACTTTATAAATATATTTAGCGACGAAAAAGACTATCTGATTATATTCTATACAGATATAAGCAAATATAAAAAAGATATAGAAAAAGCAAAATCCAAACTTGATAAATCAAAGGGCGAAGTAATAGACTTTGAAAAAGCACAACTTACCAGATACAAAGACACCTTAACGGGACTATATACCAGAGAGTTTTTCTATGAAGAATTAAAGAGACTGGACACTAAAAGACAGCTCCCTATGAGTATAATCATGGGAGACCTAAACGGGCTCAAGCTTATAAACGATGCCTTCGGTCACTCTATGGGAGACAAGGCTTTAGTAAGAATAGGAGAAATCCTCAAAGAAACCTTTAGAGATGAAGACATCATAGCAAGAGTAGGAGGAGATGAATTTATGATACTCCTACCAAAAACCGATGAAGAAATTGCAGAAAAAATAGTAAAAAGGGTAAGAGAAAAGTGCGAGGAAAGACCACTGGATATTATAAACATAAATATAAGCTTTGGAATCTCGACTAAAAAAAATGTAAATAAAAAAGTAAGTGAAATACTTAAAGAAGCAGAAGACAAAATGTACTTCAATAAATTAAAAGAAGGAAAAAAAGCAAAACTTTCAATGATTAACTACCTGAAAGATAAGCTTCAAAGAATCACCTTTGAAAACAAAGCCCACTATGAAAGACTAAAAGTTATGGGTATGGAAATGGCAGATATATTAAATTTTTCAGAAGTAGAAAAAGAAGAACTAAAACTTTTATGTGAGTACCACGACATAGGAAAAATAGGAGTACCAAAAAAAATCCTACAGAAAAAATCAAAACTAACAAAAAAAGAATGGGAATCCATGAAAAAACACTCGGAAATAGGATACAACATCATAAAAGAATCAAGAGAAATAATATCAATAGACGAGCTTATACTTCAGCACCACGAGAGATGGGACGGTAAAGGATATCCAGGATTACTTAAAGGAGAAGAAATTCCTTTAGTAGTAAGACTTTTTTCTATTATTGATGCCTACGACGCTATGGTAAATGAAAGACCATACAAGGAAAGAATGACAAAAGAAGCAGCACTTAAAGAAATTCAAAACAAGGCAGGAAGTCAATTTGACCCTAATCTCACAAAAATATTTGTAAACTTAATGAAAAAAACTCATTTGCATCAGGTTATGTAATCAAAATGTAATCGACTATTTATATAATTAGATAAAGAATCAGCCGGTAGTATATTTTTTGAAAAAGGAGATGAAGGTATGGTTAAAGAAAAAGAAAAAAATATCAGAGGATCATCCTTCCTGGTAAAAATCAAATACCAGCAAAACAGCAGTATCCAAGGAACGATACACTGGCTGGAAGAAAATAAAATAGTAAACTTTAGAAGCATGATGGAAATGATGATGCTTATTACGGAAAACATAGACAAAAAAGATTTAAGAACCTGGGGAGGTAGTGAAGGAAAAATAGAGGTATTGGAAAAATTATCAAACAACGAGTAAATACATAACGGGAAATATATTAGATAAAAAATTTAGAAAATAAGAAAAGGAGGAAGAAAAATGAGAGTCAGAAAATTATTAGCATTGACACTAGCCATGGTGCTAGTTTTAGGAAGCTTTACATTTGCATTTGGACAGGATGAAATTTATGATTTATCAATGCAATCAGGAGATGATCCAAATACTTTTTATCATAGTGCAACCTTTGATGGAACTTTTTGGGAAGTATTTAGACCAACAAGTTCATCAGGTACCGGTGTATTTAAACCATTTTTAAGAGTACAGGGTAATGACACTGAGAAAGGATATAATACTGATGGAGATATAGATGAGGACTTTGATACTAAAACAGGAACATGGACCCATTCAATTACTCTATCGGAAATTCCTTTTAATCCAGATTCCAGTGATGTTGGATATAGCGGAAGAGAATTTTTAATAGACATAAACGAAAAAACGAGTCATCCTACAATGACTGTAAATGAATATCAATGGTGGTTAACAAGAAAACCTGATTTAACAGGATATGCTCCTACTGGTTCAGGAATAAATTTACAGTGGTCTGATGAAGAAGAAGACCCTGTTTGGGTTGGAGAAATAGATTGGGACTTTGCTAAAGATGAACCAATAGACAGAGCTATAATAATGGACTACAATGTAAACACAGGTAGTGGAAAAGCAGATTATAGAATTATTATACCCGACCATTATTTCCAAAGTGCTCTTGCTAGATACAATGATAGGGAAGGATATCCTACATTAACTGAAGAAACAGCATACATGGTACTATATGTAGAACATGAAGGCACAGATAGTGGATTCGAAGAATGGGGAGTACGTGATTTAGAAACCACTCAATACACTATTACTATTGATAAAACGGTAACAGGAAATATGGCAGATGGGACAGATGAATTTGAATTTGATATAATAAATAGTTCAAAAACAGTTGTCGATAAGGTAACAGCTACTGGTGATGTTAATGGTACATCTATTCCGTTAAATCCAGGAGTTTATACTGTAAGAGAAAAAGATCCAACACTATATACCTTGACATCTGATAATGATTTAGTAGTAGATATAACTCAAGGAAGTCAAACTGTACAATTTACAAATGATTATACTGTAATTCCACAACATAAAATAATAATTGACAAAACGGTTACCGGTAACAGGGCATTAGGAACAGACGAGTTTACATTTGAAATAAAAGATGGACAGGGTTCAGTAGTAGATACAGTAACAGCAACGGGAAATACAGACGGTACATCAATACTACTTGACGAAGGAACATATACAGTTACAGAATTAAGCCCATCACCATATACACTAACTTCAGCTAATGATAAAGTAGTTGAATTATATGGTGGAGATAAAACTGTAGAATTTACAAACAACTACACTATACAATCTGGTCAATATCAAATTATAATAGATAAGACAGTAACAGGAAACATGGCAGATGGAGACGATCAGTTTACATTTGAAATAAAAGATGGACAGGGTTCAGTAGTAGATACAGTAACAGCGACAGGAAATACAAATGGAATGTCTATTCCATTAGATATTGGTACATATACAGTAACTGAACTTGACTCTGATAATTACAAATTAGAATCAGATAACAATAAAGAAGTGACTTTAACAGATAAAAATGAAACAGTTACATTCACAAATGATTACAGCAGATTCGACATCACAGTATACAAAGACGTAATAGGACCAAACACTGATGCTGAATTTACAGTATCATTAGTTACAGATGAGGTATACCAAGAACTTATAGAGGAACCTAATGATGGTTTTAACGGACCACCTCCAGAAGGATCACCAGAAGGTGTTATAAGTGAAGGAAATCCTCACACCTTTACAGATTTAGAACCAGGAACATACTGGATACTTGAAGATCCTAATATGCAAGGATTTATCTTCCAACAAGATACTAGGGTGATATTAACAGATCAAGACGAAGAAATAACATTTACAAACTACCAAGAACCATCTATATCTATAGAAAAGACAGTAGATGATTCATCAGCACAAGTAGGAGAGGAAGTAACCTATACAATTAGTGTAACTAATACAGGAGGCTTTGACCTACCTGAAGTAGTACTTGAAGATGAACAACTTGTTTTTACTGAAACATTCTCACTAGATATGGGAGAAACAAAAACTTTCACTGAAACAACAGCATACAGCGAAGAAGGCACAATAGTAAATACAGCAGTAGCAACTGATGATGTAGCTGTAGTTGATGGAGAAGGTGGAATAGAAGTAATGGACCCTGATATTCTAGGTGATTTTGAAGTAGATGTTCTAGGTGTATTTAATTTAGAAGTATCTGATAGCGCAACAGTTGTAGTAACTGATGAACCAGTTGATGATAATTATTCAATGACTATAGACAAAACTGTTGATGACTCTTCAGTATACGTAAATGAAGATGTTACATACACCATTAGTGTAACAAACAATGGCAATATAGATTTAGAATATGTTTGGGTAACTGATGAACTTCTAGATTTTGAAGAAATGATAGACCTTCTAGAAGTAGGAGAAACAGAAACCTTTACACTTACCACATCCTACAGTACTACTGGTGAACGAGTTAACACAGCAGTAGCAGAATACGGAATAGAAACTGAAGGATATATGATGGTAGAAGACAGTGCTACAGTAGACGTAAACAGAAGACCTACAAGAACAAACACCTATAGAATGACCATAGACAAAGAAGCAGATGGAGACTTCTACGAAGTAGGAGACACTATTGAATACACAATCACTGTAGAAAACACAGGAAATACAACTCTTACAAATATAGAAGTAATAGATGAAATGACAGTCTTAGAAGAAACAATAGATTCACTAAGCCCTGGAGAAACAGAAGAATTCGAAACCACATACGTAGCACAACAATCAGACGTAGGAGACCTTACTAATACAGCTACAGCAGAAGACGACAGAGCAGGTACAGAAGAAGCTACAGAAATAGTAACTGTAGAAGATATACCAGAAGGAGTACCAGGAACCTACGAATTAGAAATTGAAAAAACAGCAGTAGTTGAAGGAGATATATTCTCCGGTGACATGGTAGAATTTACCATAGTAGTAACAAACACAGGAGATGAAATCCTTGAAAACATATTAGTAGAAGATGACATGGTAGACTTTGAAGCAGTAATAGACCAATTAGAACCAGGTGAATCAGAAGAGTTCACAGTAATGGTAGAAGCACCAGATATACCTGGACCATTTACAAACACTGCAACAGCTTCAAATACTGAAACCGGAACAGTAGAAGCGGACGATACAGTATTTGTTGAAGAACCAATTCCATTAGATGTACCGGATACAGGAGTTGCACCTACCGATTTATTCTTCGGACTAGGAGTACTAGTATCAGGACTTGGAGTATTCTTCACTAAGAAACGTAAGTAACAATAGTATAACAATTACGAAACAGTAGAACAACGATAGTAATACAGTTGTTAAACAGTTGGATAACTATAGATAAACTGTAGTAAAACAATAAGCCTGAGATGTAAAAGTCTCAGGTTTTTTACGCCTTTTTTGTCACTCTGAGGAATTGAAAAGTCTTTAAGATTTATTCGCAGAGGCTTCCTAACCAACTTTCCAACTAACCAACTTTCCAACTAACCAACATTCCAACTTTAGAAATATTGTCATCCCGAGAATAGATCTATAAATAATCTCTCGAGGGATCTTATACATGCTTACACGTTTGCCTTATAAACAAAAATAAAGTATAATAAAATAAGAAAGTAAGAAATTCAGAAAATAGGAAAAAGAGGTGTAGAAATGCTTATAGAATTAAGAAAGAAATCTCAAATCACAGTACCAAAAAGCATAATAAAAAAATTAAACCTTAAAGAAGGAGATAAATTAGAAATAATAGAAAAAGACGGAGGGATATTTCTAGTACCGGTAGCCGTATATCCAAAAGAATATATAAATGACCTAAAAGAAGAAATATCATATATCAAAGAAAAAATAGAAAAAGGTGATAAAGAAAATATATATGATGATGTAGATGAATTAATTAAATCATTAGACTCTAACCTGGATAAGTAAATGAAAATTACATATACGAATAGATTTAAAACTACTAGAACCCTGAGATGTAAAAGTCTCAGGTTTTTTTACGCCTTTTTTGTCACTCCGAGGAATCGAGGAGTCTTTAACATTCATTCGCAGAGACTTCCTAACCAACCTTCCACTAACCAATATTCCAACTTCAGAAACTATGACCAAACTGTGACTGAGCTGTGACTGATTTGAGATTGAAATAAATATAATAAAAACAACAAAAGAATAAAAGGAGATGAAAAGATGAACGGAAAAGAAAAAGACATAGTAAAAGGATCATCTTTCTTAGTAAAAATAAAGTACAACGAAAATAACTCAATACAGGGCAGCATACACTGGTTGGAAAAGAAAAAAATAGTAAACTTCAGAAGTATGATGGAACTAATGATGCTTCTAAGCGAATCCATAAGCAAAGAAGAACTAAGAAATTGGGAAGATAAACAAGGAAAATTAGAACTATTAGAAAATATATCAAACAAATAAAAGGATAGTAGGGAGGAATAGAAAATGAAAAGAATTTTAGCAATTATATTAACGGTAATATTAGTTTTAAGTAGTTTCACATTTGCTTTTGCCAATGGTCAAGGTGCATTTAACCTAGAAAAAACTACAATTAATGATATTGATTTAGAACAGGGTGAATGCAAAACAGTTTCAATAACAATAAGTGGAACAGGTAATAATAATCAGCAAAGTGGAGATTACAAAATAACTTATCCTAGTAAAATAGAAATAACTAGTAATGGAGTTAATGTAGTAGAATCAAAAACATATGATTTCTATAATCAAGATAAAAGCTTTACTTATGATTTAGAAATATGTGCATTAAGTGATTCTAATTCAATAAATATAGATTTATTTGATGGATTAAACCCACAAGTACCAGATGGACAAGATGGTACATTTATATCACTAGGAGATAGAGTAGGACTTCAAGGCAATGCTAAGGCTGAAATAGATATTACAGTTACAGAAGAACCAGACCCAGAACCAACATACTACACAGTAAGGTTTATAGACCATGACGATGAAGTACTTAAAACAGAAGAAGTACTAGAAGGTGATGATGCAACAGCTCCAGCAGAAAACCCAACAAGAGATGGATATACATTCACAGGATGGGACAAAGATTTTACAAATATACAAAGTAATCTAGATGTATATGCAGAATATAGTGAAAATTCAGATCTAGATACATACTATACAGTAAGATTCTTTGACCAAGATGAAACATTACTAAAAACAGAACAAGTAAAAGCAGGAGATGATGCAACAGCCCCATCAGACCCAAGTAGAGATGGATATACATTCACAGGATGGGACAAAGATTTTACAAATGTACAAAGTGATCTAAATGTATATGCAGAATATAGTGAAGATACAGTTATAAATCCAGATCCAATATACTACACAGTAAGGTTTATAGATTACGACAATACAGTATTAAAGACTGAAGAAGTATTAGCAGGAGATGACGCAACAGCGCCAGCAGAAAACCCAACAAGAGAAGGATATACCTTTACAGGATGGGATACAGACTTTACAAATGTACAAAGTGATTTAGATGTATATGCTGAATATAATGAAGATACAGTTGTAAATCCGGTTCCAACATACTACACAGTAAGGTTTATAGATTACGACAATACAGTATTAAAGACTGAAGAAGTATTAGAAGGTGATGATGCAACAGCCCCATCAGAGCCAAGTAGAGATGGATATACATTTACAGTATGGGATAAAGATTTTACAAATGTACAAAGTGATTTAGATGTATATGCACATTATGAAGAGATATTAGATGAAAGCAATGGTGGTGGAGATGATAATAATACACCAGTAGAAGATGATAATAATGGCGGAAGCAATACTTCAGAAGAAGAAAATAAAGAAGAGGAAGAAGTTCCAAATAATCCTGGACCAACTTCAAATCCTAAATTAAAAATAGTAAAAACAGCAGTAGAAAAAGAAGTATATGTAGGAGAAGATGCTAAGTTTATCATAGTAGTTACAAATACTGGCGACACAAATCTTTCTGATGTAAATGTTATAGATGAGTTGGCTGGAATAGACACTAGTATAGACTTAGATGAAGGGGAATCTCAAATATTTGAAGCTACAGTTACAACTACAGAAGTAGGAACTCTTACAAATACTGCAACAGCAGAAGGTGGAGGAGCATCTTTTAGACGAGACAGTGCTTCTGTAAAAGTTATAGCATTAGAAATAGATGATGAAGAAAATCCACAGGGAAATCCTGAACCAGAAAAGGACCCTAAAGATGAACCCGAAAAAGAAGAAACACCACAAAACGTACCAGCAACTGAAGAACCAGTGAAAAAACCAGAAACAGAAGAAATTCTTGATGAAACAGTACCATTAGACCTACCTGATACAGGAGTACTACCGGTAGAAATATTCTACGGACTAGGAGCACTAATATCAGGAGCAGGAGTACTAGTTTCTAAGAAAAAGTAGTAGTGTCATTCAGAGGCTTTAGCCGAAGAATCTTATAGATATCTCGATAAACTCAATATAACAATACCAAAAACTCTGAGACCAAAAATCTCAGGGTTTTTTATATCTTATTGTCATCCTGAAAATATCAGTATAAGCTTACCCTTGAAGGATCTAAGAGTCTTAAGATTCCTCCAAAGATGCTTTCTTACCAATCAACTTACAGTATCTTGGGAAAGCTATTCGTGAGGCCTGCTAAAATTCTCGCCAAGAATTTTGCTAGGGCTACAGACAAGCTCGGAATGACTATCTGTCCAACTTTCCACTATTCAACCTTCCAACTTTTATGTCATGCAGAGCCTGCCGAAGCATCTTAAAATCCTAATCAATTCCTTAATTTATTTTTATTCACAACCCTTTAAAAATATAGTATAATTTATTTAATTATATCAAAAAAATATGGAGGGTTACATTTATGATATGGAGCTTTACAAAAACTAAAATTTTGTTATTTTCTATAGTACTATCACTATTGACGATACCGATAATCGGATACTCTCTAGAACACTCATATAGTGACATAGAACAACACTGGGCAAAGGCAGAAATAGAAAACTGGACGGAAAAAGAAATTATAAATGGATACAAGGACGGTACCTTTAAACCAAATGATAATATCACAAGAGCGGAATTTATAACTCTTATCAATAAGGTTATAAATATACAAGAAGAGGAAGAAATTTCTTTTGAAGATGTTGATGGCAGCGAGTGGTACTATAAAGATCTAAAAAAAGCTATATATGGAGAATATATAGGAGGATATGAAGATAAAACCTTTAGGGCAAATGATAATATCACAAGACAGGAAGTAGCTGTAATTTTACAAAGTTTAGTTCAGTTACAAGCAAGTGAAGAAAGTGGACTAGAAAAATTCACTGATACTGAAGACATACCTACTTGGAGCAGAGCGGCACTTAACCTTGCTGTTCAAAAAGGGTATCTTACAGGATATGCAGACAACAGCCTAAAAGCATCAAACTACATCACAAGAGCAGAATCAGTTAAAGTACTAACCAATGTATTTGGTACTATATACAAGGAAGCAGGGATTTACGGACCAGGACTAGACGAAGAAGTACTGGAAGTGAAAGGTAATGTAACTGTTTCGGTAGAAGATGTAACCCTTCAAAATATGATAATAGACGGAGACCTATATTTAGCAGAAGGAATAGGAGAGGGAGATGTAACCTTAGATAACATCACTGTAACGGGAGACACGATAGTAAAAGGTGGAGGAGAAAATTCTATTATAATAAAGAACTCTTCCCTCAAAAACCTATATGTGATAAAAAAAGGTGGCAGTATTAGAATCCTACTTGAAGATACCTTTGTAATTTTAATAAATACATCATCCCCAAGAACCATAATAAATGGTAATGGAAGTGTAGAAACTATAAATGCAAATGAAGGATCAGATGATTCTATATTTACAGTTCCAAATGCACAAGTATTAGCTTTTGCTCCTGTAAAAGTTAATGAAACAGAAGTAAATTCAGGAGAAGAAGTTGTAATTAACAATACTGGTACAGATATAGTAAGAGAAGAAGAGAAAAAGACAACGAAAACCACATACTTTAATGTAACTTTTGTGGATTATGATGAAACAACATTAAAAACAGAAACAGTAAAAAAAGGAAATGATGCTACAGCACCAGTAATACCAGATAGAGTAGGTTATACTTTCTTAGATTGGGATAAAGAATTTACTAATGTTAATTCTGATCTGATTATAAATGCTAGATGGATAGCAAAAGGAGATGTGGTATATAGAATAGAACATTATCAACAAAACATTAATGATGATGGATATACTTTATTCGAATCGGAAATATTATCAGGAACCGCTGATACAAAAGTAGTAGCAAATACTAAACCTTACACAGGTTTTAGTGAAAACATAGAACATATTGGTAGAATCAAAGAAGGAGTAATTTTACCAGATGGTTCACTGACATTTAAGTTATATTATGATAGGGAAAGATACACTGTAACATTTCTAGATCATGATGGAAGCATAATTGATTCACAGGAAATAAAATATAAAGGAAATGCAATAACACCAGCTAATCCAACAAGAATTGGATATACATTTACAGGCTGGGATGGAGAATATACAAATGTGACGGAAAATATTGAAGTTAATGGTACTTACGAGATTAATCAATACACTATAACTTTTGATACTGATGGTGGAACACTAGTAGAATCTATAATGCAAGACTATCAAACTCTAGTAATTCCTCCGGAAGATCCTACAAGAATAGGATATACTTTCGGTGGATGGAACGAGCCTATACCAGAAAAGATGCCTAGCAGCAATATAACAATAAAAGCAATTTGGAATCCAAATTCCTATATAGTAAACTTTGATGATATGATTGAAGGTTTTGGGAGTATAACAATTGATAGTATAGAAGTTACATATGGTACGGAGTATGGAATTTTACCTGCAATAACTCAAACCGGTTATAACCATGAAGGCTGGTATACTGAGGCTAGCTTTATCAATAAAATAGAAGATAATTCTAAAGTGGAAACTGCAGAAAATCATACCTTATATGCGAAATGGGTTCCAAAAAATTACGTAGTAACTTTTGATAGCCAAGGAGGAACTGATTTAAATCCATTAAACAAGATTGTAACATACAGACAACCTTATGGTGATTTAGCTACAGTAGAAAGAGAAGGATACTCATTTGATGGATGGTATTATTCTGGTTCTACTATAACTTCGACAACAATAGTATACTATGCATATGATCATACTCTAAAGGCAACATGGTCTCCTAAGGATATTACAGTGACATTTGATGCTCAAGGTGGAACTAATTTGTCAAAGCAAAATATAGTTGTCACGTATGATCAGCTTTACGGTGATCTAGCTACAATAGAAAAAATAGGATATACATTTGATGGATGGTATACAGAAATAATTGGAGGAACCAAAATTGAGAGCACATCAACACTGTCTATACCAATAGATCACAATCTATATGCTAGATGGATACCAAATGATGACACAAGATACAGTGTAACTCATTATCTTCAAGAACCAGATGGGAGTACAACATATATTGAAAGTGAATCTTTTACAGGAACTACAGATACGGAAGTAACAGCAACTCCTAAAAGCTATGCTGATTATGTAGAAAATCTTGAACATATTTCAAGAGTATCAAGTGGCACAATTAAACCAGACGGTACATTAAATTTAAAATTCTTTTATAATTATGGAATAAAATTGGATAATTCTACTTTGGAAATAAGTGAAGAAGACAACACTAGAGTACTATATGCTACAACTGGATATGGGGTTGATACAAATATTAACTGGTCTTCAAGCGATCCTAGCATAGCAACAGTAGAAGACGGGAAAATCACACCATTATCACCAGGTGAAACGACTATAACTGCGACTGCTGGTGGATATTCTGATACTTGTTCACTAACAGTTTATAAGCCATTAATGATAAAAAGTGCAGTTGCTGAATGGGGAGATTATAGTGATAAAGGTAAGTTAATTGTAACTTTAACTTATGATCAGTTAAGTAATACAAATATAGATAAAAATCAATTTTCTATTGATTCTGTGGATGGAAAGCAAAGCGTTTCTGTATTATCTAAGCGAATTTTTACAGGTATTAGCTATATAGATCTAGAATTTAATGATTACAAATATACAGAGTTAAATGGAGAATTTAAAAACATATATTATATTGAAGGAGATAATCCACCAAAAGATAGATTAGGAAGAAATGTAAAATCTCCAGAAACAGTAGCTATACCTATACCTAATAGACCTGCTGAAATAACATCAGGGTCTGCAATATGGTTGGATGTAGATAGTAATGGAACAGTAGATGATTTAGAAGTGAGAATAAATTATTCAAAAAATATTGATATTAGTACTATACCTGATCCAAGTACAAGTAAATTATTTGAGATTGAAACAGATATAGGAGAAGGGTTGACTTCATATTATGAAATATATTTGAATCCGGATAAATTAAATCAAATTGTTATGTTTTTTAAAGATTATTCTCCAGACCAAAATCACCCAGGTATAAGTGAATTAATATACAAAAATAGAAACTTAAAAGATATAGACGAAATACCTGTTCTAGAATTTGATAAAATTAAAATTATTATTCCAGAAAAATAGATATTAATAAAATGATAAAACAACCAAAAACCCTGAGACCAGAAAAATCTCAGGGTTTTAAGATTCCTCCAAAGATGCTTTCTTACCAATCAACTTACAGTATCTTGGGAAAGCTATTCGTGAGACCTGCTAAAATTCTCGCCAAGAATTTTGCTAGGGCTACAGACAAGCTCGAAATGACGAAATGTCCAACTTTCCACTAACCAACTTTCTCCCTACCTAAATATATTCAACTCAAGCTCCTTATTAAGCTCCTCCATCATCCTTACTCCAAGTATAGAGTTACCCTTCTCATCAAGCCTAGGAGAAAAGACACCGATCCCCATACGTCTAGGAGCACAGGATACTATACCACCGGAAACTCCCGACTTGCTAGGAAGACCTATTCTTACAGCAAACTCACCAGAGTAGTCATACATACCGCAGGTCAGCATAAGAGTCTTTATAATCCTAAGATGATCCCCTTTTACACCGCAGGCATCTTTATTAAAAGCTAAAAAATGACCTAAATTAGCCAAATCTATACAGTTTACCTCAAGAGAACAAGCTCTAAAATATAAATCTAAAATCTCCTCAACATTACCAGTCAATAGCTCTTTTTCCTTAAGTAAATAAGCTAAAGCTCTATTTCTATTGGCACTTTCTCTTTCGGACACATAAACTTCATCATTAAAAGTAATATTACTTCTACCAAAAATACAACTGCTTAAATCTATAATTTTTTTAAGCTTCTCGTCGTAGGTTTCTCCCTTAATCATGGAAGTAGTTAAAATAGCTCCAGCATTTATAAAAGGATTGTAAGGTTTTATAGCCTGATTAAAATCCAGATTAGAAATAGCATTAAAACTATCCCCAGATGGCTCCAGACCTACATGATTAAATACATAATCAAACCCATTGTCCTTGAGAGCAAGCATTAAAAGCACAATTTTTGACATACTCTGAAAAGTAAACATACCCTCGGCATCCCCAGAAGTATACACACCATGACTGTCTCTTACAGCTATACCTATGCCATCTGGCACATTAGCCAGAGCTGGAATATATGAAGCCTTATTTCCTAAAGTAATATTCTCTATATTATTTTGTACAATTTTATCTAAAATTTTATTCATCTATATTAACCTCCACTTTCCAACTTTCTAACTATCGATAAACATTATATCACTTCAAACTATGTCAAACAACCACCTTTCCAAGTTGAAGCCCTAGCCCTAATTACGAAGTAATTATCGGCAGGTCTCATGCAAAGCTTTCCCAAGAGGCTGAAAGACGATTGGTTAGAAAGCGTCTGCTTCTAACTATCGATAAACATTATACCACTTCCCACATTCCCAAACAACCAGATTTTACATCTACCAATTCTTTGGAATGACAGCGAAGTTTAACCAAATCAATAGTCATCCCGAGAATAGTCTCACACACTGACTCGAGAGGGATCTTTATAAGAAGCTAAGATTTCTCGCAAACTCGAAATGACTATCGCTTAACTACAGTTTTACTCTGATTGACAATACAGAAAGCAGCTGTCATACTGAGCACAGCCGAAGTATCTTAGCTGCTTAAGATTCCTCGACAAGCTCGAAATGACAACCGTTTCCCTACCGTTAGCCTATCCAACTTTCCACTTTCCAACTAACCAACTTTCCAACTTTTCCTCATCTTCTCCACCCCATTCACCTTCGTATTCACCACAGTCCTGTAAGCCAGCCCCAGCTCATTCGCTATATCCTTCATACCCATATTTTCAAAATAATACATCTTTAGGACTTGAATTTCTCTATCCGTAAGACCACTCAGGGCTTCTTTTAAATTTTCAAATTCACAATCTTTTACAAAACCTCCTTCCACATCTACATTTTCATCTACTAAAGTATCTAAAAGTTCAACCTTACCATCACCTAAGTCAATAGTGGAATTCAAAGATACTTCAAATTCTTTAGCCTTACTTAGATTGAGATACAGATACCTAAGCTGAGCTTTCGCATAACCTAAAAAATACACGCCTTTACTTCTATCAAAAGAATCAAGACACTCTAGGACCTTAAGCTTCCCTTCGGAAATCAGATCATCTCTATCTGTACCACCATAGTAGTACTTTTTTATGCTGGACTTAATTAGAGGATCCACCATTTCCAGTAGTCTTACTTTGCATTCTTCACTACCAATTAAAGCACCATCAACTACTCTACCAAACTCATTTACTGTATACTTCTTCTTATTCAATTCTTTCTCCCTGTGGGAGAGGGCCCTTCCCTAATTTTTTCCGGTAGGACAAATCTAACCTAAAAACTTCCAAAAGAAAAAACAGGAAATATTACAAAAAAATTAAGACTTTACCTAAAGTCTCTAAAATCAAAAGAAAGTCTAGACATATTTATCAAAGGTGCAAAATAAATAACAAAAACTAATTGAAATCGAACAAATGTTCTGTTAAAATTAAAATTGCCCTGGTGTTGAGAATATAAATGGAGGAAAATAATGAATAAAAACATTAAATACGACGAGGTCGTAGCTTTAATACCAAAATACAAAGAAGACATAGGAAACTGTACGGAAATTATCAGAGAAAAAGAAGAAAGCTATATTGTAGAAAAACCGGTGAATACCTGCCTAAAAAATATAGCAGACCACTACTGTGTAAACCTAAAAGCAAATAGAAAAGTCTACGGAAAGGTCCTGGGCATAAAAAACAAAGTGCCTATTGCCCTATCAGACAAACACGTATTCATATTCTTTAAAGCAAGAAAGCCCATAATAAAAAATGATGGTGCTAATGGATATATAGATATCAAACACATAAAAGAAATTTACCAGGAACACGAAAAAGTATATATAGAACTTCTTGATGGAAGAAAGATAGAAGCTGACCAAGATCTAGAAACCCTGAGGAAAAACCATACCTACGGAAAGATAGTAAAGATGGAGCGGAGGTAAGCCCCTTTTTATATTGACTCAAATTCTAAATGATGATAGACTAATAATGTTACAATATGTTATAAAAAAACCAACTTTTTTTAAAAAACACTAAAATTAAATGCTATATATCTAAGAGACCTATATATAGCATTTTACAATGTTGAGGAGGATACAATGCAGGAAGGCAATAACAACCAACAACCAATGATAAATGAATACGACGAAATCAGCTTAAAAGAACTTATACTAAATATTTGGAGCGAAAGAATACTTATCATACTCATTACTATAGCCGTATTTGCAGCAGCAGTACTATACACTTTTGTAGTAGCTACTCCAATGTATAAAGCCGAAACAGAGCTATTGATAAAAAAACCAACAGCAGTAGGAACAAGATATGGAACCTATACATTCCCATCTGAAAACATCAACGACTATATACAGTATATAAACAGTAATGCTGTCCTGGATAGGGTAATAAAAAAAGAAGGACTAGATCAAATCGGTGAAAACGGCATGTCCAACGGTTCTTTTAGAGACAAAATAACTATTTCAAATGAAGAAGAATCAAATAGATTTGCAGTAGCTTTCCAGTACAACGATCCCGACTTGACATACCAGGTAAACAGCAGTCTTGTAGATACATACATAAATACCATAAGAATGAAATATAAAGAAAATGCAGTTGACCAATTCATATACGACTATGAAGTACAATTAGACAATTTACAAAACAGTATAGAAAGAGAAGAGAAAATAATGGAAGACACTAAAGAACTTTTAGACTCCATTACTCCTATATATACCCTGCAAAAACTTCTGTTTTCAGATCCAGAAGCAGCGGCAGCCTATGCTGAAGAATTCAACTTAGACATATCAGACATATCTGAGAATGTTATGACCCAGGAGTATGTAAACAATAACTACTTCTCAATAGAATCAAAATACTTAGATACTAAAACTAATCTAATATCTATGAGGGAGTCTCTAGAAAGAAAGCAGAAATTTTATGAAGAACTCCTAGAAGAAAAAGAACTAATAAACCAATATAAAAACACAGAGGAAGAAGAAAAAATCCTCAACGGAAAAATGGATGTAATGAGAGACAACATACTGATAGTATCTGAAGCATACACTCCAATAAACCCAGAATCACCAAATAAACTACTAAACCTTGCTATAGGCCTAGTACTGGGACTAATGCTCGGAGTATTCGCAGGACTATTTAAAGCATACTGGAAAAACAGCTGAAGCCCTAGCACAGTTTTCAGAGAAAACTGATGCAGGTCTCATGCAAAGCTTTCCCAAGAGACTGAAAGTCGATTGGCAAGAAAGCGACTGCTGAAAATTAACTATCGCTTAACTATCGTTCAAAAAAGGGAGCAAATGTATGGAAAAAAGAATCAGACAAATACTACTACTAATAGCAGACGCAGTACTCATAAACCTATCCTTCTGGTTTGCACTAATGATCAGATTTGAAGGAACTACAGGACTGCTCAATAACCAGGCAGGTCAATACATAAGTGTATATATGGATGTATTCATCTATGTAACAGCTGTAAAAATAGTAGTTTTTTATATATTTAAAATGTATTCAAGTTTATGGAGATACGCCAGCATAGAAGAACTTATGCAGGTGGTATTTGCATCCTTGGTAGCTACTATGGCGACAGTATCCCTGGTTACAGCTATGCAACTTACTATGCCAAGAAGCATATACATACTTACCGCCCTTATAGACATAGTGCTGGTAGGTGGGGTGAGATTCTTCTACAGGTACTTAAGAAGAGCCCGCAGACCATCCTTTTACTTAAATAAAAACGGTAGAAAAAACGTCATGGTAATAGGTGGAGGAGAAGCCGGATCTTTACTTATAAAGGAATATAAATCCAATCCAGAAGCAGACTCCATACCAGTAGCTATACTAGACGATGATAAAACAAAACAAGGAATGGAACTTAACGGAGTTAAAATAGTTGGGACAACCGATGATTTTGTAAAAGTATCAGAAAAGTACGAAATAGACGAAGCCGTAATAGCTATACCCTCAGCAAACAGAGATACAATCAAAAAAATCCTGGACACTGCAAAAGAAACTAGAGTTAAAATGAGGACACTACCAAGCATATATAATCTTGCAGATGGTAAGGTAAAAATAAGCGAAATAAGAGACGTAAGCATAGAAGACCTACTAGGTAGAGACGAAGTAAATCTTCATGTAGGAGACCTGGAAAAATTAATCACAGACAAATCCATTTTAGTAACCGGTGGTGGAGGCTCTATAGGTTCAGAACTCTGCAGACAGATATGCAGGTTCAACCCAAGCCGACTAAACATAGTAGACGTATATGAAAACCATGCTTACCAATTGGAACTGGATTTAAAAAAACAGTACCCAAATATTGAAATAAACCTAATTATAGCATCCGTAAGAGATCCGGAAAGACTTGATGAAGTATTTAATAAATATAAACCTCAAGTAGTATTTCATGCAGCAGCCCATAAGCATGTACCTATAATGGAAAACAACCCTAAGGAAGCAATAAAAAACAACGTCATGGGTACATACAATATGGTAAATGTATCAAAAAAACACAATATAGAAAAATTTGTAATGATATCTACAGATAAAGCGGTAAACCCTACAAACGTAATGGGTGCAACTAAAAGAATATCTGAAATGATAGTACAAAGTCAAAAAGGAAAAAGCTCTACAGAGTTTGTAGCTGTAAGATTTGGAAATGTTTTAGGAAGCAGCGGAAGCGTCATACCTTTATTTAAAAAGCAGATAAAAGAAGGTGGGCCGGTAACCATCACCCATGAAGACATCATAAGATACTTCATGACCATACCTGAAGCTGCACAACTTGTACTACAGGCAGGAGCCATAGCAAAGGGAGGAGAAATCTTCATCTTAGATATGGGAGAACCTGTAAAAATACTGGACCTAGCGAAAAACTTGATACACCTATCTGGATTTAAGCCATACGAAGATATTCCTATAGAGATAACTGGACTGAGACCAGGAGAAAAACTCTATGAAGAACTTCTTTTAGATAAAGACAACAACATAGCTACAAAACACGAAAAGATATTTATAGAAAAACCTGAAGAAATCCATGAAGAAAAGATAAAGAACTTTTTGGTTGATATCAACGAAAAACTCCCAGGGATGGAAGACCAGCAGGTAAAAGAAGAGATAAGAAAAATTGTACCTACATATAAATGTTATGAAGAGTAAAAACATAACGATAGCTTAACAATGGTTCAACGATAGTTATGATGTTGTCATTCTGAAACTAGACCTGAAAACTTACTTATGAAGAATCAAAAAGGTAGCTTTATAGCTGCCTTTTTAAATATTGTATTAGAAGAATACTAGTTGACAATAGTACAATTTTTTTATACAATTATATTGTTCAATTTATGAACTAATAGATTTGATTCATTTAAAAAGAGGAGAGAATCGTAGTGCAAAAAAATAACTTATTTTCAGATAATGAATACCGGCTTATGGCCGAGATTTCAGAAAATGAAAATATTACCCAGCGTGAGCTATCACAAAACCTGGACATATCACTAGGTAGTGTAAATATATTAATTAAGAAGATGATTAAAGAAGGCTTTATTAAAATGAATCAAGTTTCCAAACGACAAGTTTTTTATATGCTTACACCAGCAGGTATTATGGAAAAAGCAAAGAAAACAAGCAGATATATAAAAGTACACTACAATGCAATCAATCAAACAAAAGAAAGAATTAAAACATTTATAGAAAATTTAGATAAAGAATATAAAAAAATATATGTTGTAATTTTAGAAGATGAAATGAACCAGGTGCTACGAACAGCCTTAAATGAATATATAGATAAACAAAGAGATACTAAAATACAAATATTAGATATTAATAAAGAAACAGAAATAGAAGACAATAAATTTACAGCCTTATTATATCTAGCAGAAGACGAAAAAAACATATTTCAATACAAAAATAAATCAAAAGTAGACAAAATAAATTTGCTAAAAATAATATAAACATTTCTTAATATAGAAGAACCGAAAAATGGAAATTTAACCTTTAAATCTGCATGTAAATTTGATACAATAGATGATGCAGAAAAACAAATGACAATGTCTTAAAGCAGAAAGTTGGCTAGTTGGACAGTAGCAAAGGATTTAAGATATATAAGTTATGAAGTGTATATGGATATTTTAGAGTTAACAAATGAAGTTGGGAAGATGTTAAATGGTCTTATTAATAAAATGCTTTAATTTTTTCCTAACCAACTAATGACTAATTCCTAACCAACTTTCACCGAGGTGAAACAATGTGGCAAGAAAGTAAAGAACTCAAATGGCACGCTATTTACGTAACAGTAGGCCAAGAAGAAAAAGCAAAAAAAGCATTAAAAGAAGTATTTAAAGATGATTTAAAAGTTTTAGTTCCTAAGAGAGAGCTAAAAGAAAGAAAATCAGGAAAATACAGAATAGTACATAAAAAACTTTTCCCCGGCTATATTATAATAAAAGGAAAACTAACAAAAGAAGCTTACTATAAGATAAAGAAAATTCCAATGCTGCTAAATCTTCTGACAGGACAGGAAGGACCCTTGGAAATACAAGAAAGAGAATTAGCAGTTTTAAATATTTTAATTAGAGATGAAGAAATAAAAATTTCCAAAGCCTATAAAGAAAATGACCAGATAAAAATAGTAGAAGGACCTTTACTTGGAATGGAAGGACGTATAGAAAGCATTGATGCAAGAAAAGGAAGAGCAAAAGTAAGTATTGATTTTCTAGGTACTAATAAAGTGGTACAATTAGGAATAGATGTAGTAGAAAAAATCTGATACAGAAAATGGGTGTTTCGGCCCCGTGGGAAGCAGAAGAGGACATAGTATAAACCATTCGCATGATGTATAATTATGTGTTATGGCGAAGCTGTGTCTTTAACTATAGCTTAACGATGGTTAAACCATGGATAAACAATAGCTTAGCAATAGTCTAGGAGCGTCATCCCGAAATTAGCAGTATAAGATTACTATTGAGGGATCTTAAGAAGAATATGGAACGTCATATTGAGCTTGCTTGAAGCCCTAGCAAAAGTCTAAACTAGAATTTTAGCAGGTCTCACGCATAGCTTTCCCAAGAGACATAAAGTCGATTGGCTAGAAAATGTCTGTGAAAATATCTTAAACTTGCTTATGAAGAATATGGTTTGTCATTTTGAATGAATGTGAGAAATCTTGACTTGAAAACAAATAAACAAATATCAAAAAACAGAAAACTAAATAAAGGATTTACATTAATTGAATTAGTAGTAATTATAGCTATTATCTCAATACTTTCTGCTATTGCTGTACCTAGGTTTATTCATTATACAGCATTTGCAAAAGAGACAGTATGCAAAACTAATAGAAGTCAAGCAGAAAGAATGTATGAAGCATTTCTTATAGAAGAAAATTTAGAACATATAGATATTATATTTGATCAATTTATGATAGAAAACTACTCAGATATATGTCCAAAAGATGGTATTATTTATTACTTAGATAGCAAAATAAATTGTCAAATACATGAGGGTATATCTGGAAATATAGATGAACCTGATGATCCGGAAGATCCGGAAGATCCTAATCCACCAGTAGAAGAAGTTCCTTGGCTTTGATTGGATGATTAGAGCGAAGTGAGAATGGTGGAGTAATTAGAACCACAATATATAGCATAATACATGATAAAAAATGTACTAAGTTATGCAAGATACAGTATTTATCCTTTCCTCATATTCATATCAAAGGTGAGTATGAGGAAAGGATAAATATGGAAGCAGGTTATCCCTAGTAAGATTTCAGACCAGTATGAGGTAAGGATTATAAATAAATTTGAAAGTCGGAGATTAGCTAATGAATAATGAAAAGCATCAAATAACGGGTTATAATAATTTCAAATTCATTAGATATGACAATGAATTCTGGTTTTCCCAAAAAACTATTTCAGAGATATTGGGCGTAAGATCTCATACAATAAATTGGCATCTAAAAGAAATTGAAAGAATTAACAGCAATTTTAAAATTTTGGAATTTAGAATCACGCAGATTGAAGGCAGTAGAGAAATAAGTCGTAATATTAAACACTATTCCTTAGAAACATTGTTTGACATATCCATGAGGTGTAATAATCTTGGTAATTTCAACGATATGATTAAACATCTAAATAAAAAATATGATGTAAATTTAGATTTCCAAGTAAGGCCAATAAAGGAAAAAAACTTTAAAGAGATACTCGAGAAAGCCTTGCATGGTATAGTAAGTTTTGAATATCAATATAGAATTAATGGTTATATAATTGATTTTTATTTTCCAGAAATTGATTTATGTGTTGAATACGATGAACATTATCATAAATACCAGTTAAACAAAGATAAATTGAGGGAAAAAAGCATAAAAAAATATCTTGAATGTGATTTTTTGCGAGTAAATGAGGGCGAAGAATTGGAATCGCTCAATAGAATAATAAAATTAACATTAGAAAAATTATATCTAAAAAGAACTGAACATGTTAAGAGTAATACCATCGAATTCGAGGGGTTTAAAATCGACTAATGTTTAGTTGTATCTACTTTTCCCAACTATAAGTTACTCTAGTGTATATATAGAAGCCGATAAATGAGGTGAAGTGATGAACTCAGAAATTATCATGTATCAGACAGAAGATGGATTGACGAAAATTGAAACAACTTTTGATGGTGATACCGTATGGCTTTCAATAGATCAAATGGCAGATTTGTTCCAACGAGATAGAAGTGTCATTGGTAAGCATATAAGAAACATTTTTAAAGAAGGCGAATTAGATAAAGAGTCAGTATGGGCAAAATTTGCCTACACTGCTTCAGACGGTAAAGAATATCAAGTGGACCATTACAACCTTGATGTAATTATCTCCGTTGGATACCGAGTGAAGTCATTACGTGGCACGCAATTTCGTATTTGGGCAAATAAGATCTTAAAAGAGTATCTTAAAAAAGGATTTGCTATGAATGATGACCTTCTTAAGAATGCAGGAGGAGGCAATTATTTTCAAGAACTACTTGAACGTATAAGAGATATTCGATCAAGTGAGAAAGTTTTTTACAGGCAAATACTTGATATCTATGCAACAAGCATAGACTATGATCCAAGAGCGCCAGAATCCATAAAGTTCTTCAATATAGTACAGAACAAGATGCACTTTTCAGCCCATGGTCACACAGCCGCAGAAATTGTCTATTTACGAGCTGATACAGATAAAGACTTTATGGGAATGACATCTTTTGATGGAAAAAGTTTAAGGAAAGTTGATGCATCTATTGCAAAGAATTATTTAAATGAAGATGAAATTAAGATTTTAAATAGACTAGTCACCGCATATTTAGAATTTGCTGAACTCCAAGCAATCAGACAAAGGCCAATGTATATGAAGGATTGGATAGGGAAGTTAGATAACTTTATAAGAATGAGCGGAAGCGAGTTGCTGGATAACGCAGGAAAAATTAGTCATGAAAAAGCTAAAATAAAAGCTGAATTAGAGTATGAGAGGTACAAAGAAAGAAGCAAAGATCAATTAACAAAAGTAGAAAGAGATTTTATAAAGCACATAAAAAATACGCAGAAGAAACTTGAAAAGAAGAAAGGTAAAAATGGTGGAATATAAAAAACATCTACCACCGATGAAAAAAAGTAATATCAAGGGTTTGATAGAAAAGTGGTCTTAGTGGTCGATAAAAACGTAAACTTTTTGATTGGATGTATATAACGACGTGAGTATGGTGAAAGGATAAAGAGGCTGTAAGGCAGTGATATCAATGGTTTCAGCACAACTCGAAAATGTACTAATGTTACAGAAGCATTACACGTCTAAGCATCCAAACATCATACGAAATTATGCAAGATGTAGTGCTAAATCAAGTACCATATACAATATATAGATCAAGAAAATAAGGTGTTCTATACACCACCAATATACATTTACATAGGGCAGGAGGAACTATCATGGTTTACTTAAAAATCAAAAGATTAATAGATATCATACTTTCATCATTAGGACTTATCATATTATCTCCTGTTTTTTTAGTACTTATTATCGCAATCAAGGTTGACTCCCCTGGGCCTGTTCTCTTTAAACAGAAGAGAGTCGGGATTCATAAGAGTCATTTTCATATATTGAAGTTTCGTACCATGAGAATTGATACGCCTAAGGATACACCAACACATCTTTTAGAAAATCCTGATCAGTGGATTACAAAGGTAGGTAAGTTCCTACGTAAAACTTCTCTGGACGAGCTACCACAAATCATCAATATCTTTAAGGGTGAGATGAGTATCATCGGCCCAAGACCTGCTCTTTGGAATCAGTATGATCTGATTGAAGAAAGAGATAAGTACGGTGCGAATGATGTGCCAGTTGGGCTTACAGGCTGGGCGCAGATTAATGGTAGAGATGAACTTGAGATTGATGTGAAGGCTAAACTTGATGGAGAGTACGCTGAGAAGATTGGATTTTTGATGGATGTCAGATGCTTCTTTGGGACGATATTCAGTGTTCTTAGAAGTGATGGTGTTGTTGAAGGTGGGACTGGGGTTAAGGCAGCCCAAGATTCAAATTCTAAGACTGAGGAGACAGTGAAGTAATGAAGAAAATATTAATCACTGGTAAGAACAGTTACATAGGCACATCTCTAGAGAATTGGCTCATGAGAGAACCTGATAAATATAAAGTAGATACAGTTGATATGAAAGATGGGTCATGGAAAGAGAAGGATTTCTCTCAGTACGATGTTGTGTTTCATGTGGCTGGGATAGCTCATGTTTCATCTGATCCAAAGATGGAAGACCTCTACTACAAAGTGAATAGAGACTTAACTATTGAAACTGCTGAGAAAGCTAAGGCAGAAGGTGTGAAGCAGTTTATTTTTATGAGCAGCATTATAGTTTATGGCGATAGCAGCAGTAGCAAGCGAGTCATCGATAAAAATACAGTTCCAACGCCGAGTAACTTCTATGGAAATAGTAAGCTGCAGGCAGAAGAAGGAATCAAACATTTAGAGTCTGATGATTTTAAGATAGTCGTACTTAGACCACCTATGATTTATGGCGAAGGTTCTAAAGGGAACTATCCTAAATTGTCTAAGTTAGCACAGAAGATACCAATATTTCCTGACATCGATAATGAGCGCAGCATGCTTCATATAGATAACCTTTGTGAGTTCATTAAGGTCATGATTGATTATGAAGAAACAGGGCTTTACTTCCCACAGAACAAAGAGTATGTAAAGACCAGTGAACTTGTTAGGACAATTGCTGAGGTTCATGGGAAAAAGATATGGATGACTAAGTTGTTTAATCCTTTGCTGAGGTTGATGTTTGGAATTGGGATAGTGAATAAAGTATTCGGCAATTTGGTTTATGAGAAGTCCATGAGTGACTACGATAAGGCCAATTACCGAATAAGAACATTTAAAGAATCTATTGAGTTGACAGAGAAATAATTAGTGTTGAGGGGGATGGTTATGAAGAAAGCTCTAATAATGGCATCAGTAGCATCAATGATTGATTTATTTAATATGGATAATATAGAAACTCTTAAAAACTTAGGATATGAGGTTGAAGTAGCATGTAATTTTGAATACGGGAGTATAACAAGTCAAGATAGAGTAGATGAGTTTAAAGAAGAGCTAATAGGAGATAATATTAAAGTTCATCACCTTCCCGTTCCACGTAGTGTTTTTGCAATTAGTGATATTGTTAAGTCACATAAAATGATGAAAAAGCTATGTGATGAAAATAATTATGAGATAGTACATTGCCATTCCCCAATTGGTGGGATAATTGCTAGGCTAGCTTGTAGAAAAGCTAGAAAAAAAGGAACGAAAGTTATCTATACAGCACATGGATTTCATTTTTTTAAAGGTGCACCACTAAAAAATTGGCTAATATACTACACAGCTGAAAGAATAACAGCAAAATTTACAGATTCATTGATAACAATTAATAAAGAAGACTACGAAAATGCACAAAAGTTTAATGTCGAGAATACTGAATATGTTCCTGGCATTGGAATTAATGTGGATAAAATAAAGAATGTGAAAATCGATAGAAGTAAAATGCGATCTGAATTTAATCTAAGTGAAGACGATTTTGTGCTTTTTACAGCAGGGCAATTATCGAAAAGAAAAAATCACGAAGTAGTAATTAAGGCGCTTGCTAAAATAGAGAATAAAAATGTAAAACTATTGATTTGCGGCCTAGGAGAACTAGAAAAGTATTTAAAGGAACTTATAAATGATTTAGGATTAGAAAATAGGGTGATATTAGCGGGCTATAGAAAGGATGTTGTTGAACAATTACATGCAGCTGATTGCTTTGTATTCCCCTCTTTCCAAGAAGGTCTTCCTGTAGCTCTAATGGAATCAATGGCTGCAGGGTTGCCCATTGTATGTTCAAACATCCGTGGAAATATAGATTTGATTGAACATAGAATTAATGGCTTTTTAGTAGATCCAAAGGATGTAAATGGCTTTGCTAGATATATAGAACAGATTGTATCTGATATGACAGTTCAAGATGAAATGAGGAAGAAAAATTTAGAGTTAGTAAAAAAATATGATAAAAAAAATATAAGAGAAAAAATGAATGTAATATACAAAGGAATAACAGTTTGACACTTTGTTATCAATAGAAAGAGGTTGGAATATGAAAAAAATCGTAATAACACCAGGAATAACTGATTTAAATAGAGGAGATCAAGCGTTAATATGGCTAATTAAAGATATCTTAGAAGCTGAAGGAGTCTCCGTAGAAGCCAAACTATTACAAAGTGGTAATAACAAGGAAGATATTTGTATGCAATCAAGACAAAGTGTTGATATGGGTTATGATGTTATGACTCCCTTGTTATTACATCCAGCAAGGAACAAGGAGACAAAAGATATAGGTTATTCTTTTTTTGTAAAAATCAGATGGGGATTAACGGCATTAAAGGATCTACTAAGTAGTTCAATGCTACTATCTAAGAATAGTTTGTTAAATAAAATCGGAGAAAACAAACTGGATAGTCAACAGTGCAAGACTTACAAAGAGTTTAAAAATATAGATTTATTAGTAGTAAAAGGAGGAGGTTTCCTACATACATATAAGAGGGTCACCGATATCTACTACCTTTACTATAGCTTATTCAATATTATGCTCGCACATAGGTTAGGGAAAAAAGTAGTTATTATGCCAAATTCTTTTGGCCCATTTATGGGGAAATTTGAAAAGCGTATCGTTAAGAAAGTTTTAAAGAATTGCGAATTAATATATGCTCGTGAAGATATTTCAAGAAAGTATTTACAAGATTTGTTAGGTAGAGAAGTCTATCTTTCACCAGACTTAGGCTTTTATATTGCACCTAATGAAAGTAAAGTATATGATGAATTTTTTGAACTGCCAAAATCAAAGAAGAAGGTCGCTATTACTATGCGTCCGTATAGATTTCCGGAGTATCCTGATGGTGAGGATAGGTACAAGAAATATATAAATGAAATGTATTTGACAAGTAAGGAGCTTATAAGAAAAGAATATCATCCTGTTTTTGTAGCACATACTTTGGGGCCTAGTGCTCATGAAGATGACAGAATAGCTTTAAATGAAGTCATAGAAAAACTTATAAAAGATGGAATTAAAAAAGAATATTACTCTTATATAGATGAACCTAATATGAATTGTTTTGATATAACTAATTTTTATTCACAAGTTGATTATATTATTGGAACTCGTTTTCATTCGGTTATTTTTGCCATGACTTCCTTAACACCAGCAATTGCAATTTCATATTCAGGCCATAAAACCACAGGAATAATGCAAGATATAGGTTTAGAAGAATATGTTGTTAAAATTGGGGAGATGGATTCAAAAGAATTAATGAATAAGTTTACTAAGCTTGTAAATGAAACAGAAACAGTTAAAAACAAACTACGCAATTATCTTATTGAGTGTGAAGAGGATAAAGAGGACTTAGTTTCAAAAATAAGTCATACTTTTAATTCGATAAAATCATAATTAATGATTACGATGGGAAGTGTAAGTCATGAAAGGCAAAATATTAGTAATATCAAGAAATGCTTGGAATAATTCGAATAGTACTGGTAATACAGCAACCAATTTCTTTTCAAATTGGAGTGATTGGGAGTTTGCTAACTTATTTTGTCGTGCAGAGAAACCTGATAATGATATTTGCACGAGATACTTCAGGCTATCTGAAAGTGATTTAGCAAGGAACTTATTCAAAAGTGATGAAATTGGAAAAGTTGCATCTTATAAAGAACTTACTGATGATGCAGAGGTAAGTAGTAACATTAATTTAAGTAAAGAGAAAAAACTATATGACTATTTCAGAAACAACCGATGGACATTACTTCTATGGGCAAGAGAAGTATTATGGTTAGTTTCAAATTGGAAGAATCATAAACTTAAAGAATTTATACATGATTTTGATCCTGATATCATTTATATGCCGATTCATGATTGCTTTTATATGCATAATATTTTAAGTTTTGTATATAAAATTTCAAAAGCGAAGATAGTTCTTATAACTGCTGATGATATGTATTCATTAAAACAGTTTTCTTTTTCACCACTGTACTGGATGAATAGAATTATTTTAAGGAAAAAGATTAGAAATAGCATTACTAAATCGAGTATATGTTACTCAATGAGTGATATTCAAATTAAAGAACTTAGTCAAGAGTTTGGCAATAAGTTTAAAATTCTCAGAAAAGGTGTAGAGTTAGGGTTAGACAAGAATCAGAATGTGAGTAATATTAAAAATCCAAGTGAAGTCATTACTTTTATCTATACTGGAAATTTAACACTTGGAAGATGGGAAACCCTGGCAATAATTGGTGATGCTATCAATGAACTGAATAAAAAACGTATACGTGCGAAGCTTGAAATATATAGTACCAATCAATTAACTAATAAAATGAAGCATAGGTTAAATAGTAGTAATGAAGTTAGGTTTATGGGAGCAGTTGACGCAAACGAAGTAAGGAAAATTCAAAGAGAAGCAGACGTAGTAGTTCATGTAGAATCGTTTAGATTAAAATCTAAGTTTCAAACTAGATTGTCTTTTTCGACGAAAATTGTTGATTATTTTCAGAACTCAAAATGCATATTTGCTGCTGGTTGGGAAGAGGCAAACTCAATTGATTATTTAATCAGAAATGATGCTGCAATAGTAGCTTATAATAAATCTATGATCAAAGAAAAAGTTAAAATGTTACTAGAAAATCCCTCAATAATCTCGGAATATTCACACAAATCCTGGGAATGCGGACTAAGAAACCATAATGCAAGAACAATAAAAGGCTCATTGATTAATGATTTCTCAATACTGATAAAGGAAGATATTTAATGAAAATATTACAGATAAATGCGGTGTATGGACAAGGAAGCACTGGTGCTATTGTAAGAGATATTGATTTGGCTCTTCAAAATGCTGGAGCTGAGTCTTATGTGGCTTGTTCGCGTCAAAGGCAAAAATTATTGCCTCATAACTGCTATGTAATTGGCAACAGTGTAGATTATAAAATACATGCTCTTTACACACGACTAGCAGGTAAGCAAGCTTATGGATCGACTATTAGCACATTACAACTGTTGAAGTATATGGAACGCTTACAACCCGACATAGTTCATCTGCATAACCTCCATAGCAATTATATCAATCTAAATCTATTATTAAGTTATTTGGCTGATAATAACATTAAAACGATTATAACACTGCACGATTGTTGGTTTTTTACAGGAAAATGTTTTCATTTTTCGCTAGTTGGATGTATGAAATGGAAAGAACAGTGTGGCAGTTGCCCAAAGTTGAAGGATTATGTCCCCAGCTGGTTTTTTGATCAAACTTCTAAAGTTTATGAAGATAAAAAAATCAAGTTTAACGCAATCTCAAATCTTGTTGTTGTTAGTCCCTCCAAATGGATGAGTGATCAAGCAGAGCAATCAATTTTAAAAGACAAATTAATTCTAACTATAAATAATGGTGTAGACATTAGTGTTTTTTACCCGCGAAATGTTGATAAATCAAAGTTTGATTTCATGAAAAGTAAAAGATTCATTATTATAGGTATAGCAAGCAAGTGGCTTCATGAGCAAAATAAAAACACTCTCGATTATGTAGCTAAACAATTAGATTCTGACAGTATGCTTTTACTAATCGGATGTAATGAGAAGCAAATTAATAACTTACCGCCTTCTGTTGTTGGAATGAGTTTCGTAACTGACAGAGATAAATTGGCTGAAATTTACTCGCTAGGCGATGTGTTTGTTAATGTTAGTTGGGAGGATACTTTCCCAACTGTAAACATTGAATCAATTTGTTGTGGAACTCCTGTCGTTACATACAATACCGGGGGGAGTCCGGAGGTAATAGATGTTAATACTGGTTATACAGTACCACAAGGTGACTATTTTGAATTATGGAGAAAAATTTCTGAGGTTAAGAAAAAAGGGAAAGAATACTATGTGCACAGATGTGCTAAGACGGGACATATGAAATTTAACAAAAATGATAGATATGAAGAATATATTGATTTATACAATAGAATTTTTGAGAAATGACAGTTTGATTTCTTGTCTCTCAACAAGATAGTTTCAAACATATTAGTATTTGAAAGAGGGAATAGATTTGCTGACAGAATTGTTTAATCCGTTGTACATAAACATAATGTTACTTCTTACCGAAGGGTTATTTATATTGAAAAATAAAAGAATAAATAACAGAAGACTAATTTTTGTTGTTTTTGCTACAACTCAGTGGATTTTATTATCAGGGCTAAGGCATATTACTATCGGTGAAGATACTCACAATTACTCTATAATATTCGATAGAACAATAGGGGTGTCGATTTTAGACTTGTTTGGAGACATCAAGATGCTTTTTGTAGGTGATATTATAGGTGTAGAACCTGGATATTATTTATTTCAAAAGCTAGTCCAGTTAGTATTTCCAGATTATAGATTTTTTCTTTTTGTTGTTGCTATTCTATTTTCAGCATCTCTTGGCGTATGGATATACAGATATTCAAAAGATCCTTTGGTCAGTTTTTTAATCTATTCCACCCTGTTTTATCATTTTTTTGCATTTACTGGCTTCAGACAGACTATAGCTACAGCCGTAGTCGTAATGATAGGCTATAAGTATATTCAACAAAGAAAAATGAAACAATTTATTATATTGACATTGATAGCATTCACAATTCACAAATCTGCGATATTGTTTTTGCCTTTTTACTTTATAGCCAATAGTCATGTTACTCGTAAACACATACTATTTACTCTAGTGTTATTTCCAATTCTAATGGTATTCCGTGTGCCAATCGCATTGAAAATTATTCAATTAAGTGGATACCATCAGTATGAGTTGTTTGAAGGTGCAGGAACATACAATTTCACTTTGATGTTATTATTAGTAACTATAGTGAGTATGTGGAAGATGAAATATATTATCAGTAATAATCCTTCTGCTAAGCATTTTTTTAATGCCATAATAATTGCTCTTCTACTTACGCCATTAACATGGGTGAATCCTAGTGCTATGAGAGCTGTCCAATACTATTCATTGTTTTTAATGCTACTAATACCAGAAATATTTGGCGCCTTCAATAAAAAAGAGAAAGTTTTGGTATATTATATTGGAATAGGTGTTCTGTTATTGTTATTTATTAGAAATAGTCCACACTATATATTCTATTGGAAATAAGAAGCACCGTATAAAAAAAGATTGGTTTAATGATAAATAACGACTTAATGGAGGAGAATAAATGTTCAAAAGAAAGACTCTACTAATCACAGGTGGAACAGGATCTTTTGGTAACGCTGTAATGAAAAGATTTTTAGATACAGATATAAAAGAAATTCGTATCTTTTCTCGGGACGAGAAGAAGCAAGATGATATGAGAAAACTTTATAAAAACGACAAATTAAAATTCTACATAGGGGATGTTAGGGATTTAGCAAGTGTTAAGAATGCTATGCATGGAGTAGATTATATCTTTCATGCAGCGGCTCTTAAGCAGGTACCTTCTTGTGAGTTCTTCCCACTTGAAGCGGTAAAAACTAATGTACTAGGAACAGATAATGTATTGTCTGGTGCTATTGAGATGGGAGTTAAAAAGGTAATATGTCTCTCTACAGATAAGGCAGCCTATCCAATCAATGCAATGGGGATTTCAAAAGCAATGATGGAGAAGGTGTTTGTTGCAAAAGCAAAGACTGTTGATTCTGATAGAACACTAATTTGTGGTACAAGATATGGTAATGTTATGGCTTCAAGAGGGTCAGTAATTCCACTGTTTATTGATCAAATTAAGAATGGACAGCCTTTAACCGTTACGGATCCTAATATGACAAGATTCTTAATGAGTCTTGAAGAGGCAGTTGAGCTTGTTGTATTTGCTTTCCAAAATGCTGAAGCAGGAGACATTATGGTTCAGAAATCTCCTGCATCAACCATTGGGGATTTAGCACAAGCAGTTAAAGAGCTTTTTAAAGCAAACAATGAAATTAAAGTAATCGGAACTCGTCATGGAGAAAAGCTCTATGAAACACTTCTGACTAAGGAAGAGCATGTTGTAGCCAAAGACATGGGTGGATTCTATAGAGTACCTGCTGATAAGAGAGATTTAAACTACGACAAGTACTTCGTTGAAGGAGATCAAAAGCTTTCATCTGAAGATGAGTACAACTCTCATAATACAGAAAGGCTTAACATAGAACAAATAAAAGAAAAGCTACTTCAGCTTGATTATATAAGAGAACAATTGGAAAGTTGGGATAGATAATGAAGATTTTAGTCACTGGGGCAAAGGGCTTCATAGGAAAAAATTTAATAGCTGAGCTAAAAAACAGAAAGTACACTGAGATTCTTGAGTATGACAGAGATACAGATCCTTCTCTACTTGATGAGTTCTGTAAAAAAGCTAGCTTTGTATTTCATCTTGCAGGGGTAAATCGACCAAAAGAACAATCGGAGTTTATGGAAGGCAACTTTGGGTTCACCTCAGATCTATTAGATTCTCTTAAAAAACATAATAACACCTGTCCAGTGATGATTTCGTCTTCCATTCAAGCTGAGCTAGATAATCCTTATGGTGAAAGTAAGAAGGCGGGAGAAGACCTTCTTCTTGATTATGGTGTAGAAACCGGAGCTAAAGTTCTTGTTTATAGATTCCCTAATGTGTTTGGTAAATGGTGTAGGCCTAATTATAATAGTGCGGTTGCTACATTTTGTCATAATGTTGCTCATTCTTTGCCTATTCAAGTGAATGATCCAAGCGTAGTAATGAATCTTGTTTATATAGACGATGTCGTTAATGAGCTGATTAATTCGCTAGAGGGAAAAGAAAACAAAATAGGTTCATTTTGTGGAGTTCCTGTAGTACATACTATAACACTTGGTGAAATAGTAGATCTAATTTATTCATTTAAGAAAAGTAGAGACAATAGGTCAGTTCCAAACATGTCTGATGCATTTACTAAAAAGCTCTACAGCACTTACTTGAGCTATTTGCCAGAAGACCAGTTAAGTTATGATTTAAAGATGAATGTGGATGAGAGAGGGTCTTTTACTGAGTTCATTAAAACGCCTGATCGTGGCCAGGTTTCAGTGAATATCTCAAAACCTGGAGTTACGAAAGGTAATCACTGGCACCACACGAAGAATGAGAAGTTTTTAGTTGTAAGTGGTAAGGGTGTTATCAGGTTTAGAAAAATTGATTCAGATGAAGTACTAGAGTATTTCGTAAGTGGTGACAAAATGGAAGTTGTTGATATACCAACGGGATATACACATAATATAGAAAACCTCGGCGATTCAGACATGGTAACAATTATGTGGGCTAATGAGTCATTTGACTATGAAAAACCTGATACTTATTATTTGGAGGTATAACTGATGAAGAAATTAAAAGTCATGACAGTCGTTGGGACTAGACCAGAAATAATTAGACTGTCAGCTGTTATAAATAAATTAGATAAATCTGATGCAATTGAACATGTTCTTGTTCATACAGGACAAAACTATGATTATGAGTTGAATGAAGTTTTCTTTAATGACTTCAATTTAAAGAAACCAGAGTATTTTTTAAATGCTGCTAATGGGACAGCAGTAGAGACAATTGGAAATATTCTAGTGAAGATTGATCCAATCCTTGAAGAAGTTAAGCCAGACGCATTTCTAGTACTTGGAGATACAAATAGTTGTTTATGTGCAATAGCTGCAAAGAGAAGACATATTCCAATTTTCCACATGGAAGCTGGAAACAGATGCTTTGACCAGAGAGTACCTGAAGAAACAAACAGAAAGATTGTAGATCATACAGCGGATATCAACTTAACCTATAGTGATATTGCTAGAGAGTATCTTTTAAGAGAAGGTCTTCCAGCAGATAGAGTCATTAAAACGGGTAGTCCGATGTTTGAAGTTCTTAATTCTAGAAAAGAAGACATTGAAGAATCAGATGTACTTGAAAGACTAGGACTTGAAGGTGGAAAGTATTTTGTTATATCTGCTCATAGGGAAGAAAACATTAATTCAGAACAGAACTTTATGGATATTGTAGATAGCTTAAATACGATTGCGGAAAAATATCAGATGCCTTTGATTGTAAGTACACATCCGAGAACAAGAAAAATGATTGAAGATAAAGGCATTGCGTTTGATCCATTAGTGAAAACTATGAAGCCACTTGGATTTAACGATTATGTGAAGCTTCAGAAGTATGCTAAAGCTGTTCTTAGTGATAGCGGGACAATTAGTGAAGAGTCATCAATTTTAGGATTTAGAGCACTTAATATAAGACAAGCTCATGAGAGACCAGAAGCTATGGAAGAAGCATCAGTGATGATGGTTGGGCTTAAGAAAGAGAGAATTCTTCAAGGGCTAGAAGTACTGGAGACACAAGAGAGAGACATATTAAGGTTGGTTGCAGATTATAGTATGCCAAATGTGTCTGATAAAGTGTTAAGGATTATTTTATCTTACACAGATTATGTGAATAGAGTTGTTTGGGGGAAATAATTTAATTTTTAGTTTTAAAGGAGGCGAATTTCCATGAAAATAACATTCTTCTCAAACTTCCTAAATCATCACCAACTTCCTTTTTGCAAAGAAATGTCTAAAAAAAATGGTGTGGATTTTAAATTTGTTGCAACAGAACCAGTGCCTGATGAACGCTTGAAGATGGGTTATCATGATATGAGTACCCAATATTCGTTTGCTTTGAATACTTATAGTAGTAAAAATGCGCATGAATATGCTATTAAGCTGGCAAATGAAAGTGACGTTGTAATTATTGGGTCCGCGCCAAATTTTTATATAAAAAAGCGTATAGAATCAAACAAGTTAACTTTTTATTACATGGAGAGAATCTTTAAGAAAGGTAGACACCGAATATTGAATCCCAAGACACTAGGATATTTACTTTTTTATCATTCTCGATTTAAAAATAAGAATTTATATATGTTATGCGCAAGTGCATATACTTCAGCTGATTTTGGTTTGGTTGGAGCCTATAGAAATAAGGCATACAAATGGGGTTACTTCCCAGAGGTTAAGAAATACGATTTAAATGAATTAATGGATTTAAAAAATCAAAATAAAATTCCTAAATTACTTTGGGTGGGTAGGTTATTAGATTGGAAACACCCTGATCATGTAATTGAGTTGGGTAGAAAATTAAGAGATAGTGGATATGAGTTCTCTTTGGACATTATTGGTACTGGTCCAATGCAATCTCAGATTAAAAATATGATCGAAAAGAATAATCTTCAGAATCAAATTAAGTTGTTAGGAAGTATGAAGCCTGAACAAGTAAGGGTTCACATGGAACAAGCTAATATTTTTTTATTTACTAGTGATTTTAATGAGGGATGGGGTGCGGTTCTTAACGAAGCGATGAATAGTGGATGCTCAGTAGTTACAAGTCACGCAATTGGTTCAGTTCCGTACTTAATCAAAAGTGGTTCAAATGGATTGATATATAAAAGTGAAAACATTAATTTTTTGACTGAAAGAGTAAAATATCTTTTGGATAACAAAGAAATATGCCATAAAATAGGGATTAATGCTTACAAAACTATGAGTAATACATGGAATGCTGAAGAGGCGGCTAATAGACTAGTTGAGTTATCTAAATCCCTGTTGACTGGCAATCAATTATATTTTGAAGAAGGCCCTTGTAGCAAAGCAAAAAAAATAAACAATAATTGGTTCGGGGGGAAAAAAAATCAATATGTTAGTAAGTGTGATAGTACCGGTTTATAAGGCTGAACCTTATATTATGAAATGCATAGATTCAATTTTGAATCAAACCTTTAAAGATCTTGAGATAATCCTTGTTGATGATGGCTCACCTGATAGATGTGGAGAAATATGTGATGAATATGCAAAAAAAGACAAACGCATAAAAGTTATTCATAAGAAAAATGGTGGCTCGAGCTCTGCTAGAAATGCAGGTTTGGCTATTGCAAGAGGGAATTATATTGGATTTGTTGATAGCGATGATTACATTGAGCCGGACATGTATGAAAATCTGATAGATACATCCTTGAAATTTAAGAGTGAAGTTTCAAGTGTTCTATATAGAAGAGTTGATGAAAAAGGAAATGTTAAAGACTCAACAAGAGTTGATATTAAAAATAAGTTTTTATCAGCAGAAGAATACTTAAAAGAATTATTGTTGCATATTGGTGATGTTAGTGTTTGCACAAAGCTGTTTAGAAAAAGTGTTATTGAAGGGTTAGAATTTGAAGTAAAGAAGTCAAATGAAGATTTGTTATTTATGCTTGAAGTGATACAAAGAATTGACGGAATTCATCTAATCACCAAAGTTGGGTACAATTATTTAATTCGTTTGGGGAGTAAAACTAATATTGGTTTTTCTAAGACTACCATCGACATGGTGGATAACTCCATATACACTTTGGATTATGTCAGAAATAAATATTTGAATTTACTGAAAGAAGCAAATAGATTTCTATTATATCAGCATATGATATATATGCTGATAATACCTAAAAAACAGATGAATAGCAACAACACGCATTATGTTGTAACGTTACACAACATTAGAAAGTATATATTTAAGAATTTATGTAACCCCTATATTAGCTTAAAGGAAAAAGTAATTCTAATCTTTATGTCAGCATCACCATTAGTGGTTCAGACTATTAGAACAATAAAAAATTCGTAGTGAGGAATATCAAAATAATTGGGTTGCCGCAAGTTTTATATTAAAATTATATGAATACTATAGCTATAAGCATCCAAAGAGCAAGGGATAATATTCAAGAAGTTCTGAATGTGGTGAAGTTTCAACTTGATCAAAATAGAGGTTTCGATTTTAACATTCGTACATTTCATTAATAACACTAGAAAGAGGGTGAACTATGTCGAGAACTAACTATAGTATGAAAAATTTAAAATATACATTAATAGGACAATTTTCACGAATATTAATCAGCTTTTTATCAAGAACAATTTTTGTAATTTACTTAAACGCAGAATATTTAGGTTTAAATGGATTGTTTACAAACATTTTATCTGTTTTATCTGTAGCTGAACTAGGTATAGGTACAGCGATTGCGTACAGCTTATATGAGCCACTTGCAGAGAAAAACGAAAAAAAAATTAGTGCGATAATTAGATTATATAGAAATGCTTATATTACTATTGGTGTGTGGATGTGCGTTGCTGGTCTTGTTAGTTCACATTTTTTAGAGTTTATCATTAGAGACATGCCTGAAATACCTAATATTAAGCTGATTTACTTAATGTATATTGCTAACTCCGCGATAAGCTATTTTTTGTCATATAAGCGTACTCTGATTATTGCAGATCAAAAGAAATATATTGATGCAATATATCACGATACTACATTTTTGATTCTTAATGCGATACAGATTGTTGTACTGGTCTTTACACAAAACTTTATTGCGTATTTAGGAATTAAGATTATTGCTACGTTTGTAGAAAATTTACTGTTATCAATTAAAGCTAATAAGTTATACCCTTTTTTGAGATTTCATAAGAAAGAAAAATTAGATGATGAAAGTAAGAGTAATATAATTAAAAATGTAAAAGCAATGTTTTTTCATCGTATAGGTGGAGCAGTTGTACTGGGAACTGATAATTTACTTATCTCAAAATTTGTAGGTATTGTATCGGTAGGGATATATTCCAACTATTTGCTTATTATAAATACCTTGAAAATTATCTTTGCTGTTGTGTTTCAATCAGTTATAGCAAGTATTGGGAATTTTAGCGTTACTGAAAACAATACACGTTTATTAGGTTTGTTTAGAACTTTAGATTTTTTGGGATATTGGATATATGGCTTTTCTTCAATTGCATTATTTAATCTTCTTAATCCATTTATTAATTTATGGTTAGGTGATGACTATACATTCCCCGCGAGAATTGTTTTACTAATTGTAGTAAACTTCTATATTCAAGGTCAGCGATTGAGTGTAATGACTTTTAAGGAAGCATTGGGATTGTTTTGGTATGATAGATATAAACCAATTTTTGAGTCTGTCATAAATCTTACCTTTTCAATTTACTTAGCAAATGCATATGGCTTGTCAGGAGTTATTCTTGGTACAATTATTAGCACTGTTTTAACTGCATTTTGGATTGAACCATTAGTTTTGTATAAATATGGATTGAAAAGAGATATCTCTAATTATTTCTTTAGGTATTTAAAAAGAATTTTTTTCATTTTGGTTATTGGAGTGATTACGAGATATTTATGTAATCTCATTCCAGGGGTTGCAATATGGACATTTTTAGCTAAAATATTCATATGTTTAGTAATACCTAACATACTAATAGTTATTTTCTTTCATAAAACAAGTGAGTTCAAAGAATTGTATATAATAAGCAGAAAATTTATAAAGTATCGCCACTGATAAATCAAAGTGATCAGGAAAATTGCTTTCACTTCTAATGATTATTTGAAGTCTATTTGTTGAATAAAATCAATAACTAAGTTAAAAATTTGGAGGTGACCACAACCAATGAACATATTAGTAACCGGAGGCCTAGGCTTTATCGGCAGCCATACGGTAGTAGAACTAATTAAGAATAACCATACCGTTATCATAGCTGATAATCTTATCAATTCTAAGATTGAAGTGCTGGACAAGCTATATACCATAACAGGCATCAAACCATCTTTCTATCAGATCGATGTAACTGATGAAGCAAAGGTAGAGGAAATCTTTAGTAAACATAAAATCGATGGTGTGATTCACTTCGCTGGCCTTAAGGCAGTAGGAGAGTCTGTATCCAAACCTATTGAGTATTATTATAATAATTTGGTGAGTACCATGATACTTAGCAAGATGTGCGTGAAATATGGAGTAAACAAGTTCGTCTTTAGCTCATCTGCAACAGTGTATGGTGATCAGCCATCTCCACTTAAGGAAGATATGGAGCTTAATAAGACAACCAATCCATATGGTGAAACAAAAGCTATGAGTGAGCGCATCTTGACCGATACAGCTCATGCTAACGATGGATTTGCTGTTAGCTTATTAAGATATTTCAACCCAGTAGGCGCTCATGAGAGTGGATTGATCGGTGAAGATCCTAACGGCATTCCAAACAATCTTATGCCTTTTGTGACTAAGGTAGCTAAAGGACAATTAGAGAAGTTAAGTGTATTTGGAAATGACTATGATACAATAGACGGGACAGGCGTTCGTGATTACATCCATGTAGTGGATCTTGCTAAAGGACACGTGAAGGCCATTGAGAATCTTAAAGATGGTGTTAATATTTATAACTTGGGAACCGGCAGAGGAACTTCTGTTTTAGAACTTGTTAATGCCTTTATGAAGGTCAATGACATCGATGTTCCTTTTGAGATTGTTGGAAGACGTCCGGGCGATATCGCGACCTGTTTCGCTGATGCCAGCAAAGCTAAGAAAGAGCTAGGTTGGAAAGCTGAGCTTGGGATTGAAGAAATGGTCAGAGATGCCTGGAAGTTTGAGCAGAATAACAAGTAAATCGGTAGAAGAAGTTGATTTCCCAATCTCACCTCTCCCCAACCCCCCAAGAAACTTTTCAACCACATAAGTAAATTTTGGGAATCTTATATGATGAGGCTTAGAAGTAATAAGGGTTACATCAACTAAAGCTTAGATTTGAGAGGTACCGGGCACGGACAAGTGTACGAATGAGATTTGAGAGGTGCCGGACATCTTGACAAGCGGACAAGTTGATTAGGGTGATGGAGAGATGAGCATCTATACAGAATAAATAGATAGGCAAATAGGCTGGTATCAAGATCGGTAGTGACGATGACACCCAGATAAGCATGATTAGTTTGATACCGAGATCGGTTGTGAGGTTGACTTTTCAGATAAGCAGTGAAGGTAAACATCCCAGATAGGCAGTGATGGTAACTTTTCAGATCGGTAGTGACGGTTAATTTTCAGGTAGTGATTCTGGTTGATCAGTTTGACACCATGATTAGCAGTGAAAGAGAACGGGCATTTTTAGTTGCAGAGATGTCCGTTTTTTAAGAAGATGAGTTTACAGAATATTGTATTAATGGTCAAATGTACTGGAGGGCTATTATGGCTTATAAGTTGAATGAGAAAGATTTTGAGAAAAAATTAGATCAGCAGCTTAAGTTTCTAAAAGCTTCAATTTCAGCATTTGATCAAGGGGATGAGGATGAAGCGATTAGGATTGCTACGATACTTCGAGTTCTTTTTCATGATACTTGTAATAGCGAATCTTTGCTAAAACACCTGTTACTAAAAAATAAGATTTACTTCTATTCAGCTGTTTCGAAATACTTGCCAACAAATATTATTACATATGCTGGATTGTGTGGAGTACGAACTCATTTGAATTTTGGGGAGTATTATCCTTCACTTGCTGTTGATACCATCTATGATAAGAAGCATCTAAGTTTTGACTTGTGGTGGAATGAAATTATTTTTGACGATAAGAAATCACTATTTTCAAGAAGTGATATACTTAGAATTGTTGCAGACAAAGAAGGTGGAGCGCATGTTGATTCTAAACTCCCAGACAATTATCACGAGTTGACAAATCTAAACTCATTGGGAAATAAGTTTGTATATCAAAATGAAGACGGCGGCTTAAGTGAGATAGATATGCGAAACAATCCAGCATATGTCAGCATAAGAGTGATTGCCCAGGAGCTATTGCATAGCCTCGATATTTATCAGAACTGGTTCTTATTCAATCGGAGTAAACATAAATCGCTCTATGTATCAAGTAGATATGTTGGAGAACACCTTTATATAGCCCATTATCAAGTTGAGAAAGCAGTACTGGCTGAGAAATTATATACAGATGATAGGGTAACGAAAAACGATGAATTAACTGCCTATTATAACGTGATGATTCATAAGAAAAGGAAATCAAGAATGGATACTATTTTTGTCACTTAACATAGAGTAAAAGATGAGCACGATAAACAGTACGTAGTAATGTTTAATAGATAGAAAGGAGCAATCAATGGAATCCATTTATTCATTCATAAAATCATACATACCTAACGCAAAACGTGATCCGAAAGAAGACTACCTGACACAAATACTGGCATGGACTCTCGTAAACATCTCTGGATTCAGACAGCAGTTTATTGGGTTCTTAGTTGGACGTTTAGAAAGCCCCTTGTTTACTGAGCTCTCAGAAGAGAGTACACAAGTACAAACCCAATATTCCAATGAGAATGGGTTCATTGATATGTTAATATGGGCGGATGGCAATGGCTTTATTTTTGAACATAAAATTGATAGCTCTCTTTCGATCAATCAAATTGAGAAATATCGTCAAGCCATCAGTAGCATGCATGAGGGAATCTTTTACACGGTATTAATTACTGCAACAAGGATGCAACATACTCAACAAGCTGATATCAAACTAGTATGGGCCGATGTCTATGATTTCATTCTAGAGGTCATTGATGACTACGATAACCACGAGCGTTTTTTGTTGGAGCAATTGACTGCTTACCTTAAGCAACAGGGATTAGGCAGGATGGATCCCGTGAATATGGATAACATACTGGGTTACTTTCCCGGGATGGAGCTTGAAAGTAAGCTTGATGTATTATTCGAGCGTGTGATGGAAGTTGATTGGACAGCGAAGTGCTCTTATCTTAATAGCATTCAAAATGATACTTACTCACCGGTGTACAATAAGAGGCGATGGGGACGGAAGGGAATAGATTTTTTCAGCTCATGGAAGCCGGGGATTTTTGCGGGGTTCATAATGGATGTAAAGGATCATGGATTACTACCAGCTGAAGTAACAAACGGACCAGACTTTGTAATTTTCTTGGAACATGTGTATGATAAGAAGAGACCAGAGCTAATGGAAAAGAGAAGCAGGTTTATGGGTTCCCCCAATTTTAATGAACTAAACCGTCGATTGGTGCAGAACAGTGGATCGTTTGAATACTTGCCCGGACTAGAAAAAAGTCCGTGGCGGTTGGTTGTGCTGCGTAAGCCGGCAAAGGAAATCTTTAATGGCACTTCAACATTGGAAGAACAGGTCAAAGCGCTTCGTGATGCTATATGCGAAGGCCTTGATCTAATAACTCAAGATAATCTCGTGTTATGATAGAAGGGTACTCATCAGTTTTAGCCCAGTACAGGAGTAGTGCGCCATCAATGAGAATTTACGGAGGTAAGATTTGAAGATACTACAGCTCAAGATATCATTGGACCATACATGGGTGAACAGAGAAGTCCTGGTTAGAGAGGGCATCACATATCATGAACTGCATAAGGTGATCCAGCGCGTGTTTGGCTGGGAGGATTACCATCTGTATGAGTTCGTTGTCGATGGCGAACGTATTGGTGATCTTGAGAATGATGAGTTTGGTAGTATCGCCTACGAGGCTGCGACAACTCCGATGTTTTCTGATAAGAAGAAATTCAGCTATCAGTATGATTTTGGTGATGGCTGGGAGCATACCATCAGAATCGTAAAAAAGCTTGAAGCCGATCCTGATGTGGACTACCCTGTTTGCATTGGTGGAAAGAGAGCATGTCCACCTGAAGACTGCGGTGGTGTGTATGGATATCGCGAGATTCTAAGGAACCGTGAACAGTTTGTAGACTGGTTAGGTTATGAGTTTGACCCAGATGATTTCACGGTAGAATGGGCCAATGAAAGGCTTGAGGTATTGATATTAGAGCAGAGACTCTTTGGGACACATGGGTTGATGCGTGAAGAATATGAAATGCATGGTCAAGGTTCTACTCATGGAGAAGGTGTGGCGGATGATACTGCTGGAATGTCACTATTAACTAAGTATATCGTTGCCTTAACGAATCTTTATGGGGTCTTGCCGGAGGAAGAGCTGGTTAGGATTTTCAATTCGCAGAACGAAGACCAGATCACTCTTGATGAACTTGAAAGCTGGATAGATAATCATTCTGAAGAACTCGTTGGAACGCCTGTTAGTTCTATTCCGGGTCTCTTCATTCATGAAGACTTGATGGACGTCGATATTTTTAAAGATATGATGATGAAGAAGGCCAATAAGCCTCACTACGTACCTGAAAAAGAAGAGCTTCTCAAGTATGTTAATCCGTATTACCCTGAATCTACAAAGGAGCTTGATACTCTTCTGAACTATATCAAGAAACATCTCATCTCAAATGAAGAGGATGCCTTGGACATCGTTGAAGATATTCATGATTACTGCAAAAATGGTGTAGATATGAGGTCTGTTATGGAGCTTTTTAACGATTATGAAGTTAGCTTTGAGAGCATGGAGCAGGTCAATGAAGTCTTACAGATGGTTACAAGTGTAGCTAACAACATTAGGATTTGGGAGAACAACGGCCACACTCCCCATGAGATCTTTGAGAAATATGAAAAGCCAAACATGAAGCCACTTCCGGACAAGCCATTTGTCTACAAGGGTGGAGAGCAGACTGTGGTAAAAGGAGAAAAGGTTGGCAGGAATGATCCATGCCCATGTGGTAGCGGAAAGAAGTATAAAAAGTGCTGCCTGGGTAAAGATCTGTATCATTAAATCGTGAAACGAGTGGGGCTTGAAGATGTTCTACTCTTATATGAGATGGTTTTTAGAGATTTCATAGAAACTCACTTAACACTAGATTCATGACCTCAAGGAGAACTGACATGAAGAAACTACTGAAAATATTTTTATGGATTGCACTTTTCCCATTCATGCTGACATATTGGGGATGGAAAACAAATAAGAAGCCTGTCATGTTTATCGGTGCTATTCTATCGCTGATTATTGTTGCAGGCAGCTTCTCTGGCCAAGAATCAATTGATAGTGCCACGGCTACTGAAAGTGATCCATCAATCGAGAGTGTAGCTGTTCATGAGGACGAAGCTACTCATGAGGATGATGCTAATCATGAGAGTGAAAGTGACGCAGAAAGTACTGAAATCGCATCAGAGGATCCAGAAACTGATGTAGCAGAAGCTCAGACTACACCGGAGGATTCGCCAGAGAGCGGATCTGAGGGCGCTCCTAGCAGCATATCTGAGAACCCTTCAGAGTCTGCAGAAGAATATCCTTCTGAGGACAGTAATCCAGATGCTACTATACCGGAATCACAGCAAGCCTCAATATTCGAAGGCTACAGATTAATCAAAGTCGATGGTGGCGATCTATCTGGTCATAGAGAAGCTAATGTGGTTGTGGATATAGGATTTGGTGATAGAGAGTACTGGGCTTTTACAAATGAGTATGGACAGCTTGTTAAGGTAATCGCAGATGTGATTATCCCTCAGGATGAGAGCAAAGAACCGGTTACATCTGAGGGACGTTATTATCCGGATGAAGCCAAAGTGCCCGGAACTGAAGCAAGCGACCTAGATGAAGGTCATGTTATTATGTGATAAAATATATAATAAAGTAATTATTTATTATATAATGGTTATAAATGTTGTAATAGTAACCTATAGATAAATATTTAAAAACTTTATACGAAATAGATAAAACAAAATATTTTGGAGTGTGTAATGACGAAAATCAAGAAAATATCAAATAATAATATAAGATTTATATCAGAAATAATAACAGAAATAAAAGTTGATAAAAATGGAAATGAATTTATCTATGAAAATGTAGTAATTAAAATTAAAAACTTTAAAAATGGACAAAGTAGAATTCATCCTTTTACCATTTTCCTAGATCAATGGAGTTCTAAATCAACAAACACTAAATTAAAATATTCAAATGATA
>Ga0182234_10028_pt1 | contig 89760 bp, 97 predicted proteins | sample hydfratesGB_TM_A_FD_145595 | JGI IMG/M metagenome (GOLD analysis project Ga0182234, IMG submission 145595) | Subsurface microbial communities from deep shales in Ohio, USA - hydraulic fracturing test GB_TM_A | ecosystem: Environmental > Aquatic > Deep subsurface > Shale gas/oil reservoir >...
CAGCTCTTTTTTTATTACCATTCGTTTCAACTAATTTCTTAATAATTTTATACTTTTCATTTTCTTTCATATTCAAATTTACCTTTCTCATTTTTCCACCTCACATTTTTTATGAGGTTTTATTATACAATATCATTAAACTTTTTGGGACATTTTCTCGTGTGGTTACTTAGGACATTATCACATCTCAATCAGAAAAATATTTTATTAGATAATGAAATGTTAACTAAATATGAAAACATAATAACAGAAGACACTCAAAATAGTCCGAGGGATATAGTAATTGTTTATTCAGGCGGAGACGATATGTTTGTTGTAGGTGCTTGGAATCAGGTAGTAGAATTTGCTGTTGATTTGTATAGGAGTTTTAAAGAATATACTAATTCTAAAATAACCTTCTCAGCAGGAATAGGAATATTCAAAGATACTTATCCTATAAATCAAATGGCAGAGATCACAGGATCTTTAGAGGACAAGGCTAAAAACAACAACTACCCTTTAAAAAATTCTATAGCTTTATTTGGTGAAGGTAAAGATAGCTATGGGAATGAAGAGTCTCATTTATATAGATGGGAAACCTTTATAAATAAGGTGCTAAATGAAAAGTATAAATTCATAAAAGAAAATACAGTATTAGAAGAAGATAAGACTTCGGATAAGATATATCTTGGAAAATCTATTATCTACAGGTTAATAAGTCTAATAAGAAGTTCAAGAAAAAACAATGACAATAGAATCGACATAGCAAGGTTCGCCTACACTCTTGCAAGAATAAACAAGAAAAAAAATCAAATAGAATCATATAATATTTTCAAGAGAAAAATGTTTGAATGGATAAAAAATGATGAAGAGGCAAATCAGCTTTTAACGGCCTTGATATTAATAGTATACGAACACAGAGAAAGTGAGGAATGATTATGAATTTAATGAAGATTGATGAAATTGAAGAAAAAGTAAAAAATTCACGAATAACTACAACTCAGTTGAGGCTTTTACTGTCTAACTCTGCAGTAATAAAAAATAAAATTGAATTAGAAAATTTAAATTCTGATGGAGATAAACTATCTGATGAACTGGTTAGAGAAATAAACTATCTGCTTGTTAAACATATATACCAGTGTGGTAGAGAAAGAAATGTAAAATATTTCGACAGCGAATTTAAAATTTCAAATATTATTAAAGACATTAAAGACTCAAGAAAAAAATTCAATGATTTTTACAGATACTTAGAAACAATTGTAGCATACAGCAAATTTTATAGAGAGTAAAAGGAGGAAACTATGTATACATTAAAAGGAAAAATAATATTTAAATCGGATTTAGAATTAGTTACAGGTCTCCATATAGGAACTTCAGGTAGTTTTTCAGCAATAGGAACAGTTGATGCCTTTGTTATTAGGGATCCTTATACAAAAATACCTATTATACCTGGATCTAGTTTAAAAGGAAAAATGAGATATCTTCTATATAAAATTTTAAACAACAGTGTTGAAGATAGGGCTGATATTGAAGAAGAGGGATATATGGTGAAAAGACTTTTTGGTGGATCAAATCCTGTAATTGAATCAAGAATAAAATTTCAAGATATTAAGCTTAAAGATGAGTCTATAGAAGACTTAAAAAAATTAGATTTAGACCTACCTTTTGCAGAAATAAAGTTTGAAAATACAATTAATAGAACAACTGGAGTGGCTATGCCCAGACAGCTTGAGAGAGTTCCTGCAGGAGCAAAGTTCAACTTTAAGATGACCTATGATATAGAAAAAGAATCTGAATTAGAAGAAGATTTAAAAAACATCAACATGATGATGGAACTTTTAGAAGAGGACTATTTGGGGGGACATGGTACAAGAGGTTATGGAAGAGTGAAATTCAATAATAAAAAAGTAGAACTTAAATCTTATGCTGATTTACAAATAACGAAGGAAGAAATCGAAGAAATCCTTTCTGTTTAGGGGGAACTATGAGTTATTATATATATAAACTTAAATTTAATACAGGAGTGCACTTTGGATTGAGCGACGGTACAGGTCTTGAAAAAACAGATATCTCTTTTTCATCAGATGCATTTTTTAGTGCAGTTATGTCTGAAACTGTAAAACTTTACGGAGAGCAAAAACTAGAGAAATATATTGGTTTTATAGAAAAAGGTGATTTTTTAGTGTCAGATCTGATGCCTTTTAAAGACGTCGACCTATACCTACCAAAGCCATATGCATTTATAGAAAAAGAAAAATCTAATGACAGAGAAAATAATCTTAGAAGTGATAAAAAGAAACTTAAAAAAATTAAATATATACCAGTTGAAAAAATAGACTCCTACTTCCAGTACCTATCTAACGGTGGGGAGATACCTATTGAAGAAACTGAATTTGGAGACTCTAATTTATTTCTGAAAAATAGTATAGATGATAAAAGAGAAGAAGACACCAGATTATATTCTGTAGAAACATATCATTTTTCTGAAGATTCAGGACTGTATTTTATATTAAAATGTCCTGATGAACTGATAGATGAATTTGATAATATACTAAACAGCTTAGGGACAACAGGTATAGGAGGTAAAAAATCATCAGGATACGGGAAGTTTTCATTATATACCGACCCTATAGAACTTTATTTTGATGATGATTTTCCAGTAGAATCTAAATCGGATTTACTGATAAAAAAAGCTTTGATAAAAGAAAGCAAAAATTATATGGTATTGAGTTCCTACAAACCTAAAGAAGAAGAAATAGAAAATTTAAAAAATGGAAAATCTTATTACAGTATATTTAAAAGAAGCGGTTTTGTAACAAGAAGTAGCTACTCTGAAAACCCTCAGAAAAGAAAAGAAGTTAATATGGTTAAATCAGGTAGCATTCTAGACTATAAGCCAGAAGGAGCAGTGGTAGACCTAAAACTGCACGGCAACCACAGCATTTATCGTGTTGGAAAACCAATAGTGATGGGAGTTGATTTGAATGAAAAATAAAATAAATTACAAAATGAAACTTGAGGCAGTGACTCCTATACATATAGCAGATGTGGACTATAAAAGCAAGGTTAAAAAAAATGAATATATATTAGATTTTAGGACTAAAAAACTTACTATAATAGACACAAATAAGTTTGTTGACTTTTTAATAGGGAAAGGACTTTATGAAAAGTATATAACTTGGATCCAAGCAAGTATTGAAAGATTTAACCTTTATACATTTTTAGATAAAAACTACATAATTTCTGATATAGATAAATTTAAAAAGAAAACCTACAGCAATGTTAAATATAAAAAGATGAATGAAATTATGATGTGTTTGAGAAACTCTCAGGGTGATCCATATATTCCAGGAAGTTCTATAAAAGGGGCATTGATGAACTTTTTACTTATTGATTATATAGTGAAAAACAGGAACTTTTATCATAAAGAAATTCGTGAAATTAACAGCATGAAAACTCAACCCTACTTTAAATTCAAAGGAGATGTATCGAATATTTTAAATAATATAGAGAAGGACATATTATATGGAAAGGGTGGGAATGATAAAAAAGGTCATGGAATTTCAGTTTCAGATACATATGAAACAGAAGGTCTTAGAACAGGTATTTATCAAGATATTGATCAAAATTTGGAAGGTAAAAGACAAGGATATAACTCAATGCCTAACTACAGAGAATACATAACTTCACAGTCAAAACTATATTTTGATATAAGTTTAGATTATGAAAAAATAAATAATGGGAAATTAGAGATACAGTCTATAGAAGATTTGTTGACTTCCTTAAAGAATGCTGGAAACTATTTGGTTAAAAATACTTTGAATCAGAATAGAAGCTCCAATCTTATTATTGGCGGTAATACAGGATACCATCAAAAGACTGTAATACATGCACTATTTCCCGATGATAAAGAAAGAGTAGAAGTAGTAAAACTTCTAATTAACAATTCTAAACACAATAAATCTAAAGGTGCTGCAATAAGATATCATCTTAACGACAAGAACTTCAGTCCAAGGGTAATAAATAGGGTAGATAACAACAAAGAATTAGCAGGGCTAGCTAATATTACAAAAGAGGTTTAATATGCTTAATAGAATTGATTTAGTTTTAAAAAACAAAAATATAAATAGGAACATGGGATCTATTTTTGCTGGATACTTGATGAGTATAATTGACAGGGATTATGTTGAATACCTTCATCATCTTCAGCTTAACCCATATACATCATACGTATATTTTGATAAGAAAGAAAATAGATATGTTTGGAGAATAAATACTCTTGATAAAATAGCAAAAGAGATGATTATAGATAGGGTATTAGTTTTAAATGAAAGAGAATTCTTGCTGGAAAATCAAAACATAAATGTTGAAGTTGAAAAATTTGTAAGATATCCTGAAGCAGATTACAGTACTTTATATCTTGATGAGGAAAAAAAGAACAAAATTATTTTTAACACACCGACTTCATTTAAATCCCAGGGAGTGTACCAAATCTTTCCACAGGTAGATTTGATTTTAAATAGTGTTGTGAGAAAGATAAATGAATTTTCTGAAGAAATAAAAATTGAAGAACAGTCTGTAATAGACTCTATTATTAGTAAAACAAGCATCACATCCTATACATTAAGAAGCACAAAGTATCATTTAGAAAAAGTTAGAATTAGTTCTTTTATAGGAGATTTGTATATTAAGAATTTTTCTAATGAAGAATATGAAAAGATATTCTACTTCATAATGAAGGTGATGAACTATACTGGAGTGGGAATAAAAACTTCTTTAGGAATGGGAGGTGTTAAGGTTGAATAATTATATTTTATTTTCTTTAGTTGGCTCTTCCGACCCTATTAGAGATTTCCATGATGGACCAATGCTTCATATCTGTAGAGTATATAAACCTAAAAAGGTATATCTTCTCTATACAGATGAAATGTGTGAAAATGATGAAATAGACAATAGGTACGAACGTTCAGTAAAAGAACTTGTAGATGAAAAGATAGAAGTATTAAAAATATTTACTGACATAAAAGATCCCCATAAATTTGAAACTTTTTTCGTTCCGATTAAAGAAAACATAGATAAGATAAAGGCAGAAAATCCAGAAGATGATATATTGGTAAATATAACTTCCGGTACAGCACAATTTATAGGAGCCTTAGCAATGTTTTTAAATTATGCAGATTATAAAATCAAACCGGTTCAAGTTACAACTCCATCTAAAAGTTCAAATATAAGTGAGACAGTAAAAAAAGAATATGAACTTGAAGATATAATGGAACTTAACGAAGATAATAAAGAAGATTATATAGATAGAACTTTAGAGCCTGATCTTAACTACTACAACAGGTTGATTGTAAAATCTCAGCTTAAAAAACTAGTGGAATCATATCAGTATATGGGTGGTATAGAACTACTTAAAACCTACAGTAAAAACTACCAAAAGATTAGTACTCTTCTCAGATTTGCTGATATGAGAATGAAACTGGCAGGCTCTGAAGCAAATGAAAAACTGAATATATTTAACTCTAAAGAAGTAAAAAATATTAAATATGCCTATAATGATAGGGTTCCAGAATGGTATTCATTAATCGAATACTATAATGTTCTTAAAACTAAAAGCGATATAGGAGACTATGCATCTTATGTTATCATGATGGAGCCTCTATCTATAAAAATTTACCAGATAGTTTTAAAGTATTTATTAAACAAAAATCTGAGGAAGATATTTGAGTTTAGAGGAGGACAATATTACATTGTTCCTAATAGACTAGATATAAATTTAAAAAAATACTTGGAAGAAAAACTAGGGTCAAAAATAAACGAAGGATACATTGGGGATATATTATGGATAAACACAGTAAAATACTACATCAATTTAAAGAAAGAAGACTCTTTAAAAGAAGACTTCAAAAATATCGTAAGAAATTTTAAAAATATTAAACCTATAAGAAATGAAATAGCTCATGGGTTAATATCTATTACAAAAGAAGATTTTATAAAAAAGGTTGGTATAAGCCCAGAAATAGTTAATAATGGGATAGAACTTTTTTTGATAAATCACCTAAAAATCAAAGGGTTTAGTAAAAATATGTTTAACCTTTATGAAGAAATAAACGATAAAATTTTTGAACTTTTAGATCAAGAAGTATAGTGAAATCATACGATGTTTAAATATCAATGCTTATACGGAGTATAAAGATGAAAAACGCAAAAAACAACTATAAATTCAATATCATACGAAAATCCAAGATAGAAGCATTGGAAAAACTTGAATACAGAAACAAGGATTAAACAAAACAATCCCCGAAGAGGGGACGAGAACGTTTGTTTGATAAACAACTGCTATACTGTAACCCGATTAAACAAAACAATCCCCGAAGAGGGGACGAGAACTTAGCATACACAGTTCTTTCGAATACACTATAATCATTAAACAAAACAATCCCCGAAGAGGGGACGAGAACGTATACAATGAAAAAATTTAATGTAAAATTATTATTTAATTAAACAAAACAATCCCCGAAGAGGGGACGAGAACGCCTTGTGCTATACGCTATTGGCTCATGATATCTTATTAAACAAAACAATCCCCGAAGAGGGGACGAGAACATTTAAGTTTTAAGCGATTTTTATAATGCCCTTAATGCATTAAACAAAACAATCCCCGTAGAGGGGACGAGAACTATCCAACCCAGCCATAAAAGGCGGCCTACCCATAGAAATTAAACAAAACAATCCCCGTAGAGGGGACGAGAACTCATCTTTTACCTACCTTTCATAGATTGTATTGAGTATTAAACAAAACAATCCCCGTAGAGGGGACGAGAACTTGATGAAACCATGCTTCAGTTTTTACATTATCAATTAAACAAAACAATCCCCGTAGAGGGGACGAGAACGCTATTCCTGCTATCACTGTTGCTGTCTTTAGTGTTACCTATTAAACAAAACAATCCCCGTAGAGGGGACGAGAACATAAAATAAAATATATTTTTTATTGTGTTATAAAGTAATTAAACAAAACAATCCCCGAATAGGGGACGAGAACTCCTTTATAACTACCTCAACTCTTGGATTCTTTTTTATCATTAAACAAAACAAACCCCGTAGAGGGGACGAGAACTAGGCAAATAGGATATATCAAAAATGGAGACATGCCAACGAATTAAACAAAACAATCCCCGGAGAGGGGACGAGAACCTTTTTTTACTTTTTCCATTGTTATGATTAATTTTTTCATTAAACAAAACAATCCCCGGAGAGGGGACGAGAACTTGGTAGTAGCTTCCAAATTTTGTCGAAGAATTTTATTAAACAAAACAATCCCCGGAGAGGGGACGAGAACGTTTTTTTATTCTTTTTTCAAGTTGCTTTTTTGCTCTTATTAAACAAAACAATCCCCGGAGAGGGGACGAGAACATAAAGAAAGGAGGTGCGAACGATGTTTACAACCGGCGAATTAAACAAAACAATCCCCGGAGAGGGGACGAGAACTTATTATTAGATAGTGATGTAATTGAAATAGTAAAAACAAATTAAACAAAACAATCCCGGAAAGGAGAAGAGAATTTTTATCTCAGATTTAATAATCTACCTATTATTCATTAAACAAAAAAACCCAATGAGAGGACAACATATACTAAAATCATAGGAGGTAAATTATTATGAGTAACCTATACTTATACGACCAAGGTAGCAATATGACTTATAAAAATAATAGAATAAACATTGAAGATAAAGATAATTGTACAAGAAGCATACCTATAGAAAGCATAGACAGCATGGTCTTATTTGGAGGAGTAAATTTGTCGACAGCATGCATCAAGGAGTTACTAAAAAGAGGCATAAGTGTCACCTGGTTGTCAAAAAATGGATCTTACTATGGAAGATTAGAATCCACAAATCATACTAGTATAACAAAACAGAAATTACAATTCGAAAAATCTGCAGATGAAAAATTTAAGTTAGAAATTTCAAAGAGATTTATAAAAGGTAAAACGACAAATCAAAGAACTATACTCCAACGATATAATAGGATAGAATCAAATGATAATCTTATTGATTATATAAAAAGAATGAAATATTTAATAGAAAAAATTGAAAAATGTGCAGATATAGAAGAACTTTTAGGAATAGAAGGGCAGATAGCTAAAATATACTACAAAGGATTAAACGAAATATTAATAGATGATTTCAAATTTAAAAAAAGAAGTAGAAGACCACCCTTAGATCCAATAAATGCTGTTTTGAGCTTTGGATACACTTTACTTATGTATGAAATTTTTACAGCAGTAACTATTAAAGGTATCAACCCTTATTGTGGCTTTTTACATAAAGACAGAGAAAATCATCCTGCACTTTGTTCAGATTTATTAGAAGAATGGAGACCTATTTTAGTAGATTCTTTAGCTATAGCTTTACTAAATAGTGGAAAGCTAGATTTAGAACACTTTGAAAAAAGAAATGGGGTATTTTTAACAAAGAAAGGTATCAATATTTTCATAATTGAATTTGAGAAAAGGCTGAGACAAGAGGTTAAATACAAAGACTATGTACCGTATAAAATGAGTTTTAGAAGAATTATTGAATATCAAGTTACGGAACTAATTGATTCATTAAAAAATAATAATACTGATATTTATAATCCGGTTTTGATTAGGTGATATTATGTATGAAAAAGATATTTTAGATGACGATTTTATAAATTACGATTATGAAGACCATTTCACGGTAGTAGTTATTTATGATATTATTGAAAACAAGAGAAGAAACAGATTAGCAAAACTCTTATCAGGATATGGATATAGAGTACAAAGATCTGCATTTGAGTGTTTGTTGTCAAAAGAAAAATTCAACGAATTAGCAATGAAAATTGATGAATTTCATAAAGAGAGTGATTTAATTAGAATATACAAGCTTAACTCAACAGTTAAGTGTGATATATACGGAGAGGATCCTGATAAATTTGAAAAAGAAGTAATTATTATTTAAATTTTAATTTTACTTATAAAACTAAAATTAAGTTTAGAAAAGGATAAAGATAAGGAGGATGCAAAATGACTAAAAAAAGTATAACCTTCCAAATAGATAGTGAACTAAAGGAAGAAGCGGAAAAATTATTTTCCGAATTTGGTATGAGCATTGAAGAAGCAAGCATAGTTTTCATAAAACAATGCTTAAGAGAAAAAAGGATTTCTTTTGAAATAAGACTTGATATTCCAAAGAAATAAGAAAAATTTGAAATTTTTTATGTAAAAGCCTTAAAAAGTCTTATAAACAAAAGATATTTTAAAAAGTGAATTAGTAGAAAAATTCGAAAAAGAAATTTATCTTATAAGACTAGCTAAAAAATATGCTTGAATAATCTAAAAGAATAGCTTCTAGGGAAATCGAAGGATTAAGTTATGAAAATTCTATATACTGTTTTAAAATACAAAGGTACTGGTTAAATTAATCGGTGTCTTTTTTTGTTATTTAAAAAAAGGTTCAAAATCTAAATTTAACCACTATTTAACCACTACATATCTCATTAAGCCAGTATTGATTAGTTTTCTTAAGAAACAAGAATGTTTATATTGCTTATTTAAGGCCATTTTAGTAAAGATTAGTAAAGGGATATTTTTAAATGCACGTTGATGGTCAACGGTTGTTTTTTTATTATGAAACTAATATTTCTCAAGTAAACACTATTATTAAATAGATTTAAAAAAAATATCAATTTAGTGATTAATGAAAAATATTGAATTATTAAATTTATTTAAATATTAGAAAATATGTATTATAATAATAAAAAGTAGCTTTTATAATTTTAAATTTATAATTATTAGTTATCAGTAAAATTATCTACAAATAAAAACAATTGAAAATTAACTATTTACAAAGTAAAAATAAATTATTTTATTAATAATAAAGTTGATTTTAAGAGAATTGTTAGGAGAACAATATGAGTAAAGATTATAAAGAAATCCAAATGCTAAAGCTAAATGAATATGCTCATGAATATATTGAAAACTACGATAATAATATAGATTATCAAAAAATTACTGAACAAATGAAAGAATTTTCCGGTGCAGAATATGTGATGTTTAATATTTTTGATGAAAATGGGAAAGATTTTACCCTTGTAGGACTAGATGGAAATGGAGAAAAGATAAATAAAGTAATTAATATTCTCGGCTATAATATTTTAGGCAAAAAATTCATGTATGAAGAAGGAAGAAATGAAAGATTCGAAAAATCTCTAATAACAAAAGTAGAATCATTAAAAGAATTGGTTGGTAGTATTTTACCGAGTAAGATTACTTCTATAGTTGAAAAAGTACTAAAGATAGATCATTTACTAATAGTTAGAATTGCAAAAGATGAAAAAACCATAGGGAACTTTACTCTGCTTTTTACAAAAGACCAAAATAAAAACGATGAAGAGATGTTGAAACTTTTTGCAACCCAAGTTGGATTATATATAGACAAGAAAAACTCCGAACAAAAAATTTTGAAATCAATTAAAAGATTTCAAGCTCTTCTTGAAAATAGTGTTAGCATTATAACTATAGTAGATGATAAAGGGAATTATGTCGACCTTTCTGATTCAGCAGCGAATTTAATAGGTATTAAAAAAGAAGAAATTATTGGAAAGAATTTTAAAGAAGTAATATCAGAAAAAAATGAAGAATTCATGAAGGCAATATCGATAATTAAAAAAACAAAAGAACCAATAACAAAAAATGAATTTTACTATGTAAATAATGAAAAGAGAATATATGAAAGCATAGTATTTCCTATAGAAGAACAAGATAATGAAGTAGTGCTCTTAGGCTCTATTGCGAATGATATTACTGAAAAGAAAAAAGCAGAGGAAGACTTAATACAATTTAACAACTTAATTGAATACATAATAAAACACAACTCTTCAGGAATTGCTGTTCACGATAAAAATATGAATTATATGTATGTAAGTGAAAGATATTTAGAAAGATATGGATTAAAAGGTAAAAATATAATCGGCAAGCATCACTATGAAGTATTTCCTGACTTACCTCAAAAATGGAGAGAAGTTCACAAGAGGTCCCTAAAGGGAGAAGTTATTAGTAAAAAAGAAGATCCTTATTATAGGGAAGACGGTAGTGTTGATTGGACTAAGTGGGAAACAAGACCTTGGTATGAAAAAGATGGATCAATAGGTGGAATAATAATATATACCGAAATTATTACAGAACAGATAGAAATGGAAGAAGAGATTTATAGAGAAAGAGAACAGTTTAAGACAACTTTGCTATCGGTTGGGGATGCCATAATTTCTACTGATAAAAAGGGGAAAATTAAACTTATGAATAATGTAGCGGAGAAACTAACTGGATGGACTCAAAAGGAAGCTGAAAACAAATCACTCGAGAAGGTTCTAACCTTGATTCATGAAATTTCAAGAAAACCTTGCGATAATCCTGCGAAAAAAGCATTAAAATTGGGCAAAACTGTTGAAATGGAAAATCATACAATACTAATATCAAAAGATGGAAAAGAAATTCCTATTGAGGATAGTGCAGCTCCAATTAAGGATAGAGATGGGAATATAACGGGAGTTGTTATTGTTTTTAGAGATTTTACTGAAAAAAGAGAAAGGCAAAAACAAATAGAGTATTTAAGTTTTCACGATCATTTAACAGGATTGTACAATAGAAGATATATGGAAGATTCAATAAAAAGACTAGATACTAAGAGAAACATGCCTTTTTCTATAATTGTTACAGATGTTAATGGCTTAAAGTTAACAAATGATGCCTACGGTTATGATATGGGAGATAAGCTTTTAATAAAAGTCTCAGATATTTTGAAAAATTCATGTAGAAAAGAAGATATCATATGTCGTGTTGGAGGAGACGAATTTGTAGTATTATTGCCAGGAATAGATAAAGAAAAAGCTGAAGAAATCACAGATAGGATAGTAGAAGAATCTCGCAGTGCTAGTCTAGATTCAGTTATAATATCACTGGCTGTAGGCTATGCAACTAAAAATAGAGATGACAAAGATATATTAGAAGTGTATAGAGAAGCAGATAACAAGATGTATAAAAATAAACTTAGGTATGGCAAAATTATGAGAAACAAAACTATAGAAACAGTTTTGCTTAATATAAACAACAAATATGACAATGAACAGATACATACAGAAAGAGTTTCTCAATACTGTGAAGGTATAGCAAGGGCTATGAATTTAAATAATAATAAAATTGAAGATGCAAAAGTAGCTGGAGCACTACATGATATAGGTAAAATTATAGTTCCACCAGAAATATTAAACAAAAAAAGCAGATTAACAGAAGAGGATTGGGAAACAATTAAAAAACATGCTGTTACAAGTTACCAACTTTTAAAAAGTGTTGATGAATATGCTCATTTAGCTGAAGCTGTTTTATATCATCATGAAAGATTGGATAGTTCCGGATATCCTGAGGGATTGAGGGAGGATGAAATACCTCTATTATCAAAAATAATAGCAGTTGCAGATTCATATGAAGCAATGACAGCTAACCGTCCTTATCAAAAGAAGAAAACAAAAGAAGAAGCAGTTAAAGAATTGAAAAAATGTGTTGGTACTCAATTTGATAAAAATATTGTTGAAGTATTTACTAGCAAAGTTTTATAAATTAGGTTTTATTTTTTATATTATTATAATATTTTGCATTTTTTTATTTTCGTTTAATTTTCTTATACCTGGGTATAAAAAAATTAGGAGGGATATAATGAAAAAAATAGCTATCTTAATTGAAAATATGTTTGAAGAGGTGGAACTTTTATATCCATACTATAGATTAGAAGAAGCTGGATATGAAGTTCATTTAGTAGGTAAAGAAAAAAACAAAGTATACAAGGGTAAGACAAGTTCACACCCATTTAAAAGTACCCATGCTTCTAAGGATATTAATGCAGATGATTATGAAGCAGTAATAATTCCAGGAGGCTATTCACCAGACTATATGAGAAGAACTGAAGAAACTGTGGATTTTGTTTCAAATATGTTTAAACAAAAAAAATTAATTGCTGCAATCTGCCACGGACCTTGGATGATAGTCAGTGGATGTGATATAAAGGGGAAAAAGGTTACTTCATTCTATAGCATTAAAGATGACTTAAGAAACGCAGGTGCTAATTGGGTAGATGAAGAGGTTGTAGTAGACGAAAATTTAATCACATCTCAAAATCCATCAACAATGACTAAATGGCTAAAGGCTATACTTGAATATATGGGTTAGAAGAACTTATTTAGAAGAAAAATAAATATATAATTAAAACAACAACAATAATAGGAGGAATTATTCAATAATCCCTCCTATATTTTTTATGAATACAAATATATATTTTTCTTAAAGATTTGATATACAACCAATAAACTAAGCAACCCTATACCAACTACAACAGTCGTTATTATAGTTGTGTAACTGATATCTGCAGATAGTCTCTTAGAAAGTATTCCTACAAAAGCCCATACAACAACTAATGTATAAAAAACATCCTTATTTTTAATAGTGAAAATAATTCCCAAAAGAATTGCTACTGAAATCACTAGTACCGTCCAGAAAGTTTCACTGAGTCCAAAACCATTCCAGTTTAAACTAACAAAAAAGGCACTGAAATTTGCAATAGTAGCAACAGATATCCAACCTAAGTAGATGCTGAAAGGTACGTGTACTAGCATTTTAATCTTTTTGTCATCTCTACTATGTCCTATGTCTAATCTTTGATATACCATTATTAGAGAAACTAACAGTAGAATCATAATTACTAAATTGATAGATATCATCAAGTTGTGCCATGTATATATCCATAGAGAATTTAAAATATTAGATATAATAAACCAGTAACCTATGTCTTCTATGAATTTAGAATTTTCATTTCTAAAACTTAAAACTAATTGATAAACTACAAATATACCTAATAGGGTATAAATAAGTCCCCATATAGAAAAAGTAAATCCTGCCGGTGTAAATAAATTGATGTAATTATCCGATACTTCCCCTGTAGTGAGTCCGTTAATCGGGAGTATATTTGCAAGAGCATTAACGGTTAGCACCAATGCAAAGGTGATAAAATTTAAAATGCTTATTCCTTTAGTGTTCATTAGTAATCCTCCTTCTTATAAGGTATATATACCCTATAATTAGAAAAATATTATACTTCTATATTCTGCCAACCGCCTCTTTTAAAAAGAAGCAAAAATGCGATTCCTCTTATCCCGAAGTCCAGCACCATAGCTATCCATGCTCCTGTAAGGCCGTAACCAAGAGTTATAGCTAAAAAGTAGCCTAATCCAACTCTTACTACCCAGGATGTAACCCCTGTAGTTATAAGTACGGTTTTTGTATCTCCTGCGCCTCTTAAAGCTCCTGCAAAAACCATTGCTATAGCTAATAAGGGTTGAGCTACAGCTACTATACGAAGACATATAACAGCATAGTGGATGATTTCCGGATCTTTAGTGAATATCTTGATAAACATTTCCGGAAAAAAGAAAAACAGCACCCCTAAAACGGACATAATTGCAACGGCCATGTATCCGGCGGTGTATCCTCCTCGCTTCGCATTATCTTTATCCTCTGCTCCAAGATACTGGCCTACTAATGTAGTAGCCGCAAGGGCAAATCCCCATCCAGGCATAAAAGATATGGATTCAGCGGTAATAGTAATTTTGTGAGCTGCTATCATTACCGTACCTAAAGAAGCTACTATCCTAAAGAAAGCAAGTTGTGCAGATCTAAACAAAAGCTGCTCTCCAGCAGCAGGGAGTCCTATTTTAAATATTCTTCTTATAATGTCCTTATCTATTTTAAAATCATTAAAATCTAAGTTATAATCTCCTTTAGAATTAAATAAAATTCTTAAGATTAAAAATGTTGCGATATATCTACCGACTGTTGTAGCTATACCCGCTCCGGTTACACCTAATCCAGCTCCGGGCATGAAAAAAGTTATGTTTTCTTCAAGAAAAGGTAAAGCTAAAGTAATGGTTCTACTTTCAAAAATCAGTAAAAAGTTACCTATAATATTTAAAATATTGGATATTCCATTTACTATCATAGGAGTTCTTGTATCGCCTGAGCCTCTTAAAGCTCCCGACATGATAAAGGTAATAATTAGTCCCGGTAAGCCTAAAAGAACTATTCTCATGTATTTAACAGCATAGGGAAAAACTTCAGCTTCTGCACCCATTAAGCTTACGATTTTTTTGGATAATATTAAACCAAAAGCTGTAAAAACGAAGGCCATAATACCACTGATAAATAGTGATTGTAAAATTGTATTTTCTGCATTTTTATAGTTCTTGGCACCAATAAATCTTGCTACTAATGCTGTAGTTCCTACACTAAGAGCTCCAAATACAGCGATCATTAGCATGATAGGATTGTCGGTTATACTAATAGCAGCTATTGCATAACCACCTATAGCTCCTACCATAGCAGTATCTGCTATACCCAATAAAGTTTGGAGAAACATCTCCATTATTGATGGTAGGGCAAGTTTTATTGTGACTTTATTCATATTAACTAATTTATTTTCCATAATACCTCCATAGATGTCATATATTGATTTTCTTACTATTTTGACAATAAGTCAAGGTTAATTTTCTTAAAATTTGTTTGTGTTTTGAATACAATTTAGATATAATATATGTAATATGTTAAAAACTGGGGGATACTATGGACATATTAAAAAAAGTTGATAGTAAAATTGAAAAGTTTAAACAAATGAAGTACGAAAACATTGATTATGCTTTAATCTATATTAATGATGCTATGAAAATATGTAAGGATAATAAACTTGAAGATAAACTACAGGAGTGCAGATATCACTACGGTGCGGCATTATTTGATAAGGGAAAATGGCAGGAAAGCTTAAATATAAGCATGAATATAAGAAGACAGATAGATGAAAAGGGAGAGAAATACGTATCAAAAATACAAAACAATCTCACTCTAGGCATATATTATTTTAGTACAGGAAATTATGAAATATCCTTAGAGTACTATCTAGAAGGTCTAGAAGAAGCTGAAAAGAAAAACGACATAGAAAATATGGCTAAATTAAAAACAAACATTAGCGAAATATACAGAATGCTTAAGGAGTATGAAAAATCTAAGGAATATTTAGATGAGATACTGATTTACGAAAAAAGCCTTACTAATCAAAGTTTAGGGGTTATATATACAAATTATGCTGAGATACTTACAGAAATTGGGGATTCAACAAGTGCTCTAAATTTCCTGGGAAAATCCGATGATATAAGTAGAGAGATCAATGATAAAGTGGGTATAGCATACAACGACATGATAAGAGGACGAATTTACTGTAAGAAAAAAGACTATATTAATGCTGAAAAATACTTTTTAAGAAGCATTGATTTATTTAATAAAGTTAAAGATGGAGTATATATTTTTGAAGCTTACGATAATTACATAGAGTTGTTGATAATCAATAACCGACTAGATGAAGCTGAATCAATAATTAAAGAAGCTTATAGGGTTTTAGATGGAAAAGAATCAATAATTACTGAAATAAAATTAGAAAAGTATCTAGCCATAATTAATTACAAAAGAGGGAATTACAAAATAGCTGTAGATAAATATATATCTTACGACAAAATATATGACACATACGATGATCACGTTTTGAAAATGAGACTTATGGCTGTTGAAACAAAGTTTGACATAATTAAGGCTCAAAAAGAAAGAAAAAGAGTAGAGAGATATAATAAAGAACTTGAAGAAAAGCATGATGTATTTTTAATAGCTACAGAGATTATAAGAGAAATCAACTCATCACTAAATTTAAAGGACGTAGTAGCAAAGGTCCATCATCACTTGAAAATAGCAATACCTCTAGATGTATTTGGTTTAGCTCTATATAATAAAGAAAAGGGAAAAATAACTTATAAAGAGTATGTAGAAGGTGGTAAGAGATACGGAGATAGGTTAAAACCTATTGATATAAATAGTAGAAAAAACTTCACAGCTTATGCAATAAGAAATAACAAAGATATACATTTAAGAACTATGGACGATAAATCAAAGTATGTAGAAGATATAATAATAGAACCCTTTAATAAAATTTCTGAAACTGTAATATTCAAGAGACTGGTATTTGAAGGAGAAATACTGGGAGTATTGACCGTTCAAAGTTACGAAAAAGATATATACGACAGGAGACATACGGCAATTATAGATCTTATTACTCCTTATCTAGCTATTGCTGTAAATAATTCAATAAAGTCTCATAATCTTGAAAAAGAAATTAAAGAAAGAGAAAAAGCTGAAGAGAAATTAAAAGAAAAGAACGATATCCTTAGAGAGATATCAAATACAGACAATCTTACTACTCTACACAATAGACATTACTTAAATAAAATAATGGATAATCTTTTTGGAATTGAGAATATAAAAGGTAAGAATATTAATTTAATAATGGTAGACATAGACTTTTTTAAAGAGTACAATGATACTTACGGACATATAGCCGGGGATGAAGCTATAAGTAAAATAGGTAGAAAAATTAAAGAAATCTGTGAGAAAAATTGTATAGATGCTTTTAGATACGGAGGAGATGAGTTCTTAATTATCGATTATGATTACTCATTAAATGAACTAAGAGCTTTAGGAGAAAAAGTAAATAGAGAAGTTGAAAATTTAAAGATTAATAATCTAAAATCTCCAATAAGCGATTATATTACAGTATCAATTGGTATTACCCAGGTGGAATTAGAAAATGAATGTAATCAGGATAAATTAATTAAAAAGGTTGACAATGCACTTTACGAATCTAAAAGAATAGGGAAGAACAAAGTAACCTTTCTTTAAAATAAAAAAACCGATCTATATAGACCGGTTTAAATGGTGGGCGTAACAGGGCTCGAACCTATGACCCCCTGCTTGTAAGGCAGGTGCTCTCCCAGCTGAGCTATACGCCCACGTATGATAATATCTTAGCAAATAAACACCTCGGTGTCAACAAATTTAAAAAAAATAAAACAAAAACTTGCAATTTTTGAGAAAAACATGTATTATGTATTATAACCTTTAATGAACAATGTATTAACAACTAAGCACTAAGTAGAAAATTTATAGTTTTATAAAGAAGTAAATTTAAGTAAAGTTTTGAGATGTTGTATAGTTTAAAGGAAAAAAATTTAACGGAGGATTCAATTAATGATTAATGGAACAGTAAAATGGTTTGATGCAAAAAAAGGTTTTGGTTTTATAACAGGAGAAGACGGACAAGACGTATTCGTACACTACTCAAAAATTAATAAACCTAATTTCAAAACTTTAGAAGAAGGCGAAAAAGTTACATATAATGTTGTAGAAGGTCCAAAAGGCCCTCAAGCAGAAGAAGTAACACCTGCATAAGCAAAAAACTAAAAAATGATTATCCTGCAGCTCAAGCTGCAGGATTTTATTTTTTTTGAAATAAATTAAATCTAAAACTATAGATTAACAATCGCTTTACTATGGTTTAACCATTGTTCAACAATGGCTTTGCATCCGAGCTTGCGAGGATTTTATTTAGTATATTCTGTGATATGTAAAATTTTCTTCTGTTAGTTTATTTAGGATTTCTTCAATATGACTGTGACCGTTTGTTTCAGCTGTTACCTCCAGCTGCACATGCATGTATCTGTCCATTGCCTTAAACTGGTTATGGTCTAGTTTAATTACATTAGCATTTAAATCAGATAAAAGCTGGGAAATTTTAAGAAGTTGTCCTGGTTTATCAGGTAGATCAACAGCAAAACATAGGATCCTACCTCTAGATATTAGTCCTTTGTTTATCATAGATGAAATAGTTACAACATCTATATTTCCACCGCTTAGTACACAGACCACATTTTTATTTTTAACTGTAAGCTTTTTTAATGCTGCTAAAGGAAGTACTCCAGCTGTTTCTGATAGAAATTTATGCTTTTCAATTAACATAAGTAAAGCTTCCATTATTTCTTCTTCGGTAACGGTAACTACTCCATCTACATAATTTTTAACTATGTCAAAGGTGGATTCTCCAGGGCATCTTACAGCGACACCTTCGGCAGAAGTATTAACATTACTTAAACTGGTCAACTGGTCCTTATCCAAAGATACTTTCATAGCCATAGCTCCTTCAGGTTCTACTCCTATTACTCGTATGTTAGGATTTACAGCTTTCACGGCCAAGGCTATACCGCTAATCAATCCTCCGCCACCTATAGGAACTAATATTTCATCCACATTCTCTAAATCTTCGATAATTTCTAAACCAATAGTTCCCTGTCCGCAGATGACATCATAATCGTCAAAAGGATGAATAAATTCATATCCAAACTCTTGTGATAATTCTAATGCCTTTTGGTAGGACTCATCGTAAATATCACCATGTATAACTACATCAGAACCGTATTCTTTTGTAGCATCAACCTTTATTAATGGAGTGATATTAGGCATTACTATAGTTGATTTGATACCTAATTTTTTAGCAGAATAAGCCACTCCCTGAGCATGATTGCCGGCAGATGATGCTATAATTCCTTTTGATTTTTTTTCATCTGAGAGAGAACTAATTTTATTATAAGCACCTCTAATTTTGAAAGAACCTGTGAATTGAAGATTCTCTGTTTTTAAGTACACATTGTTTTTAGATTCATTACTAAAAAAATCACTACGGATAAGTTTAGTTTCGTTTATTATCCCTTTTAAATTTTTTGAAGCTTTTTGAATATCATCAAGAGCTGATTTTGGTTCAAAAATACATTTGTTATTTTTACTATTCAACATTTTTACCTCCTAAATTTATAATAAAAAAACTCGCCCTATAAAGAGACGAGATAACCCGCGGTACCACTCTAATTGTTTACACCACTTTTCGATTCTATCAAATCAAGGTCTGATAACGAGACCAACCGTTATTCTTTACTATGTTCAAGAATACTTTTCAAGAGGGATTTTTATATAAAATAACTTCTGATTTTCACCAACCACCAGATCTCTGAGAGTAAATTTTATATAACTGTCTCTTTCACAAAATTTAATATATTGGTCTTATTTTAAGGATTCGAAATAAAAATGTCAAGAAAAATTAATAAAATTTCCAAAAAACGTTGACAGATGTCTTTGGTACGTGTATAATCGTAAACAAGTTATAAATATAGAGCTGTGAGGGAGAGAAAAATATTCTGAGCCCGGTTAAAGAGAGCTGATGGTTGGTGTGAATCAGTACCGAAGGAATATATAATGATCACTCCTGAGCTTCCAATTCGAAGGATAGTAGAAAAGGACGGGTGCTTACGATATAAAGCTAGGATTCAAAGAATTTAATTCTTTCGATCTGAATAAGGCGATTTTTTATTATCGCAAACTAGGGTGGTACCGCGAAAGACCTTTCGTCCCTATATATATCTTAATGATGTATGTAGAGATGAAAGGTTTTTTTATATTTATAATAAGAATTTAATTCAAAAATAGGAATAGAAAAGAATTTAAGGAGGATTAAAAATGACTAAAAAAGTGAGTTTTAAGGTTTCCAACGGTATGGATTCAACGGTGAGAGTTTTAACGACACTGAGAAGGAAAAATTTCTGTGTAAAGGAATTTTCAATGGAAGAAATGGGACAAAACAAAGCTAGACTTGTTCTTACAGTTGATGACAATCATCCTGTAGCTAACTTTAATAGAGCTGTTCTTCAAATGAAAAAACTTGTTGATGTCTATGATGTAGAAGAATTATAAAAAAACTGTTGACTTAATATAAATACATAGGTAAAATGTATACAAAGTACAATACATATAAAAATAAATACAATATTAGGAGGAAATTATGGGTAAAATGTATTACGACAATGATGTGGATTTTGGAATGATAGAAGGAAAGACGGTAGCTGTCATTGGTTACGGAAGTCAGGGCCATGCTCACGCTTTAAACTTAAAAGAATCAGGGGTAAAGGTAGTAGTAGGGTTGTATCAAGGTAGTAAGTCCTGGGACAAGGTAAAAAATGACGGTTTAGAAGTAAAGACTGTTGAAGAAGCTGTGAAAGCAGCAGATGTAGTTATGGTACTTGTACCAGATGAAAAACAGAAAAAACTATATGAAGAAAGTATTGAACCATACTTAGAAGAAGGTAATGCACTAGCTTTTGCCCATGGTTTTAATATAGTTTTCAATCAGATAGTACCACCAAAAAATGTTGATGTTTTTATGGTAGCTCCTAAAGGACCGGGACATATTGTGAGAAGAGTATACAAGGAAGGTCAAGGAGTACCAGTACTAATAGCTGTAGAACAGGATTACACAGGCAAGTGTAAGGAGATGGCACTAGCTTATGCAAGAGGTATAGGTGGAACTAGAGCCGGTGCTATAGAGACAACTTTCAAAGAAGAAACGGAAACGGATTTATTTGGAGAGCAGGCAGTTCTTTGTGGAGGAGTATCTGAGCTTATAAAAGCTGGATTTGATACATTAACTGATGCGGGATACCAGCCGGAGGTTGCATACTTCGAATGTCTTCATGAGATGAAGCTAATTGTTGACCTTCTTTACGAAGGTGGACTTGAAAATATGAGGTACAGCATAAGTGATACTGCTGAATACGGTGATTACATGACTGGTACTAGAATAGTGAATGAAGATACGAGAAAAGAAATGAAGAAAATTTTGGCTGAAATTCAGGAAGGAAAGTTTGCAAGAAAGTGGATTCTTGAAAACCAAGCAGGAAGACCTGAATTTAACGCTATTAAAAATAAAGAATTGGAACATAAACTTACCAGCACAGGTAAAAAACTTAGAGATATGATGTCCTGGATAGAAAAGGAGTAGATGTATGGGTAGCAAATTAGTAAAAGAAGGACTGACGAAAGCACCTCACAGATCCCTTTTTAAAGCATCTGGACTTACAGATGAAGAAATGAGTCGACCTTTAATAGGAGTGGTAAATTCTTTCAACGAAATTGTACCTGGGCACGTTGGGCTAAATGATATAACGGAAGCGGCAAAAAAAGGTGTTCTAATGGCGGGAGGAACTCCGCTGGAATTTCCGGCTATCGCAGTGTGCGATGGAATTGCTATGAATCATGAAGGTATGAAGTATTCTTTATCAAGTAGAGAACTTATAGCTGACAGTATAGAGGCTATGACTATAGCTCACGGACTGGATGGTCTTGTAATTATCCCAAACTGTGATAAAAATGTACCTGGATCAATGATGGCAGCAGCCAGAATAAATATACCTACTATAGTTATAAGCGGTGGACCTATGCTTGCAGGAAAATTTAAAAATAAAGATGTAGATTTAATTAGCGTTTTTGAAGGAGTAGGATCTGTTACCACTAAGGATATGACTATGGAAAATTTAGCAGCACTAGAAAATTCTGCATGTCCTACCTGCGGCTCATGTTCTGGTATGTTTACAGCAAATTCAATGAACTGTATGAGCGAGGCTTTAGGCATAGCTTTACCAGGAAATGGAACAATACCTGCTGTATATTCAGAGAGAAAAAGGCTTGCTAAATTATCTGGGATGAAAATAATGGAACTTGTTGAAAAAGATATAAAACCGAGGGATATTCTTACTAAAGAAGCCTTTAAAAATGCTCTAGCTGTAGATATGGCCTTAGGATGTTCTACAAACACAGTACTCCATTTAACAGCTATAGCCTACGAGGCTGGAGTAGAAATGGATCTTAATATTATTAATGAGATAAGTAAGGTAACTCCTAATTTATGTAGATTAAGTCCTGCAGGACCTTATCACATAGAAGAACTTGCTGCTGCAGGTGGAATATCTGCAGTAATGAAAGAACTAGATAAAAAAGGATTGATAAATAAAGGTATAATTACAGTATCGGGGACTGTCGGAGAAAGAATAGAAGGAGCAGATAAAAAAGGGGATAAGATAATTGCATCAGTAGAAAACCCCTATTCAGAAACCGGTGGTATACAGGTTCTTTACGGTAACTTAGCACCAGATGGAGCTGTAGTTAAAAAATCAGCTGTAGACGAAAAAATGATGAAAGTGAAAACCACAGCAAAGGTTTTTGAATCGGAAGAAGAAGCTGTTGATGCAATTCTTGGTGGAGAAATCAAACCGAGAGATTGTGTCGTCATAAGATATGAAGGACCTAAAGGTGGCCCTGGCATGAGAGAAATGCTTACACCTACATCAGCCCTTTCTGGGATGGGACTGGATGATAAGGTATCCTTAATTACCGATGGTAGATTTTCCGGTGGGTCTAGGGGAGCGGCCATAGGGCACGTATCCCCAGAAGCTTGTGAAATGGGACCTATAGCTTATGTTAAAGATGGAGATGTTGTAGACATAGATATTCCTGGTGGCAAATTAAATATATTGGTTTCCGATGAGGAATTTGAGAAAAGAAAAAAAACAACGGATATAAAAGAAATAAATTATAAAGGCTATTTAGGAAAATATGCAAAACTGGTAACATCGGCATCAACGGGCGCAATATGTAGGTAATATTATAGGGTAGGTTCCTACCCTCTTAATTTTAAGAAATAATCATAAGAATATGTTTTTTCTTAAGTTTAAATGATGAATTTGAGAGGAGAAGCAATGAAATTATCTGGATCAAAAATTATAATGGAGACTTTAAAAGAAAATAATGTAGATATTCTATTTGGTTATCCTGGTGGAGCAGTAATACCTCTATTTGATGCTCTTTATGATGAGATGGATTATTTTACAAATATAAGAACTGCTCACGAACAGCATATGGTTCACGCTGCAGATGCTTATGCTCGTACTACAGGAAAAGTAGGAGTGGCAATAGCAACTTCTGGTCCAGGGGCGACGAATACAGTTACAGGAATAGCAAATGCTTACATGGATTCTGTACCCTTAGTAGTAATAACAGGACAGGTTCCTAATATGCTTTTAGGAAAAGATTCCTTCCAAGAGGTTGATATCACCGGCATGACTTTGCCTATAACTAAACATAACTATCTTGTCAGAAGGGTAGAAGATTTAGCTTATGTAGTAGATGAAGCTTTGAGAGTAGCAGCCGAAGGTAGGCCTGGACCGGTGCTTATAGATGTACCTAAAGATGTATTTTTGGCAGAGACGGAATACGTAAAGGTAGAAAAAAGAGAAGAAAAGAAGGATAAGAAGGTACCTTCCAAAAATTTAATCCAACAAGCCGTTAAGTTAATAAATGAATCTAAAAGACCTGTAGTCTATGCTGGAGGTGGAGTACGAATATCTAAAAACGATGAACTTCTTCAGAAACTGGTGGAAAAAAACGATTTACCAACGGCTAACTCTTTCATGGGATTTGGAACTATACCTAGGGAACACAGACTATCGTTAGGTCTTGTGGGAATGCACGGTCATAGAGAAACAAACCTTGCTGTTACTGAAAGCGATCTAATAATAGCAGTCGGAGCTAGATTTAGTGATAGAGTTATTGGAAAACCCGATGAATTTGCACCTAAAGCTAAAATAATACACATAGATATAGACGATACAGAAGTAGATAAAAACACAAAGGACTGTGTTCCTTTGATAGGAGATATGAAGAGTATTTTAGAACTTCTTTATGAAAAAGTAGAAGAAAATTCAAGAGAAGGTTGGCTTCAATCTATACTTAAAGAAAAGGCAGAAGAACCGAAAAAAGATGAATTTGTGCCAAAAAATATAATAGAAAAAATTAATGAATATTTTAAAGAAGATACTATAGTAGCAACAGACGTAGGTCAACATCAAATGTGGACTGGACAGTTTTGGAAATTTAAAAAATCTAATGAATTCGTAACTTCCGGTGGTCTTGGGACCATGGGATTTGGGCTGGGGGCTGCTATAGGAGCTCAAGTAGGAAATCCTAGTAAAAATGTGATGCTAGTTACGGGAGATGCAAGTTTTAGGATGAATGCAGTAGAGCTTTTGACAGTATCAAGATACAAACTGCCTATAAGAATGGTGATGCTTAACAATCACGCCTTAGGTATGGTTAGACAGTGGCAGAGAATGTTCAGTAATAGTAGATACTCCGAGACGGATACCTATGATAATGTAGATAATGTGAGGTTAATGGATGCTTACGGAATAAAAGGATATAAAATTAATACAATAGAGAAATTAGACAAGATTTTAGACGATACTAAAGAATTGAAGGAAGCAGTTTTTATAGAATGTTTAATAGATAATGATGAATCTGTTTATCCTATAGTTCCTCCTGGAAGACCTATAAACGAGCTTTTATTAAACGGTTAAAACAAAAACTCCAGTTAAAAGATTTTACCTTACAATCTTTCTGGAGTTTTTTATGAGTCTATTTCTTTTATACCGTCTACGGTTTTTAATCCTTCTATAATATCTACTGGTGTTGCAGTGAGGGGAAGCCTTAATACCATTTTAAGTCTGAGAGATTCTACCTGTTCATCGTGAATTGATATTTGTTTTATTTGTACATTTTCATTTCCCAGATAGGTACCTATAGCTCCTATTTGACCGGGATGGTTTGTACATAAGATATTTAATCTTATCTCGTGGCGTCTGTTTACTAGAAGGCGATTTATCTTTTGGAAAAAAACAAGAGAAAACATAACGATAGCTGTTGTAAATACAGCTGGAAGTAAAAATCCAGCACCGCAGGCCAAACCTATACCGGCGGTTGCCCACAAACTAGCAGCAGTAGTAAGCCCTCTTACACTTACTCCTTCTTTTATTATAGTTCCGGCACCAAGAAAACCAATACCGCTAACCACCTGAGCGCCTAATCTAGCTGCATCAGTTTCTATATAATTTTCTGCTAAAAATATTCCTGTTATCATAATAAGAGTAGATCCCGTACCTACAAGAATATGAGTTCTCAACCCAGCAGGACGATTGATACCTTCTCTTTCCAGTCCGATAATACCGCTTAGCAGAAAACCTACAAATATTCTTAAAAATATTTCACCTAAAGTTAAATGCATATAATCACCCCTTCTATACTATTTTTCCCACCTTAAGTCCTTGCCGTAAAATTTGCAACCTATGTAGTTATTTAAAATTCTAGATACAATCCTATCTGTATAATTTCTACCTAGATTTTCAATAGATAAGTTTGTAGAAATAATGGTGTTTTTTCCAGAGATCAACCGGGAATTTACTATATTGAATAACTCGGTTTTAGTAAAAGAATTATTTGATTCTGTTCCTAAATCATCAATTATCAACAGGTCAGCATCAAAAAGCATCTGATAATTTATCTTGTCCATATCATTATCCTGATTATTTCTGAACTTATAGTTGCTTATAACTTCAAACATTTTAAAAGATGTCTGGTAAACTACTGTGTAACCTTCATCTATTAATTCTTTTGCTATACAGTTGCACATAAAGGTTTTACCTAGACCCGTGCCTCCATAAAACAGTAAATTATCTTTGGTTTTCTGAAAATTAAGGGTAAATTTTTTGCTTTCTTTATATATGTTATTCATATTCTCTTTTGGAGATAATTTTTCGCCAGGATATACTTCTTCGCTGAATATATCTATATTGAATGTGTCGAAATTTTCCTTCTTAAGCATGTGCTCCATATTTGACATTTTATAAAGCTGGTTGATTATTTCTTGCTTAAAGCAGATACATCTTTCCCCATTTTGCAGATATCCTGTATCCTTGCAAATTTCACATTCGTAGGAAGGTTCTAGGTAGTTTAGAGGAATACTGTTATCCTCATAAATTTTTCTACGGGCTTCTTTTAAATTAATGAGTTCTTCCTTCAAAGCTTCAATTTTTTCCTCGTAGTCATCAGGTTTAGAAAAAGTGTGTTTAGAAATATTTATACTGACTAAAGAAATTTTTTTGTCGATTTCCTTTAGCTCTGGAACCATATCATATAATTCTTTTTTTCTATACTCTAAATCCGACTTACTTTTTAACTTTTTCTTGTCATATTCCGTTAATATGTCTCTTATAATTTCATTGTTCATAGATTATCCTACTCCTGATTCTTATTATTGAATTTTCTTCTAGCTATTTTATCAAGTTCTTCTGGGCTGTAATTTTCATATCTTTGTTCAAAGTTATCAAAATCTGATTTCTTTTTTAACCTCTTATTATCTTTATAGTTAGATTTTTTTCGTTCTTTTATTTCCGAAACTTTTTTATATCCCTTTTTGTGCCAGTCGTTTAGTATGGAATTAAAGTAGTTTATATTTGGATTAGGGATTTTGCTTGAATTCTCTAAAGCTTTTAAAACCATATCTATGGAAAAGTTCCATTCGAAAAACCACTTGTCGATTATATCCATCTCGCTTTTTGTAAGTTGTCTTCCAGAAAAGCCTAAGGAGTTTTTAATTTTCCTATAATAACCGAAAATTTCCGACTGTTTTTCAAAGTAGTCGCCTAAATCTTCTATGGTTTTTATGTTACTATCGTACCAAGAGCTCAAGACTGATTCTATATATTTAAAACTTTTTATGTTTTTTCTTTCTATACAGTATATAAAACCTTGAATTATAATTATATTATTGAAGGAAAATTTCTCCTTCCAGGAAAGAACCTTTCGCTTTTCATTGAAGGTTAGCTCTCTACCTAAAACCCGTCTCAATTCTTCAAACATATCCTTAGTGGACTCTTTTTTGTTAGATTCTACTAAGTCATTGAAAGAAACTTTCTGAGAATTAGAATTGTTGCTGTACACTTTTTCTACGTAAAGTTGTTTAAGGTTAATAAATTCCACACTATAGTTACCCTCGTTGTTGTAGTGTTTTCTTATGATTCCTTGGTCTTCCCAATAGGTCCAGGCTTGGTCTACTTCTTCTTCTGAAATATTAAGGTTCTTTGAAATAGATAGGTTACTAAAATTTTCATCTACATCTTCAGAGTATTTGTAGCCTAAAAGATAGACTTTTACATAAAGTCCATCCGCTTGAGGCATAAAATCATTTATAAATATATTTTCAAAGTTGGTGTTCCCTAAATCCATCTTTTGTTTTTCTTTGTAAAAAGACATGTAATCAATCCTTATATTAAAATTATATTTTTCATTATAACATATATTAGGGTATTATTTAATGAATAAGAAGAAGTAATAAAATTAAATTTGAAAATTATAACTGCAGCTTATATAATGAGTAATGTATTTTATGAATTTTTCAATTTGAAAAGAATTATCAGTAATATATTTTAGGAAATTTTTACTTCTCTAATTAACACATATATGTTAGAATAAAAAAGAGTACGCAAAAACTGAGTGGAGATATTCAACTATGAACTTACTAAACAATTTCTTTGGAAACAGAAAAATAAAATTGAATGATTGTATAAGAAGGGTTTCGGTGCTTTTACTGGTTACAATAATGGTACTGACTATTTCTCATATCTCAAATATTAAACACCTTGAGGCTAAAGCTGAAGCTTTGTATGAAAAGGAGACCAGGTCTAAGGAAATTTACCTAGACGGTGAATACCTAGGACAGTTAAGAAGTGAAGATGATTTCCAAGATATAATGTTTGACATTAAGGAAATTCTTCAACAAAAAGAAGGTATGGACGTTAAAATACTTAACGATATAGATTTAGTTGATTCCCACGCTGAAGATAAAGAGCTAACAGATAAAAGAAAGATCGAAAGCAGAATAAAAGGCAATATAGATTATGATGTAGTAGCATATTCCGTAGAAGTTGATGGAGAACGCCTAGGTATTCTTCCATCAAAAGAGCTGGCGGAACAGCTCCTTGAAGATATAAAAGCACCTTACTACCAAATGACGGAAGATTCCGAAGACGTAGTTATAGAAATCGCTCAAGATGTAGATATAGTGGAAACCCAAGCTTCAAAAGATGAGATTGAAGATTATGATGAATTACTATACTTTATACAAAAAGGAACAACTGTTGAAAAAACACATGTGGTTGAACAAGGAGAAAACTCCTGGACAATTGCAAGTCAATATAATATTTCAGTTTCAGACTTAATGGCTGCAAATCCAAACAAAAACATTAATTTAATCCATCCTGGAGATGAATTAAGCTTAGTAGTTCCGAAGCCATATATTGGTGTAAAAACAAAAGAGATAGCGGTATATGAACAGAAGATATCCTACGATACGGAGTATGAAAAAGTATCTTGGTTGTATAACGATGAATATCAAACTAAGCGTAACGGTGAATATGGATTGGTAGAAGTTAAGGCTGAAATAATAAAAGAAAATGGAATTGAAATAGATAGAAATATAATAGATGAAAATACAATAGAAGAACCGGTAACAGAAATTTTATACAATGGTACAAAAGTTCCACCACCAAAGAAAGGTACAGGATACTTCAATAATCCTTTACCGACAGGATATGTATCTTCTAGATACGGACCTAGATGGTCAGGATTCCATCACGGTATCGATATAGCATCACCTAGCGGGACTCCTATAAAGGCTGCCGACGGTGGAGAAGTAATTTATGCCGGATGGTATGGAGATTATGGATACCTGGTAGAGATAGACCACGGTGGAGGCTTTACAACTAGATACGCTCACTGCTCAGCAATATATGTAAGTACAGGAGAAAAGGTGTATCAAGGCAAAACCATAGCAGCAGTAGGAAATACAGGATACAGTACAGGACCTCATGTACACTTCGAAGTAAGAAAATACGGAAGTACGGTAAATCCATCATCATATATAGGAACTCAATACAGATAAATAAAAACTCAAAAATAGTAGAGAAATCTACTATTTTTATTTTTTAAAAATTCTTCCCGTTGTGTTATAATATAGTAATTAAATGTAGTGAGGTGTACTATGGTAAATGGGAAGAGTGAACCTACTTTAGTTTCAAAGAAAGTTCTATTAAGAGAGTTAGATGTAGAAAAGGATACACCTCAGCTTTTTATAATACTTAAGAATCCAGACATACACAAATGGCTGGGGACTGATGTGCCTAAAAATGTAAACAATGTGAGAGAATCTATCGAAAAGTACTGTCGAAGCAGCGACCTATATTCATGGGCTATTGTAGATGTTGAAACCAGTAAAACTATAGGATTTTATTACTTGTGGAAACCTGTACAGCAGATAGATGGTAATAAGATAATTCCTGCTGAATCCCAGAGATTAGCTAAGCACTGTTGGCGAAAAGGACATATGAAAGAAGCAAGAAAACTTGTTTATAAATTTGCTTTTGAAGAACTTGATGTTCAAGAGATCCATGCTCAGGCATGGAAGAATAATATCAATTCAATTAAATCAATGGAATACTGTGGTTATAGAAAGTATAAAGAAGAAGAAAAGAGTATTTTGAAATATAATGAAAAATATATTGAATGTCACTACGTATTAAAAAGAGATTATTTTTACAACAGCAGTTTAATAAAAGAAAATTAATGATTTTCTAATATTTGACTAATAAAGGATTAATACTAATATAGTATAAATATATTATGGAAAAAAATAAGAGGTGAAAAAAATGGCAAAGAAGCTTTATAAAAATCCATCTAAGAAAAAAATTGCAGGGGTATGTCAGGGTGTAGCTGAATATTTTGATATAGATCCTACTATAGTTAGAATTTTATGGTTTGTAGTTGCTTGGTTTTACGGAGTTGGAGTTGGAATATATATTTTAATGTGGATTATACTACCAGATAAATCAGAAGTAGCGGATGTACTAGAGGAAGAAGATTTAAACAAAAGCAAAGTAAAGGATTTCTACAAAGACAAAAATGAAGACAAAGAAGAATAATTATTAACAAACAAATAAAAAGAATCTGATAAATGAAATTATTAGATTCTTTTTTTTTAAAAAAATGAAAATTAATCTGTAAAATGGTATAATTAAATAATTAAAAAAATTGGTGGTAAAATGGATATAAAAGAAAAATATGTATTGACGATAGACTGCGGAACTCAAAGCATAAGAAGTTTAATTTTTGACAGCAGGGGAAATTTAATTATAAAATCAAAAAAGAATTTTCCTGAATATATAAAAGAAAAAGAAAACTGGGTAGAAGCTGAAGCTAATATGTTTTGGGATTATTTAATAGATGTAGTAAATGAGACTAGAAAAAAAGAGCCAGAAATATTCAAACAGATAATTGGTGTGTCCCTTACTACTCAAAGAGACTCGGTATTAGTTCTAGACTCTGAAAATAAACCCTTGAGAAATGTTATAATGTGGATGGACACTCGAAAGACTAAAAAGCCTAAGAAAATGAAAGCCTGGGCTAATTTTTTGCTGTCAATAGTTGGGTTTAAAGGTGTAGCAGAAGAATTTAATAGAGAATGTAAAGCTCACTGGCTTCAAGAAAATGAAAAAGAAATATGGGGTAAAACTGAAAAATTTGTTCTTCTGTCAACTTATTTAAACTATAAACTTACTGGAGAACTAGTAGACAGCAAGGCTTCAATGATAGGTCATATTCCTTTTGATTACAAAAAACAGGACTGGTCCGGGGAATACGATGTAAAAAGCCAAGTTTTCCAAATAGATAAGACCATGCTGCCTGAATTAGTTGAACCAGGAGAAACCATTGGTTATATAAGTGAAGAAGCAGAGAAGTTAATAGGAATAAAAAAAGGACTTCCCCTAATTGCTTCAGGATCTGATAAAGGTTGTGAGACTATAGGTACGGGAACTATCAATCTTAAAAGCGGCTCTATATCTTTAGGGTCTCAGGCAACTATTCAAACTACGTCTGATAGGTATTTTGAGCTAAGAAGACTTTTTCCTCCTTTTAATGCTGTAAGACCAGGATATTATAATCCGGAAATAAATATATACAGAGGCTACTGGATGGTAAAGTGGTTCGAAGAAGAATTTGCTCACGAAGAAATAAAAATCGCCAACGGCGATACTCAAAAGGCCCTAAATCTGTTAAATGGCAAATTAGATAAAATACCTCCCGGCTCTGAAGGACTAATTTTGCAGCCCTTTTGGGGAAAAGAGCTTTTAAGACCGGAAGCAAGAGGCTCGATTATAGGATTTTCCGATAAACACAAAAAAATACATATATATAAGGCTATCATAGAAGGTATAGGATTTGCACTCCTAGAAGGCATAGAAAGAATCGAGAGTAAGTCTAAGGTTAAAATGGAACGTCTTGCAATTTCAGGAGGTGGGTCCCAAAGTGATTCAATATGTCAGATATGTGCAGACATATTCGACAGAGAAGTATATAGAGTTCAAACCTATGAAACATCAGGATTAGGAGCTGCTGTAGCAGGATTTGTGGGAGTAAAAGTATATTCGGATTTTGAAGAAGCTATGAAAAATATGATACATTATAATAAAGTGTTTAAACCAAAGGAAGAAAATGCTAAAATATATAGAGAAATTGTTAATAGAGGATACAAAAAATTATATAAAAGATTGAAGCCTGTATATAAAGAATTAGAAAAAACGCAGGATATTAATTAGTGAAAGAGGTATAATATGAAAAATAAAATACTTGTAGTAGATGATGAAAGACCTATAGCTAATATAATAAAGTACAATTTAGAGCAAGAAAATTTCAATGTTGAAACCGCATTTGATGGAGCAGAAGCTTTAAAAAAAGTTAGAGAATTTGAACCGGAGCTGATACTTTTAGATATTATGCTTCCTAAGAAAAGTGGTTTTGATGTACTAAGAGAGATAAGAACAGAGTATACTATGCCTATTATCATGCTTACTGCAAAGGAAGAAGAAGGAGATAAGATTACAGGTCTTGAACTTGGAGCAGATGACTACATTACAAAGCCTTTTAGCATGAAGGAAGTAGTAGCAAGAGTAAAGGCAAATATTAGAAGAATGAAATTATTTGATCCAGAAGAAGTAAAAAAATCAAAAATACTAACAGTAGGTAACTTAGAGATTAATTTCAATACCTTTGAGGTAAGCAGAGATGGAGACATAATAAACCTGACAAATCGAGAATTCGAACTCCTAAAATATATGGCTCTAAATCAGGAAAAAGCCTTTGAAAGAGAACATCTATTAAAAGAAGTATGGGGATATGAATATGGAGATTTAAGAACGGTGGATGTAACAGTTAGAAGATTAAGAGAAAAACTAGAGACGGAAAAAGATAAATACATAATCACAAAACGAGGAGTAGGTTACTATTTTAGGAGGACTTAATATATGTTTAGAAGCATTCGTTGGAGATTTATACTAATATATTTTCTCCTGGTATTTTTAGCTTTTGCGATAGCAGGATTTTTTATAATTGATAATTTAGAAAAAATTCAACTGGATAATATTACGAAATCCATGAGAAGTCATATTGCATCTATAATAGCAAGTTCCACTTATCTTCAGGAAGAAAATTGGAATGATTTTGAAGAAGAAATAGGAACAAGTGTTAGAGAAAATATACAAATTGGATATAATGAAAATTTATATATAATATTAAATAATGAAGACCTTAGAATAATTGGAAGCACTATAGACAATGTTGTAGATAAAGATCCCTATGAAGTAAAAAGAGTAAACAACTTTTTATTGGAAGAAGCTCTAGCAGGAGAAATATCAGAGACCATACCTCCGGAAGAGTACGATGGTATACAGACTAGAGTGAAACATATGGCGTATCCCGTTAAAAACCAACAGGGAGACATAACAGGTATAATCTATCTAACATATTCCTTAGAAAGCGTTTACGAGACTGTGGACAATTCAAAGGTTATGCTTACTCGAGGTACGATTCTAGCCTTAATAATAACTGTAATAATCGGTTTTTTCATTGCCACAAGTATAACTAAACCCATAAAAGACGTAACTTTAAAAGCAAAAGAAATGTCAAAAGGAAATTTCGACCAATTTGTAGATGTGAAATCCACAGATGAGATTGGTCAACTTGGTATGATGTTTAACTATCTAACGAAAGAATTAAAAAACAGAATTTCCGAACTATCTCAGGAAAAAAGTAAAATAGAAACCACTTTTAACTACATGGCTGATGGAGTTATAACTATTGATTTGACAGGTAAGATTATACATGCCAATCCGGTATCAAAAAATATTTTGAAAATTCAAGAAGATAATAAAAACCATGGGGACGAAATCATATCTAATTTAAGTGAAGAACTATCCCTGGAAAATATTGAAAAAGAATCCTGGGTTGGAGATAAGAAAATAGATATAAAAGGAAGTGTTTACAACATACATTATGCCCCTTATAAAAATGATAAAGGAGAAGTAGGTGGGGTAATTTATGTTATGCAGGATATTACAGAACAGCAGAAGCTTGAGGATATGAGAAAGGAATTCATAGCAAATGTGTCCCATGAACTCAAAACTCCTATAACAACTATTAAAAGTTATTCTGAAACTCTTCTATCAGGAGCTCTAGAGTATAAAGAAACTACAAGGGAGTTTGTGAGCATTATCGATGCGGAAACAGATAGGATGTCAAGACTTGTGACAGATCTTTTAAAACTTTCTAGGATGGAATACAATAAAGAATCCTGGAGTAAAGATATAATAAATCCAGTAGAAGTAGTAGAAAGTGTATATAAAAAGTTGAGAATAAGAGCTAGCGAAAAAAATCAAAAAGTAAAGGTACATGCTGAAGAGGACATAAAGGAAGTTCTTTTTGATAAAGAAGGACTTGAGCAGATATTGCAAAATATAATATCAAATAGTATAAAATATACAGGGGAAAATGGAGAAATTAATATTTGGTGTTTTAATGAAGAAGATAATGTAGTAATATCAATCAAAGACAATGGAGTTGGTATTCCTGAAGAAGACATGAAACGAATTTTTGAAAGATTTTATAGAGTTGATAAGGCCAGAAGTAGAGATATGGGTGGAACAGGATTAGGATTATCTATTGCAAAGCACATTGCCGATGACCATAATTCTATAATAGCTATAAATAGCAAAGTAGATATGGGAACTGAGGTAAAGATAATAATACCCGTCTTTAAAGGTGACGGTGGTGATAACTATGAAAATAGAGAAATTTAAGACCCTAATACTTCTTTTATTAATTGGATTATCTATATATCAAACCAGCCAGTTGTGGTTAGAACCTCTGCCCCAAAGAGATGACCCAAATGAGAAAGAGATTGTATTCGAAAATATCTACATATGGGATAAAATCAAACCTGAAAAGATATCAGTAGTAGAAAGACAAAGTATTACTACTTACAAAGAGGATTACTGTGATGAAATATGGTATGAATTCATCCAATTACTGCCTAATTTTACGGATATAGAAACCCAGGTTTCAGAAGTTGATAATATTGAAAGTTTTACAGTTAAAATTTCTATGCCAAATCCTATACCTAGAGAATTATTAACCCAAGGCATAGAATTAGAAAATGAAGAGATAATGGAAAACATAAAATTTATAAATAAGTTCTATTTAACAGAAGATAAAACTCAGCTGGTAGTAGAAAATAACGAAGGAAGATATATTAGTTTAAGAGCAAATGAAGAAATTGAAAGAGCTGAACTTGAAGCAAGTATAAATAAAATAGGAAATGAAACAGAGTATATATACGGTACTGAAGTGAAGGGTGTAACTTTAAATTCAACTATTCCAGTAAACGAGAAAATAATGAATCCTGTAATAGTTAAATCAGAAATAAACATCGAAAATGAAGAATACATAACAGAAATAGCAGAAAATTACTATGGAGAAAACTACGACTATGTAAGAAAATCTGTAGAAAGTAGTAGTGTAAATTATGTATATAGGAATGAAAAGGTACTAAGAATTAATAGTGACGGTCTTCTTGAATTTTACAATACCGCAGAAAATACTATAGGAGAAGATGATATATATCAAAGCTTTTTGATTGGATTAAACTTTATTGAAGATTTTTTAGGATATCCAGAAAATGCATATCTTTCTCAAGTCGAAAGTATTCAAATAGATGGAAATTACGGTTACAGGTTTTCATTTGATTATAAAATGCTTAATAGACCTATAATTTTTAGCCAGGTTAGGGATGAAAAAGCTTTAGAGATTGAAGTAGTAGGAGGAGAAGTTGTACTATATAAAAGATTTATTAGGGTGATAGACTCTGCAGAACCTTCCCTCATGGAAGAAATAACAGCAATGAATCCCTTGGATATACTGAATGAAAACATAGAACTTTTAGCAGTAATATATATGGAAGAAAATAACAGCGATTTGACTGATGAAGAAATAATACAAAATAATATACTTAATTCTATAGAAGAAGTATATTTAGGATACTACGATCCGTCAAGAAAGCTTAGCGAACAGCTTATACGTAGTGTATGGGTTATGAAAACCCCCGAAGAAAGATATATATTTAATGCTATCACCGGGAACTTAATTGAGATTCAAAATCTAAACTGAGGTATATTATGAATTGGAATAAAGCAAAAACCATATTAATTATTGCCTTTGTAATGTTAAATATTTTTTTATTTTACCAGTTAAACATTGTCAATAATGACCATTATGAAGGGCTAAGTAGTGAGTTTTTAGAACGTGTAGAAGGGAAACTTCAAGAAAGAAATATTTATATAAATACTGAAATACCTGATACTATAGTAAAAATGCCTTTACTAGAAGTCGAATACTATTTTGTTGGTAGGAAGGACGTAGAATACTATCTAGGAATGGACTATGAAGAGGTACTGGAAGGTGTTTTATTTAAAAAAGGTGAGGAAAGTTTCGTAAGAATTGAAAATAATAAAAAATTAATTTATAATATAAGAGATGTAAATGGAAACCTTGAAATAAATGAAGAAGATGCATTAACAACTGTTGAAAATTACATAAAAGAAGAAAAGATGAATTTAAGTGATTATAAAGTTGACCTAATTTTTAAAAGAGAAGAAATGTACGAAATAACCTATAAAAGATACTATGATGGAACCCCCTTGGAAAATGACTACTATAAATTCATAGTTGATAATAAGGGAATAGCTGGATTTGAATCTCAACTTATAAAAAACATAGAACCAAAAGAAGGTATGATAACAGTAACTTCTGCTTATGAATCGCTCTTAAGACTTAAGAATGAGAATTTACAGGAAAGAGTTAACATAACAAATATGGAGATGTGTTATTACACTGATGAAAATGTAGAAGGATGGGAAAACATCCTTAGGGCAAATATGGATCCTACTTGGAAGATAGTAACTGAAAAGGGAAATATTAAATATTTGACAGAAGTAGAATAAGTATTGAAATATTTATCTATTTATTATACTATGAAATTTATAAAATGTTAGAAGGAAGGAATTATGACAAAGTTAGTAATAGAAGGTGGAACTAGATTAAAAGGCAAGGTAAATATCAGCGGTTTTAAAAATGCAGCATTGGCTATAATTGCTGGTACAATACTTTCAGATAAAAAATGCGTAGTAGAGAACCTACCGGTAATAAAAGACGTAATAGTCTACAAAGATATATTAAAAAAACTAGGAGCAGAAGTTGAATTCACTGAAAAAGGAACCCTTACAGTAGACGGTGGAGGAATTAAAGAGTGTAATCTGCTAAATGGTTTAACTAAAAAATTAAGAGCATCATATTATTTACTAGGTGCAGGACTGGGAAGATTTAAAGAAGTTACTATTTCCTATCCAGGAGGTTGCGATATAGGAGTAAGACCTATAGACCAGCATATAAAAGGCCTGGAAGCTTTAGGCGGAGAGTTTACAATAGAAGATGGTTTGATAAGTGTAAAAGCAGACAGATTAGTTGGTAATAAAATCTATCTAGATGTAGTAACCGTAGGAGCAACTATCAACATAATGCTTGCAGCGGTATATGCAGAAGGAAAAACCATAATAGAAAATGCAGCGAAGGAACCTCACGTAGTTGATGCAGCAAACTTTTTAAATGCAATGGGTGCAGATATTAGAGGAGCAGGAACAGATGTAATAAGAATAAACGGTGTTGAAGAACTACACGGTTGTAATTATAGCGTAATTCCAGATCAAGTTGAAGCAGGAACCTATATGATAGCTGCAGCATTGACTAAGGGAGATGTTATAATCAACAACGTAATACCAAAACACTTGGAACCCATTACAGCTAAATTAAAAGAAATGGGTATGGGAATTGAAGAGTACGGAGATTCTTTAAGAGTTTATTACAATAAAAAATTAAAACCTGTAAACATAAAAACCTTACCATATCCTGGTTTCCCAACGGATTTACAGCAGCCTATGACTGTACTATTATCTACAGTAGACGGAGATAGCATGGTAATAGAAAGTATTTTTGAAAATAGATTTAGGTACATTGACGAATTACTAAAAATGGATGTGGATATAAAAGTAGAAGGAAGAACTGCAGTTATTAAGGGAGTTAAAAAATTAAAACCAGCAGAAGTTAAAGCAACAGACCTAAGAGCAGGAGCTGCACTGGTTCTCGCCTGTCTTGCAGCAGACGGTACATCTACGGTACATGATGTTTACCACATTGATAGAGGCTATGAGTTTATTGAAAATAAATTCATGAATTTAGGAGCTAAAATGAAGAGAATAGAAGAGACGGAGTAATGATAAACTTAGCTGATGGAGACATCAGCTATATTTAATAACGGAGGAAAGATGGGACTTAAATTTTGTTCTTTATTTAGTGGTAGTGACGGAAACAGCCAGTATATAGAATATAAAAATACAAAATTACTGATAGATTCAGGAATGAGCGGTAAGAGAATCCAGGAACAGCTTAAAAACATAGAAGTAGATCCTAAAAAAATTCAAGGGATATTTATAACCCATGAGCATACTGACCATATAAAAGGAGCAGGAGTTTTGTCTAGAAGATACGACATACCTGTTTATGCAAATGAAAAAACTTGGGAAGCTATGCTTCCAAAAATAGGAAAAATGAAAGACAAAAACATCAAAGTTTTCGAAACAAGCAAGGAATTTGCCTTCAATGAATTAAGCATCAATACTTTTAACGTACATCATGACGCAGTAGATCCAGTAGGATTTACAGTAACAAATAGCAAAAAGAAAATATGTCTTCTAACAGATACTGGAGTGGTAGATGAAAACATAAAAAGTAGTTTAGAAGATTTTGATTTACTGTTATTGGAGACAAACCACGATGTAGAGATGTTGAAAGTAGGCTCCTATCCCTTTTCACTTAAAAAAAGAATATTATCTAAATTTGGTCACTTATCAAATGAAACAGCAGGATATTTTCTAACCAGTATACTTAAAGATAGGGAGGAAGTAGTTTTATTAGGACATCTAAGTGCCGAAAATAATTTTCCGGAGCTTGCAGAAAAAACGGTAAACAATATTTTAGAAGAAAAGGGTATAATACCGGGGAAAAACGTAAAAATAGAAATGACCTATAGGGATAGGGCCGGTAAAGTATATACTTTAAAATAATATTTAAGAATAATTTAAGAATAATCTATTAACCTAAAAGTACAGTACAAGGAGGTAATAGTATGGAAAAATATTATGAAGATAAAATTAAAAAGCCGGAAAAAGAAATAGAAAAAAAAGAACAAAAAACTTTTGAAGAAGTAAATAATGAAGATAAAAACAAAAAAACAAAAAAGAGAGGATTAACATCCTATTTTGTAGTAGCCCTATGTGCAGCTTTAATAGGAGGAATGATAGGTGGATATATTTTCCCGACCTATCTCTACGGAAACATTATCCCAATACCGGAAAATTCTCAACAAATAATTCGACAAGATGGAGAGATTACTATTAACACAGATGAAGATATAAACTATGTAGCTGCAGTTGCCGAAAAAGCTTCAGACTCTGTTGTTGGTATAACAACCAGAGAAACCTTTAGGGATTTCTTTGGGGGACAGCAGGTCCAGGAAGGAATAGGCTCTGGAGTTATAGTAAGGGAAGATGGATATATACTTACAAACTCCCATGTTATTTCAGATGGAGAATCAGACAGTATTGAAGTATTGTTTTCCGATGGATCTACAGCCTCAGCTGAAGTTTTATGGTATGAATCTCTTTTAGATTTAGCTATTATTAAGGTGAACAAAACGAACTTGAAAGCAGCAGAATTAGGTGATTCAGATAAATTAATGGTTGGAGAGCCAGTAGTAGCTATAGGAAACCCCTTATCTTTAGATTTAGACAGAACGGTAACCTCAGGAATAATTAGCGGACTAGATAGGACTCTAAGGATACAAAACAGTGAAATAGAACCTTTAATACAGACAGATGCATCTATAAATCCCGGCAATAGTGGAGGACCCTTGTTAAATGCTAGAGGCCAGGTTATAGGTATTAATACGGCCAAGATGACTTCGGCAGAAGGACTAGGTTTTTCAATACCAATTAATGAAGCTAAGCCAATACTAAGTAAAATTGTTTCCGGTGAGGAAATAGAAGAAGTATATATAGGTATAACAGGAGTAAATTTAGAGACTTACGAAGCAAGTCTTGGAGTTGACTTAAGTCCTGAATACGGCGTAGTGATAGTTGAAATAGTTAAAGATTCGCCAGCTCATAAAGCAGGATTAGAGGCTGGAGATATAATCCAAGAAATAGATGATTATAAAATTGAAAGCATGAATAATATAGTAAGGAAACTTTACCAGTACAATAAAGGTGATTCAGCTACAATAAAAATTATAAGAGATTCTGAAGAAATGGAATTAGAAATAGAATTTGAAGAAAAACCAGAAAACTTTGGATAGTAAAATGTAGGAGGAGCAAATGAAGGATGTTTTAGTAGTATTTTATACAAGGACTGGAAACAGCGAAAAATTGGCTGATGAAGTAAGTATTAAGCTTCACGGTGATGTAGACGAAATAAAGACAGAAAATAAATATCAAGGCTTCAGCGGCTTTATTAGGGCAGGTTTTAGATCTGTACGAAAAAAAACCGATGAAATAAACTACAAAAAAGATCCTTCTAAATATAAAATAGTCGTTATTGTTTCTCCTATATGGGCATCCAATATTCCCCCGGCAGTAAGAGCTTATATCGAAGAGAATAAAGATAGCTTAGTTAGGTATGGCCTTATAATTAATGGAGCTCTTAAAGATAATAAAAGTGCATATGACAAATATATGGAAATTTTACCCAATCCTATATCAGAGTATGTAGCTGAAAGCAGCAATATAGAATACGAAATATGCCAAAAAGATTTAGAAGATTTTTCTGATAAAATTAGATTTGAAATTGAAAAGGAAGAAGAAAATGAATAAACAAGATGAAATTTATACATGTCATGACCATGTTGATATGGGCATTGATGATTATGTAAACAGTAAAAACAAAGCTCCAGATATAATAAAGATTTCATCTAATAAAATATGCAGCTACTGCAATAAAGAGGCAGTTTACAAAATATACTGTGAATCATATATTTAGACTTGTATTTATTTTTGACAAGTGGTATAATATGAAAGCTTAATCCTTGCCCTTTAAATAGGGCCATAGTCCAAAAGGAGGTGAAAACAATGGTTAAATACGAAGGTGTTTTTATTTTAAAACCAAATATGGAAGAAGAAGAAACCAAGTCTCAAGTTGAAAGAATTACAAGTATCATAGAAGATAATAATGGTAAGGTAGATAAGGTCGATGAGTGGGGTCAAAGAAGACTTGCTTATGAGATCAAGAAAAACAAAGAAGGTTACTACACTATCATAAACTTTCAAGCTGAGACTGATTTAGTTAAAGAACTAGATAGAACAAGTAAGATTAATGAAAATATAATCAGACATATGATAATTAGAGATGAAAACTAAAAAGGGGATAAAACATGAATAATGTTGTATTAATAGGAAGGTTAGTAAGAGACCCGGAATTAAAATTTATACCATCTAACGGCAGAGCTGTAGCTAATTTCACACTAGCCGTAGATAAAGAACTTCCAAAAGATATTAAGGCTGATTACGAAAGTAAAGGAAAGCCTACTGCAGACTTTATACGAATAGTAGTATTTGGAAAGCAGGCTGAAAATTGTGCGAATTATCTAAAAAAAGGTATTATGACTTCAGTTATAGGTAGAATATCTACTGGTTCATATACAACACAATCAGGAGAAAAAAGATACACTACTGAAGTAGTTGCTAATAGAGTAGAGTTTTTAGAATGGGGTGGAGGTTCATCAGGAACCAACAATAAATCCTCCCAGAACAACTCTGATGATGATTTTGCCAACTTTGAAGAAGACGACATCTTTGAACCGACAGATGATGACGATATTCCATTTTAAATAAAGGAGGTAAAAAAATGAGTGCTAGAAGAAGAGGAAGAAGACCAAGAAAAAAAGTTTGTAACTTCTGTAAAGATAAAACTAATAGTATAGATTATAAAGATGTAGATCAATTAAGAAGATATATTACTGAAAGAGGTAAAATTTTACCTAAAAGAGTTACAGGTACTTGTGCTAAACACCAGAGAATGGTAGCTAGAGCAGTTAAAAGAGCGAGAAGCGTAGCATTACTACCATATACAACAGATTGATAATAAACGCGGTGAAGCCGCGTTTTTTTATATGAAAATTATAAAAAGACATTAATTATAATTTCTTGTAATAAAATTGTAATATTTTTAACAATCTTTACTGCTATAATTTAAATAGTAAAAATAAATTAAATTTTAAAAAAGGAGGTAGCGAAAAATGATGATTAAATTAGTAGATCAAATCAAAACAGTTGAATATGTATTAACAGTAAGAAAAGAAAATTTAGTGCTGCCTGCCTTGGAGAAGTTTTAAGGAAAAGTTTATATCAGTAAATAGATAATAAACGCAGGTTGCACGGATAGATAATATTCTTGTACCTGCGGTTTTTTATACCCAATTTAGGATTATACCGCAGACAAACTGCGGTATTTTTGTGTCTAATTTTAAAAAGAAGAAAGGAGGACAAAATATGGATGTAAAGAGAAAAGTATTTATTAAAAAAATTGTTGAAAATGAGGTATTAACAAGCTAAATCCTTTAGACAAGGAGGTGATAGAAATGTTTACTAGTAACTTAGTAGTATTTGAAGAATCTTACAAAGATAAGACAAATAGTTTAGATGGATTACTAAAATCAGAGAATATTAAAATAAAGATTCAAGAATTATTGAATATTAAATAAATAAAAGGAGGATAATGATGTTTAAGTTAATTATAGATAATAAAGTCGCAATGTGGGTAAAGGAAGTAATTGAATTAGAGAAGGAAGAGGCGGTAGAAGAACCATAATACTCCGCCGTAAATACAAGGAGGATACAATGTTAGATAATAGTTTAATATATGAAAAAAGTTTAAATAAAAATAATAAGAGTGAATTAGATCACTTTTTAAAAGCAGAAAACATAAAGCATTCTTTAAAAGAATTAATAAATTTAAATAAAGAAAAACATTATATAAAATACACAATAAAAATAATAGAATCTCCTGATTACGAAGAAATTAAGAAACTAAAAAAAGCAAAAGGAATTATAAGTATAAGATTGTCAGGAAAAACTATAAAAGCTGAAATATGCAACACAAAAGAATGCAAAGAAATACTAATTACAAATATAGCAAAATTTGATATTAAAAATTTAAAGACTGAAACAATTTAAAATACAAAACCCTCGAAAGAGGGTTTTTGTTATATAAATCAAAAGTATGTGGTAAAATATAAAAGATAAATATAAATTCAGGAGGACGAGATGATAAACAAAGACAGGTTGGTTAAAAGATTTATGGATTATGTTAAAATCAGCAGCGAAACAGGTAACGAGAAAGAGTTTAGCGATTTAATAGTGAAAGAACTTAAAGAATTAGGATTAGAAGTTAAAAGAGATAAGGCAGGAGAAAAAATAGGATCAAACTCCAATAATATTTACTGCTACCTAGATGGAAAAGGGGATAAATCAAGAATTTACAGCGCTCATATGGATACAGTTAAACCTGGAATAGGAATAAACCCAGTGATAGAAGATGGATTTATAAAAAGTTCTGGTGATACTATTTTAGGTGGAGATGACAAGGCTGGGATCTCAGTAGTAATGGAAGCTTTGACAACTATAAAAGAACAGGACATTACACACAACCCTATAGAGATAGTATTTACTATAAGTGAAGAAGGTGGGCTAAATGGGTCGAAAAATTTAGACTACTCTATGATTAAATCAAAAGAAGGATATGTATTTGACAGCGGAGGAGATGTAGGTACGATTATTGACCAAGCTCCTTCTCAGAAAAAAATAAGAGTAGAAATAATTGGAGAACCAGCTCATGCAGGAGGAGAACCTGAAAAAGGTATTAGTGCTATTAATGTTGGAGCAGAAGCTATAAGTAAAATGAATCTTCTTAGAATAGACAAAGAAACCACTGCTAATATAGGAACTTTCAAAGCAGAAGGAGCTACTAATATAGTAAATGCAAAGGCATTCATAGAAGGTGAAATAAGAAGTTTATCAGAAGAAAAATTGAAGGTTCAAACAAACCATATGATTGAAGCTTTAGAAACTACAGCAGAGAAGTATGGAGCTAAATTAAAAATAGAAATAGAAGATCTTTATACTGCTTACAAATACTCTGATAAAGAACCACTAATTAAAGAAGTTGAAAAAGCTATGGAAAAAATCAACATAAAACATATGAGAAAAAGCTCAGGTGGTGGTAGCGATGCTAATGTATTTTACAGAAATGGTATAAAGACTGTGAATTTAGGCTTTGGAGGAAATCATGCTCATACTTTGAAAGAAAATCTCAACATTGAAGAATTTCTAAAATTAGCAGAAGTAACATATTTATTAATGACGGAGTAAGATTATATTAAGAAAAATTAATAAACCCCTATTTTAATTTTCATTATAAAGGGTATCTATATACAACAGGAGGATTAATATGGGAAGAGAAAATATTACTTTTGGAGGACAAAAGGTAACCTTAATAGGAACAGAAATAAAAGTAGGGGAAACGGCTCCTAATTTTAGAGGAGTAAAACAAGATCTTGAAGACTATTACTTTTATGAAGAAACTCAAGACAAATTTAAATTAATAAGTGTTGCACCTTCGCTAGATACAAAAGTTTGTTCACAACAGGCAATAGAATTTAATGAAATAGCCTCTAAACTAAATAGCGATGTAGTAGTAATTAATATTACTGCAGATTTACCTTTTGCTCAACAGAAATTTTGCAGTAAAAATAATATCACAAGTATACAAGTAGTATCAGACCATAAATTCTTAGATTTTGGTGGTAAGTACGGATTTGTAATTAAAGAAATGAGAATTTTATCAAGAGGAGTAGTTTTGATAGATAAGGATAATACAGTAAAATATGTTGAGTATGTTGATGAGGTTACTAATAGTGTTGATTTTGAAAAAGTAAGAGAAGAACTAGAGAAATTAAAATAAAATTAGGGTTATGCCCTAATTTTATTTTTAAATAAGTTTCCTATAAATACTGAAGAAATTAGAACAAGAGGTATAGATACTAAAAGCCTAATAATTGAAAATTTCAATCCTAGAAAAGATGCTTCGAATATAGTCATAGGAATTCTTGTAAGAGCAGAAGATCCTATATATGTCAAAACTATAGATAGCTTAGCTCCTTTTTTATGCAGGGCATGGGCAACAGGGAAAGCTACATAAGCACCACCAACTGTTGTACTGGAGAGAATTATAGCCCAAACATAGCCTCTAAATCCTGAAGCTTCTCCAAAATATTTCTCTACGGTTTTTCTATCAACCCATACTTCAAATAAACCTATTAAGATAAAAGCAATGGGTAGAATCATAAGCATACTCTTAACAAAATCAAAAAAGTTGCCACCTATTTCTATGCCTACTTGAAAATCTGATATGTAAGAATAAATTAAAAAAAGAAAATAAACTGATACTAATGATATGTTTATAATTTTTTCTCGACTCATATTATCAACTCCCCGTAAAAAATACCGACAGCAATAGATATTATAATACATATTATATAGCTTACTATATTTCTAGTAAGAGATAATTTCCAGCCGAAATATTCTTTTTCAACAGGAAATGTTATAATACCAACAAGCATTAAAGTGGTAGTAAATGAAGCTACAGCTGTATAACTAACACCTTTATCTACAAGTACTGAGCTTAAGGGGAAAGCTACAAAGCCTGGAAGGATAGTAATAGAACCGAATATTGAACCTAAAAAAGTACCGGTAACAAGATTACTCCCGCCTAAATATTTACTAATGACACTTCCAGGAATTAGGTACAAGATTATCGAAATTGCTATTAACATTTTTGTAAAAGAAGGAAGTATTTTTTTAAATTTTTTCCAAGCTACTTTAAATCCTTCAAAAGTTTTTTCTTTGCTTTTAAAAAAAGACAATACTATAATTGCTATTGAAAATAAATATAAATAAGTCATAAAATCTCCTTTACTAGGTTTATAAATACATTATAAATTAAAAAGAAGATAATTTATATAACTAATGTTACAAAAATCAATAAAATGAGGTGAAAATGTGAAAAAAATTGGTGCGTTTTTTGATATAGACGGAACTCTTTATAGAGAAGGAATGATAACAGCGATTTTTAAAAAATTCATAAATTCAGATATAATTGCTGCAGAAAGATGGTTTAACGAAGTCAAGGTAAAATACGATAGATGGGATAAAAGAATCGGTAACTATGATGATTATTTGTTAAAAATGGCCGAAATATATGTAGAAGAAATAAAAGGCATACATAGACATCAGGTTGAATTTATTGCAAAGAAGGTCATAGAAGAAAATGGTGATAGGGTGTACACTTTTACTAGGGATAGGATTAAATGGCACAAGGATATGGGACATATAGTTATTACTATATCCGGTTCACCAATGGAGCTTGTTAATGAAATGGCTCAAAAACACGGTTTTTACGACTGGATAGGCACAAAATATTACACTGATGAAGAAGGTTTTTTTACTGGAAAAATAAAACCTATGTGGGATAGTGAAAGTAAAGCTGAGGCCATAGATAATTTTGTAGATAAATATAATATTGATTTAAGCAAATCCTATGCTTATGGTGATACAGCAGGAGATTTTTCAATGTTATCATTAGTAGGTAATCCGACTGCAGTTAATCCAACTAGAGAACTTTTAAATAAATTATCTGAAGATAAGGATATTTTAAAAAAATCAAGGGTTGCAATTGAGAGAAAAGATATGGTTTACGAATTTGATTTGAACTATAAAATGGATTAAACTATTCAATTAAAACTAAATCATAATAAATTATTGAAAAAAATTCAAATTAGATGTAAAATATATAGTAAGGGTAAAAAGTATAATTCATGGGGGAATTATATCATAAAGGCTCAATACTTTAGAGAGATCAGACAGAAGTATTGAGTTTTTTTAAATACTTTAAAGAAGGGTGAAAAATATGAAATTAAAAGTATTAGTAGACAACAACACGCTAACGGACAGATATTTTTATGGAGAACCTGGGGCATCTTACCTTATAGAAGATGACGGCAAGAAAATTTTATTTGACCTGGGATATTCCGATGTTTTTATAAGAAATGCAAATAGATTAGAAGAAGATTTAAAAGACTTAGATTATGTTGTTGTATCTCACGGACATCTAGACCATACTTGGGGACTTAAGCATTTAATAGCTAAATTTAACGAATGGGATAATGAGAAAATTCAGTATAATAAACCTACCTTAGTAGCCCATCCTTTGACATTTAACTATAAAGAAATGAAAGGAAAGTGCATAGGTTCTTTAATAGGAAAAGAGGTTTTAGATAAGTTTTTTGAAATGAAGCTTACTAAGGAACCTTTATGGTTAACTGAAAATCTAGTATTTTTAGGAGAAATTGAAAGAACAAACTCTTTCGAGAATATAGATTCTCTAGGAGAAATATTTATTGATAGTAGGCTTAGAGACGACTACCTTTTAGATGATACTGCTATGGCTTATAAGAATGAAGATGGAGTATTTATCATAACCGGTTGTTCTCATGCTGGAATTTGCAATATAATAGAACATACTAAGAAACTTACTGAAAAAGATGTGATTTTAGATATAATAGGAGGGTTCCACCTCTTAGATCCGAAAGAAAATATAATAGAAGAAACTTTAGAATATTTTAAAAATCTTGATATAGTGAAAGCTCATCCTTGTCATTGTGTAGATTTGAAATCAAAATTGAAGCTATCTGAAGTAATAGATATCGAGGAAGTGGGCTCAGGATTAATTTTAGAAATTTAATTACTACTAATAAATCTGTTGACAAATACTTTGATGTGGACATATACTATATACTGTAATGTTTACGGACCATATTAGTAGAAAGGAGATTCTAATGGAAGAAAAAGTAAAAAAATCTCTCGAGAAGATAAGACCAATACTTCAAAGAGATGGCGGAGACGTGGAATTTGTAGGTGTAGAAGATGGAGTTGTTAAGGTAAAAATGAGAGGTGCTTGCGGAACCTGCCCAGGAGCTTTAATGACTATAAAAATGGTTATAGAACAAACTCTAAAAGAAGATATACCGGAAGTTAAAGAAGTAGTAGGAGTTTAATAAAACATAGAGCCTCAGTGTTATACTGAGGCTACATCTTTGTATTGACGTAATAATATTTATATACCTGATTATCTTTTATATAAAATCTATAGTTACTGCTTTCAAAAATAAATTCACCGGAAATATTTTTAACCCTATATACTTTTAAGAGAAGTTCCTTTAGTTCCCTGTTGCTAATATCAAGGTTACTACCGGTAATGAAATCATCTCTTACAGCTTTTTTGAAAAGATTAACCAATGTATCCAATGCATTTTTAGGCAAGTTATTTTCTTTTGTTTTATTGCATTTTTTGCAGCTGCTGACTATATTAAAAACATCATGAGTTCCACCCAGACTAAGAGGATAAAAATGATCTATACTAATCTGCTTATACAAAAGATCTTTTTTACAGTAAAAACATTTTTTATTTTCCCTATAGTAAATGTAGAGTTTTTCCTTGGTTCTAGGTTTCATTTTAATCAATTATATTCCAGTTATTTTTATTAGCATAGGACCTGAGGTCGTCATCTGGGGTTACAGCAGTAGGATTATTTGTAAGTTCCATCAGGAACCTGTCATACAAACTATCACCAAAAGCTTTACTATTTTCCCAATCCACATTTTTCCCTTCAAATTCATTTAATACTTTGTCTTTCTTTTTCATGCCACTTATAATCTCTATATCATTATCCAGATTGATTCCGGTATCTCCTATTGGAAGTTTGGTTCCTATAATATAGTCAAAAGGAAGATCTTTAAGAGCCATCTCAAGCATGATTTGGAAACAACCAGATACCATCACAAGAGTAAAGCCCTCCTTCTTAGCTTTGTGGATTTCCTTTAATACCTTATCGTTAAAGGTGTCGTCAATATTTTGAGATGTTTCAAGAAAAAATTCTTCAATTTCTTGTCTGTCCATACCATCAAATATTTTTAAAAAATCTATAGTAGCCTGTTTCCTAAAATTTTCTTTTGAAAGCAGCCTTATTTTTCTTAAAAAGTATTTTTTTAATATTTTTTTTCTAACTGTAGTTCTTGCATATTTTGAATACCCTAATTCTTCCCATTTATCCATTAGATAGGGAATAGTTTCTTCCTTAAAAAGAGTACCATCAAAGTCAAATATTGCTAATTTCATACATATCTCCTTTAATTTTCATTTTGAAAAAACATTTTATGTAAGCTGTAAAAACCTTTATAAAAAACTAGTAGGTTAAATAATCCTAAAATAAAAAATATAAATTTTGGAAACAAAGCCATAAGTGTAAAAATAAAAAAGTTTTCGAATTTATTAGGAAACACTACCACTCTACTTTGAGAGTTGTAAAAGTTCAATAATATACCTACTAAATAGAAAAGGTACATGATGCCAAATTCCGGATAAATTAAATAAAATCCTATAATAATAAAAGAATCTACAATTTTATTTAACACTATTTCTTTTTTGAACTCGAAAGACCCATCTTCATATTTTAACTTTATAATATTGTTTCCCAAAAGATAGAGATAAAAAGAAAACCATAAAAACAAAATAAACAGAAATTTCAGCTCAAAAGATATCAATACTGAGGATATCAATCCCAGTGTAAAGGAAAAAAAGTATAAATGTCTGTGGGTAAATTTTGAATTTAGGATTTTTTTAGTTGGGTTAATTAAGAAAAGGTTTTTAATATTATTAGAATTACTCATAAGTACCTCCAAGATATTTATATTATACTTATACCCAGATGATTATCAAGTATAAGATTTCATTTAAATAATAAGAAAAAAGTTAAAAAAATAAATAAAATTTCAAAAAAATATGGAAATATTTCACAAATAATGTATAATATTTTTATCTAAAATATTTTAAAGGAGTTTTAAAGTGAAAAGTATTTACGAGTCAAATTTAAAAGATTGGCAAAAAATTCTTAAAAATCTTGATTATACAAACGAAGAAGATTTTGAGACCTTTGAATCAAAGATAAACGATTTTTTTTATGATGTAGAAAAAGATTTATTTGATGATTTATGTGATTACTTGGAGTCGGATTTAGCTGTTTATTCTGATGCAGAGTTGAGAGAATTAACAGAAGAAGAAATAGAAGGAATATTAGAGTTTATTAGTGAATAAGGTTGGGATTTACCCAACCTTATTTTTTAATATCCTCTTTCGAAGGAATATTTATTAATCATAGTAGATTTATCTTCTTGATATTTTTCAATATTTTCCTTTACAATATCATAAGCTTTAGCTAAATAGTTTACATTAGGCCCGCAAATATGAGGAGTAATAATTATATTATCTAAATTCCATAGGGGACTTTCTTTTGGTAGAGGTTCAGTTTCAAAAACATCTGAAATATACTTTCTAAAAACCTTGTTTTTAAGGGCACCATATAAATCATCTTCATTTACTGTTCCCCCTCTTCCTAAGTTGAGCATACATGCTGTAGGTTTCATTAGGGACATAAGATTTTTATCTACAAACTTTTCTGTTTCTGGAGTATATGGTAGAAGATTTACTATATAATCACTTTGTTTAAAAATTTCTTCAACCTCTTCGTTAGTGTATACTTTTCTAACATGCGGGACTGGATTGTTTGTTCTTTTTACACCTATTACATCCATACCCATAAAACTAGCTTTTCGAGCTAATTCTTTTCCTATAGATCCTAGTCCTATTATACCAAGAGTTTTACCCTTGATTTCATCTTGCTTAAAAGATGGGTCCCATTCTTTCTTCTGCTGCTTTAAAAGAAGTTGGTCTAAATTTCTAGCATCTAAAATCATCATGCTTAGGGCATATTCAGTCATATGGTTTTTGTGGATTCCTCTTCCGGTAGTGAGGATAATTCCTCTTTCCTTAATGGTATCAAGAGGTAGAGCGTCTACTCCAGCCATCAATCCTTGAATCCACTGTAGATTTGGAGCTATCTTCAGATGTTCCTCCTTTAGCTTCATAGTCAAAATTGCATCGGCATTTGGTATTTTTTCAATTAGTTCTTCCTCTGAACCGGTGAACTCAAAATTGATATCTGGAAAATCCTTTGGTAGATCTTTCAATTTATCCGGATCAAAAGGAAAAGAATTTACTATTATATTCATATAATCGCCTCCTTATTTTTATATTATACCCAAATTTATAAAAAAAAGACACCCTTTTGGATGTCTTCAATTCTTATTCTTCATCTTCTACTGGTTCTTCTGCTTCTTCATCGTCTTCGCTACCGATTAATACTGGTTCTTCGCCAGTTAATTCTTCTTCTAATTCATCTTCTGGCTCTTCGTCGATAGTAGTTACAGATACAATCATTTCTTCAGGGTCGTTTAATATTTCTATATCTTCGATTTTTTCTAAATCAGAAACATGCAAACTATGACCTAAAGTAAGTTCTGTAATATCAAGTTCGATTTGACGCGGAATCTTAGTACTTGGGCATCTAATCTCAACCTCATCAAGCTGATGCACAACAGCACCTTCGATTTTAGAAATTTCTTTTCCAACAAGTCTAATTGGAATAGTAACTTCAACCTTTTGTGAACGATCGATATTGTAGAATTCTAAATGTAAAATATCGTTTGTTATTGGATGAGTTTGTACATCCTTTAACATTGCGAAATAGCTTTCTCCATCAAGTTCGATGTCAACTATTGCGTTACGTCCTTCACTCTTTAGTATTTCTTTAAAATCCTTTGTGTCCACTGTAATTGTTTTTACGTCTATATCCTTACCGTAAAGCACAGCAGGTATAGAACCTTCCTGTCTAATTTTTTTAGAACGACTGGTTCCTGTGTCGCCTCTAAAAGTAGATTTAAGCTTCATATAATCTCTCTCCTTCTAATAAAATTGTAACAAATACTTGCATATATCAAATCAAGTGATTCATTATTTTCAAAAATAGCTAAGATAAATTTTAGCATAAATTCATATAAAATACAAATATAAATATACACTTCTTACATATTATAATAGTAAATCACATTTGTGTCAAAAATTACTTTCAAATTTGATAAAATAGGTCAAAATTAACATGAAAACCAAACAGAAGTCCAGTATCAGTATGAACTCCTGCTTAAATAATTATATGAAATTTATTTCCCAGGAAATATCTGCTACCTTTGATATTGTTACATATACTGAGCAGTACTTGGCTGCTAAGGCGGCAGCTTTTTCTAAACCCAAATTATTGCTGCTGTTTTTAACATCAAGTTTTACCTTTACCCATTCTAGTGTCGTTGGTGGAGTATCTCTTTTTACTCCTTCTATATGTATTTCAGCATGGTCAAAATTTATTCTTTTCTTTTTGGCAACATCTAAAAAAGTAGAATAGTAACATGAGCCTAAAGCTCCAAATAGCATGTCATAGGGTTCTAAAGTGTTTTCTTCCACACCTACAGCAGTGCTAGCCTTATTTGCAATTAATTCTCCTAGAAACTCGTTACCAAATTTCATTTTAATTTCTTTTTTGTTCATAAATACCTCCGAAAATTATTATTATCATTATAACAAAAAAATTGAATAATTAAAACATTTTATAAAATTGGAATTTAGAATTTTACTAGTCCAAGTAAATAATATATAATGTAAGGAACAAAGAAAAATTAGGAGGATGATTATGCAGTATAGAAAATTCGGGAAAACAGGAGAAGAAGTTTCTGTTTTAGGTTTCGGGTGTATGAGATTTCAAACCAACAACAACGACCCTAAAGATATAAAAGAAGATTTAGCTATAGAGCAGATAAGATACTCAATAGATAAGGGAGTAAATTATGTAGATACGGCATATCCATATCACGGTAAGATGAGCGAGCCTTTAGTTGGAAAAGCTCTGCAGGATGGATATAGACAGAGGGTAAAATTAGCGACAAAACTTCCCTCATGGCTAATAGAAAAGAGAGAAGATTTTGACAAATATATGAAAGAGCAGCTTGAAAAATTACAAACCGATTATATTGATTTCTATCTGGTTCATGCAATTAATAAGGAAAGATGGGAAAATTTAAACAAACACGATTTGTTTGGTTTTTTAGACCAGGTAAAAAAAGATGGCAGAGCCAAGCACGTAGGTTTCTCTTTCCACGATGAACTACCTTTGTTTAAAGAAATAGTAGATAGTTACGACTGGGATTTTTGCCAAATTCAGTACAATTATCTAGATAAAGAATATCAGGCAGGAGAAGAAGGATTAAATTATGCTTCAGATAAAGGTTTAGGGATAGTTGTAATGGAACCTTTAAGAGGTGGTAAACTTACAAAAAAAGTTCCTGATGATATAAATAAAATATTTGAAAATTCTGGTAGAGATTGGACTCCTGCTCAGTGGGCCTTGAAATTTGTCTGGAACAACCCTAAAGTTCATGTAGTCCTGAGCGGTATGAATAGAATAGACCACATAGATGAAAACTTAGAAACTGCTGAAGAAACCAGACCAGATTCTTTAAAAGAAAAAGATCTAGAAACATTATCCAAAGCAGAGAAAATATACAACGAAAGAATAGTAGCAAATTGTACCGACTGTAAATACTGCATGCCATGTCCAAATGGAGTGGATATACCAGCAAATATAGAAATGATTAATGAAGCATATATGTTTGATGATATAGAAGGACATAAAGAATCTTATGCTAAATTTATAGAAGATGATAAGAAGGCATCAAACTGCATAGAATGCGGACTGTGCGAACCTAAATGTCCACAGCATATAAGCATCATGGCTGTAATGAAAAAAGTAGATAGAGAATTAGGGTAAGTAAAAATGGAGCTAAAAATTTAGCTCCATTTTTTTTTATTGAAAATTTATACTACTATTAGTTCATAATCAAGACTACCTATGCCGATTTCTTTTCCATGAAGAAGAGTTTCCCGGCCTTCATCAAAAAGCTTCTGGCCTGAAGACTGTTGTAGTAAATCTAAAGATGCAGCATCTAGGGCAAGAGGGTTAGTAGAAGCTACTACCCCAACATTATCGGCAATTATGTCCATTTCATCTCCGATACAGTCACATTTTTTAGTAATATTAATAATAAAGGATATATAAATATTTTCTTTCCCCAACGAAGCGGCATATGCATATTCAGCTAATTTTTCTCGAAAGTTATTAGTTTTCCAGCTGTTTACTATAGCACCTTCAGGACATACTGCCATGCATCCGGCACAACCTATACATTTACTTCTTTTTAAAAAAGCAACTCCATCTTTTATGGATATAGCATCGACATCACAATTTTCTACACAGATACCACAGCCAATACATCTTCCTGTTTTTACAACTGGGGCTATTTCCGAGTGCTGTGCTAACTTCCCTCCTCGAGAAGCAAAACCCATAGCAAGCTGCTTTAAAGCTCCACCAAATCCAGCTACTTCATGGCCTTTAAAATGGCTTAAAACGATAAACTTGTTGTATTTGCCGTATTCCTTTCCAATCTTACATTTTTTGTAATATTCTTTGTTTATTTCAATTTCGTCGTACTCATCACCGATATTGCCATCAGCGATTACTATAGGAACTTGTGTAAATCCGTGTTCTTTAGCAAGATTAATATGGCTATCTCTAGTAGTTCTTTCTCCCCTATATAAAACATTGGTTTCTATATAAAAAGGCTCTGATCCTTTTTCCTTCATATAGTCGATTAATTCATTATATGTATGGGCCGGTGTAAAAGTTTTGTTGCCCTTTTCTCCGAAATGCACCTTTAAGGGCATTTTTTTATTAAATTTATAATCTTCTTCTTTTACTATTATATCTAAGAGTTCCCTAGCATAGCTTCCAAGTTTTTCATAATCTTCTGTAGATGTTTTTTTAAAATATACCTTAGTCATAAAATCTCCTTTTTTGATTAATAATTTAATATTTTATCATAAAGGTGGAATACTTCAACTACACAGAAAAATATTACAAAAATGTTACACAAATATCCAGGGACGGTACTTGACTTTTTCTTGAAAGTGATGTATAGTTACTAATAGTTAATAGAAAAGGTGATGAATATGAGTAGAGAAGCCAGAGAAAAAAGCAGCTTTGGTACCTACTATATAAAGCAAATAGGTTCGCCTGATGTTAACTTATTTGAGAATGATATTGAAAGAGAAAAATTCATAGAAATACTAAAGAAGGCTAAAAAGAAATTTGATTTTAAACTCTATGCCTACTGTATAAACAGCAAAAATTCCTATGAACTGATAATTTTCGACAACGGAAGTGATATATCAAATATCATGAAAAGCATAAATATATCATATTCAATATATAAAAATACATCAGGAAAGCTTTTCAAAGATAGGTATAAAAGTGAGATGATTACAGATTATTACCATCTACTTAATACTACTAAGGAAATACATTATTTAGCAGAAGATAGCAAATGGAACAGTTGCTGCGAATACACATCGGATAATAGAAAAGAAGATCTTTTGGATATAGAGGAAATTCTTAAAGTCTTTAACTACAAAGATATGGATTCGGTAGAAGCATATAAAAATTACTTAAATGAAGAAATATCAGAAGAAGATATATTGTGCGATAAAGATATGATACTTTGTGATAACATACGAGAGTGTATAAAGACTAAAAGAGAAGCTGAGTTAAAACTTGAAGATATATTAGATGAAAAAGGTTATACTTATAAAGAATTGATTAAAAATAAAGTAGAAAGAAATAAAATGATTAAACATTTCAGGAAAAATTCAACCTTAAGCCTAAAAGAAATCGGAAGTATATTTGGAGGGCTCAGCGAATCATCAATTTGTAAAATATTAAGTAAATAATGCCACCAGGTGGCATTAAAAAATACAGCTACTTTCAAGTAGCGTCACTAAATTAATAAATAAGAGGTGTAAATATGGGATTTGAATTAAATTTTGATTCAAGCAGTTTAAAAAATAATGTCAAAAAAATAAATGAAAATGAAATGTACGATGTACTTATAATAGGTGGAGGTCCAGCGGGCTTGAACAGTGCACTATATGCTACTCGTAACGGACTTAAAGCCGGTATTATAGCTGAGAAGTACGGCGGCCAGGTCTTAGATACATCTTCAGTAGAAAATTACTTAGGATACGAATCTATACCTGGGGAAGATCTAGTAGGTGCTTTTAGAGAACATGTTGAGAAATACGATATACCGATAAAAAAAGACAGTAGAGTAGAAAAAGTAGAAAAAAGAGATGAAAGATTTTATCTTTCTATGTCTGATGGAAGTCAGTTAAAATCCAAAACATTAATTATTGCTACTGGAAGCAAACCAAGGAAATTAAATGTACCTGGAGAAGAAGAATTTTCCGGAAAAGGTGTAGCCTACTGTGCAATATGTGATGGACCCTTATTTCAAGGAAGAGATGTTGTTGTAGCCGGGGGAGGAAATTCAGCGGTGGAAGCAGCTATAGATATAGCTAAAATTGCTAACAAGGTCTATTTAGTACAGAGAAGTGTATTGAGAGCAGAACAAGCCCTTGTAGATAAGTTGACAACTTTTGAAAATGTAGAGATTCATCTCGGAACTCAAGTAAAAGAAATATACGGAGAAAAATTAGTAAAAGGTATAAAGGTTTACGATAAAACAAATGACAAAGAATTTGATATTAAGGCAGATGGCATATTTGTTGAAATAGGTTCAGTACCAAACAGTGGACCATTTAAAGATTTAGTTAAAACCTTACCTAACGGTGAGATTGAAATAGATTGTTCTTGTAATACAAGCGTACCAGGAGTATTTGCTGCAGGAGATGTGACTACAGTACCTTATAAGCAAATATCAATTTCAAGTGGTGAAGGTGCAAAAGCAGCCCTAAGTGCAAATGCATATATAAATAAACTAAAATAATAGGAGGATTTAAAAATGGCATTACTTAATGATGAAATTAGAGAGAATTTAACAGATGTATTTAGTAAAATGGATAAAGAGGTAACTATAGCAGTTTTTACAAAGGAAGATGGGTGTGAAACTTGTAAAGATACCTTAGATTTCATGAAAGAAATAGAAGAAGTTGGAGAAAAAATAAAATTAGAAACTTACGATATAGAAAAAGATAGTGAAAAAGCTGAAGAATTAAAGGTTGAAATGACACCAAGCATCGTTTTATTAGATAGTGAAGGAAAAGATCACGGTATAAAGTTTTACGGAATTCCAGCAGGGCATGAGATAAATTCACTTATCACTGGACTAATAGAGGTTTCTGGAGCTGGAGAAGATGTACCATCAGCTCTTAAGGAAAGAATAGCTAAAATAGAAACCCCAGTAGATATAAAAGTATTTGTAACTCTTGGGTGTCCACACTGTCCTGGAGCTGTAGCAAAAGCTCATAAACTTGCACTAGAAAATCCAAACATAAAGGCTCAAATGATTGAAGCTCAAACATTTTCAGAACTATCTGACAAATACAATGTAAGTGGAGTACCAAAAATAATAATTAATGAAGACCACGATTTAGTTGGAAACCAACCTATAGAAAAATTCTTAGAAACAATAGAAAGTCTATAAGCCAATTTTACATAATATAAAAATCTCTCTGGATTTAAATCCAGAGAGATTTTTTGTTTTAATATTCTTTTAAAACTTCTTCCATTAGCCATTTATCAAGATTTCCACCGCTAATAACGACGGCAATTTTTTTGCCTTTAAACTTATCCGGATAGTCCATTAAAGCAGCCACTCCTATAGCTCCTGAAGGTTCCGAAACTATTTTTTCTTCAACTAATAATTTGCCTACAGCTTTTTTTATAGTTGATTCTTTGATTTCTAGAATTTCATCAATACAATCATTGGCCATTTTAAAAGGGATTTCTCCTACTCCACCAATTAATGCATCACAGATGGTATCTTCAGAAGGGTATTCTAGATAGCACTTATTATCTTCCAAAGATTTTATCATAGCTGGACAGGCTTCAGTTTGTACTCCTACTATTTTTATATCAGGGTTTACTTCCTTGACGAAAGTGCTAATACCAGTGATCATTCCCCCACCGCCGATTGGTACAATGATAGTATCTATTTTAGGGTTATCTTCTAATATTTCTAAACCGATAGTCCCTTGCCCAGATATTACTTCATCATCTGAACAGGGATCTATAAAAGTTAATTTTTCTTTTTTCATTTGCGACATAGCAGCATTGTGAGCTTCATCGTAGGTATCACCTACTTTAATAACTTCACTTCCGTAATACTCTATCTTATCCACCTTGGCCTGGGGAGTAGTTTTAGGTATGTAGATTTTTGATTTTTCAATACCTAGAAGACTAGCTGCATAAGATACGCTGGCTCCATGATTTCCTGAGGATACTGCCAGAATCCCGTTAGCTTTTTCATCCTCCCTTAATGATGTTAACTTACTAAAGGCTCCTCTTACTTTAAAAGAATTCATCTTTTGCTGGTTTTCCAGCTTAAGATAAACTTCAGTATCTTTAGAACTCAGATGTCTTGAAAATTCTAAAGGAGTTTTATGTATGTAATTTTTTATATTTTCGTAAGTTCTTTTTATTGTATTGTATGATATCATTTGAATTCTCCTTTATTTTATAAGATTATTTACTTTTACTATATGATAATAGGTTTCTATTCCATTAGTTAGAATTTCTTCGTCAAAGTTAAATTTTGAATTATGAAGAGATGCTGTAAAACCTTGTTTTTCATTTCTAGCACCTAATAGAAAAAATAAACTAGGTATTCGACTTCTGTAAAAACCGAAATCCTCGGCTATCATTTGAGGACTAATATGTATAAATTTATCCTTAGGGAAATCCTTAATAAATAAGTCGTATAGTTTATCGTCATTTATCACAGAAGGACAGTAGTTGTAAAATTCATCATCAATTTTGATATTAAGGGATTTTGAAAGACCTTCATTTATTTCCGACATTCTGCTTCTAATGTTATCGTATACTTCATCTTTAAAAGTTCTTACTATACCTTCCAATTTGGCACTTTCAGGAATTTGATTTCTAAAACTACCTCCGCTTATTTTCCCAATAGTTATGATTCCGGATTCTAATGGTTCTATATTTCTACTTACTATGCTTTGATACATATTTATTATTTGAGAAGCTGCATATACAGCATCTATACCCTTATGAGGTTCGGCACCGTGACTAGCCTTTCCTTCTATATATATGTCAAATAGGATGTCTTGGGCCATTAGAGGTCCTTTAGCTATTCCTATTTTACCTTGTTCAATGGAAGGGTCTATATGACATCCGTATATACTTTGAATTTTATATTTTTTAAAATTAACATCTTCCAGTACTTTTTCAGCACCACCGACATTTTCTTCCCCAGGTTGAAACAAAAATAATACATCTCTTTTTAACTCTTTCTTTATTAATACTTTTATTAGTCCGAGTACCATAGTCATATGGCCGTCGTGACCACATGCATGCATCATACCATTGGTAGAAGAATAAGGTTTATCCGAGGGTTCTTTAATAGGTAGAGCATCCATATCAGCTCTAAAGCATATAGGGTTTTCTGTAGTATCTCCTGGTAGTTTTGCCAGAATTCCTGTTCCGGCAACATCTTCGTAGGACACTCCAATTAAATCCAGTTGTTCTTTTATGTATTTTGATGTTTTGTATTCTTCTAAGCCTATTTCAGGAATCTGATGCAGGTCCCTCCTGATAGACTTTAAATCCTCTAATAAATATTCGAAATTCATAATAAACCTCCTTTTTCTAATTTTAACTTAATAATATTGAAACTACAAGATAATTAAGTTATAATGATGAAGGTATAAGAGTAAAGGAGAACTAACATGACAAATCAAAGAAAGGCGGACATCGCCTTATTTTTAGTAACTATAGGATGGGGAATTTCTTTTTTATTAACTAAAAATTCTCTAGATTTTTTAGAAACTTACAACTTTTTAGCCATAAGATTTCTACTTGCTTTCTTTATATCCTTTGGGATATTCTATAAAAAATTTAAAAATTTAAATAAACAGACGGTTAAATACGGAATAGGATTAGGAGTGTTGTTATTTTTGCATTATGCTCTTCAAACTGTTGGGTTAAACTACACTTCAGTATCGAAGTCGGCATTTATTACAGGGCTTAATGTAATAATGGTTCCCGTGTTTTCGGCGTTGATTATAAAAAAAGTGCCGGAAAGGAAAGTCATATTTAGTACTATAATTGCCTTTATAGGCTTAGGATTACTTACTTTAAACGGTAATATAGATGGGGTAAATATTGGAGATATATATACCCTTCTCTGTGCATTTGTTTTTGCTATGTATATTATTTTAGTTGGAAAATATACGGTGAAGGTAGAATCAATATCTTTTGCTACGATACAGCTGGGGGTAGTAGGAGTATTAAGCTTAATAACTTCTTTTATGATAGAAACTCCTGTTATTCCCACAGAACCACCTGCATGGGGAAATATAGTTTTCTTAAGTTTAGTTTGCACTTCCGGAGCTTATATAGTACAAAATGTAGCTCAAAGATATACAACGCCTTCTCATACGGCTTTGATTTACACAGGAGAACCGGTGTTTGCAGCATTCTTTGGATATATATTCTTGGATGAACTGCTTTCATTCAGAGGAACCTTAGGAGCTCTTATGATACTTTCAGGGATGCTAATTGTAGAAGTTAATTTCAAAAAACTACTGAAGAGTAAGAAAAGTAAAGCAAGTTAAAAAGACTGCAGATGCAGTCTTTTTATTTTAAATTATCGATAAATACAGCTATTAAATGGGCTTTTTCTATAATATTGTGGGTGAATACATACTCTCTTCCACTAAATTCTTTCTTTCCGGAAGGTCCAAAACCATCTATGATAGGCTTAGTTGAATCACAAAAGGCAATGTTATTTGAACTCCATCTATGGTCGCTTGATATGATAATATCTAGATCATCGGCAATTTTTTTAAGTTCTTCAAATTTTTCTTCTGTTTCTGCCGTAAGCTGCATTGGTGGTCTTCTTTCGCTACCTTCTATTTGAAAACTGTATATATTCTTATATTTCTTTTCAGGGATTATCTTTCTAATCTTATCATCAAAGGTTGTATAAAGTTCAGGATTACCAAATCTAATATTTAGAGTAGAATCTCCGTGGAAATAAGGTTCGGTAATATTAGAGCTTACATTCATCTTACTTGGAGAAATTACGACACCTTTATCTTCATCCGTTTGCTTCACCATCTTATTTATAGTCTCTATAAATACATTTACAGCCTTTGCTACATCTTCTGTTTTTGTAAATTTCTTCATATTCATAGAAATTTTGTATTTGGCAGAACCAGAACGACTGGTAACCATTCCTCCGTGGATAAAAGCACCATTTAATCCTAAAATAACTTTAGCATTCTTGCTTTTATCCTTGATTATTTTTTTGCTAAATCTTCCCTGCATCAGGTCGTCTGTTGTTAGAAGTATGCCTATCTTTTTATTCTTTAATTTTTTAGTGTATTTTAGACTCTGAAGAGCAAGTAGAGCTGAGGCAATTCCTCCCTTATGTTCCCATACTCCCGTGCCGTAAAGGCGGTTGTCTCTATCCTGGAAGTATTTATGTTTTTCCGGTTTTACCGTATTATCCAAGTTTCCTACGAGAAGTACATCCACTTCAGGATTGTCCGTATTTGTAAGATACAGCACATTTCCTACTTGACTTTGGGGAAAAACCTCTGCGGTAAATCCTAAAGAAGAAAGTTTAGATTTAATGGAGTTACCAAACTTATTAACTCCTTCTATATTTTGAGTGTAAGTATTTGTATCTACAAAATCATTTATAACCTTTATAATATAATCTTCTCTAGTTCTTAAATAACTTCTAATCTTAACCTTTGTAGGTATTCTCTTTCCGGTAGATTTTTCTTTAAGAGATTCAAGGTTAAAATATCTCATAGAAGCTACATCAAGCATTTTATTTACAAGACCTTCGTAATCTAAACCATAAGCTTTTGCAGCAGCTACGTAAGATCCACCAAATCCTAAACTAGCCATAGAATTTACTTCTAGTACATATATTTCGTTGTCCAGTCCTAACCTTATGTCAACTCTAGCAAAGTCTCTCAAACCAAGAGAGGTAAATACCTTTTTACTGATTTCCTGCATTTCCTTAGCCAGGTCTTCGGAAATTTCAGCTGGACAAATTTTATTTTTAGGTTTGTGCTGTTTATCATCAACTGTTTGTATTGCGTTAGGATCTCCTTCCAAGTCTATTTCTAATACCGGGAAGGTTTCAACAGGATTATTACCAATTAATCCTACAGCAAATTCTCGCCCCTGAATAAACTGCTCAACTAAAGCCTGCTGGTGAAATTCGGAAATTATAAATTCTACAGCATCTCTTAGATCTTCTTCATTATCTACAACTCTTAAACCAAAAGATACACTTTCCATCTTAGGTTTTACTATTACTGGATATTTCACATCACTCATATCTTCAGACTTAGATGAAAAAACCCAAAAATCCGGTGTTGGCAAATTATTTTTTTGAAGAATAATCTTAGTTATAACCTTGTCTAGAGCAAGAGCATGTCCCGAGGGATTTGAACCTACATAGGGAATTCCACTCATTTCAAGCATTGAAGGAATATGGGTATATCTGCTTTCACCCTGGATACCGTAGGCCATGTTAAATACTATACTACGATTTTTTTCATCTCCAACTCGGGGAAAGAAATCCTTTAATTTATCAAAAACCTCCATATTTCCATCTATTATTTCAACATTGTGCCCGTTTTTTTCTAAGGATTCTGCAACTCTTTTTACCACCTTTGGATTGTATACTTCTTTGTTTTGCATTCCAAATACATTTATTACTTTGTCTCTATCCTTGTTATATATTATAGCTACTCTCAAATCAATCACCTACATCCAATCCGCATAATCTAATAAAATTCTTAACCATTAACAATCCATCACCCTTACTTACCTCAGGGTGACCCTGGAAGCCATATATTGGTTTATCTTTGTGTCTAATAATCTCTGTATCACAGGTATCCGACTTAGCTAAAGATATGAAATCTTTAGGCATTTCCGAGACATAGTAGTTATGTCTCTTTTGGATCTTCACCTTATTTGAAGATAGACCTTGAAAAATCGGATCACTCATATCTGTAATTTCTATCTCTTCTTTTCTTCTATGAGGTTCCTGAAGTCTTTTAATACGACCATAATTGTGAATGGCTATAATTTCATGACCTAAACAAAAACCAATAACTGGCACATCAAAATTATGAAGGGCTACAAAATTAGTAGTTAAATTTAGTGGCGTATAGGGATTACCACGGCCACCAGATAGTATAATACCGCTAACTTCTGATTTGAAAGATAGGGTTATCGGTTGGTTGTGGTCAAAAAATATAAAATCAAAATCTTGTTCCGATAAAAACTGGCGCTTAAAATTTTTAATATAAGAGCTCTGGTTATCAATTATTAATAGCATTTTTATATCCTCGTTTTTATTTATTTTTCATAAAACAATAATACTTTATAAAGCTTTTAAATTCAATACTTTAGAATAAGTTTTTTAAATATTTTATACCATCGGCAATAGATACTGAGGATTTTTTAAAATCCTTCCAGGGATCATTTATTTGTCCTAATCTTCTGAATATATTTTTCATATTGTACTTTTGAGAATCAAAGTCTTTTTTAGCCAGCTCACTCCAGTCTAAAGGAGTAGCCACAGGAGCTCCGGAAATAGGTCTTAAACTGTATGGACATACTCCTGTTTGACCTTTAGCATTCCTTAAAATATCAATAAATATTTTGCCGTCCCTGCTATCTTTTCTTTGTTCTGTAGTATACTTATCTCCGTTATTTTTAGTTACATGGTATGCTACTTTCTTTGCAAATTCTTTTATCTGTTCAAAATTATATTCTGGTTTTATAGGAGTAATTATGTGAAGTCCTGTAGAGCCTGTTGTCATTACAAAAGGTTTTAGATGGAGATTTTCTAGTTCTTCTTTAATATCAAAAGCTGCTTCTAGAATCATTGATAAATCATCTTTAGGAGGATCTAAATCAAATATAATTTTGTCCGGTTTTTCTAAATCATGAGTGCTGCTGAGCCAAGTGTGAAATGTGATGGTCCCCTGATTGACTAAATATACCAGGGAGTCAACATCATTACATAAAGGATAACTGGTCAAGGTGTCACCGTGACCTTGGATTTCGACTCGATCCAACCATTTTGGAAAATAATCAGAAGCATTTTTTTGATAAAAGCCTTTTTCCTTGATTCCATTTGGGAACCTCTGCAGTGTAACTGGATATCCTATCATATGGAGCTTCATATTTTTCCAAATCTTACTGTAGTATTCGGCTATATCTTTTTTTGAGTAATCAGGATTTTCAAATAAAAGCTTATCTTGTTTTGTAATTTCAACCTTACCAATTTTCAAAATAACACCTCCTTTAAAGAAATATTGCAGATATATGACTTCATATACCTGCAATATAATTATGTCTTAATTATTTATCTAATTTCTTTCCGAACTTTTTAAATACCTTACCTAGCTTTCCTTTTGCTTCTTCTATGTTTTCTTCAGCCTTACCTTTTAACTCAGCTAAGTCTTTTTCAGCTTCATCCTTCTTTTCCTCTAAATCTTTAATTTTTTCCTCTAATTCCATGTCATCTTTTTTGTCTTTAGCCTTTTCCTTTAATTCCTCAATTTCAGCTTTCTTATCATGGATAAAAGCTTCTAACTCATTTAGTTTCTTTTGGAATTCTTCTTTATATTTTTCAGTCTTTGACATTCATAACCCTCCTTTAGGTTTATTTTCGTTTTTTACTCTATTATATATATACCAGTATTTGTAAGGAATATTCATTAAATAATTTCCTATAAAAAATTAAACTCATCGAATAAAAAATAAAATCCTAATATAAAATAAAAATTAAAAAAATGGGTAAATATATACTGAATTAAATGGAAAGGGGTATGTGATTAAAAACTAATCGCTGTGATGAAATGAATATTTTAATATTGTACGATTCCTTTTTTGGAAATACTGAAAAAATTGCACAATACATAAAAGAAAGCATAGAAGATAAACATGATGTGAAAATGATAAAAGCTGGTGATTTTGAGGAAGCGGACTTTGCTAAGGTAGAATGCCTTATAATTGGTACTCCTACAAGAGCTTTTAGACCTACTAAAGATATTTCCAACATACTGAACAAATACCCTCTAACTATAAAGGATTTGAAGGTTGCTGCCTTTGACACCAGAATTGACTACGATACTATTAAACCGAAAACACTAAGCATGGTTATGAAAAGGTCAGGTTATGCTGTAGATAAAATTTATAAAAAACTATCTAAAATAGGAGTCGAGCTAATAGCTGAACCTGCAGGATTTTATGTTGGAGAATCGGAAGGACCATTATTAGAAGGAGAAAAAGAAAAAGCCGAGAGATGGCTAATGGGTAAATTTTGAAATTAGATGCTCTTAATAGAACTGGATAAATTTTTCTCGTAAGGGAGACTATATTTACTCCAACCTATTATCAATGAACCTACCGCAGCATCGTAAATAGGATCTACAGGATTAATATTTGGATATTTTTCCTGTAGTTTTTTTATTAATGAGCTCTTTATATATTCGGACTCTAATATTATACTTCCAGAATAGGTAAAAAGGAGCTTTTTATTTTCCTCATAAAGTCTTTTAATCAAAGAGTCTACCAGGTGGTATAATTCATCTACAGCTTTATTAATAAGATTTACTGCTAAAGAATCATTTTTTTCAAAACATTTGAAAACTAGGGGAGTTAAGCCAGCAATTACCTTAGTATCGTGAACATTTTCATAAGCAAAGCTAATAGTATCTCGAGGATCTGACACATTTATTTCTTTTAATAGTTCAAAGTAAAGTTCTGATTTTTCCAACCTGCCGTCGTATACTTTCATAATAGATTTCAAAGCATTTAGGCCTATGCTGTATCCGCTTCCTTCATCCCCTAAGACATGAGTCCAACCACCCACCCTGAAGTATTTGGATTCTTTTTTACCTAGAGAAACAGAGCCTGTACCTGAAGCTAAAATCAACCCATCTTTACCATTTAAAGCTCCGGCTAAAGAAGTATAAGAATCATTTTGAAGTATGATATCACAGGACAAAGGCATATCTTCAAAGATAGATTCTAATATTACCTTATCAGATTTTCTGTCCAAACCAGCCATACCTAAAGAGATGAATTTTAAATCACCTATAGTAAAATTAGTTTCAGAAGAAAAATAATCTAGGATTTTATTAATAGTTCTTTTAAACCTTTCTCTACCAATAATCTGGTGGTTGCTAGGACCAAATATGTGTTTGCATATTAAATTGCCCTGGTCGTCAGCTAGGTAGGCTAAGGTTTTGCTTCCGCCACCATCAATGCCAATACAGTATTTCATCTCTTCTCCTTCTTTATATTTTCATATTTTCTATCCTGCCAGTTCCAACTTTGGAGGGATGCAAAAGCTGCAAGGATAATTGAAATAAATATATTTTTAAAGATCAAATTACCTAGCTCTTTAAGATTAAAAGGAATTGGATGAACATAGAAATCTTTCATAACCAATAAAATTAGTATTATTAAAGCTCCTACTACAGTTCCTTTAATAATATAATTGTTTCTGCCAAATTTTCTTCGACTTTCCCATTTTTTAATAAAATCCTTGTTTTCATTCACTATAAACATCTCCAATTATTAAAATATAATATTATAAATTAAAGCTAAAACTACTGTATTAGACCTTCCTTTTAGTTAAAGATTTTTTTTGATGGATCCTAAAATACCTCTGGCTATTTCTCTGCCTAAAGTTCTGGTAACGGTACTCATGAAAGATTTAGTAACTTTGGTTGGAGAAAATGGGTTGTTTCTTTCTTCAGCAGCTTTTCTTTTTTCTTCTGCTTTTCTCTGTTTTTCTCTTTCCTTAATTTCTTTTTCTTTTTCTAATCTTTCTTCTTCTGCCTTTGCTTCCTGTTCTATAGCATCATATTTTTTTCCTATTATTTCAAAAGCAGATTCTCTGTCTAAAGCTTTATCGTATTTATAAAACAAAGGAGAGTTGTTTATTACTAAAGTTCTTTTTTCTTCTGTTATTACACCGATTTTACTTTCAGGAGGTGCTATTAAGGCTCTTTCCACTATGGATGGTCTTCCATCTTCATCTAAAAAGGATACCAAAGCTTCTCCAGTTTTTAACTGAGTTATTACTTTTTTAACTTCATATTTAGGGTTTTGTCTAAAGGTGTCTGCAGCAGTATTTACTGCCTTTTGGTCTCTTGGTGTATAGGCTCTTAAGGCATGCTGTATCCTATTTCCCAACTGTCCCAGGACTGTGTCTGGAATATCAATAGGATTTTGTGTTACAAAGTATACACCTACTCCTTTAGACCTAATAAGACGTACAACTAATTCTATTTTTTCCATTAAAACTTTAGGAGTATCTTTAAAAAGAAGGTGAGCTTCATCAAAGAAAAACACCATCTTTGGCTTGTCAGGATCTCCAACTTCCGGCAGCTGCTCAAATAGCTCAGAAAGAAGCCACAATAAAAATGTAGAATAAATTCTTGGAGAAGTAAAAAGCTCTTCAGAGGCAAGGACGTTTATCATACCTCTTCCATCAATATCCTGAGCAAATAAGTCATTAATTTCTAAAGAAGGTTCTCCGAAAAAAACATCTCCCCCGGCATCTTCTAAAGATAGTAGAGACCTTTGGATTGCTCCGATAGACCTTGTAGAAATATTTCCGTACTTTAGAGTATATTCCTTTGCATTATCACCTACATACTGGAGCATAGCTCTTAAATCCTTAATATCTATAAGAAGCCATCCTTTTTCGTCGGCTATACGAAAAACTATATTTAAAATACTTGATTGAATTTCATTTAAGTCCAAAAGTCTAGATAAAAGAACAGGACCCATCTCAGATATGTCTGTACGTATTGGGTGGCCAATTTTACCAAACACATCCCAAAGTCTTACAGGATAGGGCTGAAGTTTAAAATCCGGTAATCCTATTACATCAAGTCTTTCCTGTATTTTTGAATTCATAGATCCAGGTTCAGCTAAACTGGCTAAATCTCCTTTTACATCTGATAAAAAAACAGGAACACCTATTTTACTGAAATGCTCTGCCAAAACCTTTAAGCTTATAGTTTTTCCTGTACCCGTAGCACCTGCTATTAGACCGTGGCGGTTACTCATATTGGAAAGAAGCTCTACGTGTTTATCTCCTTTACCTATAGTAAATCTATATTCTTCTGACATTTACAACACTCCTTACTAGTATTCTTTTATTTAATATTATAACATAAAAGCAAGGAAAAATAACACAATATAGAGGGATTAAAGTTATTTGACACTAAAAATCCAAATTGATATAATATATTTAATAAAAATATAAAATAAGGAGATATAAATGATAGCAATAGTATCTAGAAATACAGTAAAAGAAGGAAAAGTAGAAGAGTTTAAAAAACTTACAGTTGAATTAATAGAAAAAAGTCAAAAGGAAGAAGGCTGCATCGAATACAATCTTTATCAGGATTTGAAAAATCCAAGAACCTTAACATTTATTGAAAAATGGGAAAGTGAAGAAGCTATAGAAAAACACAAAAATTCTAAGCACTTCACAAGTATAGTACCAAAAATAAAAGAACTTAATGAGAGCGGAGAGCTTTCTTTATACGATTTAGCTCACAAGTAAAACACAATATCATAAACAGGAGGAAAATATGAAAAAAATTCAAATTGCTGATAATATTCACATGCTTTCAATGAATGTTGAAGATATTCTATTTGAAGGAATGTGGGATATAGCCAATGGAGTTACATTAAATTCATACATAGTAAAAGGTGATAAAACAGCCATAATAGATGGAGTAATTGGTTGGGATGGAATACCTGAAACTCTGTATAAAAATCTTGAAGAAATCAATGTAGACCCTAAAGATATTGACTACCTTATAGTAAATCATATGGAACCTGACCATTCGGGATGGATTGAGAACTTTAAAAAGATTAATAATGACTTTACTATTTTATGTACAGATAAAGCTGCAAATTTAGTAAAATCTTTCTTTGGAGATGACGAAAAAATTAAGGTAGTAAAAGAGGGAGATACCTTAGATCTAGGATCAGGAAAGGTTTTGAGTTTTCATCCAGTACCAAATGTACACTGGCCGGATACTATGATGACCTACGAATCAGATACCAAAACTCTTTTTTCCTGCGATATGTACGGGTCTTTTGGGAAAATAAATGAAAGCTACTTTGACGATCAGATGACTGATGAAGATGTGGAGTATTTCGAAGAAGAAGGTATCAGATATTTTTCTAATGTTATGGCTACTTTTACACCACAGGTAAAAAAAGCTATTAAAAAGACTGAAGAATTTGACATAAATCTAATAGCTCCTGGACATGGTCCTTTATACAGGAAAAATCCACAAAAGATAATAGATGACTACTCAAGATTTTCAGAGTACTCAAATGGAGCAGGAAAAAATGAAGTTACTATTTTATGGGGGTCAATGTATGGAATGACTAAAAAAGCTGTGGATTTTGCTGAGAAAATCTTAGTTAACAAAGGTATAAAAGTAAACAAATTGGAAATGCCTTTAAAAAGTGAAAGTGAAATGATGGCTACCGTATTTAAATCAGGTGGGGTGATTGTTGCAGCACCTACTTACGAATACAAGATGTTCCCTCCCGTGGCAGCGGCTCTAGAAGAACTTGGAAGAAAGAAAGTTACCGGGAAGCTTGCTTTTAGTTTTGGATCCTATGGATGGTCTGGAGGAGCACAAAAAGAGTTAAATGAAATTATAGAAAAAAACAGAATGAAGTGGGATTTTGTAGAACCAGTTGAATTTGAAGGTTCACCAAGAGAAGAAGACCTTAAGAAGGTAGAAGAAGGCATATGTGAACTTATTGAAAGAATGAAAGATAAAGTAGTAGAATAAAAAAGCGGCTGATTTGTTTAAGCAAATCAGCCCTTCTATTTTACTTATATAGTACAATATCCTACTATTTTGTAATTGTCCGGTTGATGATAATCCTTATCTGGTTCATCTAAAACCCAGTTGGTTTCAGTTAAGGTTTGCCTTACTAAGGATTCAAAATAAAGCATGGATATACCAGTATCGATTTTTTCGTCGTATTCCCTTATATTCTCATCATCTCTTATAGCTAAAACAACTTTTTCCTCATCTAAGATAAACCTCCAAGGTTGTCTATTCATAGTAGAAGGAGCAAGTCTTGCATAATTAAGAGCATCTAATAGACCTCTATTTTCAAGTTCATCGTAGTGGGCATTGTGACCCCACTCTTTTATATATACTAAATCTTCTATACTGTATCTTGTAGATACATTATTTTTAACTATTTTGAGTTGAGATTTAGAGTAATTATCACCTACATTATCTTGATTTACTACCCTACTTTTATTTGCATCGTATCCTAAGGCCATTATAGCTACAATTTCCATATCAGTATTTAAGAAAAGTCTTTTCTTTACTTTTTCACTTTCTGGGAAGGTAATCCAGCATGTATTTGTACCTAAATCTAAAGCTTTTAAGGATATTTTTTCTCCTAAATATCCAGCATTTTCTATGTAGTAACCTCTCACCTCTGAAAGCATTATTAAATAATGGGGAGCTTCAAGCATGATACCCTGGTATCCGGCGGTATCTTTTAACTGCTCGTAAACCTTAGATTTGTCTAAGGCAAGCAGTTCTGTTTCTATTCCTGGTATTAGCTTATCTGTTTCTTCTGAAAATTGTAAAATTTCATCAATTATTTCTTTTGGAACTGTTGTTTTTTTGTAATCTCTTGTAGATTTTCTTTCTTCTATTAGTTTTTTATAATTCATACATAACTCCTTTCATGTTAGGATTATTATTGAAATAAACCCAACCTATCTCATCTGTTTTATAAATACCCATATATATGATAAATAAACATGGATATTACTTAAAAGTAATTAAAGGCTTTTTTAGTAAGGCTGAAAAAAGAGCATGTATTAAACTTATAGGGAAAAATATAACAGAAGTTAAAAGCATTCCTATCTCATAGAGAAAGCTGCTTCTTTCATCGGGTTTGCCTTTGAACCTATTCTTTATAGAGCCTAGGGGTATACCATAGGCATTACCCATCATTATCATCCTAGTAGCAGCTAAAATACCTTCAGCTTTTGTTTTTCCATAAACTTCTACTACTTTATGCCAGGATTCTTTTGAAGGATTTCCCCTCTTATCAGCATAATGTTGAGCAAACAATACTCCCTCTACTTCTTCATCCGGTATATTATCTACAATTCCATCCAGCATATTTTTAATTTCATCATGGCTTATGCCGGCTTCTAGGGCGATTTTTGTATGGGCATAAGAACATAGAGGACAGCTGTTTACTTCCGTCACTGCAAGCATTATACGCTCTATAAACTTGGAATCCAATAGGTTTTTTGACTTAGCTTTTTTAAAAGCTCCAATCGTTCTGATTCCATTATACATAATTTTATAAGATTCACCTATTGAATAAAGCTGTCTTCCGAATTTTTCACTCATAAATTTCACCCCTAAAACATATTTTAGATATATGCTATTATATCATATTATGATAAATGTTTGTTGAATTGACAAGGTATAAGGTTGAGAGTATTATTATAGTCAAAAGGTTAGGAGTGAGAAAATTTATGGATAAAGGTAGCAGTAGATTATTTAATATGATTTCGCCAATTTACGGATTATTTTTCAATAGTCAAAGACGAAACTTTAAAGATGTAATCAAAAAAGTAGAGGAAGATTTAGATATAAGAAAATATGAAAGTATAATTGACGTTGGATGCGGAACTGGAGCACTGTGCTCAGTTTTATATGAAGAAGGACTTAAAGTCACAGGTATAGACCCTGCACAGCTTATGCTTAATACAGCTATTAGAAAAAACAAAGACAAAGATATAGATTTTCAAACAGGTAATGTTTTAGAAGGTTTAGATTTTAATGAAAATCACTTTGACATTGCAATAGCTTCTTATGTTGCTCACGGTTTGCAGCCGGAAGAAAGAAAAAAAATGTACAAAGAAATGGGTAGGATTGCTCAAGAATGGGTAGTAATTCACGACTACAATAAAAAAAGAAATCTCCTTACAAGTATAGTAGAATGGCTTGAAAGAGGAGACTATTTTAGATTTATAAAAAATGCAGAAAAAGAAATGAAAGACTGCTCCCAGGAAATGGAAGAATGTTTCTCAGAAGTCAAGGTAGTAAACGTAGGGGAAAGAGCTGCCTGGTATATATGCAAACCTAAATAAAAAGAAGCTACATAAAGCAGCTTCTGGTAAAACCTCCATTGTTAAAATTACTGTCAGGATGATAATTTAAAAGCAAAGTTTTGTTATAGGATTTCATATATAGGTCGAGTAACTCATTTAAATCTTCTATACTAGTAGCTTTTTTAACGGCTTTTCTTACTACTGATGGAGGATAAGATTTTTTTAAATCTTTTTTAGTACTTCTATCTAATTTCATATCAATACCTCCTCAGTAATACTATACCCGATATATTTAGTTTTAAACTTATTTGTTTCTATTTGATGAATATTGGGATAAAAATCCGTGCTTCATCCAATCTACATCAATCCAACCTTTGTTTTCTTCTAGGCCGTTGTAGTATACGTATTCTTCTTCTATGTTGTTATTTTGGGTAAACTGAAGTACAATACCTAAATATTGATAATTGGCACTGTAAATATCCATAGATTCTTCTTCTAATGCTGGTGCTAGGTCATTTTCTATTTTAGACTTTATTTCTTCTATGTACTTTTCTTTAAAGCCTTCACTGCTTTCGATTTTAACCATTATAACTCCATCACTCTTAAAGGTTTTTCTTATAGTGATATCTTTTCCAGATGATTTGTTTTCTTCAATAAAATTAGCCACTATATCTGTATCCATCTTTAAGAATGAATAATCGGTATAAGTGTTTTCCCAGTAGGAAGTAGACACCAGTTTTAAATCATCATCAAATTCATAATCTCTTCTAAAAGCCCTCACATCGTCTATATATACTCTAAGACTTAAATTTCTGTAAGGTTTCTCTCTAGATTTCATTATAGAATCATCGTCTAAATTAAATTCAAATAAGTATGGAGGTACGCCTATAGCAGTAGCAGGAGACATGCTTATAAAAGTATTAGATAAATAAGACATAAAGTTGCCAACTTCACCACTGGTAATATTTTGGTTAAAATACAGGACAAAGTGGTAGGTATCGTCGCTGTAATAAAATTTATGGGCTTTCAAACTCTCCATGGCAAGCTCATTTTCAAAGTATTCTTGAGATTCTTCATTGTTTCCAATCAAATTTATAGATTCCGGTTTTTTATCCTCTTCAAAAACAGGATCTATCTCATAATAGGATTTTTCCTCTGGAGTATCGGTACAAGCAGAAATAAAAGTTGATATTAATATAATTACTAAAATAATACTTAATTTTGACTTCATAATATCCTCCAAAAATTGAATTGTTATTTATTTTAATCATATCCCAATTTCTTGGTAATTACAAATATAATTATCAATATACATCTTGACAAAAGAATATCATAGTAGTAATATACTTATATACCCATTTGCGCATATAATGATACTTTATCAAAAAGGAGATAGACACATGTTTGTATTTCAGTGGTTAAACAGCCAGCTATTAAAAATGGAATGGCTTTATGAATTAGTTAGAGTATTAGTAGAAGATGGTTTTGGACTTAGCATAGCAAGTAGAGTAGGTGGAAGCATACACTTTTTCATATATGACGTAGTTAAAATATTTATCCTCTTATCGGTACTTATTTTTTCTATATCATATATACAAAGCTTCTTTCCACCAGAAAGAACCAGGAGAATATTGGGAGAAAGAGATGGTATTGTAGCAAATATTTTTGCTGCTCTATTAGGAACAGTAACACCCTTTTGTTCCTGTTCATCAATACCTCTTTTTATAGGATTTACAAGTGCCGGGTTACCTATAGGCGTTACATTTTCATTTCTCATATCATCCCCATTAGTGGATTTAGCATCAGTCCTGCTTTTGGCAAGTATTTTTAACTGGCGTATCGCTATAGCTTATGTAGTAGTCGGACTTATACTGGCAGTAATAGGTGGAAGTATAATTAGTAAAGCAAAGCTTGAAAAATATGTTGAATCCTTTGTCTTCAATAACCAGGTAAGTGAAAATGGTGAAGAGGAAATGACTAGAAGTCAAAGAATAAATTTTGCTAAAGACCAGGTTCTCGATATTATAGGTAGAGTATGGCTTTATGTACTCATAGGAGTAGGAATCGGTGCAGCTATACACAACTGGATTCCTGAGAGCATCATCACTGCCTTACTAGGTCAGGATAAATGGTATTCTGTTTTACTAGCAACACTAGTAGGGGTGCCAATGTATGCAGATATATTCGGGACATTACCTATAGCTGAAGCTTTAGTTACTAAGGGAGTAGGAATAGGTACTGCTCTTTCATTTATGATGGCGGTAACAGCACTGTCCTTGCCATCAATGATTATGCTTAAAAAAGTAGTAAAAACAAAGTTACTGGTTATATTTGCAGGGATAGTAACGACAGGCATTTTGATAATAGGATATACCTTCAATGCCTTTGGATATTTGTTTTTATAAATGTAAATAAGAATAAGAAAAGATTAGGATTTGAGATTAAATATTTCAATCCTAATCTTTTTTATTTATTTGGTTTTATCTATTAAATCTTTTACTATATCATCAGAACTTTTAGCAAGATTTTCAATATGCTTATTGTAGGCAAAATAAGTAATAGCATAGATAAAAAGGTGGATTATTACTAAACATGCTATTTTAACTTCAGGACCGCCTCTTGCTATTTTATTACCTATAAAATAATAGAAGAATATAAAAAAAGTTAAACCTCTAATTACATTTGGTATATATTTTTTGAAATTTTTCTCCTTGTTAAAAGCAGAGACGAAAATGAATTCTAAAATTGATTGTATACCTAAAAATAAATATACTAAAATAGGGAAATATATACTCATGCTCATATCAAAATTTTTCGAAAGCAATAACATTCCTCCAAAAATAATAATAAATGGAATAGCTGAAGATTTAATTGTAGTTAAAAATATCTCTAACTTACTAGGTCCCCTACTATTTTCGATAATTTCCTTAGTAAATTCATCAACGTTATCGCCTAATTCATCTCTTAGGGTAGTACCCCTAAGCTTCATTTCCTGAGCCATACCTATTAAATCTCTCTTTACAATCTGCATATCATATGTATTCATAATATATATATTCATTTTGTCGGTAATATTTCTTATGAGGCCAAGATCATCAAGCATAATTTTGCGAGATTCTTTATTATTTTCTTTTTTTAGTTCTTTAATTATGTTCATCTTACTTCCTCCATTATCCTATCAACAGAATTCCTAACATCTCTCCAAATTTTTAAGAATTCATCTAAATAATCTTCTCCTAAGGATGTTAGGTAATAGTGTTTTCTTTTAGGTCCTAAAGGAGACTCTTTATACTTTGCTGTAATAAGATTTTTTCTTTCCAAGCGTACTAAAAGAGGGTATATGGTGCCTTCTTTAGCATCAGTAAATCCATACTCCTTTAATTTAGAGACAATATCATAACCGTATGTTTCGTTTTTGCTTATTATTTTAATTATGCAACCTTCTAAAGTCCCCCTCATCATTTGGGAAGGATCTACCATAAAAAACACCTACCTTGCGCTACATAATAGCAACTACATTGTACCACATAGTAGGTATTTGGTCAATAAAAAAACCGAGGTTTTATCCTCGGTTTACTCTACTATTATACTGTATTTTTCTTTTTCTACAACTTCACCTATTAATGCATAAGGGGTAGGACTGTTTTTTAATTCATCCAGGAGTTTTTGAGCCTTATCTTTATCAACTGAGATTAATAGTCCGCCGGAGGTTTGGGGATCGTACATACAGTCGGCTAATTCTTGGGGAACCACCTCTGAAATACTTACAGAATCCTTTATATGGTTCATGTTTTTGTAAGCTCCACCAGGAATAATACCCATTTTTGCTAGAGAAAGAGCTTCTTCTATTATAGGGATTGATTTAGATTTAAGCTTGATAGTCACATTGCTACCTGAAGCCATTTCGTAAGCATGTCCCAATAGGCCGAAGCCGGTTACATCAGTACAGCTGTTCACCCCTACTTTCATCATTGCATCCTTAGCGAATTTATTTAAAGTAGACATAGTTTTGACGGCTTCATTGTAGGTTTTTTCACCTACCATGGCGGATTTAATTCCGGTATTAATAACTCCCAAACCTATAGGCTTAGTAAGGATTAACACATCTCCTACTTTAGCATTGCAGTTTTTAACAACATCAGATGGGTGCATAAATCCAGTAACGGATAATCCGAACTTTGGTTCCTTGTCGTCTACGGTATGGCCACCTACTACTAGAGCTCCTGCTTCTTTAACCTTATCATGACCACCTTTTAGGATTTCTTTTATAGTGTCTTGAGGTATATCATCGGAAAAGCAAGTAATGTTTAGAGCCAATCGAGGATCGGTTCCCATGGCATAAATATCGCTTAGAGAATTTGCCGCAGCTATTTGTCCGTATACATAAGGGTCGTCTACTACCGGTGTAAAAAAGTCCAATGTTTGCACTATTGCTATATCATCGGTGATTTTATAAACAGAAGCATCATCGGAAGTTTCTATTCCTACAAGTAGGTTTTCGTCGGTATCTTGGGTTAAGTGACACAAAACTTGTGCCAGGACATCAGGTCCTATTTTAGCAGCTCATCCAGAGCTTTTAGTCATTTGAGTTAATCTTATTTCTTCTAGTTTCATATTTCCTCCATCTATATCTCTATACCCTGCCAGTCGGTTAAGAATTCTTTGAAAGCTTCTGCCACTGGGGAGAGAGTTCTATTTTTATGGTAAACGAAATAAAAATTTCGTTTTAATTCCAGATCTTTTATCTTATAAGTTTTGATTAATCCTAAGTCTATTTCGTTTTTTACAGCTATTTTAGAAATTAGACTTATACCTAAATTCAGTTCAATCATTTTTTTAATCATTTCATTGCTGTCGATTAAAGAAACAATATTTAAATTGTTAGAGTCTATACCTTTACCGGAAAGACTTTCATCAATTAAAAATCTAGTGCCGGAACCTTCTTTTCTTAATATTAGCTTTTGGTTAAGTAATACATTGCATTCAATTTCTTCCTTAGTAGGCCAAGGATAGTTTCCCTTGTTAGCTACGGCCAAAACAAGTTCATCCTGATAAAAATCTATATATTCAAGAACCTCGGAAGGATATTTTGCTCCTACTATACCGAAGTTGTTTTTTCCTTTTAATATATCCTCTACTACATCCTTAGAATTTTTGTGACTTACATTAAAACAAACTTTTGGATATTTGGTTGAAAATTCTTTAATTATATAGGGAAGAATATATTGTTCCGGTATGGAACTTGCGCTTATTTCTATTTCTCCTTCAATTTTACTGGACTTTCTTATAAGGTCGTACTTGGCCTTGTCTCTAGTGTTGATTAATTCTACAGCATACTTGTAAAAAGATTCTCCAGAATCCGTTAGGGTAATAGTTTTGCTTTTTCTATCTAAGAGAGTGGTTTTTAACTCCTTTTCCAAGTTTTGTATATTGTTGCTCACGGTTGGCTGAGTTAAAAAAAGTTCTTTTGCAGCCTTAGAGAAGCTTTTGTGCTTTACTACACTTAAAAAAGTTTCTATTTGATTAAATTCCAAAATATTACCTTCCTTAATAATTTTTGAGGATCTTATAAATAGAATCTAGAGTATATTCTATTTCCTCTAAAGTATTGAAATGACTAAGGCCAAATCTCACAGTGCCTCTCGGGAAAGTTCCTAAAGTTTTATGAGCTGATGGGGCACAGTGCATACCACACCTTGTCATAATTCCAAAATCTCTACTTAGTTGATGGGATATAACACCGTTATCTTTATTTGTAAAATCTAGAGACAGTATTCCTGTTCTTTTCTCAAGGGTTTTCTTTCCAATAATTTCAATGTTTTCTATATTATATATACCCTGGATAAATTTATCAAGAAGCTCAAGTTCTTTATCTCTTACATTATTTAAACCTTCTTTTAAGAGATATTTTAAAGAAGCATTTAAACCGTAGATTCCCGGGATATTTAAGGTTCCGGATTCAAATTTATCCGGCATATAGTCAGGCTGCACTTCTGTGTCGGATAAACTTCCAGTACCACCTTCGATAAAAGTATCCATTTCATCAACTAAGGAGTTACTTATTACAAATCCTCCTATGCCCTGGGGTCCTAATAGGCTTTTATGACCAGTAAATCCTATTGCATCAGCATTTAACTTATTAAAGTCTATATCTAAAAAACCTGCTGTTTGAGCACTATCTATAATGAAGTACACCCCTTTTTCCTTACAAATTTTTCCAACTTTTTCTAAATCTAGTATCGTACCGCATACGTTTGAAGCATGGGTCATCACAACAGCTCTAGTATTTGGTTTAAAAGATTTTTCAAAGTCCTTAATATCCAGTTCTCCTAGATTATTACACTTTGCCTTGGTGTATTCGATTTTGTTACCTACAGCATTTAATGGTCGCATTACTGCATTGTGTTCCATAGAAGATACTAGAACATGATCTCCATTTCTTAGAAGACCTTTAATAAGAATATTAAGACTTTCAGTGATATTTTTTGTAAATATCACATTTTCTGGTTTTTCAAAATTAAATAACTGGCAAACCAGTTCTCTCGTTTCGTAAAGGGTATTTTCTGCTTTATAGGAAGCAGTGTATGCGCCTCTATTGACATTTGTTCCTACATTTAAAATATAGTCGGAAATACTTTGAGCTACTCCTGGAGCCTTAGGAAAAGAAGTAGCACCGTTATCTAAATATACATAATTCATAAAAAACTCCTTTTTAGAATTTAATCAATAATATGCTAACAAATTAATTATATTATTTTAACTAGTATTTAACAACGAGTATAGGTATCTCTTATGGTTCTAAGTGGAACTATTAATACTATCTATTGTACTTTAAAAGGTCAAATTGTTAAACTAATAACATAAATATTACATCATAGGAGGAAGTATAAATGGAAGGGAAAAAAGGAATCATTATTACGGGAGGAATTATAGGTATAATATCAGTACTACTTGTATATTTTGGAAATCCTGCAAATATGGGTTTTTGTATTGCCTGTTTTCTAAGAGATATAGCTGGGGGTATAGGTCTTCATAGAGCAGGAGTGGTACAGTATATAAGGCCGGAGATTATAGGGCTGGTATTAGGAGCATTTTTAATATCTTTTAAGAATAAAGAATTTGAAGCTAAGGGAGGCTCGTCACCCTTTACAAGATTCATGCTAGGGATAGTTGTTATGATAGGGGCTCTAATATTTTTAGGATGTCCTCTAAGAATGGTACTTAGACTTGGTGGAGGAGATCTTAACGCTCTATTTGGAATAGCTGGATTTATTGCAGGGATTTTTGTAGGAGTACAGTTTTTAAACAAAGGTTTCAACCTTAAAAGAAATTACAAGATGCCAAAACTGGAAGGTTATGTATTCCCAGCAGTAAGTGTTGGATGGTTGATTTTACTAGTAGCAGCCCCGGCTTTTATATTTTTTAGTGCGGAGGGTCCTGGATCTATGGCTGCTCCAGTACTAATATCATTAGGAGCAGGGCTTATAGTTGGAGCCTTAGCTCAAAAAACTAGACTTTGTATGGTTGGTGGAACTAGAGATATGATTCTCTTTAGAGATAAATACCTACTACTTGGGTTTATATCAATCATAGTATTTAGTTTTATAGGAAACCTAATTTTTGGATTCTTTAATCTTGGATTCGAAGGACAACCTATAGCTCATACCGACGGACTTTGGAACTTTTTAGGAATGTCTCTTGTAGGATGGGGTTCAGTGCTTTTAGGAGGTTGCCCTTTAAGACAGCTTATTTTATCCGGGGAAGGCAATACAGACTCTGTAGTTTCAGTAATGGGTCTACTAGTTGGGGCAGGAATTGCTCATAACTTTGGACTTGCAGCAAGCCCGGCGGGAGTACCTTTAAACGGAAAGATAGCAGCAATTATATGCTTCGTATTTTTAGGAGCTGTGTCATACTTTAATTCAAGTGATTTAGTAAAAAATTAAAAACATATGAGGAGATGATTTCATGAAAAAAATAGATACGAGAGGAATGAGCTGTCCACAGCCGGTTCTTATGACTAAAAATGCATTAGATAAAAATCCTGAAGGAGTAGATATTATAGTAGACAACAACACAGCTAAAGGAAATGTAGAAAGATTTTTAAAAAACTCAGGGTTTAAATCATCAGTTAAAGAAGAGGGAGAAGATTTTATTATAGAGGCGAGAAAATAATATGGAATATACGGTGCTTTTCTTTACTCACTCAGGAGCTATAAAATTTGACAGAAAATGTAGAAAAAATAAAATCGAATGTGAATTGATGCCGGTACCAAGAAGTCTAAGCTCCAACTGCAGTATTAGTGCAAAAATAAATTATGACGGTGAAATAGAAAAATTAATTGATGATGAAATTGAAAAGATATTTTTAACTGATAAGGGCGGAAACAAACTTATCTATGAGGAAGAATAATTTGTTTTTTAAATCCCTTTTATTTATATGATATAAAAATTGAACCGAATAAATTGAAAGCAACCTTAAGATATTAAATCGAAAGAGTGAAAATAAAAAAGAAAACAGTAGACTAAAATACTGTTTTCTTTATATGTACTATCCTTTTGCTATTTCTCTTCCAAACTGTATAGCGGTTTCTTTAGAGTCTTTATCAGGGTTCCATTTATTTCTTAGACCTTCACCTATTATTTCAAAACCTGCTTCCTTCATTCTTTCATTAATTACTGAAGGAGATTCGCCGCTCCATCCGTAACATCCGAAGCCAGCAGCTTTTTTGTTTTTAAATTTCATAGATTTTACATAATGTATAAATCCGGCTATGGAATGAAGTACACTACTACCTATAGTAGGAGAGCCTACAGCTACAGTTTTTGATTTAAATACTTCAGTAATGAGATCATTCATATCACTTTTTGCTAAATTAAATATTTTAACGACAACTTCCTTATCTTCTATAGCTATTCCTTCAGCTATTCTTTCAGCAAGTTCTTTTGTACCGTTCCACATAGTATCGTATATGATTGTAATTTGATTTTCTTGGTAATCCTTAGCCCATTCTACATACTTTTCTACAATCTGCATAGGATTGTCTCTCCATATTACTCCGTGGCTCGTTGCGATAATATCGATAGGCAGATTCAGTGATATCACTTCATCGAGTTTTTTTCTCAATATAGCATTAAATGGAGTAAGTATATTAGCGAAATACTTTATAGCTTCTTGATATAAATCACATTGGTCTACTAAATCGTTAAAAAGCATTTCTGTAGCATAGTGTTGACCGAAAGCATCATTGCTGAATAAGATATTGTCTTCAGTCATATATGTAGCCATACTATCAGGCCAGTGGAGCATTTTCATTTCTACAAAGATCAATTCTTTTCCGTTTCCTATGTCTAATTTATCTCCAGTATTTACTACATTGAAGTTCCAGTCCTTATGATACTGGCCCTTAAGAGAATCCACAGCTTTTTTAGTGCAGTAAATAGGAGTGTCTGGAATGTGTTTCATTAGTTCAGGAAGAGCACCACTGTGGTCTACTTCTCCATGGTTAACAATTATATAATCAATTTTATTAAGGTCAATCTCTTTCATCAAGTTTTCAACATACTCTTTAGCAAAAGGTTCCCATACAGTATCTATTAATACAGTTTTCTCTTCCTCTACCAAATAAGAGTTATATGTTGAACCTTTATGAGTGGAATATTCATCTCCGTGAAACTTTTGAAGTTCCCAGTCAACTTTTCCAACCCAAGAAACATTATTTTTAACATTTTTTCTCATTAAATTCACCTATCCTTTTTATAATATAAAATTATTATTTGTATTAATTATATAATATTTAACTGGAATAATAAAGTGACGTATGTAACTTAGATTAAATAGGGTAAACTAAAATTTTAAACAGCGACAATAGTATCTATTATCGGAGATATTATTGTCTTTTTCTTTTTTAGGTATAGTTTAAGAGCATCGATAGCATTTATATCAAGATTAGTTCTTTCTTTACCGTATTTTTCTGGAACACCTTGACTTGTAACAAAAACAGCATTATAAAACCTATCCTTTTCAAGAGGTCTACCATTAATAAAAAACTCTTGAATTCTTTCACCTCTTGGATTTTCTATTTTAAAATAAAGATTAAGACCTAAGCATCTTTTAACATAACCACCCATCTGATCATAGGGGTTTTTAGCAAAAGTTCTGTCCAGATTTTCCTCCATCATATCCCACAATTCTTGACCGGTTATTTTAGTGGTTGAAACAGGAGGATTAACAGGGATAATATTCCAAAGATCATTTTCAGTTATTGGCCCTTTTGGAATGGGGGCACCATAACGCCAACCGTTAGAGAATGCAACTTCTGCTCCGGTATAGTCAATTAAACTTTGGAGAAGAAAATTATCCATTGTACTTTCTAAAACCTGATACCTATCTAAATTGGTTTCAGTATAGCCGAGGACTTTTCCAAGTTTATCTTCAAGAGGTTTCATTACTTGATTAATATTATTTTTCATTTCTTTATTTGATTCATATTTATCATCAAGAACTACCAGTTCATGTTCATAGGACTTAATATTTCCATCTACAACATTAAGTTCAAGTTTGCCTAAGAATGACCCGTGACATCCCGATTGAATGATTATAGTATCATTTACTATAGAAGGCTCATAAACTCTATTGTGGGTATGGGCACTTAGTATGATATCAATACCGTCAACTTCTTGAGCTAATTGAAGTTCCTGGGGGAAACCAAGATGAGAATTTAGCATTATGATGTCGGCACCTTTTTCCTTTAGTTCTTTGATGTATTTTGGTAGCTCTTTGTTGCCTAGAGTTAAATAGATTCCCTGACTGAAGTGTTTAGGCATGGTCTTATCTACAATAGTTGCAGCAACACCCAGTATACCAAATTTAACTCCATTTACTTCTTTAATAATATATGGAGGAAAGACTAGCTGTTCGGTGTCTTTGTGATAACAGTTGAAAGCAATTAAGGGATAATTTAATTTATCAACAATATTATATAAATGTTCAGGACCGTAAGCAAAATCCCAGTGGGCTGTCATAGCATCTATAGACAAATCATTTAATAAAGGGATCAATACTTCGCCTTTAGAAGATACTACAGGATAAGTACCGTGAAAGGTATCACCTCCATCTAAAAAAATAAAATTATTATCCGTTTCTTTTTTGACCTTGTCAATAAAAGTTTTAATCCTAGATAAACCACCTACTTTCAAATACTTTGGATGATCTCCATCCCAGAAGTGTTCCCAGTGTTCTTCCAGATATCCATGTAAGTCATTTAGTTGAATTATTGTAATTTTATTATTTGACATTCTAAAAACTCCTTTCATTGATCAATACATATACTTTATACTTACCCATAAAAATTCCAAATACACACAATCAGACATCATGCTATGAATTTTGTGAAAGAGAAAAATCTTATAAATCATTAAAAAATTATAAATTCTTTGAAACATAGAAGATATGTTTCTTAAAATATGATAAAATATATAGTGAAATAAAATTTTTTATTAGGAGGATTTATGAAGAAAATACTACCAATTATACTTATTATGATTTTAGCACTAGCAGGATGTCAAAGTGGAGAAGTAGAAGAATCATTAACTCCTGAAGATATAACAACTTTTGATGAAGTTATAGAAGATGGAAAGGTAGAAGTCGATGGAATATCATACACTATTGAGTCAGTATCAAAATCCACATATGAGTATGATGATGAAGGAAATATTATAGAAAGAACAAATGAACACAGGGATAAAAAAGTTCGAACTGAATTTATTTATAATGAAAATAATGATGTAGTTGAAGAAAAAAGCTATTCCGAGGGTAATTTAATAGCTAGCAGAATCTATACCTATGAAGAGGACGTGCTAAAAGAATTAAAAGTAGTTTATGGAGATGGCTTGGAAATAAGGACTGAGTATTCTTATGAAGATAATAAGAAAATTGCGATTTCATACAATTCAGATGGAAGTGAATCTGTTAGTGCGACTATTTATAAAGATGAAAATGGAAATAATATAAAAATGGTTCAGTCATTGCCAGGACAGGAAGATCAAGCAACAACTAACTATCAGTATGAAGATGACTTATTGGTTAAGGCAACAACAGAAAGAACTGATACTGATACGGTAGTTCATTATGAATATAATAATGTAGGAGATAGAATAATGGCATATAGTATAAATATATTAGATGACCTTTATTTTCTAAATGCATCATTTTTTGAATATGAATACAACGATAAGCTTCAACCTATTTCAATGACTACATATAGTTTTTCTTCTCATATAGAAGAAGAGGATATTAGGGAGTTTGAATAATTAAATAATTTATTGGAAAAGGTTTATTAAATATATAATTAAATTAATAAAGAGGATTTTAAATTAAAAAATAATTTAAAGGTTCTCTTTTTTTATTTAAGCAATTTAAATGGGAATGAAAAGAAGTTATCCAATAACCAAGAATAGTAGAATAATTCATTACAATACGGGTATATGTTTAAGTATAAGATAATTGTAATAAAAAATAATTAGGAGTGAAATTAATGGAAAAATATACTAACTTAAATCTAAACTATATCAATGGAGAATGGAAAGATGGCTCGGGAGATAAAAAAATTATAGATAATAATCCATACTCTGGAGAAGAAATAGCAGCTTTTAAAGTAGCAACATTAGAAGATATTGATGAAGCATACAAAGGTGCTGAAGAAAAACAAAAATCTTGGGGCAATACTAATGCCTATAAGCGAAACGAGATTATAAATAAAGCAGTTCAAATAATGAAGGAACGCTATGATGAAATCATAGATATAATAGTAAGAGAAACTGGTTCTACTGTTATTAAAGCCCATGTAGAGTTAGATTCTTGTATTGGAGTAACTGCTCGAGCAGCTGGATATCCATTTCATATGGAGACAAATATAAGTCCTTCAATTATTCCAGGGAAAAAGAATTATATAGTTAAAAAACCAGCAGGTGTAATTGGTGTAATCAGTCCTTTTAACTTTCCAATGTTTTTAGCTATGAGAACAGTAGCACCAGCCCTTGCTGCAGGAAATGGAGTAGTTTTAAAACCATCTTCATCCACACCAATAGCTGGAGGCACACTAATTGCCAAGATTTTTGAAGAAGCGGGGATACCAAAAGGTGTACTTTCTGTAGTAACTCCTAAATCTTCAGAAATTGGAGATGGATTCTACGAGCATCCAGTACCTAGTGTAATTTCCTTTACCGGGTCTACTGCAGTAGGTCAACGAATTGGAGAAGTAGCAGGAAGAGAAGTAAAAAAAACAATGCTGGAATTAGGTGGAAATAATGCTTTAGTAGTATTAGATGATGCTGATGTAGACTATGCTGTAAAATCCGCAGTATTTGGACGATATTTTCACAGCGGTCAAATTTGTATGTCTACCAATAGAATAATTGTTGACCAATCTATATTTGATGAGTTTGCCGAGAAGTTTGTTGAATTAACAAAGAACCTAAAAGTGGGAGATCCTTCTAAAGATGATACATTAGTAGGACCAGTAATAGACGAAAAAGAAGCAAATCGAATTTTAGAATGGGTAGAAAAAGCTAAAAAAGAAGGAGCAGAAGTTCTTTTAGAAGGGAAAAAAGAAGGAACCTTAGTATATCCTTATGTAATAAAAGCAACAAATGAAACTTGGACGGCAAAAAAAGAGATGTTTGGACCTGTTGCTAATCTTATAGTAGCTAAAGACGAAGAAGATGCATTAAAAATAGCCAATGACACTGAAGCTGGGCTAAGCGGTGCTGTTCATACGAAAGATAAAGAAAGAGGTTTTAAATTTGCAAAAGGATGGAAAACAGGAATGGTTCACATAAATGATCAAAGCGTTAATGATGAACCAGGAATAGCTTTCGGTGGTGAAAAGAAATCAGGTATTGGGCGATTTGGTAGGGAAATAACACTAGATGAAGTCACAACATACATGTGGATATCTGATCAAGAAGAACCGAGAGAGTATCCCCTTTAATCATCTAAATTAGTCCAATTAAAGGTCTAAAATATAAGTAAAGAAATGAAAGCATAAACTTTTATTCTCAAAAAGTTTATGCTTTTTATATGAATATTTAATAGAAATACCTACTCTTAATATTGAAACCACTTATATTTTTTCCTACCTTCAATCAAAAAATCACTGAGATCAAATTTTTCGAATTCATAATTATCATGCCAGTCCTTTTCAACGGGGATATCTTTGTAAAGTTTTTCTCTTATGGCTTCAAGAAAATGCCTATTTTTACCCATATAATCTGCACTGCAAACTACATTATTACTAGATTCAGCTTTTAATTTTTCCAACCAGTCAATACCTTCTTCACATCTCAATATATGATGGTCTAAAATTAAGGTTCCAACATTTTCAGATGTTTCGAGCAAATTCTTCCATGCCATATCTTTTTTGTCCTTCATAAAATCTTCAAGATAAATTGGAGGACCACTGGCAAGAACTATATCAGCTTTTATTTTTAATATTTCTTTAACCGTATCATTATCTAAGAATTGAATATCTGAAGCATGTAAAAATCTTAACCCCTCATCTTCTATACATGTCATTACAACTGTGCCTAAATGAGTTTCCTTCATGCCGTGGGGAACCTTTTTAGAAAAAAACAAATTTTTATCTATTCTACCTTCGGCAACCTTAATATTGTGATTGAGTCCAAAAATTAAAGATTCTTCCCTGCCCTTCATTCGACCATTTGAACCATCTTCTTTTTTTGCCCAGATTCTGCAGTCTTTTCCTATAGACCCTATTTCCCTTATCGATAGTTGATAAGGATTAGCATTTATTAAAGGGATATGGTCTCCATGAAAGTGGCTAAAAATAATTTCCGTTGAAGTTTTTATTTCTTCTATTGTTTTATTCCTAATAACTTCTCCAACAGCAATTTGAAGAGGATGAGGTTTTAAACCATTTCTAATATAACCTAAGGAGACTCCAGGATCAATTACTATTTTTCTCTTATTAAACTCAACTGTACAGCATAGCCCTCTAACACCTAATGATTCAGTTCCAATTATTTTGATTTTCATCTAATCAACACCTAAAAACTATCTTTTTTAACATAAATATATAATATCCAACTGCAGCTACTAGTGATTTATTTCTTTAGCAGGTTTATGCTGTTTCTACTATCTTATCCAACTCATCTATAAGAATTTTGTTGTCTTCTCTTTTTCCAATAGATATTCTATAGTGATTTCTTAGCCAAGAATATGAAAGATCTTCTATTAATATCCCTCTATCATTTAACTCTAATGCAAGTTGTGAAATATCTGATTCTATTAAAATTTGTCTTGCTAAGTTTTTTGTATCTTCATCAGTTGTTTTTTATTTATTTTACCTATAATCTTGTAATCAAAATTAAAATCTTTAATATAATCTTCTCCCATATTGCCAGGAGAGACTAAAAATTCTATATTTTGCCGGTTTATTAATTTAAGTACTTCCTTTATTCTTACAGGAGTGATAGGTTCAGCTCCAAGTTCTAAAGCTTTATTATACATTTCTCCATCTGTTCCTTTGAGGCCTACATTACCTCCCATTCCTGCAATAGGATTAACTAGTAATCCAATTTTCATCATTTAAATCATCTTCCTTTATATGTATTAAACTTCCTAATTAAAGTATACTCCTGTTAAAAATAAGTGTCAAAATGTAATAAAATCGATATCCACTTGGGGTCTACTTCAAAATTAAAATTTAAAACTTTTTTGCAAATTGAATTTTGTGCCTTTTATTTTATTACAATAGATGATAAAGTAAATACATAATTGCTTTACGGAGGGACAAAATTGAAGAAAATACTAGTTATTTCAGTAATAATATTAATTATTTTAACCACAAGTTGCAGTTCGCAAGAATACGAAGTTAACATAGAAACAGAACCAGAAGATGCAGGAGAAGTAATTGGTGGAGGAACATATGAAGTTGGTGAAAAAGTAGAACTTATAGCTATACCAAAAGAAGGACATGATTTCTCCAGCTGGGAGATGGATGGAGAAATAGTATCTGAAGAGCAAGCTTTTAAGATTACAGTTGATAGCGATAAAAACGTAAGGGCTAATTTTAAGAGATTAAAAGAAGATATATATGCTACTGTCAAGATAAAAAAAGGTAGAGAAATTGTATTAGGGCCTTTTACTGAAAAAGAAAAGATTAATCTCAGTGCAAATGAAGGTATACTACAGGAATTTATGACTTGGGTAGTAAACGGTAAAACAGTTAGTAAAGAGAAAGAATTCGAATATCTTTTAGGAGATGAAGATGTATATATTGAAGCAGTTTATAAAAACTTAGAGCAAGAAATAGATGGAAAAATAGAAGTACTAAAACAAAATATTTCCGAAGAAGAATGGGAAACAGTAGAAAAAAATTTAAAAGAGATAATTGCAATGTACAAAGGGGATACTTCCAAAAGCATTGATGAAATTATAGACGAAATATTTATTTCATGGAATAACCGAAGACTATTGAATGAAAGTGATGAGATACTAAAAGCACTAAAAAGCAGTAATATAATTACAAAAGAAAAAATGACTGAAATTATAAATAAAGTTACTGTAGAAAAACCAGAAAAACTTAGCGATGAAATATTAGGAAAAAGTGATGAAGAAATTTTTAAATGGTTTAAAGAATATTATAACTATGAAATAGAATTAAGTGAGGAAATCAAACAAAATCTTGAAGAATTTGTTATTTTAGAAAAAGGAGCTTATGAGTTAATAAATAATGAAATGGAAAATAATGATATTATTAGTATAGGGAAAAATCAATTAGGAATTCATACTTTAAAATATCATATAAAAAAAGGTAGCACTATGGAAACTTTTACTAATTATGAACTAGAAAGGTTGGAAGTTAAAAGTAATAAGATAATTTTTGATCTTTTCTATGAAGGACCACCTACAAAAGTAATATTAGATGAAGAAGGGAAAGCAATAGGAGTTGAATCATTTGACAAAAATAGTGGTACAAGAATCGAAGTAAGTTATGAAAAGACGGATAATGATTATTACACATTCCATATTAGTAGAACTAGCAGAATAGATAGAAATGAGGATGAGTAAAATGAAAAAAATAATATTTATCCTGAATTATTCATGAACTCAAAACTACACCTAAAATCATAAAAACTACTTTTTTTGAGAATAAATAAATCATTTGTCCAATCAGTTGCTTGAAAATGGACAGACTACTCCCGCATATAGTTTTTTT
>Ga0182234_10029_pt1 | contig 86913 bp, 76 predicted proteins | sample hydfratesGB_TM_A_FD_145595 | JGI IMG/M metagenome (GOLD analysis project Ga0182234, IMG submission 145595) | Subsurface microbial communities from deep shales in Ohio, USA - hydraulic fracturing test GB_TM_A | ecosystem: Environmental > Aquatic > Deep subsurface > Shale gas/oil reservoir >...
TTTAGCATTATTTACATCTTCAAACTTTTGACATTCTTAAGATTTTTATTATAATTAAAATTAGTGATGTTCTATTACTATTTACTTACATTTTATGGTAACTATCATATTTTATTTGACGTTATCTTTCTTTTTGATTGTTTTATAAAATTTAAGAATTTTAAAATTATTTTAAATAAAATTATTGCTGTGCCAGAATATCTTCAATATAGGTTAAGATTTCCTCCGCACTTCCCTTTTCAGCTATGTTATCAACTGCTGAATCTTCCATCAAAACTACGGATAGTTCTGAAATTGTTTTAACGTGTTTTTCATTATCCACTGTACCAAAAGCAAAAGCAATTTTTACAGGATCATTATTTTCATTCCCAAATTCAACTGGCTCTGCAAGTGTAATTAAACTGAGACAATTTTCTTTAACACCATCCTCCGGTCTGGCGTGTAAAAGTGCAATCCCTTTTCCGATTACCACATAGGGACCATTATCAATTATTGACTGCTTCATTGCTTCAATATATTTTTTTTCAATTTGACCAGCTTCCAGTAATAGCTTTCCAGTTTCATCAACTACTTCTTTCCAGTCGGCTGCTTTTACATTTACTGCAATGTTTTTCTTTTTCAAAAGATCTAAAATCAAATCTTTTCACCTCCTGATTTAATTCTTTTCTTTAACTTCTGTTTATATTATACTCCCAGGATCCCTGAGATGGCAAGAGTTAATAAACTAGTTCTTTTTCTAACCATTGTGGCAAAGCACTTTATTTATTAAAAAAAAGACACCCTGTTGCCGGATTTTAACCGAATTTAAGGTGTCTTTAAATCTAATTATTTAACTATTTAGTATTAAACTTTGAGATATTTTAGCTTTAATTTTTTATTTTAAAACGATCAGCTCTTAAACCCTTTACTCCGGCCTGATACTTAAAAATTCCACCCGCCAGCGGCTGCTCTCTCTTTTCCTGCTCGCTAAGTCCAACACTGGCTGTAGTGATATATAATTCATCTAAATTTCTACCGCCAAAGCTGCAGGAAGTAACATTTGAGACCGGCAGATCAACTCTGTCTATTTTTTCTCCAGTTTCCGGATCCCACCTTGAAACTTGAGCTCCCCCAAAGTGAGCGATCCAGAGCTTACCCTGATTATCAATTGTCATTCCATCAGGCACTCCTTTTCCTTCAGCAACTTTAATTATTTCCCTTTTATTTGAAATTTCACCAGTCTCTAAATTATAATCAAAGGCAACAACTTTTTTGGTCGGAGAATCTATATAATACATTGTCCTATTATCCAGGCTCCAGGCCAGACCATTAGAAATTTTTATGTCTTTAGCTTTCTCTTCTAAGGTTAAATTCTGATTCAAGCAGTATAAGGAGCCGATAGGTTTATCTTCTTCTAAATCCATCGTCCCTACCCAGAAGCGTCCATCTGGATCACATTTTCCATCATTAAATCTGGTCTCTTCAGTATTTGATTCTGGATTAACTAAAAACTGCTTTTCCAAAGTTTCTAAATCAATTATGTAAAGACCATCTTCCAGAGCTGTCAGCAATTCCCCTGGCTCAGTGGTAGGAATAAGAGCACCTATCATCTTATCCAGCTGAATAATTTCATTTTTAGCAGCTGCAGGATCATAGATATTTATTGTCTTTTTTAAAATATCTATCCAATATAATAACTGTTTATCCTGATCCCAGAAAGGGCCTTCTGCAATTTGAGCTCCAGCATCTAAAACTAAATCAAGTTTATCAGTAATTTTTTTCATTAAACTCACCTTTTATTATTCCATATTTTTGATTAAAGATAAATCACCAGTTTTCGCAGCTTCCAGTATTGGAGCCATATATTCATCTACCATTGAGGCATCAAGTGGGATCGGCATATTTTTTAATTTCATCTCCAGCTGGGGATCTTTAGCAGCTTTTAAGGCTCTTTCGATATGTCGATCAGTAAACCCATCTAATTCCGAAAGTTTTGTCGGGAAATTAATATCTCTGGCAAAATTAATCATTCCTGCCGCTACTGCCTCTCCCAATTCTCTCCCCTTGAGATTATCAATTTCTCTTTTTAAATATCCATTTCTTTTAAAGATATCTCCAATAACCTGTAACTGAGATTCTATAGCTGGAGCAAAAAAGACTGTATAATGGATATTCATTATTCCACAGGCCCGACCATGACTGCTGACATCAACAAGGGAAAAACTTGTTAGGTGACCGCCGTTAGTCCCACCAACCATAATCGAATAAGCACCTAAATCTGTGGCCAGTCCAAGTGCTTCCCTGGCTTTAGTATCTTTTAAGTCACTTATTAATTTTGGCGTATTTTCAACTATCAATTCTACTGCTGTTGAGGCAATATCTTTTTCTAAATCATAATGATCCTGATCAATACCATAAAAAACTTCCAGACAGTGGGCCAGACCATCAAAAGCACCATCAACTGTGACATCTAAAGGCATCGTCTCACTTATTTGATAATCAAAAATAGATTTATGAGGTATAATCGCATCATCAACAATTAATTTCTTCTGGCCGCTAACCAGATCAGTCACATTAGAATATTTAGTCAGATGGGCACCGGAGCTGGAAGCAGTCTGCACAGCAATAGTTGGTATTAGATGATTTTTGCTGTATTTTAAGGCCTCAGTTACCATTCCGGTCCCAAAATAAGTATCGATCTCCGGACTGTAGTGTCCGAGAGAGGCCAGTACATTGGCTGCTTTAAGAGCATCAATGGTGCTGCCACCACCAACAACTATTATACTATCGGGCTCAAAAGTATTAATATATCCTGCCAGTCGATAAACATCCTCTCGAGGTGCATTTGGATCTGCTCCGCGAAAAACTCTATTTCCTGCCAGCTTTAATTTATTCTGTTTAAGTGATTTTTTAATTGGCCTTACCGCTGAATCAAGATAAGTATCGTTGGAAATTAATAACACACTTTTACCATAATCTTTAGCATAATCACCAATTTCATTTAGAATGCCTATTCCTAAAGCATAATTATCTCCTCTAAATTCAGATAATAATTTTCTGGCTTTATCTTTTAAACTCATAAATTATCATCACCTCTTTGAAAATTATTTTTATCAATTTTAGCTGACTTAGTTTTTCTAACTTACCACATTCTGAGGCTCTTCTTTAAGCCAGGCTTCAATATTATTAAAGACAATTTCCGCCCGCTTAATGAAGGCTTCTTCGGTCGCAAAAGCTGTATGAGGAGTTAAAATAGTATTTTTAGCATTTAAAAGTGGGTGTTCTGATGGAATTGGAGGCTCCATCTCAAAAACATCAATACCTGCTCCGGCAATCTTTTCTTTATTTAAAGCTTCAGCCAGTGCCTCACTGTTTACAACCGGTCCTCGGGCTGTGTTAATCAAAATTGCATCCTTTTTCATTAGTCCAATCTCGTCTGCACTTATTAAATCTACAGTTGAATCTTTAAGTGGTACATGGAGACTTATAATATCACTCTTCTGCATCAGCTCAGGAATCGGTAGATATTCCACTCCCAGCTCCTCACCCAGCTGATGTTTTTTATGGTCATCAACCAGAATATTACAGCCGAAGGCAGCGGCAATCCGGGCAGTTTTCTGGCCAATTGAACCAAAACCAATTATACCAAAATTTTTGCCTGCCAGTTCATTACCAATTAGCCCGGCTCTTGTTTTACCAGCCCTCACAGCCTGATCGGAATCCTTAATCTTGCGCATTAAATCAATGGTCAGTCCAAAGGCAAGTTCTGCTACCGCCTGATTGGCATAACCGGAAGAATTGGAAACTAAAATATCATTTTCCCTGCAGGCATCCATTGCTATGTGATCAAAACCGGTAAAAGCAACTGAAATCATCTTTAAATTTTCTGCAGCCCTGATAACCTCTGACGGTAAGGGCTGATTGGCAATAATTAAAATATCCGCATTTTTAATTCTTTTAATCATTTCCTGATCATCTTCTGCCCGCGTGGAATAAGCAATTAGCTCATGTCCCTCAGCTTCCATTCTCTGCCTGCACTCTTCAATCTTCATCATTGAAATATTAATTGGCTCTATCATTACAATCTTCATTTTTTGCCTCCCAAATTTAATTTAAGCACCTTTTTCTTCTTTTATTTTCTCATAGGCCTCATTGATTTTTTTGAATTCCTGTTCAGCAAAATCAACAAATTCTTCCGGCAGTCCCTTAGCAGTTAACTTTTAACCTTATATCCTATTTTGAAGAGATAGGTAACTATAACAAGTAAAAATACCGCCAGACTGGAAATGACCAGCGCTGAAAAGTAAGGAGACATATCCGATTGTCCGATAAAAGCAAAGCGAACTGCATCCACCATATAAAATACCGGATTAAATAGAGATACTTCACTCCAGATTCCAGGCAGACCCTTGACTGAATAAAAAACTCCACTTAAAAAAGTCAGCGGGGTGATAAAGAAATTAGAAAAAATTGAAACATGATCAAACTTTTCCGCCCAGAGACCAGCAATAATCCCAAAGAGGGAAAATATCGAAGAAACTAAAATAGCAAAAAATAGGGCTAAAAACGGATGTGCAATTGCTCCTCCGTAAAAATAAATTGAAACTAGATAAGTAACAGTAGCAACCAGCAAACCTCTAACCATTCCCCCAATCATAAAACCCAGACTCAATTCAATATAGGAAAATGGGGCCAGCAGAAAATCAATGATAATCCCATTATATTTAGCTCCAATTAAGGAAGAAGATGTATTGGCAAATGAATTCTGAATTAAGCTCATCATAATTAAACCCGGAACAATAAAACTAATATAGGGAACTCCATATCCTGCAACTTCCCGATTCTGAAAAGAATAGGAAAAGATTATTAAATAAAGACCGGTGGAAATTAAAGGGGCAAAGATAGTCTGAATAGCGACTTTGGTAAATCTAGCAACCTCTCTTCTAACCAAACTTAAAAAGGTAATAGAATTAATTGTCATCACCTCCTAAGCTGGTAAGCTTAATAAAGACATCTTCTAATTTAGCACTTTCAATATTCATATCAACAATATCTAAATTTAACCTATTTATTTTTTTCAGAATCTTATCTAAATCCTGTTTGGCAGTTTCAATTTCAATCTCTCTTTTATCCTTATTTAAATCAAAATTAATTTCCTGCAGTTCATCTTCCAATCCCTGGACTGAATCAGCAAATTGAATTTTGATCAGCTTTTTATCAATGGAGTTAATCAGATTCTCTTTGGTGTCAACCTTAACTATTTTCCCCTTGTTCATAATAGCAATTCGATCACATAAGGCCTCCGCTTCTTCCAAATAATGAGTCGTTAAAATAATTGTTTTGCCCTGATTATTAAGATTAATTACATATTCCCAGAGGCTATTGCGCAGCTCAACATCCACTCCCGCCGTTGGCTCATCTAAAACAATAATCTCCGGATCATGAACAAGAGCTTTGGCAATCAAAAGCCTCCGCTTCATTCCGCCTGATAGCTGCCGCGGACCAATCTCTGCTTTATCTGATAAACTTAAAGCATTGAGCAGTTCATCTATTTTTTGATCATTATCTTTAATGCCAAAATAACCAGAATGAATCTCTAAGGTTTCTCGCACAGTAAAATAGGGATCAAAGGTTATCTCCTGGGGAACAATTCCCAGAGATTTTTTAGTTTCCCTGTAATTTTTAATAATATCCTTACCTAAAACTGTCACATTACCCGAATCTTTTTTTACCAGCCCTCCCAGAATTCCAATCAGAGTACTTTTACCGGCCCCATTGGGACCCAAAAGCCCAAAAAATTCACCCTTTTTAATATCTAAATTCACATCATCTAAAGCCTGTAATTCTCCATATGTCTTATTAATATCTCTAATTTTAATTGCAGTCGTCACAAAATCCCCTCCATAAATATCTCTCAATCTATCTGAATAAACCATATTTGTTTACTAATTTAATACTTTCAATTACAGACAACAGTCTATAATAATTACAAAGTTTCTCTCATTTCGGCTACTGACTTTTTAATAACATAACTCAGCCAGATTGCAAGAATCACAAACGAAATTGATTCAGCCATCGGAAAAGCAAACCAGGTGGCATCAAGGCCAGATAACTCTCCCAGAATATACATCCCGGGGACTAAGAGAATTGCCTGTCTTAAAAATGTAATAGCAAAACTGGGCATTCCTTTACCAACAGCCTGAAATGTAGCGACTCCAATAATATTTAAAACCATAAAGAAATAGGAAAGACTAACCTTCTGTAAAGCTTCAACTCCTATATTTAAAAGTTTTGGGTCACTGTTAAATAATTTAATGATCGCTGTTGGAAAAAGTTGAAAAACAATAAAACCTAAAGTACCAAAGGCAAGAGCAGTTGAACTCCCAATTAAAATTGTCTTTTTCATTCTCTCCGGATTATTATGTCCATAATTATATCCTACCAGCGGCAGATATCCCTGGGTCAGACCAAAAACCATCATTAAAAAGAAAGACTGCATTCTAAAAATCAAACCCATTACTGCAATGGCGGTCGAATTAAAGGCACCAAGAATTAAATTAATAAATACAATTGAAACACTAAACAGAAGTCTATTAGCCATTGCCGGAATACCTACATTATAGATTTCTTTAATAATCTGAAAATCGAATTCAAAATCTTCCAGTCTTAAAGTCAGCTCATTCTTATCACTAAATAAGACAGAAATAATAAAGATTCCACCTATAATCCGAGAAAAAACTGTTGCATAGGCAGCACCAGCTACCCCCAGCTGTGGAAAAGGACCAAGTCCAAAAATTAAAAAAGGATCAATAATCATATTCAAAACTGCTCCAATAATCATTGTCAGCATTGGTAAAAATGTGTTTCCCTCTCCCCGCAGAATATAATTAAAAGTAGCGGGTATAAAAATTGCAATTGAGCCAGTTAAAATAATATTTATATACTGATAACCAAGATCAATCAAAACTGGATTATCAGTAAACAATCTTATAATATTTTCAGAAAAGAAAATACCAATTAAACCACCCAGAATTCCATAAATAATAGCGATAAAAAAGACATGTTCCGCTACATTATTCGCCCTGCATTTTTCTCCTCTACCTAAAAGTCTTGATATTAAAGAACTTGTTCCCACACCGGTACCTACCCCAATTGCAATTAAAAACATCTGGACCGGAAAAGAAATAGATAAAGCTGAAAGAGCATCTGTGCTGAGGCGGCCCACATAAATACTGTCAACAATATTATACATTGCCTGAATAATCATTCCAATTATTGCAGGTACCGATAATTTAAAAAGCAACTTTAAGATTGGTTCATTACCCATCCGAGCAGATTTTGATTTTAATGCCATACTAACCCTCCATTATTCAATCAAGATATTCATTTATCGTTTTATAAAGTTTTTCCTTTTTTATTGGTTTAGTTAAATGACCGTCAAAACCAGCCTGAAGAGCTTTTTCTTTATCAGAATCCATTGCATAAGCCGTTAGCGCAATTATTTTATTCCTGTTAATTTTATCTGCTTTTTCCATTTCTCTAATTCTTCTAATTGCCTGGTATCCATCCAATTTAGGCATCTGAATGTCCATCAGCACAAGATCATAATTATTTTTTTCAATTTTTTCTACACCTTCAAGCCCATTTACCGCCATTTCAACCTCATAATCTGATTTACTTAAATAAGCCCTAATTAACATTCTATTATCTGCATTATCTTCTACTATTAGTAATTTCTTTTCTTTATCCCCTAAATCAGAGGCTGCAGTTGTTTTTTTATCTAACTCTAGGGCCCCTTGATCTGATTTTTTATTCTTTTTACTTGCTTTATTCCTGCTTTTCCCAATTTCATCAGTTAACCTGTTTAATAAAGAAAAAAGCTCCTTTTTTCTGATTGGTTTCATAATATAATCATCAATATATTCTTTTTGAGCCTCAATATATTTATTTTCAAAATCAGATGAAGTAATAACTATTTTAATGTTATTTAATTCATATTTTTCTTTAATCTCACGGGCAGTTTCTAATCCAGTTTTTTGAGGCATAAAATTATCCATCAAAATTATCTTAAAAGGATTATTACTGCTAATACTTTTTTCCAGAGCAGATAGAGCTTCCTCTCCACTACCTGCAGTCTCAACTATTGCTCCCTTGTCAGAGAGCATTTCTTCCAGTATAAATAAATTAGTTGGATTATCATCTACAGCCAAAATACTTATGCTATCAAAATTAATATTTTTCTTTTTCTCAAATTTAACTGTGGTTTTTTCAGCTACCTTAAATGGTATTGAAAAATAAAAAGTACTGCCCAGACCTGGTTGACTTTTTACCCAGATTTTACCTCCCATAAGTTCTACTAACTGTTTAGAAATAGTCAGACCTAAACCAGTTCCCCCATATTTTCGGGTACTGGACGAATCTGCCTGAGTAAAATGATTGAATATTGTTTCCTGCTTTTCTTCTTCAATACCAATGCCGGTATCTTTTACCATAAAAGTAATCATCTTTTTACTTTCAGATTTAAAATTAGATTCTATTCTTAAATCTAAAAAGATTTCTCCTTGCTCAGTAAATTTCACCGCATTACCCAGCAGGTTAATTAATATCTGTCTCAGCCTTTCTGGATCGCCTATCACACATTGAGGAACCTCAGAAGAAATTCTTAAAGGCATCTCAAGCCCTTTTTTATAAGCTCTAACCGCTATCATCTCTGCAATACTTTCCACAGTTTCAATCAGATTAAATTTCTTCTTTTCTAATTCTATCTTTCCCGCCTCAATTTTTGATAGATTAAGAATATCATTTATTAAATTTAAAAGACTTTCCCCTGCCTTCTGAAAAATATCAACATATTTTTGCTGCTGTTTACTCAAATCAGTTTCTAAAAGCAATTCTGCCATTCCAATAATAGAATTCATCGGAGTCCTTATTTCATGACTCATTGTAGCCAGAAATTCAGATTTAGCTCTGGAAGCTTCCCAGGCTTTATCTCTCGCCTGCTCTAATTCAATATTTTTTATTTTAAGTTCCTTCGAATATTCTTCCAAACCTTTTAAGGCCTTAACTTTTTCAGTAATATCATAATTTACCCCAATAACTTTCTTACCACTGTCATAAATTGATTTACCAAAAGCTTTGATATGTTTTATCTTACCGGAATCTGTTTTGATTCTAAACTCATCTTCAAAAATATTCTCCTTATCCAGGGCGCGATTAAATTTAGCGACTACTCTTTCTTTATCTTCGGGGTGAAGATGTTTAACCCAGGCCTGGAAAGTTTTATTTTCTTCAGAAGTTAATTCATAAATCTTATTCATCTGCTGATCCCAGAGCAAAAAATTGTCTTTTAAATCTAATTTCCAGACACCTATTCCAGCAGCCTCTGTAGCCAGCTTATAGCGCTGACTTAGCTCTCTATTTTCCATTTCTAACTTCTTTCTTTCAGTTATATTTCTGGCACTACCAACAATATGAGTAACTTTTCCTTCGTTTATAACAGGACTCAATTGGGTAGCCCAGGTTTTTTTGCCAGAGGGTAGATCTAAAACTTCTTCATAACTTATGGTTTCTTTTTTCTCCAGACATTCCCGATAATGTGACTCTACAATTTCTCCAATCTCCGGGCCAACTGCTTCTACTGGTGTTTTACCGGCAACATCTTCGGTTTTTAAACCTGTTAAATTCTCATGAGCTGGATTTAATTTCAAAAATCGAAGATCCTGATTTTCATCCACTTCCATTATAAAAAGTGCATCCTGAGTATTATTAAATAATATTTGATAACCCTGCTCAAAATTAAGCTCTACCACTATATCCCCCCTAATCTTCCTGATAAATAATCTCTAAATTATCCAGATAATTCTCTAATTTATTAATAATTAGCTCAATATCTTCTCTGTTTTTTAGTTCTGCATTTTTTTCTATCTGACTCCCTAATTCAGTTAAATAATCAAAACCATAGCCACCACCAGACCCCTTAAGACTGTGTCCAATTATTCTTATTTTTTCATAATTTTCTGCTTCTATTAAAGTCTTTAATCTTCTAATATCTTCTTCTCTATTATCTAAATATTGAGGGATTAAAGTCTCAAGATCCTGATCAATATATACTTTATTTTTCTTCATTTTAAAACTCCTTAATTTTATTCAAAGTCAAGATAAACTACTCTATTTTTTCCTTTTTCTTTAGCCTGATACAATGCCTGATCAGCCTTTTCTATAAAGGAATTAACCAGTTCTTCCGTTATTTCCCTTTTTACTTTAATACAGCTTACTCCCAGACTTAAAGTAACATATTTATCGGTATTCGAATTTCGATGTTCAATTTCTAATTCTCTAATATCTTCTCTGATATTTTCAGCAACTTTTACTGCCCCATCTTTATCTGTATCAGCCAGAATAACAGCAAATTCTTCTCCACCATAGCGGGCGGCAAAATCCGAAGCTCTTTTGGCATTTTTAGCTAAAACTGAAGCAACTTTTTTTAAACACTCATCTCCCTGCTGATGACCATAAGTATCATTATAAACCTTAAAATTATCTATATCAGCCATAATTAAAGCTAAACTATTTTTATTTCTTTTAGCTCGATTTAGTTCATCCTTTAAAGTTTTATCAAATAGCCTTCGATTTGCCAGACCTGTTAATCCATCCTGAAGAGCTATTTTTTCTAATTTTTTATTTACTGCTTTCAATTTAGCTGATATTTTAAGCAGCTCTTCTTCCCTTTTTATTCTCTTTTTCATTTCTTTTCTTAATTTTATGGCAGAATTAATTCTGGCCATAAACTCAATCTTATTTATTGGTTTTTTTATAAAGTCAAAGGCACCAGCCTCAAAAGCCCTCTTTAAAAATTTTGAAGCTTTTTGGGCAGTCACCATTATTACAGGAATTTCTTGATAAGTTTCTGAACTTTTTATTTTTTTACAAATTGCAATCCCATCTTCATCCTCTAAAATGATGTCCAGAATAATTAAATCAATTTTAGCTTCATTATTTTTATCCTTTAAATTCAGGAATTCATAGGTTTCGGCCGCAGTTTCTGTAAAATGAATCCTATCAACTTCTAATTTTTTTAAATAACTCTCTAATAACAATTTAATATCCCGGTCATCATCAACAACTAAAATGTTTATTTTTACCACCTCAGCAAAGTTTAAATATCTAATTACTAATCATTAAATTTTTTTCTTTTTTGACTTCCCCAGCTTTCTTTTTTAGAAAATAGATCAAATAAACCTCTCAGTCTCCAGAAAGTATGCAGCTGGCGGTAGCCAAAATTTTCTAAAAAGGCATAGAGAACTAAGCTTAATTTATCTTTCAATTTTGTGTATTTATGAAAAGTCATCTCTTCAAAAAACAGTGAGAGAATAGATAAGAGTACCCCCATTAAAATAGCTGTTATAAAAAAGAGGATAACTACCTCATTGATTCTACCCCTGATAACTACTGTTAAAATAATGCTTATATAACCCAAAATTTCAATAACCGGCCCTAAAAGTTCTACAAAAAAGTAAAATGGATAGGTAAAGAGACCCAATAATCCATAATTTTTATTAAAAAATATTTCTTTATTCATCAACAGACTCTGTCCCAGGCCTCTCTGCCAGCGCCTTCTCTGGCTGGAAAGAATTTTAATCTCTTCTGGAACCTGAGTCCAGCAGACAGGGTCCGGAAAAAACAGCACTCGATAATCTCGATCATTTTTCTGCATCTCTTTATTTAGTTTTAAAACGAGTTCCATATCTTCGCCAACTGTCCTGGTGCTGTAGCCACCTACTTTAAGTAAATACTTACGTTTGAAAACTCCAAAAGCACCCGAAATAATCAATAAACTGTTAAGAGAAGCCCAACCTACTCGTCCAAATAAAAAAGCTCTTAAATATTCTAAAACTTGAAACCTGACAATTGGTTTTTTAGATAACCTGACTTCTTTTACCTGACCCCCTTTAATTCCACACTCATTAGCAACCCTGATCGTTCCTCCTGCAGCTATAACCCGCCAGTCACGAGAAAAAGGTTCTACAATTTTTTGTAATGCCTGATCATCTATCAGAGAATCTGCATCTATATTACAGACCAGGGGAAATTGAGCAATATTTATGCCTGCATTGAGCGAATCAGCTTTACCTCCATTTTCTTTATCAATAACTACTAGATTTGGATAATCAAGAGAGTCATAAACTTTCTTTACCGGCTGAGTTGCTAGATCATCTCTGTAAGTTCTGCTTGATTCAACTAGACTGAAATAATCTTTTAATTCTTCAATTGTATTATCTTTTGATCCATCATTAACAACAATCACTTCCAGTTCCGGATACTGCAGTGATAAAATAGAAATAATATTATCGACAATTGTTAATTCCTCATTGTAGGCCGGAATTATAATTGACACCGGTTTATAGAACTCACTCTGAAATAAATTTTCAATATCAATTATCTCTCTGGAAGTCCAGTAATTTTTAATTGAAAAAAAGGCCTTCACATTTAAAAAAATATATGTCCCATTAACTAAAAAGAAGTATAAAACTGCAAAATAGTCAAATACTAATAAAAAATAATAGAAGTTCTCCACTACCTTCACCTACGTTTTTAAATATTATTTTGAGCTAAAACATATTCGCTCATTTCTTTCCCCTTTTTTTCACTCTTAATGATATCTTTTAAAACATCTATATTCCCAGTTTTTAAAATAGCCCAGGCAGAATAATAGCGAACCCACCAGTTTGAATCGTTAATTAAAACCTGCAGTTCTTCTAAATACCCGTCAGCGTTTATCACACCAATATAACGAGCAGTCTGACTTCTTACAACCCAGTCATCATGAGTTAAAAAAACACTTAAATCTTTATCAACTGGATATTCCATCTTAACCAGTGATTTAAATATATGAATTAATACTTCATTATTATACTCAGGTATTAAAACTTGCTCCATTAATTGAACTCCTGGATGATATCTATAATAGCCAAATATATCAAAAAACAGAGAAAGAGCTTGATATTCTGGCACCCCGAGAATAACTTCTAATTTATTTTCTTGATAAAAATTTTCTTTTAAAAAAACCTCTATTTCTCCGCAGATATTTCTGCCAAATCTAATTAATATTTCTGTTAAAATTTCAAACGTAAATCTGCTTTCCTTCAAAACTATTTTTAAAATCTTAAAGAAAAGACGCTGTTCACCAATGTCAGCAATAGCCCAGATACTGACTGTCTGTAAATCTTCATTATCTGAATCAAGATAAACTTCCAGTAATGGCAGTGCCTTTTTTTCTTCAACTTTACCCAGAAAAACAGCCGCTTTTATTTTTTCTTCTTTTCTCCCCTGCTCCAGCTTTTCTAAAAAAAATTTATTCATCCCATTTTCTTTTACAAGTTGCTTTATTTTTTCAAAATCATCGCCCTTTAAATTTTTTAAATAAGGTTTTATAAAATCATATAAATAAAAATAATTACTGTTCAATATTGAAGCTGCTTCTTCAATATTTATTTCTTCTGCCAGATATTTAAATAAATAATGCTCCCACTTTTTCTTTTGATTGTGGTATTTTTTTTCTTTTCTCCTGTTTTTTAAATGATAAACTATAATAGTTAATATCACCAGGACTATTAAAAACATTATGACCGAAACAGCATAATATAAAATAGTGCGCAAAATTAATCAACTCCATTCAGCAGCATTTTTAATCTAATAATTAGTTCATCTGGTCTAAATGGTTTGGTTAAGTATTCATCAGCTCCGCTTTTAAGTGCCTTAAGTATATCTTTTTCCTGGCTCCTGGCTGATAATACTAAAACTGGTATTTCAATATTATTATCCCTAATTTTATTTAAAATACTCATCCCATCTAAAACAGGCAGCATGAGGTCTAAGATTAAAGCATCATAGACACCCTTTTCTATTTCCGGCAGCACCTGATCACCATCAGTAACTATTTCACTTTCCAAATTTTGATTTTTAAATTTATAAGATATTAATCGCGAAATTGACTCATCATCTTCAGCAATCAAAATCTTATAATCTCTCTCCTCTCCCATTATAATCCCACCTTTAAACATTTTCATTTTATCTTAAATTTAATCTAAAATCTAAATTGCCAGTCTGCTGATTATTAAACCAGAGATTAAGATTTTCTAAAGAATATTTATGCTTAGAAAATAGATTAGAAAATTCAAAACCGACTTTAAATAAATTTTCTCCATCCTGATAATGACTTATTCTAAAATTTAAAAGATAATTATCACGCGGATAATAAAAATCTAAATGCTGGGAAAAATCAGAAATCCAGCCAGTGGAATAATGCCTTGACGAATTTTTTAATACCATTATTATTTTTTTAAATCTATGTTCATATTCTAATTCAAGATTTTGATAACTAGCATCATTTTTTACTATCTCAAAGCTGATACCGGCTCTATTTTTGGAATTGAAGAAGTAATTAAGACTGTTATTTAATTCAATTTTATCCTTACTATCTCCCTGATAGAAGTTAAAAGTAGAACTAAAATTTGTTTTATTAAAAAGCAAAGGAGGAGCTAATTCAATTTCTGCGCCTAAAAGCAAATTAAACTCATCTTTAAAATGATTTACACCAGCAGAAATTTCAGAATTAATACCATCATTTAATGGTTTTTCTAAACCAAGTCGCAAACTTATATCGTCCTTAGCAGCTGAAGAATAAATAAATTTACCTTTAATAAATAATTCTGTCCTTATTTTCTGATTAATTATCTTTAATCGACTTTGATATTCATTTTTTAATTCATTTGATTCTGCTTTAGTTAGAGCAATTTTAATCAATTTTTGTGCTTCAAACCAGTTACCCTGCCATTCTGCATGTCTGGCTAAAAGAGCCGTTCTGTTTGAAGAGTATTCCCTTTGCTGGGCTCTTGCAATAATTTTTTCGGCCTCTTCAAATTTCCGCTGCCAGCCATATATCCGGGCTAAATGATTATAAAATTCAAGCCTTTCAGGATAATCATCAATTAATTGCAGCAAAATTTTTTCGGATTCTACATATTCTTTTTCCCAGCTCAACAAAAGAGCTTTATAATAGAGAAGATCAGGATTATTATTCAGATTATTCTCTGTTAAAATTTCTAAGGCCTGCTTATTATTATTTTCTGAAATTAATTTCTGTATATTTTCTAAACTTATATCTGAAGCTAATATACAGCTGCTGCTTAAAAACACAAAAAGAAAGAGCAGAATTATTATTTTTTTCAGCATCTACTTATCACCCTATATTTGGTATAGATTATTATTTTTAAATCCATAATTGCTATTATATATAAACTTATTTATAAATTCTGTATTTCCTCTTTTTATTCTGGAACTAACACCTAATCTGCTTTTATCTTCTTTTAGGTTATTATACCATTATTATATTAAATTTACTAAAAAAAGTCTGTAAGATTGATAACTATAGAAAAAAGCCTACCAGTTAAGGTAGGCTTAGAATTAAATTATATTATCTAATAAAAATATTTTTCGACATTTTTATTCATAAATCAAGTTTTAGACGGCACCTATACTTTATCTTACCGGACAGGCTCCTCCTTCACAGGAAGATTCGTCGAGTTCTCTTTCTAAATACTCTGTTTCGTACTTAGAAACTAAGGAAGGATTAAAGCGCTCCATCTCTTCCACCCGCTGATTGTATTCTTCTTCTGTGATTTCTTCATAAGGCATTAGGTCATAGAAGTTGTCATTATAGGAAATAAAAGAAATACCAACTACACTGTTCCAGTTCTCCCAGAGCCATTCTTCTACATCTTCCCATTCATCATCACGAACATGAACAGTAATTGAAGCATTATGATCAACATAATTTTCCATAAACATCTTATAAGTTTCCAGCTGATCAATTGCATTCACATCTCCTTTAACCTGTCCTTCAGGAGCTTTAACGGGGAATTCTACCACTAAAGTTTCTGGATCATCTGGATCCTGACCTACTTCTGGATGAATAGGATAATCCAATTCTTCACAGACCCGGGCCAGCGGATCAGAAGCAGAAATTCTTACCCGTCTAACATAATGGGCACTGTGTGAATAATGAAGACCACTGGAAACTGTAGGCATCTGAGTCTGAGTCCCCTCAGGTTTAACAGTTGTAATCAGTTTTGGCTCATTATCTCCCACCTCTTTGGCAATTTCTCTGGCTGCCTGATGTGCAACTTCACGTAGTTCTTCCAGCAGCTGAGCTTCCTGGGCTTCATTTAAATCAGCAGCATTTTTCATGTCCTGCCAACCAGTCAGAGAGGTTCCAATCAGTCTATCCCGTTTGTTAATCTGATCCCACTCCGGTAATTCAAACTCGATTAAAGCCATTCTGTAACCAGCTCTAGCAGAAAGTTTCTGCGATTCAAACATTGCTTTTTTATCCAGATTACCTTCTTCATCAACAAAGGCCATCACATTTAAAGAGGTTAAATTACAGACACCTCTGGAGTCCAGCAGAATTTCAGCACAGGGGTTAACACCTTTAAAGTTTTCACGGCGTCGGCTGCCCTCTACAGCATTGATAAAGCCAGGCTCACCACTAAAGCGCATCTGCTTAACATGCCACTTTAACTGTTCTTTGGTAGGTTTGCCTTCATAGAAAATACTGTTATTACTCATCTGGCGGTGAGAAATTTCCTTATTAATTACCCACTCATCATCTTCTTTGACATATAAGTTGCTCTTTGCCTGAGCAATTTCTTTGTCATCTGCACTGAAGAGACAGATCTGAGATGAGCGTCTAACTCCACCAGAAACAACATTTTCGGCAACAATATTGGCTAAATCCATAGCATCAATTGGCTTTAACTTAACCCGATTAATATCATCTAAATCGCGGTCCGGCTTTTCTTTTAATAATTTATCGATTTTAGTAAACATCCGCTTTAAACTCTGATGTCCGGAAGCTGTACCACCAAAAGTCTTGAGTTTTTCACCTTTTGGACGCACAGAATCATAATTAAAGATAATTCTCTTTAGAGGACGATAAGCATGGTCAACTAATAATTTAAAGTAGTATTCCAGTGACTGAATCCAGCCTTCTTTGGAATCTCCAACATTAATTGTTACTACATCATCTTCATCAAAGTCAAAGTCAGTATATTCCCTTCTTTCCTCTCTATCTACCGGCTCATAATATTTATGAATAACTTCGATATCGGTTCTAATCTTTGGCAGCTGCTCTACATCACGCGGCAGTACGCGGAAACCAACTCCACTACCGATCATCAGCAGATAAAATAAATCCTGGTAGGCTTTAAAACTGTCGATAACTGTAAAGGAACAGTTATAATTACTCATTCCATATTTTTTGGATGACTCTGTAGAAGCAGTCCAGAGTGTACGTCCGGCCAAAAAGTTTCTTAAGTTATAAACATTATCATAAAGCTTTTCCGCCTCTTTTTTAGTAGTCTGAGCCAGTGAGCAGTTATATTCCACTGCTCTTTTTACTGTTTCCCACCAGTATTCTCGACGCTGCTCTTCTTCTAACCAGCGTGAATATGTTCTATAATAAATAAATTCTCCCAGTTCTGTCGGAAAAGGATTGGGCTGGTGTTTGTATTTACTCAAAAATTCGTTGGTTAAAAGAGGATTTTCTTTTTCCCTCTTTCTGGATAATCTTGACTGCTGTCTTTTGTTTCTGTATAAAATATATGACTTAGCTGTTGTCACATAGGCAGCCTTCATTAATTTTTCTTCCACTAAATCCTGAATTTCCTCTACTTTTGGTACCTGATCCTGATTATAAAACTCAGTAATTAAATCTGATTCTACATCCAGAGCAACCTGTTCTGCGTCATCTTCGGTCGCATCTTCTCCAGACTCGACCATTGCCCTGTAAATTGCCTTGGTGATCTTATCCCGACTGTAAGCTACTTCTCTCTCGTCCCGCTTGATTACCGTCATGTCGGATTTACTCAAAATAAAAACCTCCTTGGAATTTCAATAAATATTTCTGAAATATAATTATAACATATAAAAGAAGTCAATTTAAGTCTAAAATTAATATTTTATAATAATGTAATAGCCGTAACTTTCAAAATCATCATGCTTATACTACTATTTCAAAATTTGAAATCATTTTTAATTAACCTAAACTAACTTTATTCTTACCATTATTTTTGCTTCTATACATTAATGAATCTACTCGTTTTAATAATTTTTTATATTCATCAGTTTCTTTAATTAAAGAAGCTCCCCAGGATGTTGTAATCGAAACTTTAGTTTTATCCTCAATCATAAAATATGATTTATTAATAAAAATTAATAATCTTTTTATAATTTTTTTAAGATCTCTCTTGCTATCAATATTAAAAAGTAATAAGGCAAATTCGTCTCCACCCCAGCGAAATATTTTATCAGCAGGACGTAAATTAGCTTTAATAGTTTTAACTGTCATCTTAAGCGCCTGATCCCCAACTAAATGACCATAATTATCATTAATCAGCTTAAAATTATCTATATCAAAAAAACAAAAAGCTATATTTTGCTCCTCAAATACTTTTTCTGAGATAATTTTTTTTAAAACATATTCAAGGTGATGTCTATTACTTGCTCCGGTTAAATGATCAATAAAGTTTTTATTTTTTAGTTCAGTTATCTCTGTATCAAAATTTGGCTCTGTTTTATTATCAATAAAATATTCTACAGCCCCTATAACACCACCATTATTCTTTACAGGCACAGTTCTAACCTTTACCGGCATCCTATGTCCCTTTTTATGATGCAGAAAAACCTGGGCTTCTCTTACTTTACCATCTTCTAATGTTTTGTGTAGAGGGCATCCATTTTGACATAGATTAACCCCTTCAGAATTAATATGCTGCAAAATATTATCATAACAAAATTTATCTTTAACATGATCAAATTTATATCCACTTAATTTTAAAGCTTCTTGATTCCAATTTTTTATTTTTCGTTCCTGATCAACATAATAGGCGGGAGTAAAATTTTCATTAATAATTTTATGTAATTCTTCTTTTTTCATAAAAACACTCCTAAAGATCATCGATTATTTAATATTTAGATATTAAATTTCTAAAACATTTATCAAAGCTTCTGCTACATCCGGCGCAAATTGTAAACCTTTATTATCTTTGATTTCTGCCAGAGCATGATTAAAAGTAAGGGGTTCTCGATAAGTTCTTTTAGAACGCATTGCATCCCAGGCATCCGCTGCACAGATAACCTGAGATTCAATTGGAATCTGATCACCTTTAAGTCCATCCGGATAGCCTCTTCCATCCCAGCGTTCATGATGATAGCGTACATAATCAGCTAACTGTTTTAATGAACTTGAGCTTTTTAGTGCATTACTGCCAAGAACCGGATGTTCTTTAATAAGCTCATATTCGCTTTTGCTAAGTTTTCCCTCTTTGTTTAATACTTCCAAAGGAATAAACATTTTACCAATATCATGAACAAGACCGGTCCAGTATATATTATCAACAATGTTTTGTGATAACCCCATTTCTTCCGCTATTTGTACTGCCAGCTCTGCTACATTTTCCGAATGCCCCCGGGTATATAAATCATACATTTCTAGCATTTTAATAGTAGACGAAATAATCTCCCGGGTAAAATTGTTCTGAAGCAGGTTATATTCTTTTAATTTATAAAAAGAAGATGCTATATTATAAAAAGCTCTAAATATTTTTTTCGAATTAATAGTAAATGTATTTGTGCTGTCAGCTTTGATATCCAGAGTGACACCGGCCTTTTTTTCTCCATTTAGTTCTAAATCAAAATACATTATTTCTTTAATCTTATCCAAACTTTCCGCCTTTAAACTTTCAAAATCTTCCGGCTGCATATATTGTTTATTTCTCGCTTTAATTTCGGCGGCTGTCATAGTTTCTATAGCTGAATTGTAATTATAAAAAGCTTCATTTTTAATCTCATTCTGTTTTAAATTGCCAAGATCATACCCAATACAATCTACAAATTGAACATTTTCCTGTCCAAAAGTATAAACACTGCCTGCAGCAGCCTCCGGAATTATTGTAACAGCCTGTTTTAAAATTTTACTCAGAAATTCTTCTTCACTTATTGTACTTAAATTTTCTATATCCGAAACTAAACTAATCATTTTTTCAAATCTATTATTTAAATCTGCCAGCTCTTTAAAAGAATCCTCAAGTTCTTCATTCATTGACATAATTTCCTCATTATAGGCCTGCAACTGCTGGTTTGAAGCAGATAATTCTTCCTTTCTTCGCTTAATTTCTTTTTCATACTCTTTTTTTTCACTAATATCAAAAACAAAACCCTCTATGATAAAGCTGCCGTCATTATTTCTTTTAATAATTTTGGCATTCATATTAAGCCAGATATGTTCACCATTCTTCTTTTTAGCTTTAAATTCAAAATTCTCAACTTCATCGTTATTTCTCAATTCAGTTAAAAAATCATTTCTCCGCTCAAAGTTAACATAAAATTCAGTACCAAGATTATCGTATTTTTTGATCACTTCATAAACACTATCATAGCCAGCTATTTTTGCCATTCTCTGATTTATATGCAGCACTTTCCCCCGAGAAGTAGTTTTGATAATTCCTACCGGTGAATTATTAAAAAGTCTTAAATATCTTTTTTGACTCTGATTAATAGCCTTTCTATAAAGACTTTCTTTTTTTTGATATTCACTAATATTTTTGAGCCAGCTTTTTATTTCATATTCTTCTATTTTATTCTGGCGATAACCTTCGGGATCAATATAATAAGGATTTTCATGTAATTCTCCTCTCCAGACAATGTAGTCATGGAGTTCAACTGCCGCCTTGATTATTTGATTATCAAACTGATTAATATTATATCTACAAAGTGCAGTTACAGGATATTTTTTAAAAATTCGATCGTTAAGCTGCCACTCATATTTTATTATTTCTTCCTTGCCCCCACTAAAGTCAACTACTCCCGTTAATTCTCCCGTAATACTTAAACCACTATAGCCTTCATTTTCAGCTAGAATAACGCTTTCTTCAAGTAAATTTAACATTTTCTGAGCGTTAAAATTTGAAGGAACTCCATAAATTTCTTCTTTTTTTAAACAGAGAAATTGCCCGGTTTCTAGATATTTCTCCAGATCCAGATCTGTATTTTTTAATTCTGCTAACAGAAGCTCCTGATTTTCTTCCTGATCAATATAATAGCATTTTTGATTTTCTTTTAAAGAATTAATTACAAAGTCTCGTACAGAATTTAAACAATCACTGTTTTTTTCATAAAATAAAACTGCATGGTCTCCCTGAGAAAGTAAATCAATATTCTTTATTTCTTTCTCCCAATTAGGCATCAATGTCACCTCTTTTACTGTAATTAATAATCATTACTATTATAATTAACTGTAGCTGGCATATCTCCTTTATTTTATTAATAAATTTTAAATCTGTAAACAGCAAAAATAGTCAGTAATCAAACACCCTGACTATATAGTCGCTGCATTTGGAATAAATTATTAAATTATCTTAAGATAAATAAAAAGAAAAGTATGGCAATTTGTATTCTAAATAACAATTTCTTATTAAATAATATTCTTCATCAATAGTTATTTCCCTTTTTATTTTAATATTTTTTATACTGTAATTTAATACTGGAATATTCTGCAAATCTATAATATAATTAAATTGATAAATAAATATATTTTGGATTGTAAGAGGAATTTTTCTCATATTTTAACTTTAATATATTTATTGAGAAAGGCGTTGTTATATGGATAACAATCAGGTTAAATGGTATAAAAGCTTAATAGTTAAGGTTAACTGGCTTATAATTTTAATTTTAATTATTTTTATTTCAATCTTAAGTTGGTCTATTAATGAACTTACTTCTGAAGAAATAAGTGATCAAGTTAAAGAAGTTAATTTAGAAAATGCAAAGTCTTTAAAAACTAATGTTAATGACTTTTTAGATGACACTGAAAATATTATTAATTTAACAGCTTCTTTTATTGGTCACCATTTAGATAACGATCAGGAAATTCGGGAATTGTTAGAACAGGTTAAAGAAGAATATTCAGTTTTTAAATATATTTATTTTGCAGACACCAGTGGTAAAATGATTATTCATCCTGGTGTATATTTAAGTTCAGATTATAATCCCGGAGAGAGAGTTTGGTATAAAAAGGCTGTTAAAAAAGACAGGTTAATCTGGACCGACTCTTATTTAGACGCAAATGATAGGTATCTTATGATTACAGTCGCTTTACCAATTAAAAATGAACAGGGAGAGCTCTTGGGAGTTTTGGCGGGGGATATTTTACTTGATCAATTAAGCAGTACAATTGCCAGTAAAAAAATGGGTCAAACAGGTTATACATATATAGCCAATCAAAGTGGAGAAATTATAGCCCATCCCAATTTCGAACTTGTTAAAAACAAATATAATATCAATAAATTATTGGATTATGATCAGGTATATAATGAACAGATTGGTTCTTTGAACTATAAAAGGGATGATGAACAAATTTTAGCATCTTTTGTATCCCTGGATCGTTTAAATAGTATTGTTTTTTCTCAAATTAACACAGAAGAAGCTTTTTTAGTCAGAGATAAATTAAAATCACTTATTTTTAAAATAAGTTTAATAATATTATTTATTTTAATTCTAACAGTATATTTAATTAATAAAAAATATTTACTTAAACCACTTCATCAGTTAATTAATAATATTATAAAGGTAGCAAAAGGAGATTTTGAAGTCCAAATTAATAGTAACAGAGAGGATGAAATTGGCAAATTAGCTCAAAATTTTAATTATATGACAGAAGAAATTTCAGCAGCTTATCAGCAATTAGAAGCCTATAATCAGGAAATTACTGCTTTAAATGAAAATTTAGAATACCAGGCATATCATGACCCCTTAACCCAACTGGCCAATAGAAGAAATTTTAGGGAAAAATTAGATTCAGTCTTAGCTAATAAAATTGAAGGTTCCATTATTTTACTTGATTTTGATAACTTTAAAGAAATCAATGACACCTTTGGCCACATATATGGGGATAACCTATTAAAAAAATTCAGTCAGCTATTGCTTAATTCTTTTTCTGATAATGTCTTTGCCGCTAGATATGGTGGAGATGAATTTTTGCTTCTTTTAGAAGGGATTAATTCGAGTTATGAAATAAAGGAATATATCTATAAATTAGAAGCTTTGGTAGCCAGGCCATTTTTAATTGAAGAAAGTGAATTTTATCTTGATTTTAGTTTAGGAATAAGCTGTTTTCCAAAAGATTCTAGCGATAGTTACGAATTAATTACAATGGCAGACACTGCAATGTATCAGGCCAAAGAAAGCTACAATCAGGATTATCTGTTTTACCAGCCTGATATGTTTAATAAAATAAAGAATAAACAGGATATCAGAAAAATTCTTCGTCTGGCACTTAAAAATAATGGCTTTAAATTGAAATATCAACCTCAAGTTAACACTAAAACCGGAAATGTGGAAACTTTAGAGGCTCTAATTAGATTAAAAAATTATTCTATATCTCCTGCAGAATTCATTCCTGTGGCAGAAGAAAGTGGATTAATTATTGAAATATCAAGGTGGGTTACAAAGAGAGCAATTAAAGATTTAGCTGTTTTGAACAAGAAAAAAAATAAATCTTTAAAAATCTCTATTAACTTTTCTGTGCAGCAGTTAAATGATCTGGATTATATTAATTTTATTGAGGAAAATATGAGAGCAAATAAGGTAAATTTTGAGAATTTAGAAATTGAAATTACAGAAAGTCTCCTAATTCATCAGGAACAAAAGGCTATTAATTATTTGAATCAACTTACTGATCTGGGAATTAAACTTGCTTTAGATGATTTTGGAACCGGATATTCTTCTTTAAATTATTTAACCTATATCTCTTTTTCAAAAGTCAAATTAGATAAGATATTAATTGAAGAATTCTTAGAATATGATAATATTAACACTATTGATAGTTTAATTAGTTTGTTCCACAGTATGGAATTACCAGTTGTAGCTGAAGGTGTAGAAACAGAAAAACAGTTAGCTAAGTTAAAAACTGCTAACTGTGATTATATACAGGGATATATATTTAGCAAACCTCTTGTCTTTTCTCAAATAATTGAAAAAATAGATCAATTATAATCATAAATCTTTTAAAATAAACAATTTTATTATGATAAACAAACTGATTAATAAAAATCTATTTTATCAAAATCAGATTATACTTCCAGAGTAGACACTCCAAAGCAGTAAAACAGACTATCTACCTGGAAGTATTATTTTTTAACGATGGATTTCATCTTTTTTACCCTGATATACCTCAACCTGTTCCCAGGTGGGCAGCCCCTCTATGTCACCCTTAACAGTAATACAGAGAGCTCCAACTAAATTAGCAAGTTCCACAGCTTCTTTAATTGGTAATTCTCTTAAGAGACCGCTGATTAGACCGGCTGCAAAAGCATCTCCAGCTCCAATTAAATCCACAATATTATCAACACAGTACGGTTCAACATGCTCGATCTTATCCCCCTGATAATATAATGCTCCTTCTGCTCCAATTTTTAATACTATCAGAGAACCGGGGTCCATCATTTCATAAAAGCCCTTAATAATCTCTTCTGGATCAGAAAGTCCAAGTAATATTTCTCCTTCTTCAACTCCCGGGAGCAAAACATTAACCTGAGGAATAATCTTTAACATGACCTCTCTCATTTCTTCAATTGAATCCCAGAGTTTAAGTCTTAAATTAGGATCAAAAGAAATTTTTAAATTATTTTCCCTGGCCACTTTTAAAGCCTCAAAAAATGCCTCTCGAGCACTTGAGCTTAAAGCGGGGGTAATCCCTGTTAAATGAAGATGTCTGGCATTTTTTATATAATTTTCATCTATATCTTCTTTGCTGAGATGACTGGCAGCAGAATTATCACGATAATAAAAAACTTTTGGTTCCTTGGTTGTATGCATCTCTTTGATCAATAATCCGGTTCTGTGATCTTTATCCCTTTTAACCTGAGAGACATCTACTCCCTCACCCCGCACAAAAAATTCTACATAATCTCCAAGAGGGTCCTTACCCAGTTTACTAATCCAGCCAGAATTGAACCCAAGTCTTCTGACCCCAATTGCAACATTGGATTCTGCTCCTGCTATATATTTAGAAAAATTATTTAAATACTTTAAAGATCCTACTTCACCTGGTGCCATAGCCGCCATTGTCTCTCCAATAGTAACAAGATCAATCATTTGAAATTCCTCCTAAAAAAATAAAAATTTGTATTTAATGCTAAAATTGAAAAAAAGGCCACAGCCTGAAGCTGCAGCCTTCTTTAAGGAATAGAATTATTAACTATTTATCTTTTAACTCTACCGGAAGCATTTCCTCCAGCTAGAGTTTCTACCTCTTTAACACTCACATGGTTAAAGTCACCAGGGATTGACTGTTTTAAAGCAGATGCGGCAGCACCAAACTCAGCAGCTTCCTGAAGTTCTTTACCAGTTACTAGAGAATAAATTAAACCACCGGCAAAAGAATCTCCTCCACCCACACGGTCAATAATAGTGATTTCATATTTGGTTGACTGAACAAAGTTTTCTCCATCAAAGAGAACAACTAACCAGCCATTATTAGAAGCACTGTGACTAATTCTTAAGTGACTTCCTACTAATTCTAAGTCAAAGCGGTCAATTAACTGTTTAGCAACATCCTTATAACCTTCAACATTGAGGTCACCACCAGTAATATCAGAACCACTCTTAATATCAAATACCATTTCGGCATCTTCTTCATTGGCAATTACAACATCTGTATATTCCATTAAACCTTCCATTACCTTACCAGCTCTTTCTCGGCTCCAGAGCTTAGCACGGTAGTTAAGGTCACAGCTTACTTTTACACCATGTTTTTTAGCAGCCTTAACAGCTTCTAAAGTAACATCAGACATCTGCTCACTTAAAGCAGGAGTAATACCAGTATAGTGGAACCAGTCTACATCAGCAAAAATTTCTTCCCAGTCAAAATCTGCACTTTCAGCTTCAGCAATTGCAGAATGAGCTCTATCATAAACTACGTTAGATGGTCTCTGACTGGCACCATTTTCACAATAGTAGATTCCTAAACGGTCTCCACCACGAGCAATATAATCTGTTTTAACACCAAAACGACGTACTTCATTTAAAGCTGCCTGACCAATTGGGTTATCAGGTAACTTAGTAACAAAGCGAGCATCTAAACCATAGTTAGCTAAAGATACTGCAGTATTTGCTTCTCCACCACCATAAATAACGTTAAAAGTATCTGCCTGAATAAAACGCTCATGATCCGGTGGGGTCAAACGTAACATAATTTCTCCAAAAGTAACAACTTTCTTAGACATAATATAAAAACCTCCTGATAATTTTTGAATTAAATTTGATTTAAATAAATGATAATCCTATATTAAAAACTTAACAGTGTCAAAATGAACAATTCAAAATAGAATCTACATCTGCCAGTAAAATTGATCTTTCAGCTGGCTAAACTTCTCAGAGATATGAGGGCAACCAACCCACCCTTCTTAACTAGAAGAAATGATATTAAATTTTTATGAATTAGAATTTTTACTAGAATAACTTAATGAATATCTCCGCTAACTCAGCTCGAAAGACACGATGTCTTGAGCTGACCGCAGCACAGGAGGTGCTGATCGGGAAGGTAAGCTGAGTTAGCTGAGAGATGAATTTTAGTTATTCTTAAAAATTATTCTGAAATAAAAATTTAATTCATTTCTGCTCTGGCTTCCTTAATCAATCTAATAAACTCTTTAGCTGTTTCTGTTACCTGCTCATAGTCTCCTGTCTTAGCACCTTTACTTAGAGAACTACCAACACCAACTGCTAAACTACCAGCTTTAATCCAATCTTTAACATTATCTAAACTAACTCCACCAGTAGGCATTAGAGGTGCCTGTGGTAGAGGACCTTTAACAGCCTTAATAATCTTAGGACCAAATAAAGTAGCAGGGAATATCTTAACAATATCTGCACCAAATTTCATAGCTTTAACTACTTCAGTTACACTCATTGCACCAGGCATAACAGCTTTTTGATAGCGGTTACACATCGCAATAGTTTCTTCATCAAGTGATGGAGAAACTATATACTCTGCACCAGCTAAAATACAGGCACGAGCAGTTTCAGCATCTAAAACTGATCCAGCACCAATTAAAATTTCATCTCTGCTGTACTCATCAGTTAACTGCTTAATTACATCTACAGCTCCAGGAACAGTCATTGTAATTTCAATTGCATCAATACCACCAGCTTTTACAGCTTCAGTAATTTTTAATGCTTTTTCCGCATTTTCAGCTCTAACAACAGCCACAATCCCAGTCTCTTCAATTCTCTTTAAATCTTCAACTTTACTCATTAAATAAGCCTCCTTTTAATTTTAAAACTTTCCAGAAACAGCTCAGCATCCTATTCGAATCTCTCAGCCGGTATTTTAAGACAGTGTTTCTAATAGTAAAACACTGTTTTATTTATATCTCGTTTTATATTATTCTATACTCAAAGCCATATTCCTTCTTTTTTTAGAAAAAAATTTAAAATTTTATTTAAAAAACAGAAAGAGCCCTAAAAAGGGCCCTTTTAATTACAATATTATCTTTTTAAGTTAAAATATTATCTAATTGTATCTGTTCCCATAAATGGTCTTAAAACTTCTGGTACCGTGACTGTCCCATCTTCATTTTGATAATTTTCCAGAATAGCAGCTACTGTTCTCCCAATTGCCAGACCAGAACCATTTAAAGTATGAACAAATTCTGTACTGGCTTCTGGCTCAGGACGATAACGAATTCCGGCCCGTCTGGCCTGAAAATCTTCAAAATTGGAACAGGAAGAGATCTCTCTGTAGGTTTCATAAGCCGGCATCCAGACCTCTAAATCATAAGTTTTTGCAGATGAGAAAGTTAAATCTCCTGTACATAAACTTACTACTCTATAGGGAAGTTCTAATTTCTGCAGCACGTCCTCTGCATCAGCAGTTATTTTTTCCAATTCATCATAAGAGTCTTCTGGCTTAACAAACTTAACCATTTCGACTTTATTAAACTGATGCTGACGAATAATACCTCTTGTGTCTCGACCATGTGCCCCAGCTTCAGCTCTAAAACAGGCACTGTAAGCTGTTAAATATTCAGGCAGCTGTTCTACATCTAAAATTTCGTCTCTGTACATATTTGTAACTGGTACCTCAGCAGTTGGAATTAAATAATAGTCATGCCCTTCTAATTTAAACATATCCTTTTTAAATTTAGGCAGCTGACCAGTCCCGGTCATACTGTCAGCATTAGCAATAAATGGAGGGAAAACCTCTTTATAACCGTGTTCATCTGTATGCAGATTAAGCATAAAGTTAATTAAAGCTCTCTCCAGTCTGGCACCTGCCCCTTTAAGAAAGGTAAAGCGAGTACCTGTTACCTTTCCTCCTCTTTCAAAATCTAAGATATCTAACTCTTCACCAAGATCCCAATGAGCTTTATATTCAAAATCAAAATTTCTGGGTTCTCCCCATTTTCTTATCTCCTCATTGTCCTCCTCATCTGTTCCAACAGGTACGCTTGGATGTGGAATATTGGGAATTGATAAAAGCAGTTCATTTAATTCTGTTTCTACTTCAGCCACCTGCTGGTCCAGTTCTTTAATTCTAGCAGAAACCTCCTGCATCTCAGAAATTAAATCAGATGCATCTTCACCATTTCTTTTTAACTCACCAATTTTATCAGAATTAACGTTCCGCTTATGCTTTAACTGTTCCGCTTCGTATAAAAGATCACGCCTATTATCATCAAGTTTCTGAAATTTTGCTACCGGTGATTCCATATTTCTCTTCTCCATAGCCTTTTCAACAACTTCTGGATTTTCTCTAATAAATCTCATATCTAACATTTTTTATTCCCCCTTAAAATTTATTTTTAATCAAAATTGATATAGATCTGATTTTTAAAAAAAATTAAAAAATCATCTTAAAAACAAAAAAATCTCTCCCTAAAAAAGGGACGAGATTGCTCGTGGTGCCACCCTAATGACAGAAAAACTGCCGCTTAAATAGTTTTAACGGGCCCAACCGGTTCAGCTTAATCATTATATTTTCAGCTTCACAGCTCCAGACTGGATTCGAAAAATTAACTGACTGATTTGCAGCAGCCATCAGCTCTCTAATTTCAGTTAATTAATCTACTAATGTCTTTCTCAGCTTTTATAAAATTGGCTATTTAATTATTATGCCTATTATATTACAGCAGATTTCTAAATTCAAGTTAAAATAATAATTTATAAAAATAACTGCACTGAAAAAGAATATTTTTTTATTTAATTTTAGATTTTTTAATTCTGCTGCTCTAAAATAAACTATTATAAATACTTTTTACAGTACAGTCATTTTGTTTTTTACAAATCTTAAAAAAATGTTAATCATTTATTTTCTGTAATATTATCATGAATTATTTTCATAAATTCTTCAAACTGCTTATAATAACTTGCTGTATTAAATTCTACAACAAAATTTTCCTTACCTCCAGTTATTACTCTAAAATTTCCATTTAACATGCAGATATCTAACTCCACACTATCAATTTTATCATAATAAATTCTCTTTAATTTATAACCAAGATAATTATCATTTATTTCTTTAAATCCTTCCTCCATAAACAAAATACCATAATTAGTTGCTATTAAAAGCTTGGCTGGACTAATTGTCTCTGGTTTTAAATCAGGAGAATCCATACTTTTTCTTTGAATAAAGATTACATCTATAATATCTTTATTTTCCAAAAACAGGGTGTCATTTTGCAGCACTCTTCTCAACATATAATGAGCCTCATAGCCTTTTTCCAGGATTCCAGTTACCTTTTTGTTAACTCTTTCTTTATCTTTTATCATATTTGCCTCCTCATAATTTAAAAAATTATTATTAAATTCTAAGCAAAAATTTGAGAACTTATTAAAAGTTTATCAATCTCAAATGCAAAAATCCAATTTAATTACAAATATATCCTTTTTAGTCTTTCACTTAAATTACATATTATTTCATAATTGATAGTCCCTACTAAATCAGCTATCTCTGTAGCACTTATCTCTTCCTTACTCTGTTTTCCAATTAAGACAACTTCATCTCCAACTTCAACATTTTCTATCTGCTCAACACTGACAATAGTCTGTCCCATACAAACTCTACCTCTAATTGGAGCTCTCTTTCCGTTAATTAAAACCTCTCCCTGATTTGATAAAAGTCTTGGATAACCATCCTTATAACCAATTGGTAAAACTGCTATCCTCTCATCTTTTTCAGTTGTATAGGTAGAACCATAACTGACGGCTGAACCTGCAGGCAGAGTTCTAAGCTGAACAATTCTTGTTTTAAATGATAAAAGTGGCTTTAAATAGGCTTCATTTTTTAATTGATTGGATGGAAGTAGACCATAGAGCATAATTCCCGGTCTAACTAAATCCAGCGAAGTTTTAGCTAGATCTATTACAGCTGCACTGTTAGCTATATGTAGCTGAGGTAATTTAAAACCAGCGGCTTTAATTTTATTTAAAGCTGATTTAAATCTTTTTAGCTGCTTAAAAGAAAATTCCTTGTTTTTTTCATCTGCCCTGGCAAAATGGCTAAAAACACCCTCGACTTTAATATTTTTCAATTTTTCTGCTAACTGATAAATCTCAAGCAAATCCTCTGGAAAGAATCCAATTCTTCCCATACCTGTATCAAATTTTAAATGAACTTTAATTATTTTATTCGCTTTAATTCCAACCTGATTTAAAGCTTTTAAAGTATTTATACTGGCAGCGGTCTGAATTAAATCTCCCTTAATAATATCCTGGTACTGTGAATCCAGTACCTCAGCCAGAACTAAAATTGGTTTTTTTATTCCTGCCTCTCTTAATTCAATACCTTCATCCGGGCTACCAACACAGAAATATTCCACTCCCAGCTGAGATAATTTTTTAGCTACCTTTGCTGCCCCATGACCATAGGCATTCGCCTTAACTACTGCTGCAATCTTAGTCTCTGAGTTGATTTTCCTGCGAATAAATTTATAATTATGCTCTAAAGCACTAAGATCAATTTCAATCCAGGCGGGTCTTTTTAAATATTGTTCCATCATTTTACCTCCATCAACTGCTTTAACTTATCTATATAAATACTAATCAAATTATTATACTTTCTACTGCCAGGATTTTAATAAATTATCTAGACTCCTATATTCCTGCCCAAAGCTTTCTGCTACTGCCTGACAGAATATTTCTCCCTGATAAATATTTAAACCTTTAGCTAGAGAATAATCATTAAGCATAGCTTTTTTATATCCAAGAGCAGCCAATTTTTTAATATAAGGAAGTGTTGCATTGGTCAGAGCAAAGGTTGAAGTCCTGGCAACTGCTCCCGGCATATTAGCTACTGAATAATGAATTACACCATGTTTGGTAAATACTGGGTTATCGTGAGTAGTTGGATAAGTTCCTTCTATACATCCACCCTGATCAATTGCTACATCAACAACAACAGAACCATCTGTCATAGTTTTTATCATTTTTTCTGTAACCAAATTAGGGGCTTTAGCACCCGGGATCAAAACTGCACCGATTACTACATCTGCCTGACTGACCTCTTCAGCCACATGAGCATTATTTGACATAATAGTTTTTATCTGTCCCTGGAAAATGTCATCTATATAGCGCATTGTCGACTGCTTAATATCCATAATTGTTACATCTGCTCCCATCCCAAGAGCAATTTTTGCTGCATTACGGCCAACAATTCCTCCACCAATTACAACTACTTTAGCTGGTTTAACTCCCGGTACTCCCCCCAGCAGCATTCCACTTCCACCTTTTGGCTTTTCCAGAAAAGCTGCCGCCGCCTGTACAGATAATCTTCCTGCTACCTCACTCATTGGAGTTAAAAGTGGTAGTTCTCCATCTTCACTCTGAACAGTCTCATAAGCAACTGCAGTCACTCCTTTTTTCTTTAAAGCCTCTGTAAGTTTCTTATCTGCTGCTAAATGAAGATAGGTAAATAGAATCTGATCTTTTTTAAATAAATCATACTCTTCCGGTAAAGGTTCCTTGACTTTAATGATCATTTCTGCCCGGTCAAAAAGTTCTTTTTTATTATTAACTATTTCTGCACCTGCTTTATTATAATCCTGATCAGAGATTCCACTCCCCTGACCGGCATTTTTTTCAATTAAAATTTGGTGTCCGGCTTTTTTCAAAATTTCAGTACCCGCAGCTGTTAAGGCTACTCGATTTTCATTATTTTTAATCTCTTTTGGTACAGCAATTATCATTAAAATCAGCTCCCTATCTAATTTTTAAAATTATATCTATAACTATAATATCAGATATAAAGTCTTAATAAAAGCGAAAAATTCCTGCTCATTTTACTGAAACAGGAATTTTTACAGTTAATTATATTTATATTTGATTTATATTTAAAATTCTATTTTTTACAGTTTAACATCTATTTCTGCATCTTCTCTTAAGCCTTCAACAAAATCTTGAAAAGCCTGATTTTGTTTCTGACTTCTCAGCTGACTTTTAATTTGAGATTTAACTTCTTCGAAATCTCTGGTTCCTGCTTCTCTAGAATCAGTAACTTTAATTAAATGATAACCAAACTGAGTTTTTACAGGTTCAGAGCTAACTTCTCCAACACTTAATTTCATTGCAGCATCACGGAAAGTTTTATCTAGACCCTGCTCATTAGCAGTGATAAATCCTAAATCTCCACCATTTTCTGCTGTAGGACCGGTGGAATATTCTTTGGCCATTTCTGCAAAATCAGCACCATTATTAATTTTAGCTAAAACTTCTTCAGCTTTTTCTTTTTCATCAAATAAAATATGGCTTACTTTTTTCTGCTCAGAAGTTTCATATTTTTGCTTATTGTTATCATAATATTCCTTAGCTTCGTCATCACTTACACTAACATCACTTACTACTTCTTCGCGTAATTTATTAACTAAAAATCCATTCATATTATTTTCAAAAAACATATCTTTATACTGCTGCATGGATTCAAATCCCTGCTGCTGAATTGCTTTTTCCAGCTGCTCATCATTTAAATTATTTTGCTGCTTTAGAGCATTTACCTGCTGATCAAAAATGTTGTTCATTTCCTGATCACTAACTTCAATACCTCTGTCTTTTGCTTCCTGAACAAGCAGTTCATTTGTAATTAACTGTTCCAATTTTAATTTTCTAAATTCATCTACAACATTTTTACCTGCCTCTGTCTGCAGAATTACAGATGCAAATTCCTGATTTGACTGTAATAGCTGCATTAAAATATTTCTAACTCCAGCAAACTGCTCAAGTTCCTGCATCGAAATTTCTTCACCATTTACATATGCTGCCACTTCTGGAGTTTGTTCAGTTACAGCTTCTTTAACTTTTTCAGTCTTAGTTTCCTGAGCATTTTGTTCCTGAGCCATTACTGGCATTGATAAAACTAATAGAAATACTGCTGTGATAATTAAAAAGTTTTTCTTTAAATTCATTAATAAACACTCCCAATTTAAATATTCTAAATTTTTATCCATCGTTAATTATTATACCATAAATTTTGTTATAAGCAAGTCAACACAGGTGATTCTAATACTATTCTAATTATTAATAAATGGCATAAAAAGAAGGTATCAGAACTGATACCTTCTTTAAATTAACTATTGAATTTAAATTTTCAGCTTGAAATTATTAATATCTGCTGCTACTCCTCTAATTTTGGTTTTACTATTCTCAACATTAAAGCAGTTACTATAGTACCTGCGATAATTGCCAGAGCATAAAATCCAAGATTGCTTACAACATTAGGAATTGGAAGGACAAATATACCTCCATGTGGAGCTCTTAAACCAACCCCAAACAACATTGAGAGTGCACCTGTAATAGCTGAACCAGTCATTATTGAAGGAATAACTCTGATTGGATCAGCAGCAGCAAAAGGAATAGCACCTTCTGTAATAAATGAAATCCCCATAAACCAGGCAGGTTTACCTGCTTCAATTTCCTGACGGGTAAATCTATTTTTAAACAGTACAGTTGCCAGAGCAAGTCCAAGCGGTGGAGTCATTCCAGCTGCCATAACTGCAGCCATCGGACCATAAATTTCAGAACCTAAAAGTCCTACACTAAATGTATAGGCAGCTTTATTAACTGGGCCTCCCATATCAAAAGCCATCATTGCTCCTAAAATCAGCCCCAGTAATACAGCATTAGCATCGGTCATTCCCTGCAGCCATGATTCTAAACCATTCATGATACCTTCTACTGGTGGTCCGATTAAATAAATCATTAATAAACCAACAATCAAACTAGCTAAAAATGGTAAAATTAAAATAGGCATTAATCCCTGTAAATTTTCTGGAAGTTTGATAGTCTTTTTTAACCATTGTGTAATATAACCGGCCAGAAAACCTGCTATAATACCGCCTAAAAATCCAGCACCAATACTGCTTGCCAGCATACCACCTATCATACCAGGAGCTATACCAGGACGATCAGCAATTGAGAAAGCAATATAACCAGCCAGAATAGGAACCATCAGAGCAAAGGCAGAACTTCCACCAATCTGCATTAATGCAGCCGCAAGTGTACCTTCCTGTTCAGCAGCATTAATACCAAAAACAAAGGACAGTGCAATTGAAAGACCTCCTGCAACAACAAAAGGAAGCATAAAAGAAACCCCAGTCATTAAATGCTTATAGGCACCGGTTCTTTTTTCTTTCCGCTTGGATTTTTCATCACTTACCTGTGAATAAAGATTAGAATCCACTTCACTTTCTTTACCAGATTCAGCACCTTCAAGCGCCTGATTAATTAAGGCTTCAGCATCATTGATAGCATCAGCTACAGCCACTTCAACAATATACTTTCCACCAAAACGGTCTTTACTAACATTGGTATCAGCTGCGATAATTACGGCATCAGCTTCTTTAATATCCTGATCTGTTAATTCATTTTCTACACCTACAGAGCCCTGGGTTTCTACTTTCATCTGCACATCCATTTTTTTGCCAGCTTCTTCTAATGATTCAGAAGCCATATAGGTATGTGCTATTCCAGTTGGACAGGAAGTTACAGCAACAATTTTTTTCATAAACTACTCCTCCTAATTTTTAAAATAGATTTAAATATTTTCCAACACACTCATTACTTCTTCCTCATCTTTGGCCTCTAAGAGGCTGTTCCTAAAATCATCATGAATTAAATTTCTGGACAGTTTAGCTAACAATTTTAAATGTTCATCATGTGATTCTTCGGGAACAGTGATTAAGAAAAATAAATAGCTTGGTTTTTCATCCATAGACCCATAATCGATACCTTTTTTAGAACGACCAAAGGCAACAGCAGGTTTTTTAACTGCATCACTTTTTACATGTGGAATAGCAACACCTTTTCCAACCCCAGTTGTACCTTTAGCCTCTCTTTCCATTGCTTTTTTTATCACTTCATCTTTATCAGTAATTATTTCATTTTCAGCCATAATTTCTATCATTTCTTTAATAACAGATTCTTTATCCTCACTTTTTAAATTCATTTTAATTAAATTCTGATTAATAAATTCATTTACTTCCATTATTTTAATACCCCTTTTCTTTAATTAATAAATTTTTTCAACCTTAGTACTATTTTTTATTCTTTTGATTAGTTTATCATTAATCTTAGCTATCGAGCCAATTTTTACATAAGCTGTCGCCAGTGTTGCAGCAAAAATTCCAGTTTCTTTTAAACTTTGATTATCATCTATTTCAGCAGCCAGTCCAGCAACCATAGTATCACCAGCACCAACTGTAGTCTGAGAAACTTTTACCTGCGGGGTATAAATTCTATATCCTTCAGCTTCCGAAGCAATAAAAGCTCCCTTTGCTCCCAGCGAAATCATAACAATATTTACTCCCTGATCAAGTAAATATTTTGCTCCTTTTTTTAGATCAGCATTATTATTAATCTTTCTTCCCAATAGATTTTCAATTTCTTCTAAATTTGGTTTTACCAAATAAGGAGCCTTTTTTAAAGCCAGTTTAAATTCTTCACCAGAACTATCCAAGATTACTTTTGCTTCTTCTTCTTTAGCCTTTTCAATTAATAAGGCATAAATATCTTTGTCTACTCCTGTCGGTAAACTTCCTGAAAGTACAAAAGTTTTATTTTTTTTAATTGCTTTTTCAAATGATTTAATAAAATCATTAATATTTTCCTGACTAACTCTACCCGCTTCATTAATTTCGGTCTCCCGATTGGTTTCTTTTTCTTTAATTTTTAAATTTTGTCTTGTTTCAAAATCAGACCAGATAAAATCCGATTTGACCCCTCTGTTTTCAAGCATTGAAGTTATTCTTCTGCCATTATTACCACCAACTATCCCAATTGCTTTATTCTCAATTTCTAATTCTGTTAAAACTTCTGATACATTTATTCCCTTTCCTCCAGCTAAAACTGTTGTATCTTTTACTCTATTTAATTTTCCTACTTTTAAATTATCCAGAATTATTATTTTATCCAGAGCCGGATTTAAAGTAACTGTTAAAATCATCTGCTCACCTCCATTATTAAATTTATGCTAAAATTATTTCAATTTCTTCCTGTTCAAGAACTTTTGCCTTATTTTCTTCTATTGAATCTGTAATAATAAAATCAATCTGATTTAATTCAGCAAATCGATAAAAATATATTTCCTCCCATTTACTCTGATCAAATAAAATAAAATTCTCACCTGCTATATTTAAAGCAATTTCTTTAATTTTTGCCTCATTTAAATCAGGGGTTGTAGCTGCAGATTCCAAATTAAAGCCATTAGAACCGATAAAACTTTTATCAACATGTAATTTTTTTAAAATATCTTCTGCCAGCGGACCGATCATTGCCTCTGTTGACCATTTGAAATTTCCTCCAATTACAATTAATTCGCAATTAAGATTATCTTCATTTATTTTATTAATGATATGCAGAGCATGAGTTACTATTGTAATATCTTTTTTCCCTTTTAAAAAGTCAATAATATATCTGGTAGTTGTTCCAGCATCAATAAATACTGTATCTCCATCTCTTATTATTTCTGCTGCCTTTTTTCCAATTTCTCTTTTTTCTTTTGCCAGTTTATCTTCTTTTTCTTTAAAACTTGGTTCCAATTTACTGCTACCACTTAAAATAGCTCCTCCATGAGTACGACGAAGAAATCCCTCTTTTTCTAATTCACTTAAATCTCTTCTTATTGTTGCACGTGAAACATCAAATTTACTGCTCAGTTCATTAACACTTGCTCGTTTTTGATTCTCTAATAATTTTACTATTTTCTTTCTTCTCTCTTCCGCAAACATTAATAAAACCTCTTTTCGTGATTGTTGTTTGTTTATGATTGTTTACTTTCGTTTGTGTTCATTTATGATTATATATTATTCGTTTTTGTTTGTCAACACAATTTTCAAAAAATTGTAGAAAAAAATTAAAACTGCAGTTATGATAATAAAACTGCAGTTTGAGATATTTTTATAAAGTCACTTATAGAATAAACTAACCATATTAAATTATTTTAACTATAATTTAAAACTATAACCTGCTTATTTTCTGTCTCACCAAGATTAATTTCAGATTCATTAACATAATTAACTTCTTCTTCATCGAATTTATCGGTGAATTTTTCTACACCCGTAATAGGAAAATTTAATATATCTGTTTTAAAATGCATTGGAATAATTAATTTTGGTTCTATTTTTTTGGTAAGTTTATAAGCAGTCTCAGCATCAATTGTATAATTTCCTCCTACAGGAATCAGTAACAGATCAACATTTTTAATTTTATTTATAGTCTTTTCAGCTAACAAATGACCTAAATCTCCGAGATGACAGATTCTATAATCGCCTATTTCCATTAAATAAATTAAATTTTCTCCTCTGTTTTTACCTTTGCTGCTGTCATGATAAGATTTTAATGCTTCAATGTTCAGATCATCATTTTTTAAACCTTTCTCACTATCTACCACTTTAAAATCACCATTAACTCTTTCTACTGCATTGTGGTCAAAATGCCCGTGACTGACAGTTACATAATCTGGATAATCATCAAATTTTTTATAAGGTAGACTATCATCATAGGGATCAGTCAAGATTTTAATTCCATTTATTTCAATTGAAAAACAGGAATGACCCCACCATTTAATTTTCATCATATCACTCCCCCTTTTAATTAAAGGATAACGTCAAATAAAATATGATAGTTACCATAAAATGTAAGTAAATAGTAATAGAACATCACTAATTTTAATTATAATAAAAATCTTAAGAATGTCAAAAGTTTGAAGATGTAAATAATGCTAAAAAATGGAATTAGATAAATATAAAACTCTAAAAGAGTTAAGCAAGATTTTTTGAAAAGTTACTCAGTAAAAATATTTAGTTACTTATCAGTTTTGTTGATCCACCTGATAAGTTGAGCCCAAGAGTTAATGGGTTGACCTCTTGAATCTTCAACAACAAGAGGAGCCTTGTTATCAAAAGAGCTATGAGGTTTTATGTAGTTAAAATATAGCTGATATAAAGTTATATGAGCAAGAGCACCATCAAAGGAACTAAAGCTTTTATGACGCTTGTAATGAGCTTTATAGGTGCCAAAAAAACGCTCAATGATGTTTTTATAGGGCCTGTAAACCTCATCTGAATTATCATCATCAGTAAAAAGCCCTTTAACCTGTCTGTGATCTATCTCGGTCTTTAAAAAGACCTTAGCAGCATGTACAGCAGCTCTATATATTGGTGCCATATCAGAAACAAGGACAAAATCCTGACCCTGATATTGGTCAATAATTCTTTTGAGGATGGTGATTGCACCTTTGGTATCTCGATGTTTTGAGAGATGCTGAGCGATGATACAGCCATTCTTACCATCAATGGCAGTAAAGAGATAATGCCAGCTGCCTTTGATTTTAATATATGTTTCATCAACAGCAACAATACCAGATAAAGGTAGATCAAGGTCCTTAATTTTAGGACCAAGTCTGTGGGCTAATGAAACAGTCCAGTTCTGGATAGTCTGAGCTGATGGTGAAACATCATAGGCCAGTTTAAGAGCTCTTTTAGACTGCCTTAAAGAAAGGCCAAGACCGACATAAAAGTCAATAGATTTGGAGATTATGAATTGCCCATACTGGGAATGATCAAGGTTAACAGGTTCTTTATCAGGCCTTGAAACTTCAAGATTATCAATGTCAAAATCATAGGCACGATATTTATATCTTTTATGATCATTTTTCCATTTAGAGCAATTATCATTTCGGCATCTATACTTAACAAAGTTTTTTCGTTCTACATGTTTATCAAGGGCGTAACCGCAGTAGGGACAGCGATAAGTTGGTCTGTTTTTAGGTCTTTGTTCAGGTTTTTCAGGAGCCCACTGATGATCGCAGACTTTACACTGAAACTTCTGGTAACCGTCTTTATCATGGCCAAAGCTGTAGAGATATTTTTTGGGAGCTCCACATTTAGAGCATCCATCAACGTCTACAGTTAGTGGTTTGCGGCGATTAACTTTTTTAATTGGTTCACCATTTTCTTTAGCTTCAGCTAGAATTTCCTGATAATCAGGATTATTATACTCAATATCAGGCAGTGGATCATCAAAACTGTTAAATTTAGTATAACTATCATCAAGTTTTTCTTTGGGTTCAAAATCAACATGAAAAAGTTTTGAGAAAAAGAGATAAACCAAAAGAACAAAATTCATAAGAGGTTTAAGCAGGAAATTAGGAAAATTTCGAGAAATCATAACTTAGGATCCCTTCCTTTCTGGGTTAGTAAGTTGTGGTTCTCTCAATTACTATTTACGAGCTCAGGGGAGGGGATTCCTGCATTTTATACAGATTCCTAACCTGACAACTATGATAACTATTAATATTTTTAAAAAAACTATTAGATTTGACGTAACGAAAAGAAAATAGGAGGAGAAAAGCATGAGAGTTTTAGCAGTATGTGGAATGGGTTTGGGTAGCAGTCTTGTTTTAAAAATGAATATAGAAAAGATTATGGAACAGGAAGGTATTGAAGGGTCAGTCGAGGTTAAGGATTTATCTTCAATTCAGGGGGAACAGGCAGACTATATTTTTGCCAGTGAAGAAATTGGAGAAAAAATTGAACATCCAGCAGAAGTAATCAGTGTCAAAAATATGACAGATAAAAACGAGATTAGAGAAAAAGTATTAGCTGCTTATAAAAAACTTTAAGGAGGGGAATAGTGTATGGATTTTTTAATGTCTTTTGTTAATTTTTTAGTTTACGAGGTTTTAAATCAACCTGCAACTTTAGTTGGTTTAATGGCATTTTTAGGACTAATATTGCTAAAAAAACCATTTTCTAAAATAATGTCAGGAACCTTAAAGAGTATTTTAGGATTTGTAATTCTGGGTGCAGGTGCCAATGTTTTAATCGGAAGTCTAAATAATTTAGGACCAATGATCCAGGATGCATTTAATATTCAGGGAGTAATTCCAACCAATGAGGCAATAGTTGCTCTTGCACAGCAGACGCTTGGTACTCAAACAGCTTTAATAATGGCATTTGGTTTTATAGCCAATCTTCTTTTTGCCAGATTAACTCCATTAAAATATGTGTTTTTGACCGGTCATCATATTTTCTTTATGGCAGCTTTATTATCAGCTGTTTTAAGTACTGCAGGTTTAACAGGAGTACCATTAATAGTTGCTGGAGCTGTGATTTTAGGATTTGTAATGGTTCTCTTCCCGGCTCTGGCAGAACCATTTATGAAAAAAATAACTGGAGGTACTGATGTCGCACTTGGACACTTTGGAACCACAGGTTATGTTGCAGCCGGTCTGGTTGGTAACTTAGTTGGAGATCCGGAAGATAGTACTGAAGATATTGAAGTTCCTAAAACTTTAAGCTTCTTAAAAGAATCAGTTCTTTCTACAATGCTGACTATGATAATTATTTTCTTTATAGTTTCCTTAATTGCTGGCCGTGACATTTACTCTCAATATTCAAATGGTCAGAGTATATTTATGTTCTCACTGATGCAGGGTATTACTTTTTCTGCAGGTGTACACATTATCCTAACTGGTGTACGAATGATTATTGGTGAGATTGTTCCGGCCTTCCAGGGTATTGGCGAAAAGTTAGTTCCAGATGCAAAACCTGCACTGGACTGCCCGATTACCTTTACCTATGCACCAAATGCAGTAATTATTGGTTTTTTATTCAGCTTTTTAGGTGGGCTTATCAGCATGTTCTTACTTGGTCCAATAGGGCTTGCCTTAATTATTCCTGGTATGGTTCCCCACTTCTTTACTGGAGCAACCGCCGGAGTATTTGGTAATGCCACAGGTGGTAAAAAAGGAGCAATGCTGGGGGCTTTTGTTAATGGTATCTTAATCTCATTCTTACCAGCTCTCTTGCTACCAGTTCTTGGATCACTGGGTTTTGCAAATACAACCTTTGGTGATGCAGATTTCGGAGTAGTTGGTATAATAATTGGTTATATAGCGAAGCTGTTCGCTTAAAATGAAAAAGAGTACAAGGTTATTTGAGTTATATAAATATCTGGTTGATCAGAAAGAGCCTGTATCTATACAGGTTCTTTCTGAAATTCTGGATGTAAGCAGTAGAACAATTCGCTATGACCTGAATGAGATTGAAGACTTGATTCAAAAATACGAGTTAAAGCTGATTAAAAAACCTAATTTTGGTGTACTCTTAGAGGGCGAAGCGGAAGAACAGTTTAAAGTTTTTGCAGAATTCAATGAATTTTATAATAGCCGTCATTTTCGTTCGGCTAAGATGAGAAAATATTTAATTTTATACAGACTTTTTCAGAAAAAGGAACCAATCTTAATTTTTGAGCTGGCAGATCTTTTAGATGTTAGTTCTGCAACAGTTAGCAAAGATTTAGATCAGGTGGAAGAATGGCTGACTAAAAGAGGTCTGGCTTTGATCAGACGCAGAAATTATGGAGTCCAAATTGAAGGAGCGGAAATTGATATCAGGCATGCCATGAAAAGTCTGCTTAATGAAAGTTATGAAACAGGTAATATGATTGAGCTTTTAAATAAAAGTAATAAAAAGGTGAATTTTAAAAGTCGCCTGGAGCACGGTTATAATGAAGAAATAAAAAATCTTTTAGGTGAGCTAAATTTGGGGGAAATCGAAGCTGTTGTAAAAGTAGCAGAAAATGATCTTGGCATCCGCTTTACTGATAGTGCTTTTACCGGTCTGATTGTCCATGTGGCCTTTGCTATTTCAAGGCTGCTGGCAGAACAGGATATAAAAATTGATTCTGAAAGATTGAAAATGATTAAAAAGAAGGATGAAATTGAGATTGCCAGAAAAATAGGAGCTTTACTGGAAGAAAAATTTCCGGTGGAAATTCCAGAAGATGAAATTGGATTTATTACTATTCATCTTTTAGGAGCAAAAATGAGAGAAGGCAGGGCAGACAGTGAATTAAATGAAAATGAGCTTGAATATCTGGTTAAAGAAATGATCAGAGTTGTAGAAAAATATTTTTCTGCTAATCTTTCTGCTGATCAAAAATTATATTCAGGACTTTTAGTTCATCTGCAGGCAATAGTTAACCGAATTATTTTTAATCTACCAATTCAGAATCCACTGCTGGAAGATATTAAAGAAAAGTACAGTGAGGTTTTTGAGGCTTCAAAACTGGCAGCAAGACTGATTCAGAGTGAATTTTATGTTGAAGTCAGTGAAGATGAAGTTGGTTATCTGACCATTCATTTTGGGGCTGCTCTGGAGAGAATTAATTTTCAACAGAAGAAAAAGGCAAAGGTTGCAATTGTCTGCTCCAGTGGGGTTGGAACTACCAATCTTTTAGAAGTTCGTCTAAAAAATGAGTTTAAGGCAATTGAAATTGTTGACAGTCTCTCCAGCCTGGATTTAGAGGATAATGAGATTCTAAAAGAAATTGATTTTGTAATTTCTACAATTCCTTTAAGTCTGGAAGCAAAGGATGTAATTGAAGTTAACCCATTTTTAGAAGAAAAAGATATTGAAAAAATAAAGAGCTATCTGCAGCAGCGAAAAATAGAATACGGTATTTTTGATGAGGCTGAAGAAGAATCCAGTTCAGATAAGCTGCCTTTAGACTATAAGTCTCTGCTGGCAGAAAATTCTGGCCTGGAGCCGGAAGAAATTATTGAGCTTCTGCGACCTTTTCTGGATCAAGAGCAGATCCCAGCAGCTTTAGAAAAAATAAAAAATTATTTTGCTGCCGAAAAAGAGAAAAGAAAAACTAAGGTTGATGTGAAAGATAAAAAGAATGATCTTTTAGAGCTGCTCAAAAAAGATCAGATTAAAATTATAGAAAAAATAGCCGACTGGAAAGAAGCAATTAAAGAAGCCGGCAGTTTGCTTTTAGCTAAAGATTTAATTGAAGAACGCTATATTAAAAGAATGATCGAAATTGTGGAAGATAAGGGTCCCTATATTGCAATTGCTCCAGAAATTTGTCTGGCCCACGCCGGAATTGAAGATGGAGTCAAAAAATCTGCAATCAGTCTGCTTGTAATTAAGAATGGGATTAAACTCGGTCATCAATTTGACCCGATAAAATTTGTTTTTGTGCTGGCCCCGATAGATAAAAAAGGACACATGCCGGCTCTGACTGATATTATGGACTTTGCAAATAATAAGGAATTAATGGCAGGTGCTGCAGCAGCAGAATCAGAAGCAGAGGTCTATAAGCTGCTGGAAAAGAATTTTGTCGGCTAGTTAAAAAAATTGATTTCTATTAATCGAGAAAGTAGATTTTTTGAAAATGTAGAGGATTAGCAGTAAAAAAAGCAGAAAGGATGATAATCATGGCAGAAAGAAATGTGGAAATAACCAATGAAACTGGACTACATGCAAGACCTGCTTCAAAATTTGTTCAAAAAGCAGGAAATTTCAAATCTGATGTAACAATTATTTATGGAGAAAAAGAAGTTAATGCTAAAAGTATTATGGGAGTTTTAAGTCTGGGAGTCAGTCAGGGTAATCAGATTAAAATCAGATGTGAGGGTGAAGATGCCGAAACTGCAGTGGAGGAACTGGTTGACTTTTTAAAAGAGCAGATGGAGGAAGGATAAAGGAGTGGGTTAAATGCTGCAAAAAATTGCTGACACAGTTCGAGCTCTTTCTGCAGATGCTGTTGAATATGCAGGCTCCGGTCATGCTGGAATGCCCTTAGGGAGTGCAGAAATTGGAGCCTATCTCTTTGCCAGAGAAATGAAATATAATCCAGAAGCGCCAGCCTGGTTTAACAGAGATCGGTTAGTTTTATCTGCCGGTCACGGATCAATCTGGCTTTATTCACTGCTGCATCTGGCAGGTTATGACCTCAGCCTTGAGGATCTAAAAAAATACAGAAAATTCCATTCTAAAACTCCGGGGCACCCCGAATATGGAGTGACTCCTGGTGTAGAAATGACAACCGGTCCTTTAGGTCAGGGCTTTGCTCATGCTGTGGGAATGGCTCTGGCTGAAGAAATTTTGGCTAAAAAATTTAATAAAAATGACTATAATTTAATTGATCACTACACCTATGTAGTTGCCGGAGATGGTGACCTGATGGAAGGTGTGAGTTATGAGGCTGCCTCACTGGCAGGTAGTCTGGAGCTTGATAAACTGATAGTTATTTATGATCATAATGAAGTTTCAATTGATGGACCTACAGAAATAACTTTTATAGATGATATTAAAAAAAGATTTGAATCAGCTAACTGGCAGGTAATCTCCGCAGTAGACGGGAGCAGTTTTTCTGATTTAGAAGCTGCCTTTAAAAAAGCAAAAGCAGATCAGAAGAGACCAACTTTAATTGTTGCAGATACTGTTATTGCAAAAGGAATAGCTGCTAAAGAAGGTGACAGCTCAGCCCATGCCTCTCCTCTTGGAAAAGAAGAGATAAGTGAAATGAAGAAAAAAGCCGGGCTGTCAACAGGAGATTTTGAAGTTGCAGCAGAGGTTTATGAATATTTTAGAGATAAGCTTTCCGGGCTGAAAAAAGAATTTGCTGAGTGGCAGCAGCTTGAAAACAACTATGGACTGAAGTTTGAAGAAGAATACGAAGAATTAAAATCAGGAATTGAGCTTAAGGCAGATCTTGATTTTGCTGAATTGGAAATTTCAGAAACTGGGGCAGAGCCGATCAGAAATTATTCAGGTCAATATTATCAGTGGCTGGCTGAGAAGCTTCCTTATTTAGTTGGCGGAACAGCTGACCTTTCTGCATCGACAAGAGTTAATCTTGATCAGTATTCGGATATTAAAAGAGGTAATTTTGCCGGCAGAAACATTAAATTTGGAATTAGGGAACATGCAATGGCTGCAGCAGCCGGAGGAATAATGCTGCATGGTGGTTTAAGGCCTGTGACCGCAACTTATTTAACCTTTTCTGATTATATGCGGCCTTCGCTCAGGATGGCGGCAATGATGGGACTGCCGGTGATTTATGTTTTTACCCATGATTCGATTCATGTCGGTCAGGATGGTCCTACTCATCAGCCGGTAGAACAGCTTGAATCTTTAAGAATGATTCCCGGCTTGCGGGTTATTAGACCTGCCTCAGCAGCTGAAGTTAAGCTGGCCTGGAAGTCTGCAGTTAAAGAAAAGGAAAAACCTGTGGCTTTAGTGATGGCGAGACAGGCAGTTAAGACCTATAATAAAGAGATAACAGCAGCAGAATTTGAAAAGGGAGCCTTTATAGTTTCAGATGAGGTCGACCCAGAAATTGCAGTGATAGCTGCGGGCAGTGAGGTTGAAACTGCCTTAAAAGTTAAAGAGCTTCTGAAAGATAAATATAAAATTAGAGTGATTTCTGTACCAGAAAAAGAAAAACTTTATCATAATCAGAAATATTCGGACCAGCTTCTTGACAATGCAAAGCTGACTGTCGCCATAGAAGCCGGCAATCCAACAGGCTGGTACAGAGTTCTGAGAGGTAAGTCACTCGCTTTTGGGGTTGAAGATTTTGGTTTCAGTGCTGCTGGATCTGAAATAGCTGAAGAATTTGGGCTGACAGCAGAAAAGATAGCCGCAGAGATAGAAAGAAATATTTAATATTATGAGAAATAACCCCGTCATTTAGATGGGGTTATTTGTTAATTTATATGTTTGGACCAATTTTTGCAGATAATTGTTTATTAATAAATAATACTTAAATTGCAATATTAAATTTGTAAAATGTTTGACAATTCAAAATCATTATGTTAATCTATAAAAGAAATGAAATATTTTTTTGATTTCAAGAGGTATGAGGACTGTTGACAGAGAACAGAGGACTTAACAAAGGAAGGTGCTATAATGTCTGCACAGAGAAAAAGAGAGCCGCTTTATGTTCAAATAGCAGAAGAATTAAGAGATGAAATTATAAATGGTATTTACAGTGATTCAGAAAAACTGCCATCTGAAACAAAATTATCAGATAAGATGGGTGTTAGCAGAACCACACTTCGAGAAGCTGTAGGTATTCTTGAAAAAGATGGTCTGGTAGATAGAATACATGGTGTAGGGACGATTATAACTAGATCAAATATTCCGGTAAGTGGAGGCGCAGAAAGATTAAAAAGCTTTACTAAAAGTATTGAAGAACTAGATATGAATCCGGGAACAAGTTATAAAAATTTTCGCTGGGAAAAAGCTGATGCTAAAATTGCTGGAGCCTTGGATATTAAAAAGGGTTCGCTGGTAGCTGTTTTAGAGAGGGTAAGAACTGGTGATGGTAAACCTATGCTGTATACTGTTGATAAACTGCCCATTTCAGTTGTAGGTTCAGATTTTACTATTGAGGATATGGGAGAGTCGCTGTTTGTTTTTTTAAAAGAAAAAAGAAATATTAACCTTAACTATTCAGAATTACAGTTAAGAGCTATCGCAGCAGAAGCAGAAGTTGCTCAAAGATTAAAATTAAAGCCAGAAGCGCCTGTTTTAGCTGCTGAAGAAAAATATTTTGATGATCAACAAAAACCCTTGATTTACTGTGTGAATATATTTAGAACAGACTTATATCACTTTAAGATAATAGGCAGATCTGAGTAGCTGTTTAGGAGGAAGATGCATGAATAAAAAAGTATTAGTCTATGGACCTGTGTTTGCAGATCTAATTTATTCTGAATTGGATGGAAAACCGGAAGTTAGTAAAGAAGTATTTGCTAAAGACTTTTTATTAACTTCCGGTGGCTTATCGATTACAGCAGTTGGTCTGGCCAGATTGGGTTTTTCAACTAAATTAATAGCGGAAGTTGGAAATGATCATTTTGGCCAACATATCATTAAGCGCCTTAAATCAGAAGAGATAGATATCAGTGATCTTGAAATATTAAAAGATGCAAAAACAAATATTTCTACAGCCTTTGTTTACAATAATGATCGTGGATTTATTACGAAAATGGGCGCAAGAGCTGATTTAGATACACTACATATTAAGATTAACTCAAATTTTGAAAAAGAAACTGTTACCCATTTTCACTCTCTGCTGGATTTTGATGATAATATCTATAAATTATTAAAAAAAGCAAAAGAATATAAGCTGCGAACTTCTTTAGTGACTGGTTGGGATGGAGTTAAAAAATATACTGAAAATAGAGAAAATTTAATCAATATATTTAAATACACAGATTATTTCTTCTGCAATCTCTTAGAAGCAAAAACACTTACATCTTTAGATGATAATAAAGATATCTTATATAAATTTAGAGATTGGGGGGTGAAACCTGTAATAACATTAGGTGCAGATGGAGCAGTGACAATTTCAAATAATAAAATAATATATTCAAATGAGCCGCCAAAAGTCGATTTTTTAGATCCAACAGGAGCAGGAGATTCTTTTGCTGCTGCATTTATTGCTGGTTTAGAAAAAGATTATAAGCTCAAAAAATGTTTGAATATGGGAGTATATTGTGGTTCCAAATCAACTGAAAAAATTGGTGGTTCAACTGCATTTCCTAAATGGGAAGAAATAAAGGAATTATAAAGGAGGATTTAGATGAAAGTTGTTATAGTAGGTGGAGGTGGAGTAAGAACTCCACAGGTTGTTAATGGACTTTTAGCTAAAAGCAGCAAATTAGCTTTAGAAAATATTACATTACTTGATGTTGATAATAAAAGATTAGAGTCAATATTCAAAGTTGTAGATGAGATAAAAAACTCTTATAGCAGCAATAAGAAAGTTGATATAAATTATACAACTGACAGTAAAGAGGCCTTTGAAGAAGCTGATCTAATATTATTTACTATTAGAGTTGGAAATATTCAATCCAGAATTATTGACGAGCAGGTCCCATTAAATTATGGAGTTGTAGGTCAGGAAACAACAGGTCCGGGTGGATTTGCAATGGCTATGCGTACCATTCCTGTGATTTTAGATTATATGAAAGTAGTTGCTGAAGTGGCACCAGATGCCTGGGTTTTAAATTTAACAAATCCTGCAGGCCTAATTACTCAGGCCTTAAATGATGCAGGGTATGAAAAAATTATTGGGATTTGTGATTCACCTTCTGGAATCACAGAGGATATATCTGAAGCTTTAGAATTACCCCAATCTGAACTCTGGTTTGAATATTTTGGGCTAAATCATCTCGGCTGGATTAAAAAGATTAAACATAAAAATAAAGATATAACAGAAAAAGTATTTGCAGATGACAGAGCACTTCAGAGACACGGAGAAGCAATGATTTCTCCGGATTTTATAAGACGTTTAGATTTAATTCCAAATGAATACTTATTATTTTATTATCAAAATACGGAAGTAGTTAATAAAGTTACTGATAGTGGCTTATCCAGGGCTCAATTAATTAATTCTTTAAATGAAATATTATTCAATAAATTAGAAAAGCTGGATTCTGATTCTGAAATAAATGCCTTAACTCAGTATCAGCGTTATATTGAGTCAAGACATGGAAGTTATATGCAGGTTGAAACTTCAGGTTTTGAAAAAGAAAATATTGCAGAAAAATTGTGGAATCAGTCAGCAGAGAAAATTACTGATGGTTCATACATAATTGATCAGGAACCAGGTGGTTATGCAGCCATTGCACTCTCAGTTATTAAGGGTATTAGAGGACTGGAACCAACTACTATGATATTAAATATAAAAAATGAAGGAGCTATTTCCTGTCTGGAAGCAGATGATGTAGTTGAAATCCCATGCTATGTTGATGGTAATGGTATTCATGGTATTACTGTTGGAGAAGTTCCCGAACAGGCAAAAGGACTACTCCAGGCTGTAAAAAGTTTTGAAAGATTAACAATTCAGGCCAGTAAGGAGCAGAGTTATAATAAAGCCTTACAGGCACTAACCATTCATCCTTTAGTACCTGATGCTGTTACCGCTCAGAAAATACTGGATGATTATCTAGATCAGCACGGAGATTATTTTCCAGATTTAAAGCAGTAAAAGGAGGAAATTATGAATATAGTATATATCCATACTCATGATACCGGCCGCTATATTAAGCCTTATGGTCACAACATCCCAACCCCAAATTTAATGGAATTTGCTAAAGAGGGGACTTTATTCAGACAGGCACACAGTACTGCACCTACCTGTTCACCAAGCAGGGCTGGGATGCTGACTGGAATGTCTCCTCACAGATCCGGTATGATAGGACTGGCTCACCGTGGATTTACCTTAAATGATTACAATAAACATATTGTAAATCATTTAAATAAAAATGGTTACCAAACTGTTCTCTGCGGCATGCAGCATGTTGCTCCAGAAGCAGAAATGATTGGTTATGATAAGCTAATTGGAATAAATGAGTTTGGAAAAATGGACGATCTGGAGAATGCTAAAAGTGCAGCAGAATTTTTAAGAAAAAAGCATGAGCAGCCCTTCTTTCTTTCATTTGGAATGGAATATACACACAGGAAATTCACAGAAATTTCTGATGATATAGATCCTGATTATATAAAGATTCCATTTCCGGTATTTGATAATGCTCAGAATAGAAAAGATATGGCCAGATTTATGAGCAGTGCTAAAAAGGCTGATCTTGCTGTGGGGATTGTCTTAGATGCTTTAGAAGAAAACAATTTAAGAGATGAAACTTTAGTCTTTTTTACCACAGATCACGGTATTGCTTTTCCTAATATGAAGTGTAATCTAAATGATTCTGGAACAGGTGTTTCTTTAATTATGGATTATCCCGGCAATAAAAGGCGGGGAGAAGTTATCGACTCTTTAATTTCTCAACTTGATGTTTACCCAACTATCTGTGATATTTTGGGAATTGATCATCCTGACTGGCTGGAAGGTAATTCAATGGTACCAATATTTGATAATAGCAAAGAAGAGATCAGAGAGGAATTATTTGCAGAGGTTACATATCATGCAGCTTATGAACCAATGAGGTCAGTGAGAACAAAAAGATATAAATATATTAAATATTTTGATGAAGAAAATATTATACCAGCAAATATAGATGACAGTCCGACAAAGGAATTTTTAGTTAAAAACAACTATTTAGAAAAAACTCATCAAAAGGAATATTTATTTGACCTATACTTTGACCCAGCAGAAAAAGAAAATTTAATTAATGATTCTGATTATAAAAAAGTTTATCAGGAATTAAAAGAGAAGCTTATTAACTGGATGAAAGAAACTGATGATCCTTTACTCAATTCAAAAGAAAGAGTAGAAAAGCCAGAAGATGCAGTAGTCAATAAAAAAGAATGTTTAAGTGCAGAAGAGAACAATTTTGAATAGGGAGGAAATATTATGGCAAAGCAGAGCAGATCAAAACTTGTTATAGAGGAGGAAAAGGCTGCTTATAAACTTCTTCTACCCACTATAATTATCCTGTTTATAGTTGCAGTATACCCTTTTTTACAGGTTTTTTATACAAGTACAACAGATAGAGTATTTGCCGGAACCTCAGAAACACAATTTATCGGCTTAGAGAACTATACTCAATTATTAGGTTTTACAGTGAGAGAATTACCAGCTAAAACTGATTCTGAAGGCAATGTTATAGTTGATTCAGAAACTGGGAAAATAGAATATCAACATCCAATCGATGTTTTACCGATGAGGCCTATTCGATATAAAGAAGCTTATAAATTCGATATATTTGGTAACAGATATGTTATTGGTGCCAGGAGCCCTGATTTTTTAAGAGCAATTGTTAATACAATATTATTTTCAATTATTGCAGTATCTTTAGAAACCTTATTTGGTCTAATTATTGCTCTTGTAGTAAACAGTAAATTTAAAGGTAGAGGATTAATGAGAGCTTTAATGTTAATTCCCTGGGCGGTAATCACAGTAGTTTCTGCCAGGATGTGGGAATGGATGCTTCACCCCAGTCGTATGGGTTTTTTCAATACAGTTTTATCTAAAATTGGAGTTAGTAATGGTAATATTGCTTTTTTGGCAACAGATGGTTTACAGCTCCCAAGTGTAATAGCTGCAGATGTCTGGAAAACCACCCCTTTTATGGCTTTGTTAATCTTAGCCGGTCTACAGATGATTCCCCAGGAATTATATGAGGCTGCCTGGGTTGATGGTGCAAATAGGGTAAAACAATTTATGACCATAACTTTACCGCTGCTTAAACCCACTATTGCAGTAGCCTTAGTTTTCAGAACATTAGACTCTTTAAGAGTTTTCGGACCATTTCAGGTTATGCTTGGTTCTTCTAAATATTCTATGGCTACTTATAATTATTATCAGTTAATTGGTAATCGCGAAATGGGATTAGCTTCAGCAATTGGAGTCATTATTTTCATCTTGATTTCACTTTTTGCTTTCTTTTATATAAATATGCTGGGGGTTGATACAGAATGATGCCAGAAAACAAAGCTTTAAAATACATTACTAATATTGCCTTTATACTACTTTTAATATTAATCTCAGTCTATATTTTATTTCCTTTTTACTGGACAGTTAATTCATCTTTTAAATCAGAAACTCAACTGCAGATGATGCCGGCATCATTTCTGCCGACTGATCCAGATACGGGTGATATATCATTTAATTTGACCAATTATAAGTCAGTTTTACAAAACAAAGAGTTTTTGATGGGAATTTTAAACAGTATAATTGTTGCTACAGCTACCACCTTTCTAGCCTTATTGACAGGTTCTTTAGCAGGCTTTGCAATGGGACAGCTGAGGTTTAAGGGTAAAAAAATAACTCTCTATGTTATTTTATCAATGACAATGTTTCCTCAGGTAACAGTATTAACAGGCTTGTATGCAGTGATGAGGGCCTTAAATCTTGAGCCCAGATTGGGTATGATCTTATCCTACATGATTTTCACACTGCCTTTTACTGCCTGGGTTTTGACCTCATTTTTTAAAGATTTACCCAGAGAAATTTTGGAGTCAGCAAGGGTAGATGGTGCTTCATTTTTCCAGACATTTAGATTTATTTTGTTACCACTAACAGCTCCAGCTCTTGTTACAACAGGGCTGCTGACATTTATTAGATCCTGGAATGAATACCTGTTTGCTTTAACATTTACATCTGCAAGCAGAATGTCCAGAACCGTTCCGGTAGTTATAGCCTATTTTACAGGTGCAACGACTCACCAGGAACCATTTGGGCAAATAATGGCTGCTTCTGTAATTGTTACAATTCCAATAGTAGTTTTAGTACTATATTTCCAAAGAAGAATAGTTAAAGGTCTTACTGCTGGTGCTGTTAAAGGATAAAAAGTAAAAATACATAAAAAAAGGGGGGGTTATAAAATAGCAAATTAGAGAACTAGTAATATAAATATTTAAATTTGTCATTAAAATTTTAAGGGGGAAAAATTAATGAAACGTAATAAGTTAATTGTTTTTACTGCTTTAGTTTTAGTTATTGCTTTTTCTTTTACAGCTTTAGCCCAGGATGATAAGGTGGAAATCACCGTTGCTTCTGATACTGTTGGTGCTTCTTATGAATTAGCCCAGGAAGCTGCAGAGATGTATGAAGAGGAAAATCCAAATGTTGAAGTCAATATTCTTGATACACCAAGATTAGCTAATGATCGTTTAAATCTATATCTTCAGTATTTTGAGCAGGAAAGCTCTGAAGTTGATGTTTATCAGATCGATGTTATCTGGCCTGGTGATTTAGAACAGCATTTTGTTGACTTATATGATTATGGTGCCGAAGAATATGTAGATGCACATTTTGAGTCAATTGTAAAAAATAACACTGTAGATGGTAAACTTGTTGCAATGCCCTTCCAGATTGGTGCAGGTCTACTCTATTATAGAACTGACTTATTAGAAAAATATGATCTGGAAGTTCCTGAGACCTGGCAGGAATTAGATCATGCTGCAAGAGTAATTATGGAAGGTGAAAGAGAAGAAGGAAATCAGGACTTCTGGGGCTTTGTCTGGCAGGGAGATAATTATGAAGGTTTAACCTGTAATGCTCTGGAATGGTTCTATTCTCATAATGGTGGACGTTTTATAAGTAGAGATCAAAAAGTAACTGTTAATAATCCACAGGCACTTGAAGTCCTAGAATTGGCTTCAGATTGGCCTGGAGGAATTTCACCTGATGGAGTAGTTAGTTTTGCCGAAGAAGATGCTAGAAATGTTTGGCAGTCCGGTAATGCGGCCTTTATGCGCAACTGGCCTTATGCTTACAGCTCCAGTGCAAGTGATGATAGCCCAATCAAAGGTAAATTTGGAATAAGTCCACTTCCTAAAGGTGGAGAAGATGGTGTTAGAACAGCTACAGCTGGTGGCTGGCAGATGGGAGTTAGTAAGTATAGTGAAAATCCTGAAATAGCTGCAGATGTAGTATTTTTCTTAACCTCTTATCAAGTACAGAAGTTAAGAGCAGTAGAAGGAGCATTTAACCCAACAATTAAAGATCTTTATAAAGATGAAGATGTATTACAGGCAGTTCCAATTTTTGCTGACCTATATGATGTATTCATGAGTGCTATTCCAAGACCTTCAACAGAAACTGCTCCAAATTATACAGAGGTTTCTAAATTAGTATCTGATTCCGTTCATTCTGTATTAACTGGAGATGAAGATCCTGAAGCAGCTTTAAGATATTTAGAATTAGATCTTCAGGATGTAACAGGCTTTGAAAGTGGAGAACCACAGGAGTACTAATCTAATAATTTAATTCCCCTCCAATAACTTAAATTGGAGGGGTTCTAAATATAACCAAGGGAGGAAATTTTAATGGATTACAAACTATTTTGGGGAGATATGCACATGAATGTGCGTACTGACCAGATGGAAGATTTAGAAGCAATAATGGATCATGCTCGGGAGGTTTTAGATTTTTTCCCTGTTGCCTATTATCCATTTTATGTTTATAATCAGCAGGGTTTAAATGTTGAGACCTGTAATGATGAAGAAATATTTCATAAACAGTGGGGGGATGTCTGTGAGGCAATAGCTGAGTATAATGAATCTGGTGAATTTGTAACTTTTCCTGGATTTGAGTGGCATGGTGACAGAAAATTTTATGGAGATCATAATGTTTTTTATTTTAATGATCATGAACCGCTAGTTGGTTATAAAAAATTAGAAGACTTATATCAGCATTTGCGGGAACATAATGGGATAGCAGTCCCCCACCATACGGCTTATAAAATTAGAGAGAGGGGTAAGGACTGGAACTATTTTGATCCTGAGATCTCTCCAGTTGCAGAGATCTTTTCCATGCATGGATCTTCAGAAGGCTGCCAGACTCCATACACAATGAGCCACAATCAGTCAATGGGTCCCAGAGTTTATCCGGGCAGTTTTCATTCAGGTCTGGAAAAGGGAAATAAGTTTGGCTTTATTGGCTCTGGTGATAATCATATGGGAGTTCCAGCTTATAGAGATCATGGAATTATGGGACTTTACGCTGAGGAATTAACAAGAGAATCAATCTGGAAGGCAATCAAAGAAAGAAGAACATATGCAGTTACAGGTGATAGAATAAAGTTATTATTTGAGCATCAGGATGGTACATTTATGGGCTCAGAAACTGATTCTGAAGGACCACATAAATTTAACGTGGAAGTAGAAGGTAGTGACATTATTGATCGGATAGATTTAATTCGCAATAATGAAATTATTGATGCTTTTGTACAGACAGAAAAAGGAGATAATGAAAGAAAAAATAAAAGAATAGTTAAGCTGCGCCTGCAGTTTGGATGGGGACCGGAAGAAAACTTTAAAACACGCTGGAATAACTGGCAGGGTAATCTATCAGTCGAAAATGGAGAAATTATAGATTTAGAAAGAGGATTTAACTGGAGAAATCAAAAAGCTGAAGAACAAAAAGATGGTTCATATAAGTGGAATTTAAAGACAAAGGCCAGAAAATATGAACAGCATTTAATTTTCACTTTAGAAATTGATGACAGTAGTCTAATAAAAATTAATTCTGATGGAAAAGAAGTTGAGATTCCTGGTGATAAGGCGGAAGAATTCAGTGATGTTATTGCCCATATTGATCAGGCCAAGGCCACTATCAAAAAGGAATTTGATTTAGATGAAGATGAGATAGAAAATCCAGATCACTTTTATCATAATGCATTTAAATTAAAGATTCACCGCAGTGTGCCTGAAGTAAAATATAAAATTTCCAAAAGTTTTACTGATGATTATGATGGTCAAGCATATTATTATGTTCGAGTTTATCAGCGAAATGGAGAGATGGCCTGGTCTTCTCCAATTTGGATTGAAAAATAATTAATGAAGTCATGAGCCGCCAGCTGGCTTGTGACTTTTGCTTTTTACTAACCTGCCAAAAAGGGGTAATAAAATTGTTATTAAATACTTTGCTTGGAAAGTATAAAAATGATTTGATAAGCGGTCTGACAACAGCTACTATTGCTTTACCACAAAATATGGCCTATGCTTTAATCATAGGTATTAATCCAATCTATGGTATTTACGCTTCTATTTTTTCAATGTTAACCGCCTCAATTTTCAATTTCTCTTCTTACATAATTGTAGGGCCAACAAATATGATGGCTGTTGCACTTTTTAGCAGCTTAAATAATTTTCAGGGAGAAAACTACCTGCAGGTTATATTTTTAACTACATTTTTAATTGGATTATTTCAATTTTTACTAGTTAGTTTTAAATTAAGTGAGCTGATTAAATATGTTTCACATCCAGTTGTAGTAGCTCTTTCCCATGGAGCAGCAGTTCTGATCTTGTTTTCTCAGATAGAAAATTTTACTGGAGTCAGTGTCAGCGGCTCCAATGTTATTACAAAAAGCTGGCAGTTTATCCTTAATATTTCTCAGATCAACTACCTTAACTTAGCTGTTGGCCTTTTAACTCTGCTTTTAATTTATACTATTCCCTTAATCAAAAAAGAGCTGCCGGAATATCTTTTAGCAGTAGTCATTATGACTCTGCTGACTGCAGTAACAGGAATTAATAATTTAATATCACTGGTTGGTGAAATTCCAAAAAGATTAATTGACTTTAATCTGATAGACTTTGACTGGCATTTAATCGGTCAGCTTTATTCTAAGGCTTTTTCTATAGCTTTATTAGGACTGATTCAGACAATGGCTGTTCTGCAGGCTGTAGCTCTAAAAACAGATGAAGAACCTGATTTTGACAGAGAATTTAAGAGTCAGGGGATCAGCAATATGGTTATTTCATTTTTTAGTGCCTTTGCTATTTCAGCTTCTTTTTCCAATACCTTTGCTAATTTAAGTGCAGGAGCTAGACACAGGATTTCTCAATTTTTCTGTGCCCTTTCGATTATAATTTTCATCTTATTTTTTAGACCACTTTTAGCCTATATTCCGGTTTCTGTGCTGGCAGGTCTGGTAATTGCTGCAGCAATAGGAATTGCAGATTTTAAAGAGGTTATAAAGAATATGAGAACAACCAGGGGAGATGCTCTAATTTTCTGGTCTACTTTTACAGCGACTATTGTACTTCCGAATCTTGACCAGGCAATATATTTTGGAGTCTTAGTTTCGCTGGTTGTAGTTTTACAGATATCTAAAAAGGCTGATATTGAGATGCTTTATTATGAGAAAAAGAAAGATGATCAGAGTTACCATCTGCATCATGCTCACCATGATGAACTTGACAAATCAGAAATTTCAGATCAACAGGCCAGAGTAGTTGATTTAAAGGGGGTTGTTCATTTTAGTGCGGCTGATGACATGAAAAAACAGCTGGAAGATTTTTTTAAAGCAGATACAGATTTCATTGTACGTTTTAGGAATGTTAGAAGAGTTGATATCACAATCATTGGTGTATTAGAAGAATTCATAGATCAGGTTCAGGAAAGTGGTGGTGAAGTTATGCTGACTGGAGTTAATGAAAAAATATTCAAGATGTTTAAGAAAATTGGACTGGCTGATAAAGTTGGTGAAGATAACATATATCTGCCGGAGACTGAATATTTTGCTGCAACTAATAAGGCTTTAGATTATACTGAAAATGAAAGAGTAAAAAATGCAAATAAATAATAAAAAAAGACAGAACTGTATCCACAAACAGAGAGTTTTCAGATGACAGAAGAAACTCTAGAAGAATACATAAAACAATATATAAAGTCTCAACCAGGCCTCTTAGTTAATTTTGGATGGCAGAGAGAGGAACGTGAGATAGTAAAGGTTAAATTAGAAAGAATAATTGATATCAACTCTTGATCAGTTTGTTTTAACATTGCAATTATATATCCTCTAGAAAATATTCTCACAGGAATAACAGTAATCGTTTACAAATTTAAATTTATAATAATACATAATCACAAAAAAAGTTTATTTAAATGTAAAAAAAGACTTGATTTTTCAGAAAATTAGTGCTAAACTTAAGAAAACGATTACAAGAAAGAGTGTTAATTATGGCTATAACTATTAAAGATGTTGCTAAAAAGGCTAATACTTCTGTTGCTACTGTCTCAAGAGTGATGAATAATAGCACCAATGTTAGTCCTGATCTAAAAAAGAGAGTTCAGAAAGTAATTAAGGAACTTAATTACCAACCTAATGAAGTAGCAAAAAGTTTGAAAAAAGAAAAAACTAACATGGTTGGAGTTTTGATTTCTGATATAACAAATCCATTTTTCTCGTCAATTGTAAAAGGGATAGAAGATGTTTTAGATAAAGAAAACTATACTGTGATACTGGGAAATACTGCTGAGTCAGTTGATATTGAAAAGAAATATATAAATAAATTAATTAATAAACAAATAGATGGTTTTATTATTTCCTCTACTTCAGATTATGGTGAACATTTTTCAACAATAATTAATGAAAATATTCCACTTCTCTTTGTTAATAGGAGACCAAAAGGATTTGAAAATAATTTGATTTTAACAGATAATTTCAAAGGGGGTTATATAGCTACAAAACATTTAATAGAATTGGGTCATAAGAGAATTGGAGCAATTTTAGGACCCCAAAATTTAAACACTGGAATAGAAAGAAGAAGGGGTTATGAAGCGGCTCTTAAAGAAAATAATATTGAAATTAAAGAAAAATATATTAAAATTGGTGATTTCAAAAGGCAAAGTGGTTATAATTTATCCAAAGAATTAATTAACAATGATGATCCACCTACTTCTATTTTTGTTTCAAATAATGAAATGACTTTGGGGGTTGTTGAAGCTTTAAATAAATTAAATATAAGTATTCCTCGAGATATCTCTTTAGTAGGTTTTGATTATTCAGAATGGATGCGTGTTGTGAACCCAAGAATAACCTGTATAGTTCAGCAAGCTTATCAAATGGGAGAAGAAGCTGCTAAAAGAATGTTATATTTGTTGAATAGAGAAGATAAGCTATGTAGTGATGAAAAATATAAGAAAATACTATCTCCAGAATTTTTAGATGGAAACTCAACCAGGTATTTAGATAGTTAAAAGGAATTTATTATTTTATAATCTGTAATCGATTACAAATATTAAAATATTAAGAATATTCATAAGGTTGGTGTTATAATGAAAATTAAAACCAAAGAAAAAGTTGCTGGATGGCTTTTAGCTTCACCATGGATTTTAGGATTTTTATTTTTTACTGCAGGACCAATGTTATATTCATTATTTTTGAGTTTTACTAATTATGATTTGTTTAATAGTCCAGAATGGATTGGCTTTGCAAATTATAATAGAATTTTCACAGGTGATTATTTAGTTCCCCAGGCTTTAAAAGTTACATTTATTTTTACTCTAACCAGTGTTCCATTGAATTTAATATTAGGATTATTAATAGCTTTATTACTTAATCAAAAAATAAAAATGTTAAGTTTATTTAGAACTGTATATTACTTACCTTCTGTTATACCTTATATTGCAACTCTTTTTATGTGGATGCTTGTCTTTAACCCTGCTTTTGGTTTATTTAATAGTGTACTCAAATTAGTAAATATAAATGGGCCAAATTGGTTAGGAGATCCTGATTGGGCTTTACCATCTTTAGTAATAATTAGTTTATGGGGTGTTGGGAGAAGCATGCTTGTTTATTTGGCTGGGTTACAAGGGGTTCCAACTGAACTATATGAGTCAGCAAAAATTGATGGAGCAAATGCATGGCAGAGTTTTTGGAAAATTACTATTCCAATGATTTCTCCTGTTATATTTTTTAACTTAATAATGGGGATTATAACCTCACTTCAGGCATTTAATACGGCCTATATTATGACACAGGGAGGACCTGTAAATTCAACATACTTCTTTATGCTGCATATTTTCTACAATGCTTTTGAAGATTATAATATGGGGTATTCTTCGGCATTAGCCTGGATACTATTTATGATCACTTTTATCTTTACATTAATTGTGTTTAAAAGTATTGGGTCAAAAATTTATTATGGAGAGGAGGGATAATATTGGAACCAATTACTAAAAGTCAAAAGAAAATGATTCTTATTAAAAAGACAATTATATATACCTTACTGATATTAGGTGGAATAATTATTATGTTGCCTTTTGTTTGGATGATAAGTACTTCATTAAAACAACCAAATCAAATTTTTACATTTCCTATTGAGTGGATTCCTGATCCTATAGTCTGGGGGAATTTTGTTGAAGCTTTAACTGTAAGACCGTTTGCAAGGTATGCTATGAATACATTTTTTATCTCAACTTTCACTGTTTTTGGGCAGGTTTTATCATCTTCTATAGTGGCATATTCTTTTGCTAGATTAAAATGGCCAGGAAGAAATAAATTATTTCTAGTTATTATAGCAACAATGATGCTGCCTAAGAGCATGACTTTAGTTCCGAAATTTGTAATATTTTCACATCTAGGGTGGGTTAATACATTCTTACCACTTATAGTACCTCAATTTTTTGGTTTTCCATTTTTCATATTTTTAATGAGACAATTTTTTATGACCTTTCCCAAATCAATGGATGAAGCTGCTAAAATTGATGGTTGTGGTATTTTAGGTATATACTGGAGAATTATTCTACCGCTATCAAAACCTGTTTTAGGAATTGTAGCAATTCAGGCATTTACAAATAGTTGGAATGATTTTATTAATCCATTAATTTATCTAAATAGTAATAAGTTGTGGACTTTAACATTAGGTTTAAGAGCATTTCAGCAACAATTCACTGTTGATTGGAATTTATTGATGGCGGCATCTTTAGTAGTAATGTTACCAGTTGTAATATTATTCTTTTTTGCACAGAAATATTTTATTCAGGGGATTGTTTTTACTGGAGTTAAAGGCTAATAAATTATTAAGTTTTTAATTTAATTTTAAAATAATAGGAGGAAATTAAATGTCAAAATTAAAAGACAAATTTTTTGGTTCAATAGCAGCTTCTAATATTGCTTCAGCTATGGGAGCTGCAGTTGAAGGTATGGACTACTGGGAAATAGAAGAAAAGTATGGTACATTAAAAAAATTACTTCCTTATAATCATTACAATCATCGAGATAGAATGGCTGGCACGACTGAAGATGGTATAGAAAGACAAAGATTATTTGTAACTGCATATATTGAGAAGAAGGGAAGAATTACTGCTGATGATTTAAAAAGGATTTGGATAAGAGACATTAATCCTGATAATTTTAATAAGCAAATGGAGCCATGTGATGAGATTTTATATAATTTAGTCAAAGCTGGTATGCCTCCAAGAGATGTTGGACATTACTCTGATTATCCAGGTATTGTTTCCTTTGTTCGGTCTGCTCATCCAGTTGGTTTGATGAATGCTGGAAATCCTGAACAGGCTGTTCGAGATGCATTAGACATTGGAAGTATGTATCAACCTTATCATGCTCATGCTTTAGATTGGGGAGCGGCATATTGTGCTGCTATTGCTGAAGCTACAAAAGATAATTCAACTATTGATTCAATAATTAATACTGCTCGTAATGTCCTATCTCCAGAGCCTAGAGCAGAAGTTGATCAGGGTTTAGAGTGGGTAGAAGAAGCTAACAGTTATGAAGAATTAAGAGAATTATTTTATAAAAGATATAATGGAAGAGGTATTAAATACAGTATGAGTATGTCTCATGAATTAGTAACCAAAGGGCTGGCATTATTAAAGTTTATTGGTGGAGATCCAAGAGAAACTATTATTGCATCTGTAAATTTTGGTCGAGATACAGACTGTACAGCAGCAATAGCTGCGGGATTAGCTGGAGCATATTCTGGCAGCGAAGCTTTACCCGAAGAATGGATTGATCAAGTTGATAAAGCTACTTTAGCTAATGATTTTTCAGTCTCTCAATTAACTTTAAGAGAATCTTCTGATGGTCTTTTTAAAGCTTATAAGAATGAATTAATAAAAACAAAGGAGATTATTGAAATGATGGAAAAACAAATTTAGGGGGTGATACTAAATATTTTGTTGGAAATTGTAAAGGCAAAAAACAAAATGGAGGAAAATTTTATGAAAAAATTAATGATTTTATTAACTCTAAGTTTATTTGTCCTATTAGTTTCACAGTCTGTATTGGCAGAGGAAATAACAATTTTAACATGGCATTATGAAGAAGGTACTGATGTATGGGAAGAAATAAAATCTAATTTTAATGAAGATCATCCAGATATAGAATTAAATTTAGTAACAGTAGCAGATAATGACTTCATGGAACAAAAAGCTTCAACTATGATTGCAGGTAATATTCCCCTTGATGTAGTTTGGACAGATTCTAGTGTAAATCAGGCTTTAGGTAAAGCAGGCTTACTTGAGCCATTAGAACCATATTTTGAAAAAGATAATATTAATTTAGACGATTATTTTACCTCATCAATTAATGATGCCAGTTGGGATGGAGAAATTGTTGGTTGGCCAGCTGTTCCTATGACATATTTAATTTTCTATAACAAAGATTTATTTGATGAAGCTGGAGTTGAATATCCAGAAAATGATTGGACAGTAGAAGAATTTCTAATTAAAGCCCAACAATTAACAGACAAAGATAATTATCAATATGGTTATAATACACGACCATGGATTGGAACTCATGATCTGGCATATGTATATGCTTATGGTGGTAAGTGGTTTAATGAAGAAAATACAGCTGGTGCTGTAACAGATCCAGGCACAATAAAAGGATATGAATTAATTTCAGACTTAATAAACGAATATGAAGTTGCTCCTTCTCCTTCTGCATCCAGTGAACAGGCAGGTATTTCTTTTGAGTCAGGTAAAATTGCTATGAACTGGTCTGGTACCTGGGATATTAGAGGAACAGAAACAACACCCTCTAAATGGGGATTTGACTGGGGAGTTGTTATGCCACCGAATGGTCCTGAAGGACAATTTCCTATAGCTATCAGTAATAACTGGAGTATTATTAGCAGATCTCAACATAAAGATGCGGCCTGGACTTTCTTAAAATGGTGGAATAGTGATAAGAATCAAACTTATTTAGCTAAAAATGGAGAATTTCCTTCCAATATTGAAATTGCAAATGAATTAGCATTTACTCATTTAAGCGATAAAGATAGAGAAACTTTATTTATGGCCACTGATAATGCTGTTGCTAGACCAACAGATGTTCCTGTATGGGCTAGAACTGAAAGAGAAAGCAAATCATTTAGAGACGAAATATTATTGGGTGGAGATGTAGTAGAAATTCTAAGAAGAATGGAAGAAAATATAAACAATATATTCAATCAATAAACAAATCTATATAGGGGCAGATTCTGAAATCTGCCCCTAATAAGAAAGAGGGATAAAAATTGAAAACTGGAAAAGGACAAATTAAAGATATAGTAGTTGTTAGCTGTAAAAAAGGAGAAGATCTTCTTCAATGTTTAGAAGAGGCAATAGAAAAACATAATATAAAAAATGGTACTATTCTTACTGGATATGGTACATTGGATAAGAGTATTACTCATATGGTTACAACAACAGGTTTTCCCGTGCATGAACACTTTGAAGAAAAGGAAGAGCCTTTAGAGGTTTTATCGATCAGTGGTATTATTTCTAATGGTAGTTTACATGCTCATATAGTTACATCAGATACTGATCAAGCTTATGGGGGACATTTAGAACCAGGCTGCAGAACCCTGTATTTATGTGAAATAGTTATTGGAATATTTGGAGGAATAGAGTTAAGTAGAAAAAGCGATGATAATGGGTTAAAGTTATTGGAAATCAATTAAAATTTTATGAATTGTAATACCTGTTAGTTTATAAGTTAATGAATTTTTAGGAGGAATATATGAAAAAATTAAATAAACATTTTCATATAGATGACAAACCAGAGGCAAAAAAAGATTCAACTATTATCTTTGGGAAAGCCCGCTTTACAATATTAACTGAAAAAGTTATAAGAATTGAGTATGATCCTAAGGGAGAGTTTGATGATAGAGCTAGTCAAGTTTTTTGGTATAGAAATATAGAAACTCCTGAATATATATTGGAAAAAAGTGACTATAAATTAGTTATAGAAACTAAAGAAATAAAACTATTTTATAAAGCTAATATTGAGTTTTTTAATGAAGAAAATTTAAAAATATTTATTAAAGAAAAAGATATAATGTGGCATTATGGTGATCAAGATGAGAAAAACCTGTTTGGAACTTACAGAACTTTAGATGCTGCAGATGGAAAAGTAGATTTAGAAAAAGGTTTAATTTCTGAAGCAGGTTGGTCAGTTGTTGATGATACTGACAGTCTTGTATTTGGAAAAAATAGATGGTTAAAACCTAGAAATAAGCCAAAAACATATTTAGATTTATATTTTTTTGGATATGGAGATAATTATTTGGGCTGTCTAAAAGATTTTAATAAAATAGCTGGTAAGATACCATTAATACCAAGGTGGGCTTTAGGAAATTGGTGGAGTAGATACTGGGAATATAGTCAGGATGAGTTAAAAAGTTTAATGCTTAAATTTAAAAATAATGATGTTTCCTTGTCTGTTTGTATAATTGATATGGACTGGCATATTGTTAATAATAATTATAGTAGAGGTTGGACTGGTTATACCTGGAATAATGACTTATTTCCTAATCCTCCAAAATTAATTAATTGGTTACATGATCAGGGTTTAAAAACAGCTCTTAATCTACATCCAGCTGATGGAGTTCATCCTCATGAAAAAAAATATGAGCAAATGGTAGAAGCTATGAATTTAGATGCAGAAGAAATTGATAAAATCGATTTTGATTTGAGTGATTTAGATTTTATTAATAATTATTTTACAGTTCTTCATAACCCGATTGAAGATAATGAAGGTGTTGATTTTTGGTGGCTTGACTGGCAGCAGGGGAAAAAAAGTAAATTACCTGGGCTTGATCCATTATGGGGATTAAACCATCTTCATTATTATGATTTAGGTAGAGAGGATAAAAGAAATTTTATTTTTTCTCGCTGGAGTGGACTTGGAAGCCATCGTTATCCAATTGGCTTTTCTGGAGATACAGTAGTTAGCTGGGATTCTTTAAGATTTCAGCCTTATTTCACTTCAACTGCTGCTAATGTATGTTATGGTTGGTGGAGTCATGATATAGGTGGACATTGTATGGGAGTTGAAGACTCAGAATTATATACACGATGGGTACAGTTTGGAGTTTTTAGCCCAATAATGAGACTGCATTCAACCAAAGATGAATTTATGGATAGGACTCCCTGGGGTCATGGAAAAGATGTTTTTGAAATTACAAAAGATTACATGAAACTTAGACACAAATTAATCCCTTATATTTATACAATGAACTGGCAAAGTCATCAGACAGGAGTCTCTTTAATTAGACCTATGTATTATCATCATAAGACTGAAGAAGCTTATTCAGTACCAGACCAATATTACTTTGGAAGTGAAATAGTAGTTGCACCTTATTTAGATCCTAAAGAAGAAGAAACAGGATTAAGCAAACAAATAGTCTGGTTGCCTAAGGGTGAATGGTTTGATTTTTTTGACGGAGAAAAATATAAAGGAAATAGCTGGCATATAAAATACGGAGATTTATCTGAAACCAATGTTTTTGCTAAAGCTGGTGCAATAATTCCAATGAATTCAAACAGTATTTTTGGTGAAGTAAGTAATCCAAAAGAATTAGTGATTAATGTTTTTCCAGGTGATAATAATGAATTTAAACTTTACGAAGATCAAGGAGAAGGTAAAGAATTTAAAAATGGTAAATTTGCAATAACTACTTTTAAAAACATTTGGGAAGATAACCAGCAAAGATTTAAAGTTTCGCCTGTTAAAGGTAATAAAAGTGTGTTACCTGTAAATAGAATTTTAAAGATTAAATTTAGAAATATTAAAGAAGCAGAAGAAGTAATTCTGTTAAAAGATGATGAGGTTTTAAAAGTTGATTATGAGTATGATTTAGATAATAATATAATGACGCTTTTTATAAAAAATTATAATCCAGATAGTAAATTTGAAATATTATTAAATGACAGAGAAAATCTTCAAATAACTGAAGATAAAACTATAAAAAAAATTACAAAGCTATTAAACAATTTCAAAATGAAGACTGCTGCAAAAACTTTACTAATAAAAAAGCTTAAAAAAGATCAAAATATCGAATCAGAATTATTTCATGGATTTTTATCAGTACTTAGTCAAAAACAGGTTGTTGCTTTATTAGAAGTTATTTATGGATGTGGAATTTATCATATAAATAACGGGAATGTAAATAAGTTAGTCTTTTGGAATGGCAAATTAAATAATTCAAAGTACAATTTAGCTAAGTATTCATTATTAAAAGCTCATCCTCGAAAAGAAGTTACTAATATTAATAAAAAAATAGAAGAACCAGTTATGATTGACTATAAGGATCTAAGAAATTATTTGTGGGATTTGAAAATAATTTTCAATAATTATATTTTATTAGAGTTTTCAAATTAAAAATAAATGCAGAGCTGTATCTTTTTTGAAATTTAAGTAAGAAGAAAAGATACAGCTTGTATTGAAGAATAGAATGATATAATTCAACAAATTCAAAAAATTAAGTAAAATCCTTGACAATACAACCCATTTATATTATATTTATTATAAGTTAAAGTTATATAAAAACAAATTAAGTGAAACGTTTCGAAAGTGGTGGTTATATTGGCAAATATAAAAGATGTTGCAAAAAAAGCTGGGGTCGCAATATCTACAGCATCATATGCATTAAACGGTAGAACAGATAAAGTAAGTAAAGATACTGCGGATAAGATTCTGAAAATTGCTAAAGAAATGAATTATAGTCCAAACGCTTTTGCAAGGGGACTTGTAAAAAATAAATCCAATACTATAGGTATATTTTTATTAAATATAGATAAGAGTCATCCATATGTAATGGAAGTTCTTTTAGAAATAATGAATATTAGTCGAGAAAAGAATTATGATATATTATTATTTTCTAATAAAAGTCCAGGTGATATTCCATATATTGATAAAGCTAAAAAAAGAGGTGTTGATGGTTTAATAATTTTTGGATTAGAAAATAATGATCCATATATACAAAATATTAAAAATACAGATTTACCAACGGTTATTATTGATAAAGAATTAAAGGGAGAAAAAATTACTTATGTAGAATCTCAAAACAGAAAATCTGCTTTTAATGCTGTTAATTATTTAATTAAAAACGGATATTCTAAAATAGCTTTTATTGGAGGTAGAACTACTGCAGAGGTTAATAACAAGAGATATTGTGGTTATATCGATGCTTTAGAAGAAAATGATATTGAAATAAATCAAGATTTAATTATTAATTGTAACTTTAAAAGAGAAGAAGCATACAAAAAAACTTTAAAAATTTTAGAAAAAGAAGTAGATTCCTTTTTTGTAGTAACAGATTTAATGGCTCTGGGAGTAATAGATGCTTTAAGAGAAAAAAATATTAATATTCCTGAAGAAAAAGCTGTGATCGGTTTTGATGATATAGATCTTGCGTCAAATTCTTTTCCAAAACTAACCACTATGGCACAGGATAAAAAAAGAATCGGTAATTTAGCAGTCAATAAATTATTTGAAATTATGGAGAAAGAGAAGAATGTAGAACCTGAATCTATTAAGTGTAAATTAATAGTTAGAGAAACAGCTTAGGTTAATATGTAATCTATTGAGAAAATAAATTTTTGCTCTTAAGCGAAACGTTTCGCTTAATTTAAATAAAATGGATAAAAGGAGGTGGAAAAATAAACATTGTCTTTACTAATGAATAAAAAATTTAAAGGAGGATTATAATGAAAAAAATTATTATCTTAACTGTTTTATTAATTTTATTGGGGTCTTTAGGTGCTGCAGCAGAAACTACAATTACCTTTTCAGCAGGACAGGACGCAACTGGTACTACAACAGAATTAATTGAGTTATTTGAAAAAGAAAATCCTGACATTAATGTTGAATATATATCAATGCCTTCAGTTCCAAATCAGCAGTATGATAGATATGTTACAATGTTTGCCAGTCAGGACTCATCTATTGATGTTTTAGCCTCTGATATTATTTGGATTTCACAATTTGCAGCAGCAAATTGGATAGAAAATATATCTGATGATATTAGCACAGAGACTAAGACAAAATTATTGGAGGGTCCTTTAGAAGCAAATACCTATAAAGGTGATTTATATGGTCTTCCCTGGTATACAGATGCCCACTTTATGTACTACAGAAAAGATTTATTAGATAAGTATGGTTACAATCCACCTGAAACATGGACAGAACTTATAAATCAAACAAATAATATAATAGAAAAAGAAAATAATTCTGAATTAAATGGAATAACTTATCAGGCAGCTCAGATTGAAGGTATCACTATAACATATTTGGAGTTTTTAAGAGGTGCAGGTGGCAGAGTATTAGATGATATGGGTAACTTTGTTCTTGATAATAAATATAGAGATAATGGATTAGAAGCTTTACAAATGATGAATGATTTAATTTACAAATATAATGCTGCTCCTAAATCAGTAGCTGCAGCTAATCCAAATGATAGTAAAATTATGTTTCAAAATGGCAAGGCTATATTCATGTTAAATTGGCCTTTCGCCTGGGCACAACTCCAAGGTGATAATTCTATCGTAAAGGATAAAGTAGGAATAGCAAAAATACCTCATTTTGAAGGTCATCCAGATACCAATACATCCAATTTAGGAGGATGGCAGATTGTTTTGAATAAATTTTCAGAGAACAAAGATGAAGCAATAAGATTTATGGAATTTTTAATTGGATATGAAGCACAAAAGAAATTTTCTATTGATGGCGGCCATCTTCCAGTAGTTAAAGAAGTTTATGATGACAAAGATGTATTAGAAAATTCTCCATATTATAAAGATTTATTTGATGTATTTATGAATGCTTTCCCTAGACCAACGACAGAGCAATACCCTAAACTTTCATCTGCAATGCAGAGTGAATTAAATGCTACCGTAAGTGGAGTAAAAGATGTAGAAGAGGCTTATAATAGTATGCTAAATAAGATGTCTGAAATATTAGAATAGAATTCAAATAAGGAGAATAGAGCTAAATTTAGTTCTATTCTCCTAAGAATTATAAGATGGGAGGAATAGAAAATCAAATTATTTAATAAAAGTGATTATAAAAGAATGTTAAGTGGTAATTTCAAAGACAATGAATTTGCCTTTATTTTAATAATGCCAGCCTTTATTTTTATAACTGCACTAACTATTTACCCTTTATTACAGGCCATTTGGTTGAGTTTACATAAATATAATCTAGTTGAGGTTGTTTTTGAAGGAAAACCATTTATTGGTATGAGTAATTACTTTCAAATTATAAAAGATGAACGTTTCTGGTTTACCTTAAAAAATACAGGATTATTCGTAGGAGTAACAGTATTTTTTCAAACTGTTTTTGGGTTTATAATAGCTTTGATAGCAAACTATAAGTTTAAAGCCAGAGGTTTAGTTAGAGCAGCGATTTTATTACCCTGGGCTTTACCTACTTCCATTAACGCAATGATTTGGAAATGGTTGTTTAATGCTGAATATGGTTTTTTTAACGATATATTTTTGCGATTAGGAATTATTACTGAAAAAATCACCTGGTTAGCTGATGTAGAAACAGCAATGCCAAGTATAATGTCAACAGCTGTCTGGAAAGTTAGCTCATTTATGGGGTTATTAATACTTGCTGGATTACAATCTATTCCGGAAGAAATTTATGAATCAGCTAAAATTGATGGAGCTAATAAATTTCAGCAGTTTTGGAATATTACTTTTCCGTTAGTTAAACCCGCTTTAATGGTTGCTTTAATTTTTAGAACAAGAGATGCTTTTCGCGTTTTTGATTTGATTTATGTTTTAACAGGTGGAGGTCCTGGCAATTCTACTGAAAGTATAGCGATTTATACTTATAAAACTACATTCAGCAATTTAAGTTTTGGTTATGGATCATCTTTAGCGATCATAATGTTCCTAATTTCATTATTAATTAGTTATATTTATTTTAGAGTTTTAAGAAAAGAAGGTGATTTATAAATGAAGAGCAGCATAAAAAAATACTTGTTTTATTTGTTAGTAATATTATTTTGTTTAGTATCATTTTTTCCTATAATATGGATTGCTTTATCTTCATTTAAAAATTCATCAGAACTTTATGTATTTCCGATTGAATATATTCCAACCTCGATTACTATTCAGAATTATATTGATGTTTTTACTAAAAATCAGTTTGGAAGATACTTTCTAAATAGTTTATTTATTGCTTCTATGACAACAGTAATTACAATCACAATTGCTGGTTTGTGTGCTTATGCTTTAGCAAGATTAAAATTTAAAACTAAAGGAATAGTAATGATATATGTTATAGCCGGTTCTATGCTGCCTATGATGGCTAGATTGATACCTTTATTTGAAATTTTAAAATCATTAAATTTGTTAAATACATACACAGGGATGATAATAGTTTATGTAGCATTAACTTTGCCTTTAGCTGTGATGATTTTAATGACCTTTTTTGCCAAAATCCCGGATGATCTGGAGAACGCAGCTTTAGTTGATGGGTGTACTACTTTAGGTGCATTTGTTAGAATAATTGTGCCACTCTCAGCTCCTGGACTTGCCACAGCAGGAATTTTAACGTTTATTGCAGCCTGGAATGACTTTTTGATCGCTTTGACTGTAATTACTGATCCTAATATGAGAACTATACCGGTTGGTATAGCAATGTATCCAGGTGAATATTCTTTTCCCTGGGCTACAATTTCTGCGGCAATTGTTATAGCGGTTATTCCGATAGTTTTATTTATATTATTTTTACAAAAACGTATAATAACTGGTCTAACTGCTGGGGGAGTAAAAGGATAATATATAATAAAAGATTTTTCGACAATACGAATTTAATTATGGAGGTTAGCTATGAAAAAGCCAAATATTATTTTTATTATGTCAGATGATCATGCTTCTCATGCGATGAGCTGTTATGGGAGTAAAATTAATGAAACCCCCAATATTGATAGAATAGCAAATGAAGGCATGAAATTGAATAATACTTTTTGTACGAATTCTATTTGTGGTCCGAGTCGAGCAACAATTTTAACTGGTAAATACAGTCATATAAATGGAGTTGAAACTTTAGATGATAAATTTGATAATACTCAAATGACCTTTCCTAAACTTTTACAAAAAAATGGTTATAAAACTGCTATGATTGGAAAATGGCATTTAGGACAGGGAAAAGAAAATGAACCTACAGGTTTTGATTACTGGAATGTATTACCTGGACAAGGGGATTATGTTAATCCAGAAATGATAGAAATGGGAGAAAAGAAGAAAATCCAAGGATATGTAACAGATCTAATAACTGATTTTTCAATTGATTGGATGGATGAGATGAAAAATAATGATGAACCATTTTTATTGATGTGCCATCATAAAGCTCCTCATAGGCCCTGGGTTCCAGATGAAAAACATGCTGATATGTACAAAGACATTGAAATTCCATATCCAGAAACTTTTGATGATGATTATAGTAATAGAGCTTCTGCAGCTGAAAATGCAGAGATGAGAATTGATGAAGATTTAGTGTTTGGTTGGGATTTAAAGGATTTACCTCCCCGTGAAATAAGTATGGATAAGAAGAAAACAAAGAAATGGAAATACCAGCAATATATAAAAGACTATTTAGGATGTATTGCTTCAATAGATGATAATGTAGGTAGAATATTAGATTATTTAGATGAAGAAGGTTTAACTGAAAATACTATTATAGTCTATACTTCTGATCAGGGATTTTTTCTTGGGGATCATGGTTGGTTTGATAAAAGGTTTTTCTATGAAGAATCTTTAAGAATGCCTTTTATAGTTAGATATCCTAAAGAAATTGAACAAAATTCTGTCAATAATAATATAATTTTGAATACCGATTTTGCGCCAACTTTTTTAGATTATGCTGGGATTGATATACCTGATGAAATTCAAGGAGATAGTTTTAGGAAGTTTTTGTCTGAAGAAAGTTTAGATAATTGGAGAGAAGTTATGTATTATCATTATTCTATGTTTCCTTCCACTCATAATGTTTATCCTCATTATGGAGTTAGAACTGATAGATATAAATTAATCTATTATTATGATTCTGGAGATAATGGAGAATGGGAGCTTTTTGATTTGGAAACTGATCCTAATGAAATGAAAAATCAATATAATAACCCAGAGTATCAAGAAATTATTACCGAATTAAAAAAGAAGTTATATAAAGAGAAAAGCAAATTAAAAGATTATAGTTAAAAGAGATAATAGCCGCAAGAAAATTGCGGCTATTAATCATTGCAAATATTTATAATAATAGATAAAATAAAAATAAGAGATGAATTACACTTAAATTTAAGAAAAGAATATTTTAGCTTGAAAATATATTTATAGATTTAAACTACAGGAGAGTTGAAACAATGAGAAATAAAAAATTTAATTTTAATGTAATGTCTTTTCCGGCAGGACCAGTCTGTAATTTAGATTGCGAATACTGCTATTATCTAAAAAAGACAGAGTTATATCCAGAAACTAAAAACTTTAAAATGACAGAAGAAACTTTAGAAGAATACATAAAACAGTACATAAATTCTCAACCAGGCCCAGTTATAAATTTTGTCTGGCAGGGAGGAGAACCAACTTTAAGAGGATTGGACTTTTTTAAGAAAGCATTAGAGCTGCAGCAAAAGTATGCACCTGATGGATGGAAGATAGAAAATTCTATTCAAACCAATTCAGTTTTAATTGATGAGCAGTGGGCTGAGTTTTTAAAAGAAAACAACTTTTTAGTGGGAGTAAGCCTTGATGGACCGGCTGAGCTGCATAACCGATATAGAAAAGATAAAAAAGGTAAAGACACTCATCAAAAAGTAATGGCTGGAATAAAAAAGCTTAAAGAATATGGTGTTACCTATAACATTTTAGCAGTTGTAAATGATGTTAATGCAAAAAAACCAAAAGAAGTCTATCAATTTTTTAAAAAGATTGAAGTTGATTTTATTCAGTTCATTCCTATTGTGGAGCAGAATAAAAAAGGAGAAATAATATCTCGCTCAGTGAACTCAAAAGAGTATGGTAAATTTTTAATTGGTGTATTTAATGAATGGCTTAATGATCTGGGAGATATTTATGTTCAGATATTTGAAGAAGCAGTTTCAGCCTGGGCGGGTTTTGGTGCTAATCTATGTGTTTTCAGCCCGGAATGTGGTAAGGGACCGGTTATGGAGTATAATGGTGACTTATATTCTTGTGATCATTTCGTTGAGTCAGAATATAAGCTTGGTAATATTAAGAATAAAAGTATTTTAGCGATGATGAATTCTAATCATCAGCAAAAATTTGGCAGAGCTAAAAAAGATAATTTGAATTCAAAATGTCTGGGATGTGATTATTTATTTTTCTGTAATGGAGGCTGTTCTAAAAATAGAATAATAGATACAGGGGATGAAAATAAATTGAATTACCTTTGTGAAGGATATAAGCTCTTTTTTGATTACATTGATCCTTTTATGAAAAAGTTAGCACAAATGGTTAAACAAAAAAATACTCCAGATTTAATGAAAAAAGAAATGCTGAAGATTTATCAGGATAAATGGGATGTTGGTAGAAATGATCTCTGCCCCTGTGGTAGTGGAAGAAAATATAAAAAATGCTGTATTTAATATTAAATATTAAAAAAATTATTTAATTAAGCCCGCCATTACGGCGGGCTTTTAAAATAGAAAAATGTTTAATTACTTATCAAAATTTACTTTTCAAAAGGTTTAATAAAATAAAATTCATTTTCCGAAGAATGCTCTTCATTATAAATATAACCACCCAGTTCGATTTCCTTAATTTCTTCAATACTTTCAACCTGATTTTTAATCAGTTGCTCAAGCATTCTGCCTCGATTCTGTTTCACATAATAGCCGACAGTTTTCAGGCTGCCGTCCTCTTTTTCTTCTTTAAAGTAAAAGTCAATGATTTTTCCCTGATAATTCTTTTCAACCACTTTGCTATATTCATTAGAAGCCAGATTAATAATTAAATCAACATCGCTAAAATAAGCTTCCATAACATCCTGCCAGTAATCATAAAGGTTAATTTCATTAGGCTTCAGCCTCATTTCCAGCCTGTAGGGCCAGATTTCTGTATTGGAATGTAAGGGTCCATACATTGGAGAGAGGATAATCAGTTTATCCTGCAGATAAGAAAATTCATTCTCATCATATGTTTCTAAAGCAAGCTGTTTAAAGACGGCGCCATTATAACATTCAATAGCCGGTAGTGTCTGGTCTTCAAAACTGTGTTCCTGATAGAGTTCATAGGTTCTATCCAGAAGATTCCCCTGAATATCAAGTTCTTTTCCCAGTTCTTCTTTTGAGAGTGACTTGAGGTAGTTAAATAACTCTTTAGTCATATCTTCTTTTAAAATGTCGCTGCCTTTTTCTTTGCGGTTCCGCTCATGATTTTGAGTTTTACTCGGTGATAAAATTATTTTCATTTTCTTCATTCCTTTCTTTAGTTGCTTTTATATAATTGAATTATTTTCTTAATTTATATATTCAAGAAAAGGGAGAAGATACCTTTTATCTGCTGAATAAAAACAAGGACTTAGAAATTATGTAAAGAATATATTTTAATAAGACAAAGAAAAATTTTACAGCTTAAATTTAAAAATCAGAAGGAGTTTTTAAACTATGAAATATTCAGAAGTTCGAGGATTTAATTATCAACCAAGTTATGGGAGTACCAGTTTTGAAAATATAAAATTTACACTGTTAAAAGTCATTATCCCCTCCGAATAATTTTAGTGTCATTAGAAATTATTAAGAGGGGATTTTTTATTCAAATTCAAAAATTATTTTCAAAAACAGCTTGACTTTGAGTTAACTCCAGGTGATATGGTTATAATAAGATAATAAATAGAAAGGTGGGTATCTATGGAATATGTTAAATTAGGTAATACAGGACTTGATGTTTCACAGATCTGTCTCGGATGTATGAGTTTTGGTGATGCAGAAAACTGGCTTCATGATTGGGTGCTTAACGAAGAAGAAAGTCGACCAATTATCAAGAAAGCTTTAGATTTAGGTATTAACTTTTTTGATACAGCTAATGTTTACTCCCTGGGTAGAAGTGAAGAGATTTTGGGTAAGGTTTTAAATGATTATGCTGAGAGAGAAGAGATAGTTATCGCAACAAAGGTTTATGGCGAAATGCGAGATGAGCCAAATGGTTCCGGTCTTTCCCGTAAAGCAATTATGACAGAAATTGATAAAAGTCTGGAGAGGCTGGGAACAGATTATATTGACCTGTATATAATTCACCGTTGGGATTATGGTACACCAATAGAAGAAACAATGGAAGCTTTACACGATCTAAAAAAGGCAGGCAAGGTAAGATACATAGGTGCTTCAGCAATGTATACCTGGCAGTTTCAAAAGGCCCAGTATGTAGCAGAAAAAAATGGCTGGACTAAATTTGTTTCAATGCAGAATCATCTAAATCTGTTAAATCGGGAAGAAGAAAGAGAGATGGTACCTTTCTGCAGAGAAGAGAATATTGCTCTAACTCCATATAGTCCGCTTGCATCTGGTAGGTTGGCCCGTCCCTGGTCAAAAAGTACAGAAAGATCTGAAAGTGATAAAATTGCTAAAAAAAAATATGGCTCAACTGAAGAAGCAGACCGCAAAGTAGTAGAGAGAGTAGCCGAACTTGCTGATAAAAAAGGAGTTCCAATGGTCCAAATATCTTTGGCCTGGTTGATGCAGAAAGAGCCGGTGACTATTCCAATTATCGGGAGTACAAAATTATCTCATTTAGAAAGTGCTGTTCCAGCTGTTTCTGTAGAGTTGAGCCAGGAGGAAATAGATTTTTTAGAAGAACCATATATTCCGCATGAAGTTGTTGGACATAATTAAAGATAATTTTAATGATAATTAAGCTGCTGTTAATTTCTTCATTGAACTTAGTTTAGTAATAAGAGAGAGACGAAATAATTGATAAAATTTTTATAAGTCATTTTTATTGAAAAGAGGTGATAGAAAATGCAGATCTCTGAGGTTAGTGAAAGATTTGATCTTACTAAAGATACACTTCGCTATTATGAACGAGTTGGTTTGATCCCCGAAATCAGGCGCAACAGCAGCGGTAATAGGGATTATGAAGAGCAAGACTGTAAGTGGATAGGGTTTATCAAATGTATGCGTGATGCAGGACTTTCAATTGATACTTTAATTGAGTATCTGGAATTATATCAAGAGGGAGATTCTACGATTAGAGAAAGAAAAGAACTTTTGACTGAGGAAAGAGATAAACTTGCTGAAAAAATATCAAAAATGCAGCAGACACTAGATCGTTTGAATTATAAGATAGATGTCTATGAAGAAAGAATTGTTAAAAGAGAAAAAGAATTAATAACCAGAAAAAAGGAATTAGAAACTAAATAATAAAAGGGGTTTTAAATTATGAAGTATAAGACATTAAATAATGGAGTAGAAATGCCAGTTTTAGGATATGGTGTTTTTCAAATCACAGATTTAGAAGAATGTGAAAGATGTGTTAGTGATGCGATTGAGGTTGGTTATCGTTTATTTGATACAGCACAGGCATATGGAAACGAAGAAGCAGTGGGAAGAGCTATAGCAAAATCCGATGTTCCTCGAGAAGAATTCTTTATAACCACAAAAGTCTGGATTTCTAATGCTGGTTATGAAAAAGCTAAAGCTTCAATTGAAGAATCTCTGGATAAATTACAGCTCGATTATCTCGATTTATTATTAATTCATCAGCCTTTTAATGATTATTATGGAACTTATCGGGCTATGGAAGAAGCATATAAAGAAGGTAAAATTAAAGCAATTGGTGTCAGTAATTTCTATCCTGATAGATTGATTGACTTAGCAAAATTCAATGAGGTGGTTCCGGCTGTTAATCAGGTTGAAACTCATGTTTTTAATCAACAGCATCAAGCACACGAGATTATGGAAAAATATGAGGTTCAACATCAAGCCTGGGCTCCTTTTGCTGAAGGCCGTAAAGATTTCTTTGAAAACGAAACCTTAAATCAGATTGGTAAAAAACATGGAAAAACTGCTGCTCAGGTTGCCTTAAGATTTTTAATTCAAAATGATGTAATTGTGATTCCAAAGACTACTCATCAAGAAAGAATGGTTGAGAATTTCAATGTATTTGATTTCAGCCTCTCAGATGATGAACTGGAACAAATTGCGGCTTTGGATAAAAAAGAGAGTGCTTTTTTCTCTCACTATGATCCAGAAACAGTAGAATATATTACAGGATTAGAAAGATAAAGCAAATAATAAGATGGGGGTAATCAGGTATGAAAGTGCTGCTGGTAAATGGAAGTCCAAATAAAAAAGGCTGTACTTATACAGCTTTAAAAAGGTTGCAGAAACACTAAATAAATGGATCAGGCTTTTTATGCTCCATTAAAAGCAGGAGTTGATTTACCAGAACAGGAATAAATTACATTTACAAACTTTATACGATAAAGGTAAAATTCAACCCTGTTAGTATAATTAAAAGGAGGCAGCCATATGCAATTTAAAAAATCCAGAATAGGAACAGCAAAAAGGATATAATGCATTCGCCCTGATTTACCGGCCAGGAGCCGAGACAGCTTCCGAGGATCTTGCAAGAGCAATTGTATTTATCAATGAACATGCAGATGAATTAGATGTTGATCCAGTGGATTACTCTCTGTGGGGAGGTTCTGCAGGTGCGCGAATGGCTGCCTGGCTTGGATCATACGGAACATCAGCTTTTGGAGAAGAGGAGTATCCAAGACCTGGAGCTGTAATTATGCAGTATACAGGGCTTGCCGAGGTAAATGGAAATGAACCGCCGACATATGCATGTGTGGGTACAAGTGACGGTATTGCAAGCTATCGCACAATGGAGGATCGTATTAATCGAATTAAGGAAAATGGTACAGAGGCAGAAATTGATATTTTTAATGGTCTACCACATGGATTTGGACTTGGCGAAGGTACGATTGCAGAAGGATGGATAATGCGGTCCAATTCTAGGAGAAGCAGATGGACTGATTATTATTAAACAATAGATTTATATTATTAGCATAGAGTAGATACTGAGGTTCCAATTGAAGAAGCAGCAGGTGTAATGCAGGATTAAACCCCTAAAACACAAAAAACCCGCCTCTCGGCAGGTTTTTTAAAATGGGCATCAGCCCTTAATATTCAATGGCGGAGAGACAGGGACTCGAACCCTGACACCTTTCGGCTTCACCGGATTTCAAGTAAGGAAATATCGGGGAAGACCTTTCGATCCTAGTATAAAAGGCTCTGCACCAAAATTAACTGATTAAACTTCATCTGATTAACTCCTATAATAATATAATAATACTTATAACTTTAAAAAACAAGGAAAGAATATAACTTTTACAAATTTAACAAAAAAATCAGTTTATATCAGGAAAAAATCAGGATAATTTGTAAAAGCAGTAGTTGTTGAATTAACTAGAGCAACTGTACTCTCGTGGTTGAGAAAAGATTATTACTTATCCATAAATATTTTATGAGCTTTTTCCAATGAATTAAATTTATATCCACTGCTAGTTGATGAACTTCTATTATTCTTATCAAACTCAGACTTAATTGTTGCGAAATAGTCTAATATATTCTTATTTTGAAATCTATAGTAATTATAATCTATAAATTCATCATAATTCTTTTTAGTTTGTCCGTCGTTATCTAATGTTATAACATCAATAGTTTTTAAATGTTTACAATTAAGGATCGAAGATTTTAATAAATAGATTATGTATGAATCTGTTACAGGTAATGAATATCCAATAATTCTAATGTGATTAGCTTCCCTTAAAACTGTGTCAGCTAATTGCCAAGTTTGTAATAGTTTATCGTTAGAATTTTTATTCCAAGTCGGTGGTATTATGTTTTGCTTTTCAACACAACCATGAAGTTTACATAAAGCTATTTGGTTTGCTAAATCATCATAATTATTTATTGAATTAATAATCTTGATCTCATCTTTAGGTGTAAATACTTTTGATAAATGATCTATATAATTCTCAATAACTCTATCATAATTTAAGCTAATTAGAGAGTAGTTATAACCTAAATGTTTATTAACCTCGTAAGTTATTTGTCCTTCATTTCTCTTAAAGACTAACTTAAGCAGGCTAGCAATAAAATTACCATAAGAATTATGAACAGATTTTCTGGCTCCCATAATAAAATCTTGGAAGTTTCCTGGTAATTTTCTTTTTTGAATCTTTGGAGTATAATAATTAATCACTTCACTAATATAGTCTATAAATAATTGTTTATCCTTGTCACCATTTAAGAAATTACTCATCTCTAGTATAGATAAGATTTCTTCAATATTGAATAAGTTGGAATCATAATAATTTTTAATATATGACATTCTTTCTATTAACTGAAAAACTTCATTAAAATAATCATATTTACCATCAGTATTAAAATACATATCTTTAGATTTTGAAACAAAGTTAGACATTACTGGCAAGCCCAGAGGAGCAGAGAAGCCTGCACCTAAAATATAAACAACATTCTCCATATAATCAGTCCTTTCTAATTTTAAAACTTGAGATCCCTTAAGATAAGAGTTCATCTAGCTAATCACGTGAAATATTAGTTGTTTATTAATGATTTTTGTAATCTCAGATGATTCGAATTTTTAAAAAATAGCCAGCCCGAAGGCTGGCAGCCATTAGTTAGTTAACTTTAATTTTAAAAGCTTTTTTACCATAGTTACTGGCATAATAAGTTACACCATTTTTAGTAATTGAAGCTCTATAAATATATCCATTTTCATCAGCGTCACTATTATCATATTGCTTTTTTCCTTCACTGTTATTACTTGGCATAAATATCACTCCAATCTCTGATAAAGGTATGGACAGTTATTATATTTTGTGTTAAAATAACTATAAATTACATATTAAAGTGGATTAAACTTATCAGAGTTTTTTCCACAAATTAAAAGAGAGTTGCCCTCTAGCACTCTCTTTTTCTCATCCTTTTGGTGGAAAAGGATCATTACCGTAACTATTTCTTTTTCTTATTCGCCCATTTTTACCATGAACTAGTAATTCTGATTTTTGATTTTTGCAAATTTCTTTTCCATGGTTGATAGCTTCTTTTTGGGTCTTAAATTTAGCAGTCAATTTTTTATTATTCTCGCCTTTAACTCCCCATTCATTATTCGAAGTAGGTACAATGTGTTGGTTTTTTCTACTCATAAAATCTCACCTCCTTTCAAAAGCAACTATTTTTAATATGCTATATCAGGAAAGACTAGTAATGTTAAAACTCTATTATAATTCGGATAATAAACTGAGTGTTCTTTTATATAATCTAATTCATCAACAGAGTTATCGCCATCATCTAGCCATTCTATAGCTTCAATTTCATCTTCAAGCTTCATCATACTCTCATTATTAAACAGTTCCATGGCTAATGTTATATCAGATAAATAACCACGGGGCACATCATACTTGAATTTCAAATCTTGTGAAGCAATAGCCCATTCAACTTTTTTATTCTTTGACATTACTAAAATGCAAGGAAGATCTGACAATTTAACAATTTTTACAGCAGCAGCAGTAAAAGAAGATCCATAGAAATCAGATGCTTTTTCTATCAAATTGAAGTTAATATTATTCTTCTTAATAAGTTTAACAATTTCATCAGAAGGTAATATTAATTCAGAAGCAAATTCATTAGCTTCAGCTTCTTTTAGTTTATTTGTTTTATAGTTTTCAATATCCTCTGAAAAACAACTGATTTTTTTAATATCTTTAAGATGTTTTAATTGAATATGACCAATCTCATGAGCTATTGTAAATTTTTTTCTTTCATTATTTTTAATAGTATTGTTGATTAATATGCCATATTTACCATCATTTTTAAAAGCACAACCTTCTTCACTATTATTTAATCTATCTTCTTGAAAATATATTCCTAATTTATTATTAACCATTTTGAGATCTACTGGGAATTCATTTATATCACAATCTCTGAGTGTTTCTTTTGCTATAATTTGAGGGGATAATTTAGACTCTAAATCAAACCTGGACATAATTGAACCTCCTAAATTTTAATCCTTTTTTTCATCCATTTTATTTATCATTTTTTCAATAGCTTCAGAGGTATAATCTTTATCCTCATCACTTTTTTGAGCTTCATTCTTTCTAAAAGCTAAAGCGGGTTTCATTTGGGGAATAGACACTTTTTTATTATTTTCACTTTTATTCAAATTTTTAAACTTTCTAGTCAAGTTATCACTCATTTTTTTGGCTTTTTTAGAACTCAAACTTTTATTATTTATAGAATTTTCCCTTATCATACTTAATCTAGTAATATGAATAAGTGGAGCCATTTGTTTTGCTAACTCTGGATTCTCCTTGAAAATCTCAAATACTTTTGGTTTTTTACCGTTCACCAGATCTTCAACATATGATTTAAGTAATTTACTCATAGCTGTTTTTTCATTGTTCTTCATAAAAATCCTCCTATTAAGTATTCCTTTGTATTCCTCTGCTTATGGATTTCTTATTGATTAATTACGCATAGTGTTTTTGGCTTTTTCTCTACCACGCTGACGCAACTTTCTTACAGCAGCAGGCGATTTTTCTATTATCTGTGATATTTCTTTGCTATCTAGACCTATTGCTGTATACCTCAAAACTTCCCATTGATCATCAGTTAAGTTTTCAGCTAACAAATCTATTGTTTCATTTAATATTGCGAGTTGTTCTACAGACTCTTTAAAAAGATTAACATGTAATACTTGATCCTGGTTTTGAGAAAAAATCTTTTCAATTGGTTCAGGTAAGAGATTATGCTTATTAAAATGATCATTTTTTGCATTTCTAATAATACTTCGAATATATCCCCAAAACTCTTTTTTTGAATTTCCCTTGAACTTATGATTTTTGAATGCTAAGTAAACTTTTTCTCCCACTACTTCATTAGTTAAATTTTCAGCATCTTGATGATTAACACCATGCTCTCTTGTGAAAATATTATAAACTTTCTTGATGAATTTTTCATCAAATACTTTATCTGCATTGTCTAATACCCATTCATTACTCCACTTATTCATACATTAAATCACAACCCTTTCTTTTTTTATTTAGAACCTTTTTATCCCCCTTCACTTATATAGACTGATTTTATACCCAAAGTGTGACGATTTAATTTTATTATAAAGAAAAATTCTTCATTGAGTTATCCATAACATCCTGATTAATCCCAATATAGTCTAAGGTAATACTGGGAGCTGAGTGATTAAATAACTCCTGCAGCAACGCTACATCCTTATGTTGCTTGTAATGATGGTAACCAAAGGTTTTCCTCGTGGAATGACAGCCAATACTATCCAAACCCGCTTTTGATCCTGCACCATTTAAAATCCTGTAAGCCTGACTCCTAGATAAGGGCTGATTGTTTCCATTTCTACTCTGGAATAAATATTCATGATCAGCCATATTACTAATATAATTATCTAAGGCATTTCTTAGTACTGAGTTAATGAAGAATTTTTTAGACTTATTAGTTTTTTCTTCTTTAAGAATGATGTGAGTCTGATTTCTAACATCCTTCACTTTAAGTTTAAGCATGTCCCCAATTCTAAGCCCTGTATTAATTCCAACCACGAAGAGTAAGTAATTCCTGTAATTACTCTTTAGAAGTTCCATTTTGACTTCTTCAATTTTTTCTCGATCACGAATAGGTTCAACTTTATTCATTAATTTCACTCCTTAATTTTATGTGATTATAAACATTAAAATGCATTTAATGATAAGTTTGATTATAATATGTTGAGTTCAAATCTAAAAAAAGAGGAGAGAAGAGCTAATATCATTGTTATATAAGCGATAATAGCACTTCTAACCAATGCGACTTAATACATATTTTGTTGTGTTAATACGACTAATATAAATATTTAAGTATCTAAAAGTTATTAATTAAAACCTATAATTATTAATCGACTATTTTTTTATCCATTAGTTTATTTACTTTGTCTAAGTTATTTTCAATTATTTCAAAATACTTTTGTAATTTATTCAAATAATTAATTACCGAATCCATCTTTTTATTATATTTTAATTTAGGAACAACAACATCCTTCATTGCATATGATATTGCAAGTACTCCAAGATCCGATTTTGAAACTTCTTTATACAACAGAGGTTGTAAAATAATTTTCATGAATTTCAAATAAATTTTTTCTTCTTTTTCATTGCTAATATTTAAATCTTCCCATTTTTCTTTAGGAATATATAAAAGATAAGCATTTGTATTAGTTGCATATGTTCCTTTAGATAAGAATTTTAATTTACCAGCAATTCCTCTAGTAATAACATGTAAGCATTGCCTATTTTCTAGAAGATGTATATCTGACTTATTAAAATCAATTTTTCCATAAAAAACATCACTTGAAGAACCACTTAAAACTTCAACATTTTTATTACTATTTTGGCTTTTAGATAAATTATTATAGACGCCTTCCTGAGTTAATGAATCATTTCGGCTTATATATTTAAAACATTCTCCTAAAACCATCTCTTCATTTTCGTCTAGATTCATAATTATATTTTTACTTATTGTTTTTTCTAATTTATTTCTATATTTTATTAATTCATTTTTTATTTGATCTAATTTCCTAAATTGTTTTATTTCTAATCTTTGTTTTTCAAGTGGAGGTAGATCTAGATCGATTTTTTTTACAATGTTTTTATTTAAATAACTAACTCCCCTTTTGCTAGTCATTACTTTTAAAAATATAGAGGGTAATTTATATTTAAACCATTCTAATAAGATTTTATCTCTATAATCATTTTTTGGTATAAGTACTGCAGTATTATTTGCATCAAATATTTCATTTTGAATAAAAAGAACCCCCGCATTTCCTTTTGTAGGGTAAGTTAAACATGGCAAATCATCTTTTTCTATAATCTTCTTATCCCAATAACCTTTAATTTCATTATTCCCTGTTAAAACTGGATAAGGCCCGGGATTATTATATATTTCTTCATCTGTTATTTGATGACCTTGATTTAATTTAAAAATTTCTTTTAATAACATATTAATTCCCTTCTATTAGATCTCCAAATTTATCTTCTAAGTTCTCAACTTCTTTAATTAGATCATCAGTGCTTATATAATTGGGTTCATAGGGTCTCAAATAATATTCTGGTAATAAATTGTAATATCTATCATTATTAATCCTATTAATGTCAATAAACCCGCCCTTTTTCTTAGTTACTCTCTTACCTGTTTCATCAATCCAAGTTGTACCTGCTGAATCAGTATCATCAAAACTTAACCATCTTGATTCCAGCAAACCATTGTGTTCATTACCATCTAAATCGATCCATCCTGATATTTCATCATGCATCCAACTTCCATCCTCTTTTTCCAACTTTGTAGGAAACCTTTTATCTGAATTAGCATAGCCATCATTATCAATAATATACATCCATATATCATCAGATTGTATTTTAGTTTTTTCTGAACTACGTTTTTCTAAATAAATAGCATATGTTTTTTCTTTAGTGTAAGGTGCAAACGCAAATTTTGGTAAAGATATAATAGAAATTATATTACATTTTTCTAACACTTCTTTTCTATACTTGTATAATGAAGGACCTTCTAAAAATCCATCTGGCATTATAACAACTGCTTTTCCACCTATCTTTAATAATTTTATTATTTTAGATAAAAAAGCTATCTCATATCTGGTTGTTGAAATTACGTCAGTATCAGCTGTTACTGTTCCATTCCCCATAGGTGGATTTGTTGCTATATAGTCAAATGAATTTTCCTTTAAATCATCTCTTAAAGAATCTTTTTTTGAAATATTTGTGTGTCCATCACCTACTAAAAACATGTTTAATTTTGTTCTTGAAATATTTTCTTCTTTTATATCATATCCATAAATGCAATCATTTTGAAGAAATTTTTCAGCATCAGAATCAAATGTTCCAGTTTTTTTATAAGAATTTTTTAATGTTTTATATGCTTCAGTAAGGAAACCCCCAGTTCCACATGCTGGATCTAATAATTTGAACTTTTTATTAGAATCAAAAAATCTTTCATCTTTTAATAATAATTTTGAAAATATATGGGTATAATGTCTTCTAGTAAAAAACTCTCCAAAATCTCCTTTTTCTTTGTTTGAAGCAAATTTTTCATAGACTGCACCAAATAAATCAAATCCACTACTATGTAATTGTCCCATTTCATCAATTAAAATAAAAATATCTTTTAAATCATCATCTTTAATTTCCATTTTCTCGTCATCATTATTTTTGTCTATTTTTTTCCTAACAATTTCCATTAGGTCTTTAAATTCCTTAAATTTTGTTTGGCTTTCTAAACGTTTAATATATCCCTCTAAGTTAGTTCTAAAAACTGGAGGCCTGTCAATATAATCTAATAAATCTGACCAATAGTCCTGCATTTTATCCTTATTGTTATTTATTATAGCTTTTTCTTCAAAAAACTTTAATGAAATAAAACCTATTGTGAAATCTATTTTTTCGGTTATATTCTTAAAGTTAATATTTCTATAAATATTGGCAAGCTCCCATAATTTTTTATTAAATACAGCTTCTGAGATACTTGTTTGTGTATCTACATCTGTTTCTATGTTATTCTTTTTAGGATCCTTATCTAATTTACGTTTAATCAGTCTTAAAACACGTAATGGTTGAAACTCTCTAATTGGATTATCATTTAAAGAAATTTCTTTACCAGTTGTAGAATTATAAAAATATGAAGTTTTACAATTTGTTACAATAAAATATGGCATTTTTAATTCAGGGGCCTTTTTTAAACCTTGTTTATAAGCGTCTTTCCAGTCTTTATCGTCAACAACACAATTATCTTTTGCTTCAGCATATGCAACTAAATTTTCAATAAATTGTCTTTCGTTATCTTCTTTTATGTCATATTCTACTTCTGAAATTAAAAGATCTGGTCTGTCCAAACTAGTATATTCTTTGAAAGTAGTATCATTTACAATCTTTTTTGCAGGTATTTTAAATTGATCAATTAATATTTCATCAATGAACCGTCTAACAGTTAATGCTTCTTTTTTCTTCTTTTTAGCCATAAAAAAACACCTCTTTGTTTTTATTCTGATTTTAAATAATAGAATACTACATTTAATACTATAAGGCATTATAAAATTTGTCAAAATTTTTCGTGTCTATATTAATCTTTAAGAATAATTTATGAATTAAAAACGTCTACAACAACAGATTCAGGCAACCACATGTAATCAATTTTTTTATCATTAACTGGAAATTTAAAATAATACCAATTCCCTTCAATATCTGACTTATATTGACTACTACCTTCTAATCCTTCTAACCATTGTTCTTCAGCAATAATTAATTCATTTTCGTGATTGATAGGTCTTTCGGGAAAGCCCTCTCTTATAATTTTGAGTTTATATTCACCTTCAGGAAAATTAAAACCACTTTCTTTAAATGATTTTGCTTTATAAAGTTCTCCAACCTTATAATTTTCATTCATAAATTTAACTCCTCTTTATAATATTTTCAAAAACAGATCAATATAAAGTTATAAACAATAATTTCGACCGGGACAGATAGAACCTACTAACTAATATTAATTTGTAACAATTCCCACAATTAAGTTCTTATAAGTCTTTAAAAACAATACACAAAATTGTTACAGATTATTGGTATTTACCCTATGTGTTAGGATAGTTGTCGTGAGGCACAAAATCTGTGTATAATAGAGTAACGACAATAAATCCTAAGGAGAATTAATATGTCAAGAACTGTTTACCCAAAAGAATTGAAAGAATCCATATTTAAAAGACTGGCTCCGCCTAATGCTGAAAAAGTACCTGCTTTAGCTAAAGAAACCAATATACCCAAACCAACTCTCTACAAATGGAGAACTAAAGTTATGAAAAACAATCCAACTAGCAATAAAAAATCAAGTAAATGGTCTTCCAGTGATAAATTCCAGGCTGTTTTAGAAACTGCAAGTCTTTCAGAACTAGAAACTGCTAAATACTGCCGCGAAAAAGGCATCCATGTTGAAGAATTAAAAAGCTGGATTAAGCAGTGTCAGAACGCTAATGAAAATAAAT